>ERZ1047472.233-NODE-233-length-52450-cov-6.665617_pt1 | contig 52450 bp, 53 predicted proteins | sample MGYA00383095_ERZ1047472 | MGnify/ENA primary metagenome ERZ1047472 (study PRJEB29581, sample SAMEA5548365) | metagenome | biome: marine; feature: coastal; material: water | depth 1 m | study: Short-term variability in the microbial, nano- and picoplankton dynamics... | reverse complement strand
CGGCTTTTGCAGGCGCGGCAGTCTACTAACGGATCGGTAAAGGTGGCTTCGTGACCCGAGTGCTGCAGGGTCAGCGGGTTGGTTAGAATCGCCGCATCTAGGCCTTCAATATCATCGCGTTCGTAGACCATGGCTCGCCACCAAGCAGCCTTGAGATTGTTCTTAAGCTCGACCCCCAGCGGACCGTAGTCGTAGACCCCTTGAAGGCCTCCGTATATGTCGCTGGATTGAAAAATAAAGCCTCGACGTTTGGCTAAGGAGACGAGCTCCTCCATGGATTTAGCAGTCACGTATCTTCCTGAACAAGTGGTTGAAGCGGCGGTTAACTAAAGTCCCTCGCCGGCGCGCGGGACTATACCGATAAAGCAGGGTAAATTCAGCGTCAGTCCGGCGCGAGGTAAGTTAGGCGCCAACAACCATCATGACATTAGGGAGAACTTTCATGACCAGCAATCTTTTCGATTTAACCAACAAAGTGGCGCTAATCACCGGCTCCAGCAAGGGCATTGGCCGGGCGATTGCAGAAGAAATGGCTCGGCAGGGTGCCAAGGTGGTGATCAGCTCTCGCAAGGCTGATGTTTGTCAGGAGGTTGCGGACGGCATCAATGCCGAGGCCAAGGCATCGGGCAACGCTACAGGTGAGGCCATCGTCATACCGGCTCATGTGGGGCAACGCGACGCATTACAGCACTTGGTAGACGAAACCCGTGAGCGCCTTGGTCAGATCGACATCTTGGTTTGCAACGCAGCGGTGAATCCCTTTTACGGTTCTATGCAAGACCTACCCGATGATGCCATGGACAAAATTCTGGACATCAACATCAAGTCCAACCACTGGTTGGTGAACATGGTGTTGCCGGAAATGATCGAACGTAAAGACGGATCTATCATCATTGTTTCCAGCGTTGGCGGCCTGCGCGGCAGCCCGGTTCTAGGCGCTTACTGCATCTCTAAGGCAGCAGACCTGCAGCTGGTCCGCAACTTGGCGGTAGAACACGGCCGTCACAATGTGCGTGTGAATGCGATTTCTCCGGGACTTGTGCGCACCGACTTCGCCCGGGCCTTGTGGGAAAATCCGGACATTCTGCGCGAGCGCACTGCGGGGGACCCGCTCAAGCGCATTGGTGAACCGCGTGAGATCGCTGGTGCGGCGGTGTATTTGGCATCCGCAGCAGGTTCTTTCACCACAGGTCAGAATTTTGTGGTCGATGGCGGTGCCACGATCAGCTAAATTAGCGCCCCTCTTAATCTTTGAACTCGGACAAGACCATGGATAGTGAAACCGTAAAGCCGCGCTGGTGGGCTCAAGCAATTTTGATTGGTTCCGTCATCGCTGCGGCCTTAGTGATAGTCAGCGGCTTGGGCACGCGATTTGGTATCTGGGAATACACTGGTGGTTTTACCGTCGCCAGCGGCGGTGTCCTGCTCGCCACTGCTGCCGTGTTCTTGGGCATCGTTGGCTACGCGGTTTGTCTGTTCAAGGGCTTTAAAGCCGAGCGCTCCAATCTGTTGATTGGGGTTCTGATTAGCGCGCTAATTCTCGGACAGACCGGTATGCAGATGGCGGCTCTGGCGGCGGTTCCCGCTATTCATAACATCTCGACAGATACGCTGGATCCGCCGGATTTCGACGTGCTGGTGGCTGTGCGGGAGGCTGAAGGAGCCAATCCATTGGCCTACGATGCCGAGGTTCTGGCTGAGACCCAGCAACAGGCCTATCCCTGGGTTAAGACTATGAATTCCGCGACCAGTCCGGCAATTGTGCTGAATAACGCTGTGACCGTGCTGGAAGACATGGGCTTGGAAGTGGTGAATGTGTCCGCAGAGGAAGGGATCGTCGAAGCGACGGATACAACCTTCTGGTATGGCTTTAAGGATGATGTGGTAGTGCGGGTTCGCAGTGCCGAGTCCGGGTCGGGCAGCATCGTTGATGTGCGCAGCGTATCCAGAGTGGGTCGATCCGACGTGGGTTTGAACGCCAAGCGCATTGGGGAAATCCTGAACGGATTGGGCGGCTAGGGGCCAGCGATCAAACCGGAGCGATGGCGTCTTAAAAATTGACGATCTGGCATTGCATGGATTCGAGGTCGACTACACCGATGGCGTTTCGGCCTTGCATCATGCCCGCGCACTCTCCCGGGTTAAAAATGGTTTGGGCGTTCTCTTGCTCTAAGCGGTAACGGTGAGTGTGGCCGTGCAGCGCTAGGTCCTGCTCGCTCAGGTGGCCGTCGAACTCCAGCGGATCGTGAACCACGATGATGGTTCGGCTGGCCCAGTTCAAATTAAGAGGCGGATCTTGAAAGGTGAAGCCATGTCGAGCAATGGCATCCTCCAGATCTTCGCGTTCTTGATCGTTGTTACCAAATACGCCGAAAAGCGGGGCATTGAGTGCTGCGAAAACATCTAAGGTTTTAGCCTGGCTGATGTCTCCGGTATGGATCACTCGATCTACGCCTTGCTCGTTAAAAATTTCGACGATTCGGCGCACATTTTTTAAGTTGTTGTGAGTGTCGCTGACGACGCCAATTCGCATGATGGATCCTAAGGTGCCGGTTTAAAGCGTGGCCCGATTGCTTGGGGGTAGCTGGAAAATAAAACGCCAGGCGAACCTGGCGTTTTGCTAGCTTGGGGCGTTAGCCAAACCTATTGGGCGCGTTCCAGCACATGGATCGCACAAGCGCTGCCCAAACCGATGACATGAGTCAGTCCGATCTTTGCGCCCTCTACCTGACGCGATCCTGCCTCGTTGCGAAGGTGGGTGCTGACTTCGTAGATGTTGGCGATGCCAGTGGCTCCCAGAGGGTGACCCTTGGACAGCAAGCCGCCGGAGACGTTGACGGGTATACGGCCGCCTAAGGCAACCTCGCCGTCGTCAATCATGCGGCCAGCATCTTCTTGCTTGCAGATACCCAGATTGCCGTAGTGCAGAATTTCTGCGGTGGCGAAACAGTCGTGAAGTTCGATGAGATCTATGTCCTCTGGCCCCAGACCTGCCATCTCGTAGGCTTCTTTGGCGGCTTTTTGGGTGCATGAGTTCACATCAGGCATGACCAGATCGCGCTCTTGCCATGGATCCGACGCCAGAACCGATGCTCGTACCTTGATAGCCCGGTCCATAAGCCCAAGCTCCCGAGCTTTCTTTTCGGAACAAATAACAGCCGCCGCTGATCCGTCTACGTTTACCGAGCACATAAGCTTCGTGTTGGGGTAAGAGATCATCTCTGCGTTCATCACTTCTTCAAGGGGAGTCTCAATTTGATACATCGCCTTGGGGTTCAATGTGGAGTGATGGTGGTTCTTTACCGACACCTTGGCAAACTGCTCGAACGTGGTGCCGTAGTGACGCGCATGCTCCATGCCGGCTTCGGCAAAAACAGCGGGCATAGTGCCCGAGCCAATCAAACCTTCTTTTGGAATTCCGGTCTTAGCACCGCCGCCGCCGAGCAGGCCTTTGCCCATTTGCTCAACACCAACGGCCAAAACCACATCGTACAGTCCGGCCTTAACCGAAGCCCACGCTTCGCGGAAAGCCGTGGCCCCGGTGGCGCAAGCGTTGGCAACGTTTACTACCGGCATACCGGTTTGCCCGATTTCCTGCAGCAAGCGCTGGCCAACCATGCCAGATGCCTGTCCAAGGTTGCCGCAGTACAACGCCTGCATGTGCTGAATGCTTAGGCCGCAGTCATCCAAAGCCATCAAGGCAGCTTGGGCGCCAATTTGCGGTACCGTCTTATCCGGGAAGCGCCCGAATTTGATCATGTCGACCCCTACGATATATGCGTCGGTCATAGTCGTTCTCCGTTTTTAAGCTTGATTAGCGTAAGTCTATGTTTTTGGTTGAAAGAAAAAGGAAAGATAGCTGTTGCCGTCGGCGTCCTTGCGACCAAGGGCATCGGCGAAAACCACCTCAACAGGCATATCGAATTCGATGTTTTCCGGATCGGGCTCCACATTGATGAGGTTGCCCTTGATGGCGGTGCCATCATCTAAATCAACGATAGCGCTGACATAGGGCACTTCGATGCCGGGGAATGAGCGGTACACAATTGAGTAGGAATACAGCTTGCCGCTATTGGGCAGTGTGACAGCGCTCATCTGATCTCTTGCGCCACATTTTGAACAAACGCTGCGTTCGCCCAAGAAGGTGGTACCGCATTGGCCACACTTCTGGCCCTCTAGGTATGGTTCACCGCCTTCTGGAATCTTCAGATAAGGCACTGCTGGTAAAGACTGATTGCTCATGATTCCCCTCAAAAAAATAATTCGTCTCCTAGCTTTTGCGACTGACCGCTAAAAGCATGTCAAAGATCATACTATCGTGTCACTTTTGGCGGTAGAGCGAGATGTCGTTCACAAATGGGGTCTTCAGCGCACAGTTTGGCATCACCCGCTCCTTAGAGCGCGGGTATGGTGACTGACCACAAACGGGCTTAATCGCCCGAAGGGGGATATATGAAATCGCTTAAGGTTCGTGACTACATGGCGGTGGAGTTGATTACGTTTACACCACGCAGCAGTGTGCTAGATGCCATGTCGCTTTTTCTGGAGCGAGGTATTTCAGGGGCACCGGTAGTAGACGATGGGGTGTTGGTTGGGGTGCTGTCGGAGGTAGATTTGATCGAGGTGGTCGTTCAGGACAGCTACTACAACGAGAACGTCGGCATCGTAGCTGACTTTATGCAGTCCGAAGTCGAGTGGGTGGAGCCGGATATGGACATTTTCACCTTGGCGCAACGATTCACCAAAAGGCATCGCAGACGTTATCCGGTGTTAGAAAATGGCCAGTTGGTTGGCCAGATTTCTAGGCGCGATGTGCTGCGAGCGGCCATGGACTTGTCCCCGACCTAAGTCATACAAGACTTAGGCATGAAGGTGGTGCGATCTGTATCTCCTAACCACCTAATCCCGTTTACTACCCAGAGCTAGAGCTTGGATCGGATAATCTCGTTCACCTGTTGCGGGTTGGCCTTGCCTTGGGTTGCTTTCATGACCTGGCCGACGAAGAAACCCAACATTTTGTCTTTGCCGCCGCGCAGCTCTTCAAATTGCTTGGGATTGGCGGTAATCAGGTCGTCGATTATCTGGGTAAGAGCGCCATCATCACTAACTTGGGCCAAATTTAAGGAGTCGATCAGAGCGTCGACTTGAGTGCCCGCACTGTTGTCAGCACCAGCTTCCCAGAGCGCATCGAAAAGGGTCTTCGCGGTTTTGGATGACAGCGTTCCGTCTTCAATGCGCTGAATCAGTTGCGCCATCTGGGTTGGTGTCACCGGGCTGTCAGCGATGTCAGTTGCATGCCGATTTAAGTAAGCCGAAAGCTCGCCCATCAGCCAATTGGCGGCTTGCTTTGGACTTGCACCCGCTTCGATGGTTTGGTCAAAGTAAGTGGCGCGATCAATGTCGCTACTGATGGTTTCAGCATCGCCGGCAGGCAGACCAAGGTCATCACAGTAGCGTTGACAGCGGGCATGGGGTAGCTCGGGTAACGTCCCGCGCACCTGAGCGACAAATTCTTCACTAATGTTCAATGGCATTAGATCCGGATCAGGGAAGTACCGGTAATCGTTGCTCAACTCCTTGCTGCGCATTGAACGAGTTTCATCTTTGTCTGGATCGTACAGGCGTGTCTCACGATGAATCTTACCGCCGGATTCGAGCACATCAATTTGCCTGGCTATCTCGTGCTCAATGGCCTGTTCAACAAAACGGAAGGAGTTGATGTTTTTGATTTCGGTGCGCTCGCCAAATTCCGCCAGGCCGCTGGGACGAACAGATACATTGGCATCACAGCGCATACTGCCTTCGGCTAAGTTGCCGTCGCAGATGCCAATGTAGCGTGCCAGTGTGTGGATTTGGCGGAAATAGGCGGAAGCTTCCTGAGCGGTGCGCATGTCTGGCTCGGACACCACTTCCAGAAGCGGGGTGCCGGTACGATTTAAATCGATAGCCGTCTGGCCGCTGTACAGATCATGAATCGACTTGCCTGCGTCTTCTTCCAGGTGTGCTCGGGTTATACCCACAGTTCGGGGGCTGCCGGTTTCTGGCGTAATGGTGATGCTGCCTTCGCCCACAATAGGGGTTTCGAATTGGCTTATCTGATACCCCTTGGGTAGATCTGCGTAAAAGTAGTTTTTACGGTCGAAAATGGAGTGCAAATTGATTTGGGCACCAATGGCTAGGCCGAAGCGCACGGCCATTTCCACGGCTTGCTCATTGAGCACTGGCAATACTCCGGGCAACCCCAGATCAATGTTGCAGGCTTGGGCGTTGGGTGATGCGCCGTAGGCGGTGCTGGCGCCGGAAAAAATTTTGCTTCGGGTGGCGAGCTGAACGTGGATTTCCAGCCCGATGACGGCTTCCCAACTCAATTGATTTCTCCCGGTCGCTTTAGATGCCAATCGGTATGGCGTTGAAATTGAGCTGCCAGTCCTAGCGCCAAATCCTCTCGGAACGCGGGGGCGATCAGCTGCATGCCCATGGGTAAGCCCTGAGAAAAACCGCAGGGTATCGACATAGCAGGTAAGCCCGCCAAGCTGGTGGGCACTGTGTATAGGTCTTGTTGGTACATGGCAACCGGGTCGTCGGTGAGCTGACCTTTGTGAAACGCCGGCGTAGGTGACGTCGGGGTGAGCAACAAATCTACGTCAGCAAAGGCCTTATCAAAATCTTGGGCAATCAGGCGACGGATCTTTTGAGCCTTAAGGTAATAGGCATCAAAGTAGCCGACGGATAACGTATAAGTGCCGGTAAGGATGCGTCGTTTCACCTCATCGCCAAAACCTTCTTCCCGGGATCGTTCGTAGAGATCCTGCAGTGATGTGGGGTTTTCACAGCGATGCCCATAACGTACACCGTCGTACCGAGATAAATTCGTCGATGCCTCGGCTGAGGCAAGAACATAGTAAACGGGAATGGCAGCGTCGGTGTGCGGAAGGGATACACTCTTAAAGGTGTGACCGAGCTTTTCCAATTCTTGCCGTGCTTCTGCAAGAGATTCTTGGTTGCCGCTGTTTTCGTAGTATTGGTCGGGCAAACCGATAACGGCAGGACGTTCTAGTTCGGCGATGCCGTGATGCAGAACGTCCGCCAGCCAGGCATCGTCTCGATTGGCGCTGGTTGAGTCCTTTGGGTCGAAGCCTGCCATAACGCTTAGCATTAGAGCCGCATCTTCGGCGTTGCGCGTCATGGGTCCTGCTTGATCCAAACTGGAGGCGAAGGCAATCATGCCGAATCGCGAAACTCTGCCGTAGGTGGGCTTTAAGCCAGTGATACCGCACAGGGCGGCTGGCTGACGAATGGATCCGCCAGTGTCGGTGCCCGTCGCGCCGGCAACCAAGCCGGCGGCTACCGCAGCTGCAGAGCCTCCGGAGGATCCGCCGGGAACTCGATCCGTGTCCCATGGGTTCGTTACCGGGCCGAAATAGCTGTTCTCATTCGACGAACCCATGGCGAACTCGTCCATGTTGGTTTTCCCAACGCTGACCATGCCAGCGTCCGCCATTTTCGTCACGACTGTGGCATCGTAAGGCGCAACAAAGTTGCTAAGCATTTTTGAGCCAGCGGTGGTCAATGTCCCCTCGGTACAGAAAATGTCTTTGTGTGCCATGGGTAGCCCCAGGGTAGGACGCTTATCGCCTTGTCCGCGCAGCGTATCTGCCGCGGTGGCATGAGCTATGGCCGTCTCTTCGGTCAGCGTAATAAAGCTGTTTAGCCGGGAATCGACCTCCTTGACGCGTGCCAAGTGATCCTGCGTAAGCTCCAAACTGGAGACTTGGCCGTCAGCAAGCGCCCGGCTCATTTCGCGCAAAGAAAAAACGTCATTCATTGGTGGTTAGGCCTTATTCAACGACTCGTGGCACGAGGTAATACTGGTCAGATGTTGCCGGCGCGTTGCGCTGGAAGTGTTCAGGATCTGGGTGCTCTGTGACTTCGTCGGCTCGCAAGCGCGCTGTGCCATCAAAAGGGTGCGAAAGCGGTTCGACCCCTTCGGTGTCTACGGTTCGCATGGCATCGATTAGAGTCACGATGGATTGCAGGTCTGAGGCCACTTCCGAGGTTGCTTCGGCATTCAGTGCCAGTCGAGCAAGGGCCGATAGGTGGGCGACATCAATGCCGTCGCCGGACGTCGGGGTGGAATCATCGGAAGGCGTATTTGTGTTACTCGTCATCCTCTTCAACAGTCAGGCTATTAGGATCTGCAATTGTAAACAGGTTGCCGCAAGAATGCTGACTTGCGTGGTATTTTGGCGGTGAACTGCTGAGCGAGGTTCTGTTGGTCTTAGGCGTTGCTCCGCACGAGTAATATCCGTCAATCTTAGTGGTGCTTTTCACGAAGCATATGCCTATGATTACGCTTTATTTTTCGGAGCTTGCGCGTCGATGTTAAAGAATTTCCGCGGCCTCTTTTCAAGAGATCTGTCGATTGACTTGGGGACTGCAAATACGCTGATTTACGTCCGCGAGGAAGGCATCGTGCTGGATGAACCCTCGGTGGTCGCTTTGCGCCAACAGGGTAACCAGCGAAGTGTGGCTGCCGTGGGCCTAGATGCTAAGCGTATGTTGGGACGAACGCCGGGCAACATCACGGCTATTCGACCATTGAAGGACGGGGTGATAGCCGACTTTCTCGTTACCGAAAAAATGCTGACCTACTTTATTGCCAAGGTGCACGAGAACTCGTTTATTCGCCCGAGCCCTCGGGTGCTGATCTGTGTGCCCTGTAAATCCACGGAAGTCGAGCGACGTGCCATACGCGAAAGTGCTTTGTCGGCAGGAGCGCGGGATGTGCGCTTGGTGGAAGAACCAATGGCGGCAGCCATTGGCGCTGGCCTTCCGGTTCATGAGGCTGTTGGCACCATGGTCGTCGATATCGGTGGCGGAACTACGGAAATCGCCATCATATCTCTCAATGGTGTCGTATTCTCAGAATCGGTGCGAGTGGGCGGTGATCGATTCGATGAGTCGATTGTTGCTTTTGTTCGACGTACTCAAGGCAGCTTGATCGGTGAGGCCACAGCAGAACGCATCAAGCAGGAAGTTGGTGCCGCATATCCACAAAAAGACATTCGAGAAATCGATGTGCGAGGCCGCAATCTTGCCGAAGGTATTCCTCGTAGCTTTACCTTAGACAGCAACGAAATCCTTGAGGCCTTGCAAGAGCCTTTATCCGTTATCGTTCAAGCGGTAAAAGCGGCTTTAGAACAGTGTCCGCCAGAATTGGCGTCGGATATTGCAGAAACTGGCATGGTACTGACGGGGGGTGGTGCGCTACTTCGCGATTTAGACGTACTGCTCGCAGAAGAAACCGGTTTGCCGGTGATCATTGCCGATGATCCGTTAACATGTGTGGCTCGAGGCGGCGGTAAAGCGCTGGAACTCATGGATCAGGCGGGCAACGCGGATTTACTCTCAACATCGTGAGGGCCGTCGGCCTGCGCATGTTGGCCGCATAGAGAGGAAGCCGTTAACGCTGGAGGGGTGAAATTAAGACGCTTTTTGCGAAAGGACCGAGCGCTGGTTATCTGTTGTTGGCCATGCTTGTGGCTTCTCTGGGGCTGATGACCATTGATGGGTCTGTCCCGCGAGCTGACAAGGTCAGTACGGTTTCGGTGCCAACGCCTCTTCAATCAGCTGTGATCAACGTGCGAAGCGGATTATTAACGTTAACCTCACCGGTGTTTGCTATCGCAGAAGCGCCCTATCGATTTTCCGACTTCGTTTCTGATATCGGTGCTGACAGATCGTCTCTACTGCGTCAGCGAGACCAATTAGAAAGCCAATTGCTGTTGCTTCAGCAACAGCAGCAGCGCTTCACCTATCTTCAACAAGAAAATACGCGTCTGCGGCAATTGTTGGGTTCAAAAGCTCAGTTACCCAGTGAAGTCACCATTGCAGAAATAATTGGTGTTTCGCCAAATCCTCAGCGCGCCGAGTTGTTGTTGGATAAGGGCCAACAGGATGGTGTGATCCGTGGACAAGCCGTTGTGGATGCCCAAGGGGTGTTTGGACAAGTTATTGAGGTCTCCACTGATAGCAGCTGGGTTTTGTTGATAACGGACAGAGATCACGCGATTCCTGTACGAAACAGTCGAACCGGGGTGCGCATGATCTTAGGAGGCATCGGAGGCGCGGAAGCCCTAGTTTTGGAGGACTTACCTGCATCGACGGACGTCCTGTCCGGTGATGTGATCGAGACATCGGGTTTGGGCGGGCGATTCCCAGTAGGCTATCCAGTAGGCGTCGTGACGAGTTTGGGTAGCGTGCAAGGCTCGCCGTACTTGAGTGCATCAGTGAAACCGTCGGCAGCGCTGTCAAAAGTCGGGCATGTACTGATTATCGCGAACGGCAGCTCCCAGCCGGTTAGGTCCAAGGCACTTTCTGATTCGGGTGATTCGCTAACCAATAAACAGGCGGATAATTAATATGCGCTCTGGGGGTTTCACTGTCCTATGGCTAATTCCGTTTAGCCTTGTATTGGGGGTTGCGCGGCCGCCGAGTTTTGCTCCGGACTGGTTACTTTTTTGGCGTCCCCAGTGGATATTGTTGGCGTTAGTTTTTTGGGTTCTCCATCTTGGCGTGTTCCGAGGGGTTCTTTTCCGTGCATTGTTTCCCCGTGGCAGGTCCGACGATGGCACACTGTTTCGCCGGGGGATGGCCTTAGTATGGCTCAGCGGTTTGGTAGTAGACGGACTGCTTGCTGAGCCATTGGGTTTGAATGGCGCAATCTTCGCGACCATCGCTTTTTATCTAATGCGATTTCGGGATCGCCTAGCCCTGCAGACACTCCTGCAGCGCATGGTCATGATTTTCCTGATGGTATTTATAGCCGAAGTTTTTAGAGCCTTTGTACTAAACTTATTATACGGCCAGCCCTGGGTTCTTCAGCCGCTGACCGTTGCTCTGACCAGTATGCTGGCCTGGCCTATCTACGCCAGGTTAAGTGACCGCACCTCCTCCGGTGTGCGCGGGTCCTGATTATGAAAAACAACTGCCGCCTAGTATTGGCATCTCAGTCCCCCCGTCGATTCGATTTATTGACGCAAATGGGCTTTAGCTTTGATGTTGCTCCCGCAGATATTGATGAAACGCCAAAAAGGGACGAGGGGGCGGAAGCCTATGTCGGTCGACTAGCGCGAACAAAGGCTCAGGTAGGTTGGCATGCAGGGCAGTTGAACTTGGGCGCCGACACCATCGTAGTGAAAGATGGTGCGCTCCTAGGAAAACCAGAGAATCGCGCGCACTGCATACAAATGCTTCAGCAATTGTCGGGCTCTTCTCATCAAGTTTTTACTGGTGTCGCGCTTTTTGATGGTGCCGAAACGTATAGCGTCGTGGTGACGAGTACGGTTTATTTGCGATCTATTGGCGTGGATGAGATTGGCCAGTATTGGGAAACGGGAGAGCCTCAAGATAAGGCAGGCGCCTATGCGCTTCAGGGCCTTGGCGGCATATTTGTTCAGCGCGTTGAAGGGAGTTACAGCAACGTGATTGGCCTGCCAATGCTGGAAACCGAGGATTTACTGAATCAGGCGGGGTTTCCAACATGGGATGAAAGGCGTAATGGCTGAAGAGCTGCTCATTCAGGTGACCGATTTCGAGTCCCGCGTTGCCCTCGTCAAGGATGGTGCGGTTCACGAAGTGCACATAGCGCGCTCGTCCGGATACAGCGTCACTGGCAATATCTATCTTGGCAAAGTGGTTCGCATCGTCCCTGGAATGCAGGCGGCGTTCATCGATATAGGTTTGGAGCGCCCGGGATTTCTGCACGCATCCGACGTGCAAACTCCACTGATAAGCACTGGGCAAATCTCTGGTGCTAAACCAACAATCAGAGATTTACTGCATGATGGTCAAGAACTTCTGGTACAAGTGGACCGAGACCCAATCGGCACCAAGGGCGCCCGTCTTTCTACGCGCTTGGCCTTGGCCTCGAAGTATCTGGTGCTCACTCCCACCAGTGAACAAGTGGCGTTGTCTCAGCGGATTAAAGACGATGGAGAACGTCAACGATTGTTCGCACTTTTGCGCCCCATGGTCGAGACTGGTGGGTTTGGGGTTATAGCGCGTACTCAAGGGGAGAGTGCGCAGGCCCAAGCATTACAGCAGGACTATCATCGTTTGGTGCAGCAGTGGCAGGCGATTGAAGTGCAGCGCAACGACGCTCCCTCCGGCCGCTTAGTACACTGCGAGTTGCCGGTACAAACCCGGTTGATACGAGATCTTGTCGGTCCTGAAACCGCAACAATTGACGTCGATGACCCGGACATTTTTCGGCTTCTGCAAGAATATCTGGATAAATACGCGCCGGACTACAAAGACATACTTCGCCTTTATCGGGATCAGCGGCCCATGTTTGAGCGGCACAACATCGAAGATGAGATCGCTGGAGCCTTGCAACCCAGAGTGCGCTTACACAGCGGCGGTACGTTGGTGATAGAACAGACGGAAGCGATGGTCAGCATCGATGTGAATACCGCGAGTTTTTTGGGCAGCAAAAATCTCGAGGAAACCGCGTTCCAGACAAATTTGGAGGCTGCGGCGGCCATCCCGCGTCAGTTGCGACTGCGAAATCTCGGTGGAATCGTGGTAATTGACTTTATCGATATGACCGACCCGACCCACCGAGAAAGTGTGCTGGAAAAACTGCAACAAAACTTCGCTGGTGATCCTGCGAAAACGAGAGTCCTCGGGTTTTCCGATTTAGGGCTGGTTCAGGTCAGCCGTAAGCGCTCGCGGGAGAGCTTGATTCAGCAATTGTGTGGGGAGTGCCCCCATTGTCTCGGCTTGGGGTCAACCAAAACCCCGGAATCTACATGTATGGATGTATTTCGTGCCCTATCGGCTGAGGCTGCCGTGTCGTCAGATAAGTTCGGTAGTCGCAAGGGTACCTACAGCCTAGTGACCACGGCAGCAGTCGCCGATCGGCTGCTAGAGGAGGAGGCAGATATCTACCGAGCGCTTTTGGCTCAGCTAGGCCATGACCTGCGGTTGCAAGTTGATCCTGAGTTTCCACCGGGCCGATTCGATTTGTTCTTTGTTGCCCAGAACCATCATTAGTCACGCTTTGTCTTCCTCAGCCAAAAAAACCAGCCCCCAAAGCCCGTCGCCATGGACCATAGCCCTCAGAGCTGCCCTAGTTGTAGCGACTGTTGTTAGCTGTGTAATTGCTGGGCTGCAGCTTTCCGGCCGCATGCTGCTCAGTTTTTCTGACGTATTGACGCCGCGCATCAACGCCCTGCTGCTTCCCTATCGGGTAGAACTGGTGAAAGTAAGTGGAAATTGGCGCGGCTTTAATCCGGTGGTTCGAGCCGGCTATGTGCGTTTCGCTGCAGGTGAAATGCGTGATGTTGAGGTGGAACTGGATTTTTTTCGAAGCTTGGTGAATGACGATCTTGTTTTTGCTCATGCCTATGTAGCAGGCGGTCAGATAGGGTTTGTTCATACTCCGGAGGGCTGGGATAGAAAAGGAGCGCAGGATCAGCCACTAAACATCGCTTTTTCAGGGCTGGCTCAAAACACGCGCTCTGCCGACGCTGGCATGCACCTTATTTTCCAGCGGGGGGGAGCCGCAGCGGGTTACGACGTCGTTTTGAAATTCGACAACAACAACCAAAACCCTCGAGTAGCGGCGTCGATTGCGAGTCCAAATACTGGGCCCGAGCCCCAGGTACTGTCGCTCTCCGTATCTAGGTATGTGGCCAATGGATCCACCGATGACGGTCAGCAAAAGCCTTATGCCCAGCTCAACGCCCAAGGAGATCTGCTGATTGAACCTGGGCTGCTCGGGGCTGCCGGATTGGCTGTTTCCGTATCAGAGGGTTCTTGGTTCGAGCGCGAAACTAGGGATGCCCAAACCGTGGGTACAGGACGACTGTTAGCTGAGATCAGCGTTTTAGAGTCGCCGCTAGTGAAAGTCGGTACGACGCCAAAGCTTATTGCATCCGTTGACGTTCAACGCTTGGGTCAGAGACTTTTCGGACGACTGCACAGCAACTTGGCAGCTGGCGATTTGGCGTCGCTGTCGTTGCCCGAAATGAGTTTTTTGGTGAACGCCGACGAGGTGGTGTCAGCTTTAGGTAACTCTGCAACGTTGGGTGGCATTTTCACGACTGACCAGTTGCTTGCAATGGGTGTTGTCGAAAACATCGTACTGGGGCCGATAACGAAATTTGCCAACGATGTACTGGTTCCAGAGACGATTCTAGGCGAGTGGTTTGCTGGACTAAATGTGCGCGGACATGTGAAGACACTCACCGCCTACTACGATGAGCAATTGGGTTTTGGGTTCTCGGCTCAGGCCAAAGATCTGAAATTGTCTGCGTATCGAGGGTCGCCAAGCTTCAGCAATACCGATGCAGACATATTTGGCGACCTTCAACACATTGGCATGAGTGTGTCCGGCCAAAACGTCACCATGGAATTCCCCACCGTGTTTGCAGAGCCTTGGTTTTTCGAACAAGTGCAGGGCCAATTGATGCTGCTTTTTCGACCGGGTTATGCATCGGTTCGTGGTCACGATATCCAAGCATACTCGGGTATTAGTCGCATCAACGGAGGGTTTGCAACGTCGCGGCCAAGTTCGCGGGAAGAGCAGCGACTCTCACTGGGCTTGGCCGTTGATCGGATCCTTACCGAGAAAACTGGGCCCTATGTACCGATCAAGCTCAGCGACGGGTTACGCGGCTGGTTGCAGCAAGCGCCGCAAACCGGTGAGCTTATGGATACCACCGTAGCCCATCATGGTCAGATTCACCTGTTGCCCGGAAACCGCAACCGGCGCCGTTTCGAGATGACCACAAATTTCCAGAACGCTGTTGTGAAGTTTGCCCAAGACTGGCCGGCTCTCACACAGGGCGCTGGCGAACTGCATGTTTCTGGGCCAACGACTTTCGGCACAATTGCCCGAGGCGCTGTTGGTGGTTTTGACCTAGCCGGCGCAAAGGTCAGAGTCGAATCCAGGCAAGCCAAGGTTTTCCTAGATTTGGCGAGTAAGGCTACCGGTAGCGAAATTCTGAATTTGATCAGGGTAACCCCTTTGCAGCAGACCTTGAGTTTTGTCTCGCCCCAATGGATCGCAGAGGGTGAAATCGATTTTAGCGCTGAAGTTGCCGTGCCCTTGGGCACGTCGCCGGTGCGCGAATCCGGTTTGGCAGTGGATTTGACCTTAGGCTTCGAGGCGCTGGACCTAGACCTGCCCGACTATCGACTGAACTGGCGCAACTTGTCCGGCGAACAAACGTTTTCATTGCCGCACAACTTGAAAGGTGAAATGACTGGTGACCTATTCGGCAACCCCGTGCGTGTGGAAATCGCCCACGACCCAAAATATCTGAGGTTTGACTTCAAAGGGCAGTTTGCTGCGGACGATCTGATGTACCTTGCGGACATCCAGTCGAATTCGATCATAACCGGCGGTGATTACTTGGAGGGGGAACTTGCGCTAGCAATGGATGGTGAGAGCGAGTCCCAGTTGCGAGTGGATACGAATCTGAGGGGCTTTGTCATTGATCTGCCGGCTCAGTTTGGGAAACCGTTGGGCGTCTTAGAACCCAGCGAATTCATGCTCACATTCGGCTCAGGCTATCAAAAACTTGATTGGCGATACGGGCCGGCCCAAGGTTGGCTTGTCGTGCCGGGTGAGGGTGCCGTTTGGGGCTCTGTGGGTCTTGGTACAGTGCCGCTGGATGTTGCAGATGACTATGAAGGCTTTGTGGTCAGTGGCGAGATGTACCGCGCTGACCTAGCCGATTGGGTCTCTGCGGACGGGGCGCCTGCTGTTAAGACGCCTTTTAGCTGGCAAATCCGGGAATTGGACGTTGGCGAGATAGTAGTCGACGAATTGATCTTCACCGACGTGGTTTTGAATGCCGAAAGCGCATCTGATTTATTGGTGTTTCAGCTACAGGGTCAGGATATTGCTGGCAGCATCGATCTGTCTGATCCAGCTATTCCCCAGATGGATTTGCTTAAACTGCGACTGCCTGCGTTGCCTAGCTATGGCGAGAGTTTCTCCGGGAATTTAGATCCTATTGATTTGAGTACTGGTTATGCCCTGCCTCGCGCCATGGTCTTCGTTGATCGCCTGTTCTTGGGAGAGGAAGCGTTTGGGCGGTGGAAGTTCGATATTGTTCCCGAGCAAGACGCGGTACGGTTTGATATCGATGATGTTTCAGTCAACGGTCTTCGTGTCACCGACAGTGTTCTGCGCTGGGATTTGCTGAAAAATATCAGTGCATTTTCGGGATCCATTGATGTGGATGATTTGGCCAGCACCCTACCTTTGTGGGGCTACGCGCCGGTGGCAACCACCACAACAGCGTCTGTGAGCGGAGATCTTTCTTGGGTCGGATCGCCAGCTAATATTGATGTTGCGGCCAGCGAGGGCAGTCTTACCCTTGCAGCCACCGACGGTCGATTTTTGGATATCGAAAACCCAGGTCCGGGCCTCCGGGCTGTTAGCTTGCTGAACATTACCGCCCTTACCAAGCGCGTCAGCTTGGATTTTTCCGATGTGGTTGGAGAGGGCATCAGCTTCGAAAAAGCATCTGGCATGGTTCAGCTGGAGGACCGTGAACTCACCTTTACCGAAAACCTTGTGATCGAAAGTACGTCTTCGCGCTATGAGTTGGGCGGGAAGGTCGATCTGGGCAATGATCAACTGGATGCTCAAATGATCGTGACGCTGCCTGTGAGTGACAGCCTGCCTTGGTACGCTGCATACTTAGCGTTCGTAAATCCAGTGGCTGGAATTAGCCTAGCAGTTGGCGAACGTGTTTTTCGTAAGCCAATTGAGCGGATGAGCTCTGCCAGGTTTTCAGTCTCTGGCGAGCTTAACGACCCGAATGTTGTTTTCACTGATTTGTTCAACCAAGACATCGCCGTTGCGGATGCAGGGGGTGAACGTCTTTCGCCGAATTTACTGAAAGAGCAAAGTACAGAGACTGAAGGTAGCGAGGACCAGACGGACTAATGACCGTGCGTCTCGCATGCCTTGATGACGGAAAAAGTGACGATCACTCTGACGATCCGGCAAGGGGTCGCGGGAGGGTCTGTGGCAAAAATAGATTGGAACGGACCTATATATGAACGATGTAGTTGCAGCGGTAGAAGCGAAGCTTTTGCAGGCCAAGGGCTTGGATCTTGCGGTAATTGAGCGCGGTGTCGGTGGCTTGTTGAATCGCGACATAGACTACGGCGAGGTATTCGTACAAAGCACCCGGGGGGAGTCTTTCGCTCTGGAAGATGGCATTGTGAAAGACGGATCTTTTGGCGTGGAAGCAGGTATCGGGGTGCGCGCCCTCGCTGGCGAAAAAACCGGTTTTGCCTATTGCGAGGACATTCGCCTAGAGGGGTTGCAAGAGGCCGCGCAAGCAGCTCAATCCATCGCCGGCATTGGCGGGCCACGGCGGTTACAGGGTTTTCGTACCAACGATTACCCGGCCCTTTACCCTGCAGATGATCCGATTAGCAGCTTGAGCGATGCGGATAAAGTTCAGCTTTTGCAACGAATCGATCAAGTTGCTCGGGCGGTGGACCCGAAAGTGAAAGAGGTCAATGTTCGGATTTCAGCCAATCATGAAACCATGCTCGTGATGGCCAGCGACGGCACACTGGCAGCGGATATTCGGCCACTGGTGCGTTTCGACGTGTCAGTCATTGTCGAGCACCAAGGCCGCCGAGAACGGGGCAATGCCGGTGGTGGCGGGCGTCGAAGTTTGGAATCCCTCACTGCAGGCTCTTGGGCCGAGGACCTAGCCCGAGAAGCAGTGCGCATGGCTCTGGTGAACCTAGAAGCGGTCGATGCCCCCGCAGGCCCTATGCCCGTTGTTCTGGGGCCAGGGTGGCCCGGGGTGTTGCTGCACGAGGCGGTGGGTCACGGTCTGGAGGGCGATTTCAACCGCAAGGGGAGTTCGGCTTTTTCAGGCCGAGTCGGTGAGCAGGTTGCATCAGAGCTTTGCACTGTTGTAGACGATGGGACCATGTCAGCTCGCCGGGGTTCACTAAGCGTCGATGACGAAGGTACACAAACCCAAAGTACGGTGCTGATAGAAAATGGTGTGTTGAAGGGCTACATGCAAGACAAGCTTAACGCCCGTCTGATGAACGTGGCCGCCACCGGTAACGGGCGTCGTCAATCCTATGCCCACGTACCGATGCCACGAATGACCAACACGTATATGCTGCCGGGTAAGGATTTACCTGAAGATATCATTCGCTCGGTTACCAATGGCATTTATGCGGTGAACTTTGGCGGCGGCTCTGTAGACATCACATCTGGTCGTTTTGTCTTTTCGGCCACAGAGGCGTATTTGATTGAAAACGGTAAGGTTACGGCACCGATTCGCGGAGCGACGCTGGTCGGCAGCGGACCGGAAGTCATGAACCGAATTTCCATGGTGGGTAACGATCTAGATTTGGATGGAGGCGTCGGTGTCTGCGGCAAAGACGGGCAATCGGTTCCTGTTGGTGTGGGTCAACCGACACTGAAGGTGGATGAGATTGTGGTTGGTGGAACGGCGACCTGATCGCTCGTATTTTGCCTGACAAAGAGGTTTAGCCCTTGTTCGGCTGGTCAGAACTGGCTTGCTCGGAATCCTCAGTCAAGGTGCTGCGAATAAATTTGAACAAAGCTCTTTGCGCACGTTTGTGTGCGTCGCTGGGTTCTTCATGGGCTAAGGGTTTGGAGTTGGCAGCGGCGGAAACCAGCTGTCGTAATACTTGTCTCTCAACGCCGGGGTGTTGGGAAATGAAATCAGTTAACGTGTGCGGCTCGGCTATGAGCTTGTCTCGCCATTGCTCTAAGGCATGGAAGAAGTGCCGAGCTGCTGCGGACTGGCCGTCTAAGTCGGCTAACTGCGCCTCGATTGCTGCAGCGTCGACTTTACGCATGAGCTTGCCGATAAACTGCATTTGTCGGCGGCCGCCCTCTCGGCTGTTGATTGCAGCGTGGGTATCAAGGGCTTGTCTGAGCTGCTGCGGCATCTCGACGCGAGCCCGAACGTCAGGTTTTAACTGGGTCAAACGAAGCCCCAGTTTCTGTAGGCGCTGGGCCTCTCGTTTGAGGGCTGATTTAGAGAGTTCTTCTGGCATTTTGAAAACTTAAAGGAAGCAAGGTATTGGAGTTTATAGACCATCAGCAAGAATTGACCGCCTTGGTTGAAAATATTCTGGGTGAAGCCAAAAGCCAAGGTGCCGACGAGGCTGAAGTATCGGTCAGTATGGAGCAAGGCTTGGGAGTTAGCGTGCGCAAAGGTGAGCTAGAAAATCTCGAGTTCAATCAAGATCGTGGTTTTGGGATCACCCTGTACTTTGGCAAACGAAAAGGTTCGGCCAGCACAACCGACAGTAGCGAGGCGGCCATAAGAGAAACCGTCGCAGCTGCTAAAGGCATTGCTCGACATACTCAGGAGGATCCCCATAGCGGACTGGCAGCGGCGCAATTGATGGCAAGGGAGCCAGTAGATCTTGGGTTGTACGACCCCTGGTCTATCGAGCCTGAGCAGGCCAGGGCCATGGCTGTGGCAAGTGAAGAAGCTGGATTAGCTTTGGATAGCAAGCTGACGAATTCCGATGGGGCTCAAGTTAGCACCCAGCAAGCGTTGCGGGTGTATGGTAACAGCCACGGTTTTTTGGGTGCCTATCCCAGTACCCGGCATAGTCTAAGTTGCGTGCTCATAGGTGAGGACAATAACGGTATGCAGCGAGATTACTGGTACAGCATGTCCCGTCATTGGCAGGCGCTGCAGGATCCAGTGGAGGTCGGCGTCGAGGCTGCCAAACGAACACTGGCAAGGCTGTCACCGCAAAAGGCGCCGACAGGCAAATACCCAGTGATCTTGGCGCCCAATTTAGCCGCGGGCCTAATCGGACATTTGAATGGCGCGATCAGTGGCGGCGCCCAGTACCGACAAGCCTCTTTTTTGCTGGACGCCATTGGGCAGCGCGTCCTGCCAGAGTGGTTGACCATACGAGAAGAGCCTCTGATGAGGGGCGGGCTGGCCAGCGCTTACTTTGACGGCGACGGTGTGGCGACTCGGGATAATGTGTTTGTAGACAAAGGTTATTTAAGCAGCTACATCCTGTCTTCCTACTCCGCCCGAAAGCTTGGCCTTGAAACCACAGGAAATGCTGGCGGTGTGCACAACCTACACCTTGATGGACCGATGAAACCTAAAGAAGAATTGATGGCAGGCATCGATCAGGGGCTATTGATTACCGAATTGATGGGACAAGGGGTGAACGGTGTCACCGGTGATTATTCCCGAGGCGCATCGGGTTTTTGGATAGAGAACGGTGAAATTGCGTATCCCGTGGCAGAATTTACCTTGGCGGGTAATTTGAAAGACATGCTGCTCAACATTGTCGCTTTAGGCGACGACATTGATGAGCGCAGCAGTATTCGCGCTCCTAGCCTGTTGCTGGACGCCATGACGGTGGCGGGGCAGTAGATCGGAGCCAATCAAAAGGCCTAGGGGGGCTAAGACCTTGGCCTTTGTGATCTGCCTTCGCAGCACGATGTTATCGCCAGGGACCTATTCGTGGCCGAGGCCTTTGATTTGAAGAGCAGGTTACAGATAAACCCAACTGGCTAGGCCCAGAAAGATAAAAAAACCTGCTACGTCGGTAATAGTCGTCAGAACTACACCGCCAGCAATGGCGGGGTCGATGTCCAAGCGACGCAGAAGACTAGGAAGCAAACTGCCGGCTACTGCTGCGATCAAGATAGTCGCGACCATCGCAACTGCGATAATCATGCCTAGCTTGGTGTCTTCGAAGACATAGGATGCCCCGCAAGCGACCAATGTCGCCCAGAGCAGGCCATTTAGGGCGGCGATGACAAACTCCCGATTCAGCATCCACAGCAAATTGCCGCGGCCCAATTGGCCGGTGGCTTGCCCGCGAATCACCAGTGTTAGCGTCTGAGTGCCTGCAATACCGCCCATGCTGGCCACGATGGGCATCAGCACGGCTAAGGCAACGACTTTAATGATGGTCTCTTCAAACAGGCTGATTACCGCTGCCGCCATTAGTGCGGTCACGAGGTTGATGCCTAGCCAGACTGCACGGCGGCGTACGGCGCGCCGCACTGGGGCAAATGTGTCTTCGTCAACAACCAAGCCCGCTGGCGCAAGGAGCGCTTCTTCTGCGTCTTCGATGATGACGTCAACAACGTCGTCAATGGTGATTCTGCCAACAAGGCATCCGTTGTCATCAACGACGGGTGCGGAAATAAGATCCCGTTCTGAGAATAGGCGGGCAACCTCTGTATCAGCGTCGCCTACATGAATCGCCGGTACCTCCGTATTCATGATCTCGCGGACGGTTACGGTAGGGTCGGCGGTGAGCAGTTTGGTTAGGGGCAGGCTGCCCAAGTATTCGTCTCGGCTGTTAACAACGATCAAAGAGTCCGTGGTTGCGGGCAGGTCTCTGCGCAGGCGGAGGTAGCGTAGAACCAACTCGGCTGCGTGTCGGGGCCGAACGGTGATGGTGTCGGTATTCATCAATCCGCCAGCGCTATCCTCGGGGTAGGAAAGAACGGATTCCACTCTGGCTCGGTCGCGGCTGTCTAAGCTGCCCAACACTTGGTTGGTAATTGTGTCAGGAAGCTGCTGCAAAATGTCCGCGAAGTCGTCTGTGTCCAGATTTTCCGCCACTGCCACCAACTGGGCCGTGTCCATGGCTTCGAGGAATTCGGCGCGGACATCGTCCTGCAGGTACTGCAGACTTTGGTTTCTGACTTCCTCGTCAAGCAAGCCCCAGATGATGCGACGAGTATCGGGTGTGTTTGCTTCAATGACGCTGGCGACTTCACTAGGACGAAGGGATGCCATCAGCACCTTGATCTCGCTGGTGCTACCGCGGCTAATTCCCTCGAGGACTTCCTCGAAATGGGTTTGGTCTGGCGTCATGCGTCGTCCATCTCGTCAAACCCAGCTTCGATGAGTTTGGTTAGCGCAGCCATTGCGGGTATTTCGTCTTCGCCTTCGATGCAGAGATCAATGGTGGTACCCGCCGCAGCGCCCAGCAGCAGCAAGCTCATAATGCGTTTGCCGTCAGCTTCAACACCTTGGTCGTTTTTAATTCGAATGTCGGAAGCGAAGTTGGTGGCGGTGCTTACCAATTTAGATGCCGCTCGCGCATGCAATCCCAGTGGGTTAATAATCGTCAGCTTGATATTCTGCATAGCACTTCGATCCTCAGTCGAGGAGACATAGTAGCTCAAGCTACCAAGTGCACAGAATGATTTGTGCAAATCCCGCGTGCCTAGTCTCGTAAGAACTCAGGTTGTAGCTGATTCTTTGAGTTCGCGGTGACGTACTAGAACGTTCTCGAACTCTGAGGCGAAGTGCTGTCCCAACCGCTGGGCCATGTAGACGCTGCGATGTTGGCCACCAGTGCAGCCGATCCCAACAGTAAGATAGACGCGATCGTTGTCAGCAAAACGCGGAATCCATCGCTCCATGAGACTGGAGATGTCGGTGAACATTTCGTTGACCAAGGGCTGGGCTTCTAGGTAACCGATTACCTCCTGGTGCAAGCCACTGAGTGCTCGCAGCCCCGGTTGCCAATGGGGGTTAGGCAAGCAGCGCAAATCAAAGACGAAGTCGGTATCAACCGGTATACCGTGTTTGAAACCAAAAGACCGAAACAGCAAATTGATGGATGCTCCATCGCTCTCCAACATGCGGTTTACGATTTGTTCGCTGAGGCTTTTGCTGGAAATTCTGGTCGTATCGATGGTCAGGCTGGCGAGGTCTGCAACACTGGCGAGGATCTTTGCTTCCGCATCGATGGCTTCGCGCAAATCTACTGACGCGCCGGTCAAGGGGTGCCTGCGACGTGTCTCACTGAAACGCTTTACCAAGGTGGGGCTCAAGGCGTCGAGATAAAGTACTTGGGTATCGATACCCTGCTGGCATAATTGCAGCAGCAATTCCGGGAATTTTTCCAGCCCGTCGCTACGGGCGTCGATGCAAACGGCGACTTTGGACAGCTCTTCTTGAACATTGGTGTAGCGCTCTATCAAGCCGCCGAGCAAGTCTACGGGCAAATTGTCTACGCAGTGATATCCGGCGTCTTCCAGTGTACGCAGAGCCGTGGACTTACCTGAGCCGGAGCGCCCGCTGACAATGACGAGCTTCATGCGAGCTTGCGGTCAGGTTCGAGTTGCTCAAGATCTTCATCGATGCTCAACAACTCTTGCCACAATGCCTCGTTGGATAGAGCCGCCCTCAGCCGGCTCAAATGCATCGGTTGGGAGAAGATTCGCGCGAGTCGCTGTAATGCCGCTATATGTGCCGTTTGCTCCTGCATGGGCACCATTAGAACAAAGACTAGGTCAACAGGACGTTCGTCCGGGGCCTCATAGTCGATGCCCGATGCTAAGGTATAAAAGGCGCCGGAAATGGCTTTGCAGTCTGTTCGACAGTGGGGAATCGCGACGCCATCTCCTAGAGCTGTGCAACCGAGGCGCTCTCGCTCTACTAAGGCATCGTAGATCTCGTCAATGGCCTCTTCGCGGTCGTCCCGGGAAGGGCTGACAAGATCCTCTGCGATGGTTTGGAATAAGCGCTTACGGCTCGGAACCTGCACACTAGTGTGCATCTGGCTAAGATTTACCAGTTGGCTAACTTTGAGTTCGTCGGTCATTAGGTTAGGTACTCGTACCTTTCAAGTTTAGTTTAACTCCGGGCACTTCGCGTAGAACCCGATATTGGCACAGTGGGCTCGCTTTCCAGCCGTGCCGCACCGGCATCATATGTCGTGTCGGGCCGAACGGCTATGGCTGCCATTGTGTCGCGCAACGTTTTTCTCTTTGTGTTTGAGAAGCTGGCGGTCGAGTTTATCAGACAATAAATCGATCGCCGCATACATATCGTCAGCTTCCGCTAACGCAAAAAGCTCAGCTCCGGGAATGTGCGCCGTAGCCTCTGCTTGATGATTGTGTTTTTCAATGTTCAGAACGACGTGCATGTGGGTTATTTCATCGCTGTGTCGCTCAAGCTTTTGCATTTTATCTCGCACGCGCTGTTGTAGGGCGTCGGTGAGTGCAATTTGGTGTCCGGTGATGTCGAGTTGCATAGGTTCATCCTTTCGTCGAAATGGGTCGGTAAAACAATTCCGTACTGACGTCACACTAGACCAACTGTTTCCTTTCATTTGATGGTGGAATCGACAGAGATTCTCGGTATTTGGCCACTGTGCGTCGCGCTACGTTGATGTTTTGTTCTGCCAGTATTGCGGCGATTTTGTTATCACTCAACGGTTTGCGTGGGTTCTCTTCCGCGGTAACCTTACGAATTATCGCGCGAATCGCTGTGCTCGAAACTTCACCGCCGGAAGCGGTGCCCACGTGAGATGAGAAGAAGTACTTCAGCTCATATAAACCCTGCGGTGTCGCTAGGTACTTTCGATTGGTGACCCGAGAAATAGTCGACTCGTGCAGATCCACTTGCTCAGCAATATCGGCAAGAATCAGCGGCTTCATCGCCTCGGCCCCGTACTCCAAGAAATCCCGTTGTACCTCGACAATTTTAGTAGCGACTTTGAGTAGAGTGTCGTGCCTGGTTTGCAGGCTTTTCAAGAACCACTTGGCTTCTTGCAAATTGTCCTTGAGATAATCCTTATCAGGTCCGGCCCCTACGTCTTTAATAAGGTTGGCGTAGGTCGCGTTAAGTCGGACCCGAGGCAGCGTCTCTGGATTGAGCTCCACCAGCCAGCGGCCGCTCTCTTTTCGCACCAGCACATCGGGAATTTCGTAATCTGACTGCTCAGCCAACAGGGTCGCGCCGGGCCGGGGTTGCAATGTTCGAATCAAAGCAACCACTTGACTCAATTCGTGCTCACTAAGCCCGGTTTGCCGTACGAGTGCTGCGAAGTCCTTGCTGCCAAGAAGCTCAAGGTGCAAGTCCACCAAGCCGCGCGCCTCAATTAGCCACGGAGTGTCTTCGCTGAGGCCATCAAGCTGCAACAAAAGACACTCTCTGATGTCTCTCGCGGCTACGCCTATCGGATCGAATTGCTGTACCCGTTTTAAAATCTCCAAGACTTCGTCTGCAGATGGCGGTACCTCGGACGGATCCACATTGTTGGCAAGTGTCGTGCAAATGTCGTCGATGGTAGTTCCCAGCATGCCGTCTTCGTTGATGGCATCAATAATCGCAGCTGCGATCGCCCGGTCGGACGGTGCCATAGGTGTCAGGTTCAGTTGCCACAGTAGGTGGCTCTCCAAGGTTTCTTCGGCACTTCGGTTGGCATTGGGGTCGAAGTCTGCATCTGCAGTGCCGGAGGCTGGAGACTGGGGGTATATGTCATCCCAGTTGGAATCCACTGGAATGTCCTCAGCCAGAGGCTCGTGTAGCTGATCGCTCACCTCGGACTCGCTCACGCCGTCTATGGACACATCGTTGTCACTGACGGAGATCATTTCTTCGGCCTGATCTTGGGCCATCAGTTGTTGTTCGGGATCGCCTTGAGTGTTGTCGCTGTAGTTGTCTTGATCACTAATTGGAAAATCTGTGGAATCGTCGTAATCGCCGGCTTGTTCCTGTGCGGGATCAGAGAGGTCATTGCTGTCTGGATCGCCGGCTTCTCCAAAGTCGTCTTCTGACTCCAGCATTGGGTTGCTGTCGATGCTGCTTTGAATTTCTTGTTCAAGTTCCAGGGCGCTAAGCTGCAGCAATCTGATGGCTTGCTGCAGTTGTGGGGTCATCTTGAGCTGTTGCCCAAGCTTTATTGACAGGCTTTGCTTCACGGCAAGAAATGCCAGCTGGCATTACAGTTGATAGGCGTCATGGTTCGCTGATACCGAGATGACTGGATTGTTGCGACAAACCTAAATTTTCCTTGGTGTTTCGCGGCTATCTTACTGGGTGGTCGACGACATCTTAGGGCGAGAGAACCGACCACAGCTCTCAATCGTCACTTTTTGGGAAACAACAAGGTAAGGTTAAGCAAAATCCTTGCCAAGATAAACATGTTGGACGGTTGTATTTGCCAAGACGTCTTGGGGGGAACCCTGGGCGATCACTTGACCTTGGTGAACAATGTAGGCGCGCTGACAAATGTCGAGGGTCTCTCTGACGTTATGATCTGTGATCAAGATGCCGATGCCCCGGGCGGCGAGACCTGAAATCTCTTTCTTGATGTCTGCGACTGAAACAGGATCCACGCCGGCGAAAGGTTCGTCTAGTAACATGTATTTAGGGTCGCTAGCCAATGCTCTCGCAATTTCCAATCGGCGTCTTTCACCCCCGCTTAGGCTCTGGCCTAGGTTGTGCCGGACATCCCGAAGGCCAAATTCGTCTAGTAGGGTTTCCAGCCTTAGCAGCCGCGCTTTTTGATCGAGACTGGGGTTGAGCTCAAGCATTGCCATGATGTTGGCTTCTGTCGAAAGTGTCCGAAACACGCTCGCTTCCTGGGGTAAGTAACCGATGCCCTTGGATGCTCGGTCGTGCATCGGCGCATTGGTCAGCGTCTGCTTATCAAGTAGCACTTCTCCCGAATCGGCCTTCACCAGCCCTACCAGCATATAGAAGCAAGTGGTTTTGCCTGCACCGTTGGGGCCGAGCAAGCCAACGATTTCGCCGGGCTCGATCGTTAACGAGACGTCTTCTACCACCCGGTTGCCCGAATAGCTTTTTCGTAGTTTCTCAGCCGAAAGGGTCAAGGTTGGGCCTCTTCGTTGTTCGGTGATTGAGACGGCAGCGTTAGCTGCATGCGAACTCGCTCTGAGGTGGTTTCACCGCCACTGGCCACAAGCTTTCCTAGGGCTAGGTCATAGCGTATTTCAGCGCTGCTAACGGTGTTGCCAGCTTGGCGCAGAGCCGCTGCGCCTGTCAGCTCAAGAATCGAGGTCTGTGGCAGAAACACGATGGTGGTGGCGCTGGCCGTCGTTGCCTCGCCACTCTCTGCGGTAGTCTGATAAAAGTTTGCTGGCTCCCCGGTGGTGACGATTTGTTGGATTCGATCATCGGTCATCTGCACGGCGACTTTGTCTCCGGTGATCCGCATGCCGTCCATGACTGCGACGACGTTGCCAGAGTACTCGATTCTGTTGGCTTCTTGCATAAAGACAGCGTTGTCGCCCTCGATGGTGAGTTCTCCAGCAGCATCCGTCGTAAGCTCGGCCCAACCAATTGAGGTGAGTGCCACCGCTACAACTAGGGTCAGCACTAAACTTCGAGGCTTATGATTTTGATGGTGGGTGTTCACGCTACGAATCCTCGGAATGTTCATGAAGAAAAAGTTTGCTGACGACACGAGTGATGTCGCCTTGAATGAAGCGCAGAGTGCCTGTTTGAAGATCAAGATCAAGACCATTGCTTCGGGTTATAAATCTAGGGTGTTTCACAATCACGGATTCTTCGGTGTAGGCCCGTTTATCATTGGGAAAGATGCTCAACTTGGACGTTTCAATACTTATGCCGCCAAGGGCATTTTGGGATCGCGCTTGGGTTATCCGGACACGCTCGAACAGTTCGATTTGATCGTCCTGATCCGACAATTGGTTACCCTGGGATACCTTCCCTTGGCCCGCGCTGATTTGCCAAGGTCGAAGTTCCTTGTCTTGAACCTGAATCGATGGGCCAACGATAGTCGCGAACTGTTCATTAGAAAACTGCTGCAGCTTGGAAGCGCTAATTTCGTAGCTCAGTTGACCGGTTTGGGAAAATACTTGCCACGTAACACCCGATGCGGTGCTGGAGGGTTGTAGAGCGAGAGCCTCTTCCCGCTCATTATCCAGCGCTAGCGTTGGCGTATCTTGTTGATTTTGAAACCATGGGATGAATAAGAAAATCAGCGCTGCTAGCGACCCGGCGAATACCAAGCCCCGCCGACCATGTAAAGGAAGAGGCAATGCAGCTTTAGTCGAGGCGTTTAAATCTGACATAGGGTGTTTTTGGAGCTGCGGCGTTTCTCAATCATAGGGCCAGCGGCCTTGGGCTCGCAGGATTAATTCGCTCAACTCCACGATCACCCCGTCTCCGCCACGTCGCTGGGTCACAAACTGCGCCTTCGCCAACACCGCAGGATGGGCATTAGCGACCGTCGCCATCAGAGTGACCGCAGGATGATTGAATAACTGGAAGTCCTGAACGTCGTCGCCGATGGCGCACAGGTTGGTGTTTGGGAACCCCTGGGTAATTAGCTGATCTAACGCCTCCGCCTTGTTGTCAGCGCCCTGGCTTACATAAGTGATTCCTAGCTCGTCAGCACGGCGCTGTACCACGGAAGATTGTCTGCCGGTGATAATCGCTATAGCGATTCCTTGGGCGGATAGTAGTTTAAGGCTGCCGCCATCCTGCACGTGAAAGTGCTTGTGCTCTGAGCCGTCCGAGCCGTAAATAATCTTACCGTCGGTCAGCACTCCGTCGACGTCTAGAACGATGCCGCGAATGGTGCCGGCAAGTTCTTGGAGCATTTTTTGATCCTCGTGCACGGTTAGGCCTGTTGGGCCAGTAAGGCGTTGTACCCGATCCATGCAAGCAGCATGACGATGCCCTCGAAGCGGGTGATAACGGCGCGAGAATTTACACCATAGGCGAACAGCGCGAGCATCAAAGTCAGCGCCAACATCATGCCGCTGTCACGCCACAACGCCGAAAAGTCCAATGACGTAGTAGTCACTAAGCCTGGCACCGCGAGAACTGCAAGAATATTGAGTATGTTTGAACCCACAATATTGCCAATGGCGATGTCTGGCTGGCCTTTCATAGCAGAGCCTACCGTGGCTGCGAGTTCTGGCAGGCTGGTGCCCACGGCGACGATGGTCAAGCCGATAATCATGCTGCTGATGCCCAGCTCAATGGCTATTTCAGTGGCGGCATAGACCAGCAGTTGAGCAGCGCCGAGAAGGACGATGAGCCCGGTGATAAGCCAAAACACAGCGACGGTTTGTCGCATTGCGGGAAGGTCGTCGAGCTCACTGGCCAGTGCACTTTCTCCGGGATCAGCTTCTTTCTCCGAGCGTAAAAGCTGCCACAAAATATAAGCCAGCCCTGAGAGTAATAGGATGCCATCGAGGGTGCCTAATTCGCGATCGAACATCAAAATGATGGCCAATACCGTCGCGCCTAAAAGCCAAGGCAGTTCTCTTCTTCTAACGTTCTTTGAAAAGGGCAAGGGCATAACCACTGCGGTAATGCCCAGCACCAGACCGATATTGGCAATGTTGGAACCGATGGCATTACCGATCGCTAAAACGGCATTGCCTTCCAAGGCAGCAATTAGCGCCACAACAATCTCAGGAGCCGAGGTACCTAGGGATACCACCGTCAAACCGATCACAATGTTGGAAACGCCTAAGTTTGTGGCGGTAGCCGCAGCTCCGGATAAAAATTTATCTGCGCTCCAGATCAGTGCGGCAAAGCCGAAAGTCATTAAGAGCAAATTGACCCACATGCGGGTATGTCCTTTGTTGTACGTCAGCTTGAATTGAATCTGCGGATAAAAGCAGCATCCAAGCGTCACTGGAGTTTACATCGTTGCTTTGTATTGAGTTCTGCTCAAGAGAACTTCTTGTCAGTGGTAGCAAAGCATGAAAATAAAGGTGACCGCACTTTAGTCTGATAACCCGAAAGAACCAAGCTGAGGAGTTAATGTAAAGGCAACAATGTCCGGTGTTCCGGTCGCATTAATGACGTAAGATAGCGCAGCCTTGGGGGTCAAGGTAAGCCCCAGCAAGGTGCGATACGCACTGGGCATGACCGCAAATACCGCAGAGTACGAACAGTGAATGACATGCAGGATGATGTAAAAGAACGAGTCGCTCAGGCGATTCCGGATGCCCAAGTCAGCGTGGAGGTGGACGGTAATCGTGCCGCTATCCATGTGGTCAGCGCGCACTTCGAGGGGATGAGTCGGGTGAAGAAACAACAGGCTGTCTACGCCTGCATTGAGGACCTGATCGCCAGCGGGGCCCTGCACGCGGTGTCGATAAAAGCAGAGTCGTGTTGAGCATTCTAACTGATGGATAAACTTCAGATACAAGGGGGAACCCCCTTAGATGGTCAGATTCGGGTTAGTGGTGCCAAAAACGCGGCGCTCCCCATTTTTGCTGGCTCGCTGCTGACAGCGGAACCGGTGACAATTTCGAATTCTCCCCACCTGCATGACGTTACTACCATGATCGAGCTGTTGGCCTGCTTGGGTGTTGGCGTATCTCTCGATGAGAATATGCAGGTGGAAATTACTGCTGAGAATGTCAGCAGTTTTTGCGCGCCCTACGAATTGGTAAAGACCATGCGGGCCTCTTTTTTGGTTCTTGGGCCCCTGTTGGCGCGTTTTGGTGAGGCGGAGGTGTCCTTGCCGGGAGGCTGCGCGATTGGTTCTAGGCCAGTCGATCAACACCTCAAAGGCTTACGAGCCCTAGGTGCAGAAATCGAGGTGGCCGATGGCTACGTGCGTGCTCATACCAACGGACGATTGGTTGGCTGTGATGTGCACATGGATCTGGTGACCGTAGGCGGCACACAAAATTTGATGATGGCCGCAACTCTGGCGACGGGAACCACAAGATTATTCAATTCCGCCTGTGAACCTGAAATCGTCGATTTGGGCGAGTTTTTGAATTCTTTGGGGGCCAAGGTAAGCGGCCATGGTACCGCGACCATCGAAATAGAAGGCGTTGAACAACTCCACGGCGGAACGCACCGGGTAATGCCAGATCGTGTTGAAGCCGGCACCTATCTCGTTGCGGCGGCGGTGACTGGCGGGCGCATACGCTTACGCGACGTGTCTCCAGAAACTCTTGGTGCGGTTTTGGACAAGCTGCAACAGGCAGGCGCGCAAGTCACTCAAGGCGAAGACTGGATCGCCCTGGACATGGGCGGGCGGCGAGCCAAGGCCGTAGACATTGAAACTTCGCCCTACCCGGGATTTCCCACGGACATGCAGGCCCAGTTCATGACCCTGAACGCGCTGGCGGAAGGTACGGCGACGATTACCGAGAATATTTTTGAAAACCGATTCATGCATGTGCACGAGATGAAGCGATTGGGTGCGAACATCGAGTTGCATGGGCACTCCATGGCTGTGGTTCACGGTGTGGAAGAGCTGCGCGCTGCGCCGGTAATGGCCACAGATCTAAGGGCGTCCTCGAGCTTAGTATTAGCCGCCTTGGCGGCTAAGGGAACAACGACGATTGATAGGATTTATCACATAGATCGCGGCTATGAGACCATTGAGGAGAAATTTGGACAGTTAGGTGCCAAGGTGCGCCGCGTCTCCTAATGGTTGTTATATAATTACCCAAGGCGGCCGGTCGCGGCTGCCTAAATCAAGGTGCAACAGCCCCGATCATTGTGTGGGCCTGCACCCCTCATCCACACCCGCTAATCGCAAATAAGGTTGAATCATTCATGGGATTGGTCATAGCCGTGAACAAAGGTCGTATTTTTGAAGAATGCTTGCCGCTTCTTGCTGCCTGTCAAATACAGCCGTCAGACGACCCAAAGAAATCGCGTAAGTTGATCTTCGATAGCGTCACCGGTGGCCACAAGATCATCGTGGCTCGCTCCGCCGATGTTCCAACCTATGTTGAAAACGGCGTCGCCGATGTGGGTATAACCGGCAAAGATACGATCTTGGAATACGGTGAAGATATGACGTTCTACGAGCGCCTAGATTTAAAAATAGGTGCCTGCCGAATGATGACAGCGGGACCCGTGGGCGTACCTGAGCCCGAGCAGGGTGTTCGTGTGGCGTCAAAATTCGTCAACATCGCTCGTCGGTACTATCAAGACCAAAGCAAGCAAGTGTCCTTGGTTAAGCTATCCGGCGCGTTAGAAATCGCGCCGCTGTTGGGGTTGGCAGATTGCATCGTCGATATTGTTGATACGGGCAACACTCTAAAAGCCAACGGGTTGGAAGCCCGAGAAACCATATGCGACATCAGCACTCGACTGATCGTAAATCGGGCGTCTATGAAGACCAAGTTCGATGAAGTGCAGACACTGATCCAGCAGTTGGAGGGCGTTGTGGCTGCAAACGCCTCCGGCGGTCAGAGTTGACAGTGATGAGGCATCTTGACGCCACAGCTGCGGATTTTGCTGATGAGCTTGAGCACTTACTGGCATGGGATTTGAGTGTCGACAGCAAAATCGATCTGGCCGTCTCTGAGATCATTCGTCAGGTTCGCGCGGAAGGCGATGGCCAGCTGCTGGCGCTTACCCAGCGATTTGATGGTGTTTCCGCCAAAGACATGACTGAACTGGAAATTACCCAAGAAGAGTTGGCTGACGCTTGGTTGCGGATCGGCGTCGAGGCGCAGCAAGCGCTGTCTGAGGCCGCGGAACGCATCCGTCGGTTTCATGAACATCAGCGCGAGGGCTCCTGGTCGTTTACAGACGAGCTGGGTTGCCAGCTCGGCCAGAAGATTCAGCCACTAGATCGCGTAGGCGTCTACGTGCCCGGCGGTCAGGCAGCTTATCCCTCCAGCGTTCTAATGACGTTGATCCCAGCGAAAGTTGCCGGCGTACAAGAAGTGATCGTGGTTTCTCCTACCCCCAATGGACTGCGCAACGACATGGTGCTGGCTGCTCTGCATCTTGCTGGTGCCGATCGAGTGTTCACCCTAGGTGGCGCTCAGGCCGTAGCGGGACTTGCCTATGGTACGCAGACGTTGCCTCGCGTGGATAAGATCGTAGGCCCGGGCAATGCCTACGTGGCGGCTGCAAAAAAACAGGTTTTTGGACAGGTGGGCATCGACATGATCGCCGGCCCCAGCGAGGTTTTGGTCATTGCAGACGGCTCCACCGATGTAGAGTGGGCGGTTCTGGACCTGTTTTCTCAGGCCGAACACGATGCATCGGCTCAGGCAATTTTGATCAGCACCGACGCGGATTTTTTGCGGCAGGCCGCAGTCATGATCCAGGAGCGGCTGCCGAAGATGCAGCGTAGCGATATCATTCGGGCATCCTTAGAGCAGCGCGGCGCTCTGATTTATTGTGCCGATCGAGACCAAGCTATTGATGTAGCCAATCGAATCGCGGCAGAGCACCTAGAGCTGGCTGTGGCTGACCCACAACCTTGGATTGACGGGTTGCGCCACGCCGGAGCGATTTTTGTCGGCGCTTACACCGGGGAAACCTTCGGCGATTACATCGCGGGTCCTTCTCATGTGCTGCCCACCTTTGGTACAGCGCGATTTGCGTCACCCCTTGGGGTCTACGACTTTCAAAAACGCAGCTCCATTATTGAGATATCTCGAACTGCAGCACAAGCTTTGTCAAAGCCGACGGACCTGTTGGCGACCTCTGAGGGCCTTGAGGCCCATGCGCTGGCCGCCAGAGTTCGGGGGCGTGACGCGCAGGAATGAGCAAGGGGGAGCACGCAAGCCCATTAGCCCTTAACCGCGAGGGAGTTTCGCCCGGCGATGCATATCGCGCTAGCCTCGCCGAAGGGGCGGTGCTGGAAGATGAGGCTCAGGCCCGGGTTATGGCACTGCTCGACCAACGCTTTACTCAATTGGTCGCCCGCTCAGCAAATAAAGCTGGCTGGTTTGCGTCCTTAGCGAACAAGTTTTTATCGTCCAAGTCCGGTAGAGCGGATACGTCAATCAAGGGCCTGTACTTGTGGGGCGGCGTTGGCCGCGGCAAAACGATGATGATGGACATGTTTTGCCACGCGCTGCCGCCAGAGCGCCGGCAGCGCATGCATTTCCACCGGTTCATGCGTCGAGTCCACGATGGGCTGGGTCGGTTTTCAGGCCAAGCCAATCCCCTGTTAAAGGTCGCGGACGAAATAGCCTCCCAAGGGGACGTGCTTTGTTTCGACGAGTTTTTCGTCTCCGATATTGGCGATGCCATGATTTTGGGCGAGGTGATGACAGCCTTGTTTGCCCGAGGGGTGGTACTGGTCGCGACGTCGAATGTGGAGCCGGCCAACTTATACAAGAACGGGCTACAAAGGTCCCGGTTCTTGCCAGCTATTGACCAGATCTACGCACATTGCGATGTGCACGAAATTGATCAAGGCCAAGATTTCCGGCTGCGAACGTTGCAGCAAGCTCGGCTTTACCACTGGCCTTTGAGCGAATCCACAGATCAAAGCATGCGAGAGAGTTTTTCTGCCTTGGCCAGCGATCGAGAAAAATCCAATGTGCGGCTCCGAGTTGAAAACCGCATGATCGAGGCGCTGAAAGTGGCCGGGGACGTGGCATGGTTTCGGTTTTCGAGCTTGTGTGAGGGTCCACGTAGCCAAAACGATTACATAGAACTGGCGACCTTGTTTACTACGGTTCTGATGAGCGAGGTGCCGGTACTGGACGTCAATCGGGAGGATGCCGCTCGGCGTTTTATTAGCCTAGTTGATGAGTTCTATGACCGGCGGGTGAAACTAGTGATCTCCGCAGACCAACCGATTACCGATCTGTATCAGGGTCAGCGCTTGAGTTTTGAGTTTGAACGAACCCAGAGCAGGCTTTTGGAAATGCAGTCAGAAGAGTATTTGAGCCAGCCCCATGTGGCTTTGGGTGTCCCAATCCCCTGATTACGCGCTGAGGCAGGCCATAGGTGGGTTGAACTGGCTTAAGGTTGTTGTAAAGCGGCAGGTGCTCCACTATCATTTGCGTCCCTTTTTTTGGGGTGGCTCCTTTGGAGCAGTTAGGCGGATGTTTGAAGAATCCGTCTGGAAAGATTTTGGCGTTCCTTGGAGTAATTCCGAAAGAGCATTCCAAGGCGTTGTCGCGGAGCAAAACGTTTCGCGCCTATCTAGTAAGAGGCAGAACATGAAAACGGTAAGTATGCGAGAGCAGGACGTGGTCCGGTCTTGGTGGATCATTGATGCAGAAGATAAGACCCTAGGTCGTATCGCAACAGAAGTTGCGAGTCGTCTGCGCGGCAAGCACAAGCCTGAATTTACGCCCCACGTTGATACCGGCGACTACATTGTGATCGTGAACGCTGAGAAAGTGCGCGTTACTGGTAACAAAGAGCAGGGAAAGATGTACTGGCGCCACAGTGGCTATCCCGGTGGAATCCGCAGCACTTCAGTGGAATCCATGAGAGCAGAGCACCCCGAGCGCATGCTCGAAATTGCAGTGAAAGGTATGTTGCCTAAGAATCCATTAGGGCGTGCCATGTTCCGCAAACTCAAAGTTTATGCTGGGTCCGAGCATCCTCATGCCGCGCAGCAACCTCAGGTCCTGGAGCTTTAAATGACAGATTACAACTATGGAACCGGTCGGCGTAAAACTGCGGCTGCAAGAGTGTTCATTGCTAGCGGCACCGGTCGAATCATGGTGAATGCGCGTCCCTTGGACGAGTTTTTCGGCCGCGAAACGTCGAGAATGGTCGTGCGCCAACCCCTTGAAACCGCAGCCTTAACGGACAAGTTAGATCTCAAAATCACAGTCCGTGGTGGTGGTAGTTCAGGTCAAGCTGGAGCTATTCGTCACGGCATCGCCCGTGCGCTGGTCGAGTACGATGAGAATCTTCGTCAGCCAATGCGCCAAGCCGGATTTTTAACCCGTGACGCGCGTGCGGTGGAGCGGAAGAAAGTTGGCTTGCGCAAAGCTCGTAAGCGTCCTCAGTTTTCCAAGCGTTAAAAACACCACATTTTACTGGACCCTTTATTGGTCATTTGTGTGGAGGCAGGGGCAACTGTGATATCCTTTGCCTGTTCGCCCGGGTTGTTCGAGAGGGAGCAACCCAAAAGCCGAAGCGTTGAGTTTCCGGTTGATAGCGGACCTAAAAATTTGATGAAACCTATCCGCATAACGAGCCCTTGGTTCGGCAGTGAGAGGAGCGTGGTCGCCTAAGACCCGGTCTCTTTGTCAGAAGCAACTCGGTAAGCAAGGTGGGGAAGGTGCCTAGAGGCAAAACGTTCTCCTCGCTTGGGCCGTACACAGCCCGGCGCAGAGATAAAACGAGTTTTGGCGGTTAGAACCGTCGGTGACTCAAAGACGATTAATCAAACTATGGGAGCTGACCCCCGTGAGCGATGGCGCAGTGAACGAAGCCTCGGATGAGGCGGAAGACAACGGCACGACAAACAGTCGACGCTACTTTCTAATTCAGGCTACCTCTGCGGTAGCGGCCGTGGGCGCTGTTGGTGCCGCATGGCCCTTCGTAAAGTACTGGACCCCTAGCGCCAAGGCGAAGGCCGCCGGCGCCCCAGTTCGAGTGGACATATCCAAGTTGGCGCCAGGCGAAATGCTAAGCCCAATCGTAGCTTGGCGTGGCAAACCCATTTTTGTCGTTTATCGAGATCAAGCATCCATCGACGCGCTGACCACCGACGTTAGCGGTTTGGCAGATCCAGATTCGGCAAACCCAGAGATGCAGCCGGAATTTGCGGTTAATCCTTGGCGCTCTGAGCGTCCTGAGATCGGCATCTACCTCGGGATTTGTACTCACCTAGGCTGTTCACCCAAGCATGTGGTAACCGATAATTTTGAAGAATCAGGGCAAGGCGGTTTTTTCTGCCCCTGTCACGGTTCAAAGTTCGACCTAGCGGGGCGGGTGGTTAGCGGCGTCCCAGCACCGGATAACTTAGAGGTGCCTCCGTATCGCTTCGAGTCTGATACGGTAATTGTGATCGGCTAGAGGCTTCTGCCAGCGTCGACAAGAACTTCATTGATAACTTCTCACAGATAAAATAGGTGTTGCGGAATGGATAAGACCGAAGCACAAGGCTCCAAGTCAGGCCTTGCAGGTGCCATGGAATGGGTAGACGCACGTTTCCCAGCCACAGAAACCTTCGAATATCACATGTCGAAGTACTACGCGCCGAAAAATTTCAACTTTTGGTATTACTTTGGCTTTTTGGCCATGTTTGTGTTGGTCAATCAATTGGTCACCGGTGTCTGGCTGACCATGAACTACGTACCCAGCGGCGACGGCGCCTTCGCCTCCGTTGAATACATCATGCGTGATGTAGAGTACGGCTGGTTGATGCGTTACCTGCACTCCACAGGGGCGTCATTCTTTTTTGTTGTGGTCTACCTGCACATGTATCGCGCTTTGCGTTACGGCTCATATCGAGGGCCACGTGAATTGCTTTGGCTCATCGGCATGGTCATCTTTATCGCGCTGATGGCGGAAGGGTTCTTTGGCTACTTGCTGCCTTGGGGCAACATGTCCTACTGGGGCGCTCAGGTGATTGTGTCACTGTTCGGCTCTATCCCCTACATTGGCCCGGATCTGATGGAGTGGATTCGAGGCGACTTTTTGATGTCCGAAACCACATTGAACCGATTCTTCGCACTGCACGTGGTAGCTTTGCCGTTGGTACTTTGTGTGCTCATCTTCGTTCACTTGGTGGCCCTGCATCACGTTGGTTCAAACAACCCTGACGGCATTGAGATCAAAAAGAACAAAGACGAGAACGGTGTGCCACGCGATGGTATTCCATTCCACCCGTATTACACCGTGCATGATATTCATGCCATGGTGGTCTTCTTATTTATCTTCTGCGCGGTCGTATTCTTTGCTCCAGAGATGGGTGGCTACTTCCTAGAAAAGCCAAACTTCGAAATGGCGGATCCGTTGAAGACGCCTGAACACATTGCGCCAGTGTGGTACTACACACCGTTCTACGCCATGTTAAGGGCAGCAACCTTCCCGCTGTTCGGCCTGTCGGCTAAGTTCTTGGGCTTCGTCGTGATGATTGGAGCCATCGTCATACCGATGGCGCTTCCTTGGCTTGACCGCAGCCCAGTGAAATCAATCCGCTACAAAGGGTCCATTTCACGCATCATGCTATCGGTCTTCGTTGTGAGCTTCTTTATTTTGGGATACCTGGGTACTCAGGCACCTTCCAAGGCTGGCACGATTGCCGCTCAGATTTGTACGGCTATTTACTTCGCCTACTTTGTGTTGATGCCGTGGTACACCCGCGTTGAAAATACCAAGCCAGAACCGGAGAGGGTTACGGGATAATGAAAAAGCTACTACTTACTCTGCTGTTGGCGCTGCCAGTTGCTGGATTCTCCGCTGGTGGGACGAACTGGCCCATGGAGGACTTCGAGGGGGACCTGCATAACCTACCGAGTTTGCAAAACGGCTTCGCGCTGTACACCAACTATTGTATGGGGTGCCACGGTCTGCAGTTCCAACGCTATCAGCGAACCGCGGATGATCTGGGGATTCCCCACGACCTGGCTCTGAAAAACCTCATTTTCACCGGCCAAAAGATCGGTGGTCTAATGACGACGGCCATGCCCCGTGAGGAATCAAAGGCGTGGTTCGGCGCCGCGCCACCGGATTTGACGATGGTGACTCGAGTGCGTGAACCCCACTGGGTGTATAACTATCTGAAGACTTTCTACGTAGACGAAAGCCGACCTCTTGGCGTGAACAACAAAGTGTTCGCCAATGTAGGCATGCCAAACGCGCTGCTCGAGCTTCAGGGCGTTCAGCGTGAGGTCTGCACAGACGGTCAATGTGATGAGTTGGTCGTTGAGGCGGGAACCGGGGCCTTAAGTCCTGAAGAGTTTGATGCCGCGATCTATGATCTGACGAACTTTTTGTACTACGTAAGCGAGCCGGCGCGACTGGAACGTCAGCGAACCGGTGTCTTTGTGCTGCTGTTTTTGATCATTCTAGGCAGCTTTACCTATCTGCTGAACCGCGAGTACTGGAAAGACATCGACGTCAAACACTAAGAAAAAAGAGAACGATGGGGTGGGTCCGTACCGCTCCAAGCCTACCCAAGGAGCCTTTCCTTGCCGCTACTCTTAGCGGCTGGGAAATGTCCATCAAAAGAGATATACGCCGATGAGCATAGTGACAAAACGATCAGCCATGACGCTGTTTTCAGATCCGCGAGATCAATACTCTCATCGAGTGCGCTTGGTTCTTGCTGAGAAGGGTGTAACGGTCGACATCGTCTCCGAAAAAGATCCAGAGGATCTTGCAGAGCTGAATCCCTATAACACGCTACCAACCCTAGCGGATCGAGATCTGGCGTTATACGAAGCGAACGTCATTATGGAATATCTCGACGAACGGTTTCCCCATCCGCCGTTGCTGCCCGTTTATCCGGTTCAGCGTGCACTTTCCCGCCTCTGGATCTCTCGAGTAGAAAAAGAGTGGAGCTCGCGGCTAGATTTGCTGATGATCGGTAAAGGACGAGAAACGGTACTAAGTAAGGCGCGCAAAGAGCTGCGAGAGAGCATTATCGCTATCGCTCCGATCTTTGCTGAAAAACCATTCTTCATGAACGAAGAGCTGTCATTAGTAGATTGCTGTGTGGCGCCGATTTTGTGGCGTCTAAAAGAAGTGGACATCACCTTGCCAGAGCGATCTACCAAACCACTGCATCGATACATGCAGACCATGTTCGAGCGTGACGCCTTTCGCGAAAGCTTGACCGAAGCCGAGATGGAGATGCGTGAGTGAAGAGGCGCCGCCCTTATTTACTCCGCGCTCTTTATGAGTGGATTGTTGACAGCGGTGAGGTTCCGAATGTCTTAGTGGATGCTGAGATCGACGGAGTCGTTGTGCCTTCGGAGCACGTGCGCGACGGACAGATTGTCCTCAACATCTCCCCCCAAGCTGTTCGCAACCTGAGCTTGGGCAACGATTACGTCATGTGCGAAGGTCGTTTTTCCGGTCGAAGCGTAGAACTTATCTTACCCATCGAAAGCGTTCGAGCGATCTATTGTCGGGATTCTGGCCAAGGGCTGGCTTTTGACGATGAAGACTTGCTCGAAGGCGAAGGCGACGGAGAGCTGGGTGCTGATGTAACCCAAGCCAGTCAGCCCACAAACGGGCCAAAGCCGCCAGGAGATAAGCCGAAACTTCGCTTAGTGTGATGGGGCGAGTCCAATGCGCCAGTGCAAGGCGAGCCGCTCTATTCCAGCCTATTCAGGTAAGTAGTCAAAAACCTTAACGATTTTCTGAACCCCAAATGACTTCTGAGTTTCAGCGACGACTAAGTCAGCCTCGCTGGGGGTGATTTTGCCGAGCAGGTAAATGACGCCATTTTCGGTCACTACTTTCACTTTCGAGCCGGGTACTCCTTCGGCCACAAGCAGCCGGGTCTTTACCTTAGTCGACAAATATCCATCGTTGGTTCTAGCGAGCATGGAAATAGGGCCACCTACGGTGAGGTAATTGTTTACCTTTTCTGGATCGACCTTGTAGAGGGATTCGGTGACTTCCGTCGCGTTTTCCCGAAGAGCCTCGCTAGGCACCTCACCAAGCAACAGTACGAGACCGTCGTAAACGGTAACTACGATGTGGGCTCCTTCATAGCCGCTGTCGGATGCGCGAATTTCGCGTTCGATCACGAACTCTAGGGCGTTGTCGTCGATTAAGTCTCCAGGCGTGCGCTTGGTTTCTGGGTTATTTGTGCAGCCGCCAAATGCAAGAGCAACCAATAACCCAAGAGATAACGTTTGGAGCAAAGAATTGTTTTTCATGAGAAGGCTTCTGGAATCCAAGTGACTGAGGGCGCGTAGTTTGGCCAGGTAATGGCGACGACGTCAAACCGCATCGCCCGATCTTCTAAAGAGTGTTTTTGAAAATAGTGGCTCGCTGTGGCGAGAATGCGTTTCTGTTTTGACTTCGACACGGTTTCTTCTGGCGTTCCGTACCGAACGTTTTTCCGATAGCGAACTTCCACGAACACCAAGACGCTCCCAGAGGCTGTTTTGTCTTCCATAATTAAGTCGATTTCTCCCCACCGGCATTGGTAGTTTTGTTGCAGCAGCCTGAGGCCGCGGCTTCGATGATAGCAGGCGGCCAACGATTCGCTCCAATGCCTCATGGTTACTCACGAGCAGACCAATGAAAGGGCCTAACTGCCCCTGATTTGGTGATTTTTTTTCGCGCGAGCAATGGTGGTAATTTGCAATTTTCGTTGCACCACTCCCCCTAGGCCCAAGGTCAGATTGCCGCTGGCGAAGTTCAGTTGGATTTCTTGGTTTCCGGCTAGCACAGCACTATTCTGTTTAAGCCAGTGGCTCCAGGTTGCTAAGCGATAGGCGTCTAGCCCAAGCGCGTATAGTTCGATCAAAGAGTTGTTCCCCAACTGCAGCGTAGTGGTCATCTGCTCAGTTAATTTCGTCGGTTGGGCCAACATGGGCAGTTCCGTGACCTGAAATGCGCCGAGTTCCTTCAAGTCGTTGCCCCGTGCGGTTTGAGAAGTGCCGTAAACGGGTAAGTTTTCCGCAAAGTGAAATTTAAGGGCGGGAACCAATGCCTTGGATTCCAAACTGTTCGTAAATGCCACCACTGCGTCCAGATCCTTGCGCCCTCTAGGCAGAAATCCAAGGTCCTCCTCGATTAAGGCCGCCAGCTGTTCCCGTCGTTTCTGACTGGCGTCTACACCCATGGCCACGCCAACCACGTTAGTTACTTCCTTGGTCTGCTGAAAGCTGGCTTCTGCAAGGGGACCATTCCAGGTGTCCTTTAGTGCTTTTTTAGCGCGTTGTGACCAAGTCTCGCCGTTGGTGACTACCATCAAGCGCAGGTGGCCCTGTGCCTTGAGGTGGTCTGCCAGGGTGATTGCTTCATCTTCGATTGCAGCGGCGAATTGGTACACGTGTCGATTCTGTTTGGTCGGGAGGGTTTGAGAGACTTGGTTGAGCAATACGATACTGGGCTGGGAGGTCGCCCTGGCGGCGGTTCGGTCGCGTTGGAGCTCTAGCAAGTCCGAAGCCTTGGATTTAATTAGCGGCCCAACGATAACATCGGTGCTGGCTGCCAATGCATGGTCGAAAAGGCTTGCGGCGTTTTGGTTGTTGCTGTCGATAAAGGCCATATTCGTCGCAGCTGAATTCAACTCTTGTTGCACCTTTAGATCAGCGAAGTAACCGGCCATGACACCGTCTCGAATGGCACCTGCTACGGTGTTTAGGCGGCCGGAGAGGGGGAGTAAAACACTGATCTTGGGTGGGCTGAAATTACTCAATTGGCGCAACAGCGTGGGCGGTTGCTTGACTGCAGGATGTTTTGGATGTGCATCCTGCCAGCGCCGCCACGCCTGTTGCGCTTGGGTAACAGACCCTGCCGAGGCAATTGTGTTTTGAAGGTCGCGCCAGTCTTGACTGATTCTTTGCACCTTGGCGGTGTTAAGACCTAGTGACTGAATCTTTGCAAGCTGCGATCCAAGGCTTTGGTTTTGCCCCGGTGCGTTAGAGGATCGTTCCAGCGAGGGGGGCTCTTTGGCATTCATCAACGTAAGCCAAAGCCTGTCCTGTTCCTCCTGTGGATGTTTGTCATTTATTTGTTGCGCGATTACTTGGGCTTGAAGAAAGCACTGAAGCTCATTCAACGCCATGCAGGTTTGCAGAAAAATGGGGACATCCATGGCGAGCGGCGACTGAATTGACATCAGGGCCAGCGCGGCTGCTTGTGACTCACCTTGTCTGCTGTAGATCTTGGCGCTCAGGCGAAAGAAAGCGTCTTGCAATGCTGATGCACGGCCGTTTACGTTGGCCTCGGCTAAAAGGTTGGTCGCTTGTGCTGTCTTGGTGTTTTGGTGGGCTTGCTGAGCCCGCCGCAGTATGGCGCGCAGGCGTTGATCTTCCGCGCTGCTATAGCGTCGGTTTAGGGCCGGGTCCTTGGCCTCTTCGCCAACTCGTGAGGATGAGGCTAGGCCTGGCTGGTTGTCCGTACTTTCGGGCCGAGAGGATTGGTTCGTGCTTTGGCATCCGCTCAGGGTCACAATACACAGACAAACGGCGAGGAAGTGTTTGGTCATGTCAGGAATTCTCTATGTGGTTGCTACCCCAATTGGACATCTAGGTGACATCAGTCGTCGAGGTGTCGAAATCCTAAATCAAGTTGCAGTGGTTGCGGCCGAGGATACCAGACGAACGCGGGTGTTGTTGCAGCACATAGGCCAATCAAGCTGTGAGCTTGTGAGCTTGCATGAACACAACGAAGAAAAAGCGGGGCCCGGTTTAATAAAGCGTCTGCAACAGGGAGACGATGTTGCCCTAGTGAGTGATGCCGGCACGCCCTTGATCAACGATCCCGGTTATCTACTGCTGAAAATGGCTTGGCAAGCCGCGGTTCGGGTAGTGCCAGTGCCGGGTGCCTGTTCCATTACCACCGCGCTCAGCGTTTGCCCAATCCCTTGTCACCCGTTTCGCTACGTAGGTTTTTTGCCTAGCAAGCCAAAGATGCGGCGTTCTCAACTGGAAAGTTGGTTGATGATGTCCGATGCGTTGGTGTTCTTTGAAAGTCCCCACCGCATAAGAGCGACGCTAGAAGATATCGCCCAGATTTCCCAACGACAGTTGATGATTGGCAGGGAAATGACGAAGCAGTACGAAACATTTGTAGTGGGCGATGCATCACATGTGCTGTCACAGTTGGCCGATACGCCAAAAGGTGAGTTTGTATGTGTCGTCGAGGCTGCCGAAAGCGTAACTGGCAAGTTCGATCAAGCTCATGTGGTTGGGGCGTTGCTGCAAGAATTATCGCCGACTCAAGCCGCGCGACTAGCGGCACAAATATGTGGTGTCAGGAAGAAAGAAACCTACGAACTTGCCCTGCAGCTAAGCGAGGGGAAGGCGGCTGACTAGTTCGTTACAACGATAGTCTGAAAGTGACAAAGACTTCTTGTGCAAACTATCGCCCCTCCGTAACCTGTGGCCGAGAGTCAGCTGGACAGTCGCTGGTTCGCCCTCGGGCGAGCGGGAGGAAAGTCCGGGCTCCAAAGGACAGGGTGCCAGGTAACGCCTGGGGGGCGAAAGCCTACGGAAAGTGCAGCAGAGAGTAGACCGCCCGTTTACTTAGGTAATCGGGTAAGGGTGAAAGGGTGCGGTAAGAGCGCACCGCGCGCGTGGTAACACGTCGTGGCAAGGTAAACCCCACCTGGAGCAAGGCCAAATAGGGATCCATTGACGTTGTCCGCGTTGGATCCGGGTAGGCTGCTTGAGGTCGTTGGTGACGACGACCCTAGATGAATGACTGTTCACGACAGAACCCGGCTTATAGGCTGACTCTCAATTCTTTTCATTCCTATTCCCTGTAAACCAAACCCCTCGGGGTATCGTCCGTTGGTCATGCCTCGGCTTTGGGTTTCGCTTTTGGCGCGAAAGACCCCAAAAAATCACTTATTTTTCCAAAGGTTATGGGCATCTGTGGTGGCATTGTCGGTTGACTCGTTTGCAATCAGGACTATAGTGTGCCGAATTGGGAAAAAGTGGAGAAAAGTGGGTAATTTGCCAGTCCTATAGGGCTTTGCCGCGACAGCGGTGTGAGTCGAGTCCCAAGGTCTGATTAAGGCAAATAAAATCCGCATAAGTAATCATGTTCCGCGGCATTAGCAGTGTAACCATGGACGCCAAGGGCCGTATGGCGCTGCCTGCGCGCTACCGCGACGCGGTTGCCGTCGCCAGCGATGGGCGGATCGTGGTTACCATAGATATGCGGGAGTCCTGCTTACTGTTGTATCCGTTAGCGGAATGGGAGTTAGTGCAAGGCAAACTCGAAAACCTCTCCAACATAAATCCCCAGGCGAGGCTGCTTCAGCGTCTGCTCATTGGTCACGCGACGGATTTGGAGTTGGACGCCGCTGGTCGGTTGTTGCTGCCATCCATGCTTCGGGATTTTGGCGGTTTAAAGAAAAAACTGGTTCTAGTGGGTCAGGGTAACAAGATAGAAATTTGGTCCGCAGACCACTGGCAGCAGCGCCTCGATTTGTGGCGAGAAGAAGGTGCAGCGCTTATGGACAGTGAAGCGTTGTTCGACGGGTTGTCTGTATGACCGGATCTGAGTTGGTGGCCGAAAACAGTCAAGAGCACTTGCCGGTTCTACTGCAGGAGGCAGTCTCGCACTTGCTGAGTGGCAGCGGCGCCAGCGCCGAATTGTCCGAACCGTCCGATGTGTTTGTCGACGCAACCTTCGGCCGCGGCGGTCACAGTCGGGAGATTCTAAAGCAGTTGACGCCTAACAGCAGACTGATCGGTCTGGATAGAGACCCGGAAGCAGTTGTTCAAGGGGCTGTCGTCGCCGCGCAGGATCAGCGTTTCTCCATACATCAGGCCCGATTCTCGGAGTTGAGCCAAGTGCTTGATGAACTGAAAATAGGCAGCGTTCAGGGCATTTTGATGGATATTGGCGTGTCGTCGCCCCAGTTGGATAACGCCGAGCGCGGCTTTAGTTTTGCTGCCGATGGGCCGTTGGACATGCGTATGAATCCGACTGAGGGCCAGTCGGCAGCCGACTGGCTAAACTCAGCCGAGGAAGCCGACATCGCTCAGGTGCTTTGGATGTACGGCGAGGAAAAAAACGCTAGGCGGATCGCCAAGGCCATTGCGGCCGCGCGTCCGATGCACACGACCCTTGAGTTGGCGGATGCCGTCTCTCAAGCCACGCCGAAGCCCCGGGGACCTCAGCGCAAACATCCTGCAACGAGAACTTTCCAAGCCGTTCGCATTTTCGTGAATGAAGAAACAACTGAACTTGAAAGGGGCTTAGAGCAAGGTTTTCAATCCTTGGCCCTTGGCGGTCGATTAGCGGTGATTTCTTTTCATTCATTGGAGGATCGGAAAGTGAAACATACTTTTCGCCAGCTGAGCCAGCCTCCGAAAATGCCGCGCCGGCTGCCGTTGCGTCATGTGGACGCGCTGGTGCCCGGTCGGTTGGTGTGCCCTCCAATTAAAGCAGCGTTGGCAGAGCAAACGGCAAATCCCAGATCTCGCAGTGCTACGCTCCGGGTAATTGAGCGGGTGCTTATCAGTGATTAGGCGTCGGCTTTCTTTACTTGTCGCGACGGCTGCCGCACCGAAGACTAATGCGCGCCGGCGAAAACAAAGCGCACCGGTTCTGTCGATAGGAGTTTGGCCGCTGTTGGCTTTGGCTGCATTACTTGTTGGCGTTATCGCCAGCGGCATTTCTGTCGTCAAAGGCGCTCAAGAGCTGCGAAGCCTGCATACCGCTTTGGATCAGTCTCAGAAGGCGCAAGACCGCTTGTTGGCAGAGCACAGCCGCCTCTTGCTAGAGCGCAGCACATTTGCGGGTTTGCAGACTGTTGAAGTTGTTGCGACCCAAGAGCTGCAGATGGCGTTTCCCGCAGAGATCAAAGAGGTGGTGCCGTGAGTACTTGGCGCCACTATCTCTTTTTAGTCTGTTTTGCCACCACGGCGTTGGCGCTGTCGGTGCGCGTGGTCTACTTAGGTGTCACCGAGCGTGACTTTTTGCAGGAAGAAGGCGACAGGCGATCGGTCTATAAGGAAGATTTGCCGGCTATGCGCGGCATGATTTACGACCGTAATGGTGAGGCTTTGGCTGTGAGCACCCCGGTGTTCGCGGTGGCGGTGAATCCCAAGCTCTTCGATGCCACCAACCAAACCGAACTTAGTGAACTGGCCCGGGTGCTGGAACTTGGAGCCGGAGAACTTGAACGGACAATTCTCAACAATCGGCAACGGGGTTTTTTGTACTTACGGCGGCACGTGAGTTGGGAGCGTATGGACGCCGTGCGCCAACTCAAATTAGGCCATGTTTCCCTCGTCCCAGAGTATCGCCGTTACTATCCTGCTGGTGAGTCCGTCGCCCATGTTGTGGGCATGACGAATATTGACGATCTGGGACTAGAGGGTATTGAGCTTGCCTTTGAGGAACAGCTGCGTGGCGAGCCAGGGACAAAAACGGTTCTGCGCGATCGCAAAGGACAGGCTATTGACGACCTAGAGTATGGAAGAGCACCCCGATTCGGAACAGATTTGCAGCTGAGCATCGACTCACGGCTGCAGTACATTGCCTATCGCGAGCTAAAATCAGCGGTGCAAAGCCATTCGGCTAAGTCTGGGTCGTTGATTATGGTTGATGTGAAAACCGGTGAGATACTGGCCCTGGTTAACCAGCCATCCTTCAACCCCAACGGCCCTATCAATCAGCGTATACCGACCCGCAATCGTGTGGTCACAGATACCTACGAGCCTGGATCGACCATTAAACCTTTTACGGCCATGGCAGCTCTGGAAACTGGTAGGTATGGAAGCGATAGCAAGATTGAAACCTCCCCGGGTTATTTCTGGATCGACAATAAAATGATTCAGGATCCGGTGAATCTGAATACGATTTCGCTGTCCCAAGCGATTCAAAAATCCAGTCAGGTTGCCATTGCCAAGGTCACGCTCGATCTACCCGAAGGGTCGGTCTTTCAAGTACTGCAACGCAGCGGTATTGGTGAATACGTTGGCACTGGCCTGCCCGGAGAGGCCATTGGCAGATTCAGTAACGTAGGTCGAACATCCAGAGTTTCCCGAGTGGTGATGTCTTATGGCTATGGTTTTAGCGTAACCCCGATGCAATTGGCATCCGCCTATGTGACTTTGGCCAGCCACGGTAATCGACTGCCCTTGAGTATTCTCAAGCGTACCCGTCCCCCTGAATCCGAACGCGTCTTTGATATTGAGGCGGCTGCTGAGGTAGTTGCCATGATGGAGCAGGTGACCGAGCGGGGTGGTACCGCTGCCAAGGCGAGCATTGATCATTATCGAGTGGCAGGTAAGACGGGAACGGCGCGAGTACTAGGCCAAAATGGCTATAACGACGAGCGCCATGTTGCATTGTTCGCAGGTATTGCGCCGGTAAGTGATCCCCGCATTGTGATGGTGGTCGTAGTGAACGAACCTCAGTCGGGTAGTGCCAGCGGTGGTCAAGTTGCAGCGCCGATTTTCGCAAGAGTCGCAGAGCACAGTTTGCGCTTGCTGGGTGTGATGCCAGACAAAAACCGCAGCGGTGTGGATGAGTCTCCACGCGCTAACACGTTGCTGGCAAAACGAGACCGATAGTGAAAACACCGGCGCCCCTGTTGCAAACCACTCATAAAATCCGCCAGATCAAAGGCGTGACTGGCTTGAGCGAAGAGTCTTCCCAGGTACGTCAGGGGGATGTTTTCATAGCCTGTGCAAGTGACCTGTTTCAGCGTGCCGAGCACATCAAACAAGCAGAAGAGAAAGGGGCCGTTGGGTTTGTCGTCGATGCACAAGCGCCAGAGCCAGGGTTGCCTGGGCTGCCTGTGGTTAAGATGCCTAGCTTAGCTTTACAGCGCGGGGCATTGGCCGCTGATTTTTATGCCTATCCGTCAAGAGAGCTTAGTTGTGTCGGTGTTACCGGCACTAATGGTAAAACCTCCATCGCCTACCATGTAGCCAATCTCAGCAATCTGTTGGGCATGAACAGCGGATACAGCGGTACCTTGGGAAATGGCGTCCTTGATCAACTCTCGCCGACGTCTATGACCACGCCTCCTCCGGTGACCCTGCAGCGATTGCTTTCCGGATTCAAACACCAAGGCTTGCAGCGGGCGGCATTTGAAATTAGTTCTCATGCACTGGATCAGGATCGCGCTAAGCATGTTGAGTTAGACGTGGGCGTATTTTCCAACTTGACGCGAGACCATCTGGACTACCACCAAAGCATGGAGAAATATGCTGAGGCCAAGGCCAAGCTGTTTACGAGCTGGCCGCTGAAGCTTGCGGTGATCAATGCCGACGATGAACTTGGTCGAAGGCTCATCACTTGTTGTCGGGCAGACGAAGTGATCAGTTTTGGCGCCGCTGGCGACATCGCATGGCGGGCCACTGGCGTACGCCGTGGTATGCACGTGCTCTTCGATACGCCTTGGGGGCGGCTTGAAACGACGCTTCCAGTGGCTGCTGACTTTGCTCTGGCTAACGTGGCTGCCGCCATAGGCGTGCTGTTGGGTTTGGGTCATAGTATCGACGCATTGAGTCAGGCCCTGCCCCAACTGCAGCCAATACCCGGCAGAATGCAGGTCATTGAGGGCGATTTTGGTACGCCCAAAGTCATAGTGGACTTTGCACACACGCCTGACGCGTTGAAAAAGGTGTTGTCTGCGTTAGCTGCACAATGCCGAGGGCGCCTTGTCTGTGTTGTTGGCTGTGGTGGGGATAGGGATCAGGGTAAGCGCGCGGCCATGGGAAGTGTGGCGGTGAACGGCTCTGACCAAGTCTGGTTTACTTCGGATAACCCTCGAAGCGAGGAGCCGCAGCAAATCATTGAGGATATGCAAGACGACCTTTCCGCCCAGCAGCTGACGAAAGTATCAGTCTTGGCAGACCGTGAGGCCGCGATCGGTCAAGCCATCGCTGATGCTAGATCCGATGACGTTGTGCTGATCGCCGGCAAAGGGCACGAAAACACCCAAGAAATTCACGGCATCAAACATGCCTTTAGCGATATCGAAATCGTTGAAAAACTGTTCAAGGAGAACGCTTAGTGCTGCTTTGGTTAACAGACTATTTGTCGCAATTTGTCAGCGGCTTTGCGGTTTTTCAGTACCTTACCCTGCGAACCATGGTCAGTGTGATCACGGCCCTCGGGGCGTCGCTTTTGATTGGTCCGCGCATGATTGCATGGTTGAGCGATGCTCAAATTGGACAGCAGGTCAGAGATGATGGGCCTTCTTCCCATTTCAGTAAGGCCGGCACGCCGACCATGGGCGGGGCGCTGATTCTGGTGATTATTGCGCTAACCACGTTGCTTTGGGGCGACCTAACTAACCGCTACGTTTGGTTGGTTTTAGCGGTTACCGTCGCCTTCGGTCTTATCGGTTGGCTCGATGATTATTTAAAAATTTCGCGAAAGAACTCTGACGGTTTGTCCGCGCGCTGGAAGTATTTTTGGCAGTCGGTCTTTGCCCTTGGGGCAGTTCTGTATCTCTACAGTGTCGCCTCGGTGCCTGCAGAGACGGCTCTGTACGTACCCTTCTTTAAAAGTGTCATGGTGCCCCTGGGTGCTTGGTTCGTGGTGCTGGGCTATTTGATGATCGTCGGTATGAGCAACGCGGTAAATCTTACTGACGGCCTAGACGGACTGGCTATTTTACCGGCGGTAATGGTGGGTGCTGCCTTGGGCTTAATTGCCTATGTAACTGGCAATATTGAATTTTCTACCTATTTGCAAATTCCCTACATCGCAGGCTCTGGCGAGCTGGCCGTGTTCTGTGGAGCCTTGATCGGCGCCGGCTTAGGTTTTTTGTGGTTCAACACCTATCCCGCCCAAATCTTTATGGGTGATGTCGGTGCTCTGGCTCTTGGGGCGGCACTAGGTTTGCTCGCCATCATCGTTCGCCACGAAATCGTCCTGTTAATCATGGGGGGGTTGTTTGTGCTAGAAACCGCCAGCGTCATTATCCAGGTGATCTCATTTCGTCTCACTGGCCGGCGCGTGTTTCGTATGGCACCCATACACCATCACTTCGAGCTTAAAGGCTGGCCGGAACCCCGGGTGATCGTGCGTTTTTGGATCATCACACTTGTCCTCGTCACCATCGGTTTGTCCACGCTGAAGTTGCGATGAACGATGCGTCTTTAACCGTCATTCTCGGCTTTGGTGTCACGGGGCAGTCCGTGGCTCGGCACCTGGCTGGCAGGGGCCAAGGGTTCGCGGTCATTGATACTCGACCGCCACCGGATCAAATACTGCCGGCGGCAGGTGAATACTATTGGCAGTGCGATAGCTGGCCCCATGAGGTGTCCCAGCGGACTGCCAAAGTGGTCGTGAGCCCGGGCTTGTCGCCTCAACATCCCTTGGTGGAACAGGCACGACATCTCAGTTTGCCCATTTGTACAGACATCGATCTTTTCTTGGCGATGACCGATGTGCCTGTGATTGGCGTAACTGGAACCAACGGCAAAAGCACCGTCGTTTCCTTGGTCGGACATTTGCTTCAAAACTGGGGATTCGCCTGCGGGGTTGGCGGTAATCTTGGTCCGCCTGCCTTGGACTTGCTCTCTGAAGAAGCGCAGTTTTATGTGCTAGAGCTCTCCAGTTTCCAGTTGGCCTACAGCGGCGGTTTGGAACTTGCCAGTGCTGGAGTCTTGAATATTGGCGACGATCATCTCGATTGGCATGGCAGCGCTGCCAGTTATGCCGCCGCCAAGTGCAGGATTTACGATAAGGCCCAGTATCGGGTAGGTGCTACCGATGTTGTAAGCGACACAGATGTTGCTTTGGATGCATGGATCTCGGGCAGTAAGTCGGTGCAAGGCGACGCTTGGGGTATCAAGGACCGTCAGGGCGAGACGTGGATATGTTTCGCCGATGAGCCGCTGATGTCGGCAAGCGAGTTACCTCTGTCGGGCCGTCACAACATAGAAAACTGTCTGTGGGCTTTGGCCCTGGTAAAGCCCTGGATCGAACCAAGCAAGGCGGTAGAACAGCTGGCGAATTTTGCTCCGCTACCCCACCGTTTCGTTTCTGTGCCAGGCCCTGCCCACTTACACTGCATTGACGACTCTAAAGCCACCAACGTCGGCGCTACCATGGCAGCTCTGGAGGGGTTCGAGGGCAACCAGTCACTGATTTTGATTGCTGGAGGTGACAGCAAGGACGCTGACCTAACGCCCTTGGGGGCAGCCATGGAAGGTCGGGTAAGGGTCTTGTTTACACTCGGTGTTGATGCCCCTCGCATTAATCATATTGCTCAGCAGCACGGGGTGGCGTGGCATCAGGTAGAGACCATGGATGAGGCAGTGGACGCCGCCATAGCCTGTGCTCGGTCTGGCGACACTCTGTTGTTATCTCCGGCCTGTGCCAGTTTGGATATGTACGACAATTTTTCCCAGCGCGGGGACCACTTCGCGGCCTCGGTCAACCGTTATCTAGATTTCCAAATTTCGGGAGTGGATCTTGAACAGTCCTGAGCTATCGTTGCCGCGACAAAGCGTCATGGTGCTTGTGCCATGGGCTGCTCTACTTGTTTTTGGCACCATCATGGTGAGCTCTGCGTCTGTCGCCATGCCCGGCAATTTCATCGAAAAGCAGTTCATCAATCTGGCGATTTCTGCCTTTTTGGTCACCTTGATTTTAACGGTACCGCTTTCCCTTTGGGCGCGTTTTTATTGGTTGGGTTGGTTGGTCTCTCTTGTATTGGTGTTGGCGGTTCTGGTGCCCGGTTTAGGGCACGAAGCCAAGGGAGCCACCCGCTGGATTCGATTGGGAGGGTTTAATCTTCAGGCCGTAGAAGTAGCAAAATTCGGTTTGATGATTTATCTGGCGGGCTATCTTTCTCGTTACCATGAGCGGTTGCAAAACCAGCCCAACCGGATCTTTCTTCCCTTGGGCATGGTGTTCGTTATTTGTGCCTTAGTTGTAGCAGAACCTGACTTAGGCTCTGCTTCAGTGGTGTTCGCTGCAACGTTGTCGGTGCTATTCATGGCTGGGGCGAAGCTCCGATTTGTGATGCTTATGGTGGTTGGTGGAGGGCTGCTATTTGCGGCCATGATATGGCTTGAGCCATTTCGCATGCGTCGGATGATCGCCTTTACCGATCCCTGGGCGGTTCCTTATGACACGGGCTACCAGTTAGTACAGGCTCTGATCGCGTTTGGTCGTGGAGAGCTCACCGGACTGGGGCTTGGCGAAGGCATACAAAAGCTCTCTTACTTGCCCGAGGCCCACAACGATTTTATTTTTGCAGTGGTCGCCGAAGAGTTGGGTAGCGTGGGCGCTATAGCCTTGATTGCGCTTTATTGCTTCTTTGTTTTCGTCGTGTTGAATGTCGCAAAGAA
>ERZ1047472.227-NODE-227-length-52633-cov-58.272643_pt1 | contig 52633 bp, 43 predicted proteins | sample MGYA00383095_ERZ1047472 | MGnify/ENA primary metagenome ERZ1047472 (study PRJEB29581, sample SAMEA5548365) | metagenome | biome: marine; feature: coastal; material: water | depth 1 m | study: Short-term variability in the microbial, nano- and picoplankton... | reverse complement strand
TGTATGGAACTTTAGATTTTGATAAAATTGTGGATGAAAACATAGCAAGAGGAGCATTAGGATCTGAAACAATCTTGAGAGCCTCTCACAATGATCACAACTGGTTTGGTGCTTTGTCTACTTATAAATTAGATCTTTCGGATGACCTTATTTTATTAGCTGGATTAGACGCTAGAAGTTATACAGGGAAGCACTATCAGACTGTTACGGATCTTTTAGGAGGGCAATATTTTTATGACAATAGTGATGAAAACAATCCTAACCGTGCATTGCAAGTCGGAGATAAAAGAAGTTATTACAATGACGGAAACGTAGGCTGGCTAGGTGCCTTTACTCAATTAGAATATGATGTTAATGACAATTTCAATACTTTTCTTTCTTTAGCATTGTCAAATACGTCATATCAAAGAGTAGATTACTTCAATTATCTAGATTCAGACCCATTACAAACTACGGATACTTATAATTTCTTGGGATATAGTGCTAAAGGTGGTGCTAATTATAGAATTAATCAGAACCATAATGTTTTTGCAAATATTGGATACTTTGAAAAGGCTGCAGACTTTCGCTCAGTTTTCTTGAATTTTAATAATGAGTCAATAAATGCTGATGCAGAAAATCAAAAAATTACTAGTTTTGAATTAGGCTATGGATACAGATCTGGAAAACTGTCTGCTAATGTAAACGTTTACCACACAGCGTGGAGAGACAGAACTGAGACGCAAGGTTTTCAACAACCAGACGGTACTTTTGCTGTTGCAAATATATTAGGTGTTGATGCTATTCACCAGGGTCTTGAACTAGATTTTGTATATAGAGCAACTGAAAAGTTAAAAATCACGGGAATGGCTTCCTTTGGTGATTGGAAATGGGATAGTAATGTTGAGAATGTTCAAATCACAAATGAAGATCAAGAAGTTATTGACACTGTAAATTTATATATTGAAGGTTTACATGTAGCAGATGCAGCCCAAACAACAATGGCTTTAGGACTTAATTATAAATTAACTCCAAAAACAAAATTTATTATAGATTACAACTATTACGGAGATCTTTATGCTGATTATGATCCTAGCAGAAGAGGAACTCAAGGTGCTCCTGACGCCTGGAAAATGCCTGATTATAGTTTATTCGATACCGTAATAAGCCACACGTTTGACTTAGGTCCTTTTGAGACAACAATGACAGCTCGTATGAATAATATATTTGACACTGAATACATCTCAGATGCTAGAGACGGTTCAGGATCTGTGTCTAATACCGCTTTGGTATATTACGGTTATGGAAGAACATTCAGCTTAGGCGCAAAACTTAACTTCTAAAAAAATAAAAAAAATGAAAAAAATAATTTATGTTTTAGCAATTTTGGGAATCGTAACTACAAGTTGCAACCCTAATGAAGACATCTATGATGAATTAGATGCACAAGTAGATCCTATCGTCGGTGATGTAGTTTATACGCTGACAGATGACGATTATGATGATTTAAACCTAAACTATGGCAACTTCAATTCTACCGAAGATGCAAAGGAAATGATTCCTAGTTTATTGTCTGATATTTTTCCTGTGTGGGGACTAGGTTCAAGTGCATTAGTATCGTTTAATGTGTACAATCCAGTGTCAACATATGAGTCTGAAATCAGAGAAATATCTGCTGCAGAATGTAACGCTATTACAGGTCAGACATATGGAAACTTTTCAAGTAGTGGACATATATATAGTTTCTTAGCCGCAGAGTATCCAAACCCTAGTGAAGGAGATTTTATTTCTTTAAGATATGACTATTATTCTGGTAGCGTGAGTACTCTAACAAATGGTTTTGCTTATGAAGATGGAGACTGGATAAAATTCACTGGATTTACTGAAGACCAGTACTCCGCAATGGGAGAAAGTTATCCTAATTTTTCAAGTTCTGATGAAGCAGATATAAAAATTCCAATTGCTTTGTTAGATGTGTATCAATTTAGCCCTTTAAGTGCTGGCGATATCGTACTATCAATGTATGAGTTGTATATGGGCGGAGGCGTTACTAAAAGTTTTACAGCAGCATTTATTTTTGATGGTGTAGCCTTTCATCCATATGAAAATGAAATCGAAGTGACAGTTCAGTTTGGTCATGACGGTGAAAATTGGATCCCTGATAACACCATAAAATATGATTTAACATCAGCTGATGTTAGTTTTATTTCAAATGCGTTCATGAGTTTATACCCAGGTCCAGCTGACAACGTTGGCTATTTTGGAAGTTTTGACAGAAGACCAAGTAGTTCTAATTACTGGTCAGACAGCATGCTTCTAGAAGCTTTCAATGTTTTGTTAGACGATATGGATTCTGCTGCTGAAGAAGGACAAAAATACGTCCTTAAGTATGTTGTATACACTGGAGCAACCGGTAATGAGACAATGAGTCTTATAAAAACCGATGGAATGTGGGTAGTTAATTAACAACTTACTTCAGTTTTTATTAAAGCATAAAGCCATCTATTTATAGATGGCTTTATGCTTTAATTTTATATATTTGATTATGAAAAAAATTATACCAATCTTCCTTTTTGCCAGTCTATTTATCAATTGTAGTTCTGACGATAATTCTGCATCAGACAATAATAACAATAACAACGATAATGACACCCAGCCAGTAGCTGTTGATGACTATTATGACACTCTGGAAGATACTGATTATGATATAGAAAATTTATTGTCAAATGATACTATTGAAGGTTATGCATACATTGAGTCTTTTGATGAAACCACTACCGAAAACGGAATTATAGTAGACAATAGAGACGATACTTATACATATACTCCTGCTGATGATTTTGTTGGTGAAGATTCTTTTACTTACACGCTATGTAATGACGGCTCGCCAGCTAATTGTTCAACAGCAACAGTTACTATTATAGTAGCTGATCAAGGGAATCCATTTGCTGAAAGTGATTCCCATAATGTCACTAAAAATACGACTAAATTAATTACTGATTTGTTAGATAACGATAATGTAATTGATGAAGCGATTCTTTCTTCAATTGATGTTTCTGGTACTTTAGGAGTAGCGGTTCTGAATTCAGACGGATCAGTTCAATATACACCTCCGACAAATTACGTAGGGTCAGACAGTTTCACCTATAATTTATGTGACGATGACTCACCAGAAAACACCTGCTCGTCTGCTGTTGTTTCTATTACTGTCTTAGACACATTTTTATTTAATATCCCTGCAGATTTAGTAGATTATTACACTGGTGTTCAGTTCTCTGAAGATTCAGGAATAATGTATGATGAGTTATCAACCCACACTACAGACAACCACACCACAATACTAACCTATACACAAAGACACCAATATTTATATGATGCTGATGCAGACTTAACGACTTCTGACAACGTGGTGTTGATGTATTCAGGAGAAACACGCTATTGGCAAGAATATACCTCTGGCTCAAATTCCTACTCACCTCAGACGTTTAATACTGAGCACGTTTACCCACAGTCATTATTAAATTCTTCTGTTGCACTTACCGATCTCTATCACCTTAGAGTATGTGATGCGAGTATTAATACGACAAGAAGTAACAAAGCCTTTGCAGATGGAAGTGGAGACTATTCCGTTACATCATCTAACAAATGGTTCCCCGGAGATGAATGGCGTGGTGATGTAGCACGAATGATCCTATATTTAAACATTAGATACGGAGAGAGTTTTGCACCTGTTGGTAATTTAGACCTTTTTCTAACTTGGAATTTAGAAGATCCAGTTTCTGAATTTGAAAACCAGAGAAACACTATTATATACTCAGCCCAGGGTAATAGAAATCCTTTTATTGATAACCCTTATTTAGCAACTCTTATTTGGGGTGGAGAGCCTGCTGAGAACAAATGGGAGTAAATCCTAAAATTTAAAATAAACAGTTGTGATTCAAACAATTCATTCTTATTGGGCTTATTTAGTACTTATTGTACTGATCTCTGCCGTATTAAAATCCGTGACCGGGTATTTTTCCAATAAAGACTATGATGCTAATGCTTTTAGATTATCACTATTTACTCTAATTGTTTCGCATATTCAGTTACTTATTGGTCTTGTTCTCTATTTTACTTCTGCTCGTTTTGATCTTTGGAGTGATTTAGGTGTAGGAGAAGTTATGAAGAACAGCAATATTCGTTTATATCTTGTTGAGCATCCATCGATTAACATTCTAGCTGTAGCTTTGATTACAATAGGCTATTCTAAACATAAAAAGAAATTGATTTCTGAGCCTAAATACAGAACTATTGCTATTTTCTATAGCGTAGCCCTAGTTCTAATTTTATCTAGAATTCCGTGGAACGTTTGGCCTTATTAATTGACAACACTAATCAATTTCTTTGATTAAATGCACATAAACTGGGAGGTGATCACTAAACCCACCAATAAACCCCTTTTTGTAGGTAAAGCTCCTAAAAGGAAAGCCTTTATATGGTCCTTGTTGATTAATTAAGTAAGAGGGATTAAATATACCAGCTTTATAAAACTTAAATGAACTGAAGTCGTTATTGAGTAGAGGCTTACTAATTAATATTTGATCAAATAGAAACCAAGTTCCTTTATATGAATTGGTGCCCAACCCTGTTTTATACATTGTCTCCATAGGGTTGTAAATTCCCTTGAAATCAACAAGTTTTATGTCTTCTTTGGCGTTTAATATTTTCTTTATACTATTATCACCGGGATTGTCGTTAAAATCACCAAGTGAAAATATTTTGGCATAGGGATCATTAGATTGAAGAGAATCGATAAGTTGTTTATTTAATCGTGCTGCTGCCACGCGTTTTGATCGACTTTTCTCTTCTCCACCACTTCTTGAAGGCCAGTGGTTAACAATTACATGAATCAAATCCCCTTCTAAATAGCCGCTAACAAGCAATTGATCTCTAGTGTAATCTCTTGTTTTTCTATTCTTGTCCATAAGTTTTAACTCATGAGTGCTAGAACTTAGGGGTTTAAATAAAGCTTTTTGGTACATTAAAGCAACATCAATTCCACGTTCGTCTGGTGAATCGAAATGAATTATAGCATAATCTTTTGAACTGAGAGACGGTTCCTTTGCTAAATCCTCTATTACTAATTTGTTTTCAACTTCAGAAAGCCCAATAATTGCTGGTGAATTTTCAGATTCTTTAGACCCAATCTGAGAAATTACCATTGCCATATTTTGAACCTTCTTTTTGTAAACTTTACTTAAATTTGATTTCAAATTCATTATAGGGCTAGCCTCATCATTTTTATTTGGGTTATTAATAGTGTCAAATAGGTTTTCAACATTGTAAAATGCTATTGTATTAATTTTATATTTTTTCTTTTCTTGAGCTTGGCTGGGTGTAACTACCAATAGAGTAAAAATAAAAAGCGTAGTTGAGATAATTTTATGTTTCATAGTCGTAATTTAATATGGGTGATCCATAGATTTACAAAAATAAAGAATTTATAATAACAATTATATCATAGTTTCACTCATATAGTTTTTTTATTCCTATAATATCATCAAAAGTTTTTTATACTATTTTTGTATATGAATTATTTTAATCGACTATATCTTACAACATTCAATCGTTTTAAAGCTCGTTTCAGGCAAAAGGCTAATACTATAGCGCTCTTTTATGTTTCTATTGTAGAAATAGCAATTATATTATTACTTGGAATATTTTTTATTAAGTTTTTGGATCAAATGAAGGTTATCATTATGAACGGAACTAATGGCTGGTTACTTTTTATAATATTAGCGCTTTTCATTCACTTTAAGAATTGGCTAAGTTATAGTGGTCGAAAGCGACGTATTCTCAATGCAAAATTATCCATCAAAAAGGACCTTGAGTACTCTTTGTTTGTTCTAATTTCTCTTCCTTTAGGACTTTTAGGCTTGTCATTAATTATGTTAGAAGTGCTTTAAATTAAAAAAAACCTTAGTAATTAACTAAGGCTTTTTTAATTTAAGTTTTTCACCTATCAGTTATCATTTGGGTTGCCAGAAAGGATTATGAACTCAGAGCGTCTATTTAGTTGGTGCTCTTCTTCGTTACATCTTCCTTTACAGTCAGCATTTGGCGCTGTTTCTCCTTTGCCAACACCTTTTATTCTATAGGCATCAATTCCTTTTGAAATCACGTATTGAGCGGTTGATTTTGCACGCCTTTCAGAAAGTGATAAGTTATATGAATTAGAACCACGAGAGTCGGTGTGAGATTCTACGCTGATTACAATTGATTTGTATTTATTCATTAATTGAACTAAGTTGTCTAACTCGAATGCTGCTTTTGCATTGATATTTGATTTGTCAAAGTCAAAGTAAATAGGATTTAAGATAACTTTGTTTGCTAATATAATTTCCTCAATTGGAGTTAGTAATAGTTCGGCAAAAACTTCCTCTTCACTGGTTCCGTTAACTAAAGTGGATCCGCTTTCATAATCTATTTTGGAGCCTACCAGCTTAGTATTGATATCACATTCGATTATATATTCAACAATTCCATCCTTATTTGATATTTTATTTCCAAAAATGTTGCCCTCAGTATCTTGAATACTAACAGCTGCATCTTTTAATATCAGTCCTGTTTTACTATCCCTCACTGTCACTGTCATCAGTACATCACAAATTGGTTCAAGCTTTTTGATGGAATAGATGTCATCACTCATGTCTTCTCCATTTGCTAATCTATTTGAGGATACAAATCCTTCTTCAGTTTCTTCATTAATACTAAAAGCAAAATCATCAGCATATTCATTAACACCTGCTCCAATATTTCTTACAGGCCCAACTTTTCCGTCAACAACTTTAGCAAAAAACACATCTAATCCACCAAGACCTAGATGTCCATTCGATGAAAAGTAAAGAGTGTTGTTAGAACTAATAAATGGAAACATCTCTTGAGCTTCAGTGTTTATTTTTTGACCCATATTTGTTGCCTCACCAACGGATCCATTTTCGTCAATAGGAGCACTATAAATATCAAAGTTACCATATCCCCCCACCTTATCAGATGCAAAATATAAAGTTGTACCATCCGAACTAACTGACGGGTTTTTTACAGAATAGTTTTCGCCATTTAACGATAGTGCTTCTGCTTCTGACCATTGACCCTGTTGATTAATTGATTTGTAAAGATGTAAAACACTAATTTTGTATTTTGTTGAGGAATCCTTTTCATAGATTTTATCATAAAAACTTTCACGTGAAAAATACATTGTATTTCCATCAGGAGAAAAACTCACAGTACCCTCATGGTATTTTGTATTAATGTTTTCTTTTATAATACTTGGTTCTGAAAATTCACCATTATCATTTAAATTAGCGGTATAAATATCTAAGAAAGCTTCTGTTGTCCATCCATAAGTTTTTCTGCTGTTCCTATCATTTCTAGCTGAAGTAATGTATAGTTTTCCATTTTTAAGGGTTCCACCAAAATCAGATGTTTCAGAGTTTATAGGATCTTTTAGTCTTTGGACATTAAATTTTTTCTCACTGCCTAAAATTCGGTCTAAATAGTCCGGGTTATTTTTGTAAGTTATCGATCTTTGATCTGCTGGTCTCATGGAAGCAAACTTAGCCAATTGTTTGTTAGCTTCATCGTATTTTCCACCTGCCTTGAGCATCAATGAGTATTTGAAAATCATTTCGGGATCTGAAGAGGTTTCTAGGGCTTTCGCATACCATTTTTCTGCTTTTTCGAAATCGTATATGTTGTAATAACTTTCAGCTAATTGTCCGTAGATGTATGTGTCACCATCACCATCAGTTATTAGTTTCAAATAATCTGCAGCAGCCTCGATAAATTCAAACTTATTGAAATGTTTATCCGCTCTTTTTGTTTTGTTATTTTGAGCAGTTAAACAGAAACTACTTAATAACGCGATAATAAAAATTGATATAATATTTTTCATAATGTAATAACTTAACTTAGATTAGAAATAACGTGGAGATCTTGAAACTTTTTTCGAGAAGTTTAGATCAAAATTAATAAATATTTCATGAGAGGAATTGGTCACAATATCCAAATCTGAACGAATAGCATCATATGCATAACCAATTCTCAAATTATCATATACTTGAAAATTGATCATACCGCTAAAAGAATCTTCAAGGCGATATCCAACACCAACTTCAACTAAGTCATACATAAATACATTTGCATTTATATCATAACTTACAGGCGCATCCATTGCATACTTTAAAAGTGCATGTGGCTTAAGTTTAAAGTTTTCAGAAAGATTGATTACATATCCTGCAGCAGCAAATAAGTGCTCTGACTCTGAGCCAATATTCCTTCCATTTGCATCTAGATGCACACCATTTAATATGTTAGGCATTGATACCGATACATAATATTTATTTGGTTTATAAAAATAAACACCAGCACCAATATTTGGAGTAGTTTCATTAATAGCATTTGCGAAAAATGGATCTCCTGTATCAATCAAGTTTATTTGACTCTCAGCAATTCCGATATCATGAAAAGTAAAGCCACCTTTGAGCCCAAATGCTAATTTAGTCGTATTTCCAACTGGAATTGTGTAAGAAAAATCAACATAAGCATTTGTTTCATTAACTGGACCAATTTGATCTGAGATTACAGAGAGTCCCAATCCTACCTGTTTCCCTACTGGAGAATGTATGTTAAACGTAAAAGTCTCAGGACCACCATCCAGTCCCACCCACTGACTACGATATAATGCACCAACCGCTAGGCCTTCCGTAGTTCCTGTGTAAGCAGGGTTAATGATATTCATATTGTACATATACTGTGTGTACTGAGGATCCTGTTGTGCGTTAAGTTGCACAGAAAACAGGGTTATTAATAAAAGTATTACTAAATTTTTCATTATGGTTAGTTATTATTTTGGTTAGTAATTTAGGTATATCCAACTGATATTTGGTTCTTTGCCTGAAGCAAATTGAACTACATAGAAGTAAGTTCCAACAGGGAGTAATTCATTTGAACCGTCATCTCCGTCACTTGCATTTTGTCCACACCATTGGTCCATGTAGTCGTTCATTTCAAATATTTTAACTCCGTATCGGTTGAAAATTTCAATTTTAACGATGTCTTCTCTATCTTCTAAGTGATCAAGTTCTAAGCAGTCATTCATTCCATCTCCGTTAGGTGAGAGTGCTTGTGGCATATCGACACAATTACTATTCATGTAATACCCAACCTCAATACTTGTAGCTGATTCACAGGAAGAAAGAGTGTCAGTGACCACTACTGTTACTGTCCCATTTTCTTGACCAGCTTCGTGAATATAATACGCACTTGAACCAGATTGAACTTCGTTGTTATTTAAATACCAAGTATATTCAAGATCATCACCAAGAAGGCTAATATTTAAAACATTAACATCCAATTCAATATCTTCGTTCATACACTTAGTAAAGCTTGTTCCGTCTTCTAGTGCTGGAACTGTAGCTTCATTTACAGAGATTATTGTTTCTCCAAAACAACCTCTTTCATCCAATGCTGTAACTAAATAACTCCCAAATTGACCTGCGGGAACTGAGTAGGTATTATCTGAACCAGATTGTACATCAACTCCATTGTATGTCCAGTAATAAGTCATAGTGTCGACAACATCAGAATCTACAGAAACTTCTAAAATACTTTCGTCACCAGGGCACTGATATACTATATCGTTAGTTGCAACTGGTTGAGGATTTGGATTTATTTCAACTACAACAGTATCAGTTACTGTCGCGGTCCCTCCAGTACATAAATTATAAGTAATCGAAGCTGTATAAGTTGTCGTTTCTGACGGAGATACAGTTACAGTATCTTCAGTTCCAACCAATGTTGATCCATCATACCATTCAAATACGTAGTTATCAGTCCCAATTGATGGAGTGAATCTCCAGAATTCATCAGCAGTAGCCCATACTCCAGTATTTCTCTCCGGCGGTGTGAAAGCTATAGTGTCTTCAATATTTTGAACACCAACAACTGCTAGCCCTTCGTTCCAATCTTCACACACAGGCTTGTCATATATATTAATATCAATTGTATTAGATGATTCATAGAGAATGATTTGTGATGTAGTCGTATTTTCGTTACAAGTAAATCCAAAATGACAAACTTCGGTGTAGTTAACAACGAATTGTCTAGACGGAGATGATCCTAAAATCATATAGGTAATTTCTCCACAGGCACTAGGATCTATATCATGAGCAACTCCGTATATATTTGCATCTGACAGCGAAGTATTAGTCGCATTAGGTAGAGCGTCATCTGCATTTAAATTCCATCCATTAAACCCACCTGCATTGTCTGTTTCAAATGAAAGCACTCCGTTTGAACCTATCAGAACTTGGTTGTAAACACCTCCGAAGAAACAAAATTCAAATCCTAGGTCAATAGCTTCTGACCAGCGATCATCAATGTCTAAACTTGTAGGGATGCCACCTTCTAAAGGTGGAGTAGGACACCCTTCTTGAGTTGATATATCATAAGATGTAGGATCTTGTCCTAACGGGTGATAAACAGCTGTAAGCTCAGTACTTGTCCCTTCACAAACAGTTGTATCCTCGCCTGCATATATTATAGAACAATCATTTGGAGCTGGTGGACATAAGAATGTCAATCCACCACTGTCAATTGAACAGCTTGCATCGTCTGCGTTAGTAACTTCAATTACCACATTTGAATTAGCTTCATAAGGGCCAAAAGTATACACGCCGGTTGTCTGAGTTGTTTGCGTAGAAGCACCATCAGTCATAAATATATTGACTGCTGATCCAAGGTCAGTTAAATCTACATCTACATAAAATTCTTGAGCTGGCTCACAAACTCCTACAACTTCAAAGCTTGCAGATTGTGTTACACATGTTTTACATGCTACCACAAAATCCCAAGGGGTATAAAAGGTTGACGAATCACAACTTCCAAATCCATCAGAGGTTACCTCAATGAATACAGATGTTAATGTTGATTCAATTACAAGTCCAGTGAAATCAGTAATTCCAGCTGTATTATTATTAAATAAAACAGTTCCAGTATTATCAATTCCGTCATAGATTGTAAGATTATCCCAGAAATTTTCGATTGTTCCAGCGTTAAAAGTGATTTCGATTGGGAAACCACTGTCTGTTGTAAATAACCATGAAGTAGTTTCATTATTTGTATAGCAATAGTTAATATTTATATTTTCAGTACCACATTCTAATGTATAGTCAGTTTGGATCGTAGTAGTAAATGTCAAAGGACCTGACCACGTGCTCATTTCTCCATCTCCACAATCACTAATTACATATACGTCGTATGTAGTTTCATAGTCAAGGTCTGTAAATTGAACTGATGTTGTAGATGTAGTAGTTCCAGTGGTTGGCGCAGGAGAGCCTGTTGGTAAAATAGCATAATCCCACGAAGTATTTCCGGTTGCACCAGTCCAGCTAAAATCTGCAGTGGTCCCTGTGATATTTTCAATAGTTAGGGCTGAGGGAGGGATACATCCTGGCGGTTCTGTTACATTAACAATCATATCCATAGTAACACCCCATGATCCACTATAACATGGGTTTGGTGTAGCTTGGCCAGAATCAGCAGAACCTATTCTCATGTAGTAAGTTCCTAGCGCAACGTCTGCAGGCACTAAGAAAGAGGCATCTAAAGTAGTTGGATTTGCATTAGTTGATTCTCCTTGGAATACAAGCTCTGTATCATTGTCAAAAACTAAATCTCCGTTAAAATCAATCCATACGTTTGTTCCGTAAGTGTAGCCAGTAGCAAAAGTAATTTGTAAGTTAGCTGTAATTGCTTGGCTAATATTAACAATTGGATCTGTAAAATCTTCATAGGTAACGTCTCCAGCTGAAGTGAATGTTGTTGATTCTAGGACAACATTAAGGACTCCTTGTCCATCATTTGAAGAAGGTACATCATTACAATAGCCAGTGTAAAACTCAAATGGACCTGACCATACGCTAAACCCATTTGTATCACAATCGGCTCTAACATAGAATTCATATGTTGTGTTTTCAGTTAATTCACTTGCATCATAAGTTGTATCCGAAACTACAGTTCCAGCTGTTGTTGGTTCACCTGTACCAGCTAATTGAACAACAAGTTCATATGAGCTAGCCGTATCATCGCCTGTCCAAGACAGCGTTGCATCATTGAAGGAAGATGCAGTTGCTACTAAGTCACTTGGAGCAATACAGCTTGGTATAGTTTCAACTATAAAATTATCAATATAAAGTCTCCAGCCATCAAGTCCACCATCAGGCACATGAAATGCAATATAGGTGTCTCCAGAATAATCAGATAAATCTATCACATATTCAATATAAGTTGTATTATCGTATGATTCGTTAGGTAGTAGAACTGTTGTAAAACTATCAACAGAGACTCCTGTTGTTGAAAGTAATACTTCAAAATCATTTGGCTCAAAACTAGATTGAACTCTTTGGTGGAATTTTAATCGCTCGTTTCCAGTTAACGCAAGTCCTGGTGAAATTAAATAGTCATCATTAGCACCTCCATTAAAGTCAGTATACATCATAGCTACCTCATCTCCCTCAAACTCATTAAAGGTGTAACTAGTACTCCAAGAGTCTGTATCTCCATTCGCATTTAAAATAGTCCAACAGTTTTCTGTTGTTGAGTCAGAGTTGAAGCCTTCGTAAAAAGGGATAGTTGTTATGACATCACACAAAGTTGTGAAGCTCACCATTGACCAAGTACTGTAAGTTCCTCCACAATCAGTTCTAACGTACAAATCATATGATGTATTTGCATAGCAACCTGTAATAGTCAAAGGGTTATCGGTAGTGGCTGTGCCAGTTTCTGCAGGAGTTTCTCCTGTAAGAACTAATTGATATTCCCATGCTGAAACTCCTTCTTCAGCCGTCCAAGAAATGATAGCACCTGTTGTAGACGTATTGTCTACAACTAAATCTGCTGGTGCTGCACAACTTGGGCAAGTCGCTGTTATTGTTCCAGCAGCAATATCACTTTGAGCTCCAGAACCTGCAACGGTACCTGCTGTGTCAAGAATTTCATAGCTAGTTTCGGCTCCCCATGAGCCTCCGGCGTTCCAAATAGCCGTAACATCTGACCCATCGATTACACTAAATCCTAAAATATCTTCAGAACCACTTGCTAAAGTAACATCATCAAGAACAATATTACCGTCAACTAGTATATCTATTGTATTACCGTTCCATCCGTCCCCATAGGAGTCTATCATTCTAAGCGAATAATTACACTCTACAACTGGACAAACAGCACTTATAGTCCCAGTCACTATATCAGATTGAGCCCCTGAGCCAGCAATAGCTCCATCGTTATCTAAAATGTTATAACTGGTTTCGGCTCCCCACGAGCCTCCTGCATTCCAAACAGTAGTAACATCAGCATCAGTTGTAACATTAAATACTAATGATTCAGTAGAACCAGAAGCCAAAGTAACATTATCAAGAACAACAACGCCGTCTACAAGAACGTCTATAGTGTTTCCATTCCATCCATCTCCATATGAGTCATTCATTTCTAGTGTGTATTCACATTGGCTGTAGGAAAATAGCGTGAAGCAAAACAACGCTATTAAAGTCGTAATATTTTTCATAAAATTATGTTAGTTAGTTTAACAGAGAATGAAGGTAATTAATTTTGAAACTTAATAATAATTAACATTGTATTAATAGTTTAAATACATTTTTTATCGTTAAAGTGTATTTACTTCAAATTTCAAGCTTCAATAATAAATAAATTATGCTCGTTTTAATCTGATTTTTAATTTTTACCTTTGAGCAAACTTTTTTAATGTTAGAAAAAAAAGAAATTAATTTAGAAAAAGCAGTATTAATTGGTGTCATTACCAAATCTCAGGACGAAATCAAATCCAAAGAGTATTTAGAGGAGCTTGAGTTTTTAACTTACACTGCAGGTGGGGAAGTAGTAATGCGCTTTACTCAAAAAATGGATATGCCAAACTCTAAAACTTTCATTGGAACTGGGAAAATGGAAGAATTACGTGTTTTTATTGCAGAAAATAACATAGGTACTGCTATTTTTGATGATGAATTATCTTCTGCTCAAGAGAGAAATATTAGTAAAATATTGAATTGCAAAGTACTAGATAGAACTAATCTTATTTTAGATATTTTTGCCCAACGCGCTAAAACAAGTTATGCACGAACTCAGGTAGAGCTCGCTCAGTGTGAATACTTATTACCAAGATTAAAAGGAATGTGGACACACCTCGAGCGTCAAAAAGGAGGTATTGGTATGCGAGGACCTGGCGAAACAGAAATTGAAACTGACCGTCGAATTGTTAGAGAAAAAATAGCACTATTAAAGACTAAAATCAAGAAAATTGACAAGCAAATGTCAATCCAAAGAGGTAATAGAGGAGCTATGGTTCGAGTTGCTTTAGTCGGATATACCAACGTAGGTAAGTCTACATTAATGAATGTAGTTAGCAAGTCAGATGTATTTGCCGAAAATAAATTATTTGCAACTTTAGATACTACTGTTCGCAAAGTGGTAGTTAAGAATCTTCCTTTTTTAATGAGTGATACAGTTGGATTTATTCGAAAGCTTCCAACACAGTTAGTTGATTCGTTTAAGAGTACCTTAGATGAGGTTAGAGAATCAGATTTGCTTTTGCATGTAGTGGATATCTCGCATCCAAGTTTTGAAGAGCATATAGCATCTGTAAATTTAATTTTAGCTGAAATTAATGCCTTAGACAAACCCACACTGATGGTTTTTAATAAAATAGATGCTTACGAAGCTGAACCATTTGATGACTCCGACCTAATAGCTTTACGTACTAAGGCACACTACTCTTTAAACGAATGGAAAGCAACATGGATGTCCAAAATTGGTAAAAATTCCTTATTTATTTCAGCTCTTAATAAAGATAATTTAGAAGATTTTAAAAAACGTGTCTATGACACAGTTCGAGAAATTCACGTAAAGAGATTTCCCTATAATCATTTTTTGTATCCTAATTATGAAGACAATATTGAATAAAAAAAGCAGCTAATTGTCTTTTTATGGATTTAATAGTTTTAAAAACTATAATTTACTCCGAGACCAACCATTTGTCTTATTTGTAAGCCTTGAAATGCGTTATCATCATAAATAGATTGAACTGCTAAGTTTGTAGAGAAGTATTTATTAACACTCATCACAACGTTAATGGTGTAATCAAAATCGACATTTTGAGGATTTTCTAGGAAGTTTGAGTACATATTTAAAATATTCTCCATCGTTACATTCTCCATCAAAGTAAGTTTGTAATATGTGCCCATGGAAGCTCCTAACTCATAGCGTACACTTCTTCCATTTTGTACCCCAAAGTAAGCATTATCTGGTAGCGTAAGCTCTTTATCTACGATAGTTAACTTTGAAGTTGCAGCTGATATGTTTACTTTTAAATTATTACTTTTTTTCCAAAGTATTCCGGGACCAACTTGTAAATACCCAGGGGATAAAATACGTGTCGGCCCTTTAGTTTTACTATTCAGATCGTCTGTAAATTGAGTTTTAAAATTTAGAAATAGTGAGTAATTCCAGTATCCTTTTGTTTTTTTCCCCAAAACAGAATTCCATTCCAGACGATCATCAGATTTTTGTATGTCTTGTTCGTTAATTTTTGTAATACCAAAAGCAATAATTATCTTATTGTCCCATGACCAGTCTGCTTTAGAGTAGTTAAAATCATAGTTAACTCTAGCTGCACCAGCGATGTTACTGACACCACCAGCTATCCAGTTATTAAAAGAAGATTGATTAACTAAAAATGAAACGGTACCTGATTTTGTCCAGTGAGACTGTGGAGTCATTTGTTTCGTTTCTTGAGAAAAAACACTTTGAATTTGTATTGTTAATGCAATTAATAAGATTATATTTTTCATTTATTAATATTCAGTTGCATTTTTAATAAATAAAGTATTATTTTTTCTTGTAAAGAGGTACTGATGAGCACGCTTCTCCGTAGAGAATTGATTTTGCAACAGGTTGCAATTTATCAATCAAAAATAAATAGGCATTTTGTGGAACAGGTTTGTTGGAACATCCTTTAATAATTACGGATTTATTTTTACAGTGACTGACATCTAAATCTTCGATTATTTTATGATAAATATTTGTTTCCAAAGATTCTAGATCGCCAACGACCACATGTTTGGCAATTTCTGAAAGCCGTAGTCTAACAAGCATATAGGCCCACCCCGGAATGATTGCCTCTGAAGTACAACAAAGAGCAATGTATTGATTTCGATAAATATCCCAGTCATGTGACTCTACAAAAGTTCTGAATTCTTTTTCCCGGAGAACTAAACTTTCGTACAGCCAATCTTTAATATCAAAGACTATACGTGTTCCGCTTGGGTAATAGTCTTCTAAATCAATTGTAATTAAAGCGCTATTAGCTACACGGTTTATAATTTCAGGTTTATTCATTGTTAGAGCATTCCAAGTTCTAACTTTGCTTCTTCACTCATTAAGTCTTGCGTCCATGGAGGGTCAAAAGTTATTTCAACTTCTGCATCTTTGACAGCATCCAAAGATTTGATTTTTTCTTCTACTTCTAAAGGAAGAGTTTCAGCGACTGGGCAGTTTGGAGTGGTCAGGGTCATTAAGACTTTTACCTCGTAATCTTCATTTACAAAGACATCATAAATTAGTCCTAACTCGTAAATGTCCACAGGAATCTCGGGGTCAAAAATTGTTTTTATGACACGAACTATTTTTTCGCCTAACTCGTTAACATCAATTTCTTTGGTACTCATAATCCTATTTGTGTTTGATATGCTACTGCATACATTTTTATTTTCTTTATCATACTTACTAATCCATTTGCTCGAGTAGGAGATAAGTGTTCCTTGAGTCCAATTTCATCAATAAAGTCAGTATTTGAATCTAGAATAACTTCAGGACTTTGGTTTGAAAAAACTCTTATCAAAATTGCAACAATACCTTTAGTTATGATAGCATCACTATCAGCAGTAAATATAATTTTCTCATTTTCTAAGTCAGCATGAAGCCATACTTTACTTTGGCATCCTTTAATGACGTTGTCCTCTGTTTTAAATTTTGTATTAATAATCGGCAGAGACTTTCCGAGTTCAATCATATATTCGTAACGCTCGATCCAATCTTCAAACATGGAAAACTCATCTATTAACTCTTCTTTTATAGTTTCAATTTTCATACTGCAAAAATACAATTCTTAAATGGCAATTTTAATGTTCTTTTGTAGATAAAATAAGATCAACTAATTCCTTTAGTTCTTTGGGAGGGTTTTTGTGGTCGAAATCAATAGATTTTAAGGTGTCTCCTTTTTTAATTATGGATAAATGTGCGAAAGGTACGCGATCTGATTTTCTTAAATTTGAGGGGGCAATTAATTGACTCATAGATTTAAGGTCTATTGTATTTACTAAATCAACACAAGCCTTCCATTTTTCGATAGTGATTGAGTCAATTACAGGGTTTATTCTCCTGCGATTGTTAAGTAAAACGATTGATTTTTCAGTTATAGAAACTTCTTCAAAGAACCCCCGGGTATGAGCTTGGTATATTAACTTCAGTTGATTTTGTTCAAACACGTCTAAGTTGTTATCATTTGACAATTTAGCAGTATTACAGGCTAAAACAATTAAAGTTAGACAAATGATTAACAGCTTCATAGTTATTTTACGAAATAATTGATACGAGGTATTTTATAAAAGTAATAAAATATAAACTAACGCAACATCATTGCAGCTTTTTTAATTCCTTCAACAAAAACATCTATTTCTTGTTTGGTATTATAAAAAGAAAAGGAAGCTCTAGCAGTTCCGGAGATTCCAAAGTAATCCATTATTGGCTGAGCGCAGTGTTGTCCTGTACGAATCGCAATCCCTAACTTATCAATAATTGTCCCAAGATCATAGGAATGAACCCCTTCAATGTTAAATGAAATTACAGATGTCTTGTTAACTGTTGGGCCATAGATTTTCATGCCTTCAATAGCCTTTAATTTTTTAGTGGCATATTCTAAGAGTTCATGTTCGTAGGATGCAATAGCACCAAAACCAATAGAATTCATGTATTCAATTGCTGCTCCAAAAGCTATTCCACCACAAATGTTTGGAGTTCCAGCTTCAAATTTATGGGGGAGTTCAGCGTAGGTTGTTTTATTAAAGGTGACCTCTGAAATCATTTCTCCTCCTCCAAGATAAGGAGGTAATTTATTAAGCCAATTTTCTTTAGCATAAAGCATTCCAACTCCAGTTGGTCCACACATTTTATGTCCCGACGTAACGTAAAAATCAACATCCAACTCCTGAACATCTGGTTTGATGTGAGGGCATGCCTGTGCGCCATCAATTAATATGGCCGCGCCTACTTTATGTGCTTTTTGAATCATTTCCTTGATTGGATTAATTGTACCTAAGGCATTAGAAATGTGATTTACAAAAACTAGTTTTGGATTTAAAAGTAGTAAGGTATCGTAAACATCCATGTCTAAGGCTCCATCTTGTGTCATGGGGATTACTTTTAAAGTTGCTTTTGTTTTTTCGCAAAGCATCTGTATTGGTACGATATTGCTGTGGTGTTCCAAGGCAGACACTAACACAATATCGTCTTTTGTGAGCAAGCTCGCAAATCCGTTTGCTACTAAATTAATACTATGAGTAGTGCCTGAAGTAAATATGATCTCGTGAGAATACAAGGCGTTAAAGTGCTTTTGAATTATTTGGCGAGCGCCTTCATATTTATCTGTTGCTTCCTGACTTAGTGTGTGTACTCCTCTATGAATATTTGAATTGTATTTTGAATAATAATCTACAATGACATCAATAACTTGCTGAGGGGTTTGAGAGGTAGCCGCGTTATCAAAGTAAATAAGGGGTTTGCCGTTGATATTTCTTGAAAGTATCGGAAAATCATTCCGGATATTTTCTACATCAAAAACTATATTTGAAGCATGTTTTTTCATTATAAATCAAATCCAATATTAACTCCTAGTTTATTAGCAATTAATTTATTAATTCTATTTTTTAGTTGAGGGATTTTAACACTCTCTAGAACATTATTTGCAAATGCGTACATTAAAAGTGCTTTGGCTTCTTTTTCACGAATTCCTCTCGCACGAAGATAAAACATTGCATTTTCATCCAGTTGTCCAATGGTACAACCATGTGAGCATTTCACATCATCTGCAAAAATTTCTAGCTGAGGCTTTGTGTTTACAGTAGCTTTATCATTAACCAATAAGTTATTATTAGCTTGAAAAGCATTTGTTTTTTGAGCTTCCTTATTTACAAGAACCTTTCCATTAAAGACTCCCACAGAACTATCGCTAAAAATTCCTTTATAGTCTTGGTGGCTTCCACAGTTTGGTTCAATATGATGTACTAGCGTGTTATGATCTACATGTTGTTTATTTCCAATTATTGTTACCCCTTTTAAAGTGGAGTCCATGTATTCACCGTTTTGGTAAAAGTTTAAATTATTACGTATCAATTTACCTCCAAAACTAAATGTATGAACAGCCACGTGACTTTCACTTTCTTGATTAATAAATGTACTATCTACAAGTGAAGCACTGTCTTTGTCGTTTTGAACTTTATAGTAATCAACTATCCCTCTTTTGGCAGCAAATATTTCAGTCACACAGTTAGTAAGAGTCGAATTATTTGTGAGACTTTGATGTCTTTCAATGATTTGAACATGTGCATTTTCATCTACTACAATTAGATTTCTTGGTTGTAGTAATAGGGCTGATTCATTTCCAGTTGAAAAATGGATAATTTGAATTGGCTTCTCAACCATTTTATTCTTAGTAATATGTATGTAAGCACCCTCGTTCACAAAAGCTGTGTTTAAAGATGTTAGGCTATTCTTGTCTGCAATTTTATTAAAATAGTTCTCAATTACAGATCTGTATTTTGGTTTTTCTAAGGCAGATGACATCAGGCAAATATCAATACCATCGTGTGTAGTTTGAGATAAGTTAGACGCATATTTACCATCAACAAAAACAATCTTGTAACTGTCAATATCGTGTATAAAATAAGGTTGAACGTCCTTATATTCTAGAGCAGTTTCTGTTTTTGAAAACACACTAAAATCTTCTTTGAGGACTTTTTTTAAACTTGTATATTTCCACGCTTCTTCCTTTTTTTGAGGAAACCCTTTAGATTCAAAACTAGAAAGAGCCTCTGTTCTCATAGAGTGAACAAAAGGATTATCTAATGAAATTTGATTTTCAAAAGCAATAAATGAGGATATTAATTTTTCTTTAAGTTCCATGTAGGCTTTGAGTTCTTTTAATTTCCTGCTTCTTGTTTAATCCAGTCATATCCTTTTTCTTCTAGTTCAAAGGCTAGTTCTTTGGTCCCAGATTTTACAATTTTACCGTTGTAGAGTACGTGTACATAATCTGGTACAATGTAGTCTAGTAATCTTTGATAATGCGTAATTATTAATACTGCATTATCTTCTGATTTTAATTTATTAACTCCATTAGCTACAATCCTAAGTGCATCAATATCTAATCCAGAGTCGGTTTCATCAAGAATGGCTAATTTTGGCTCTAACATTGCCATTTGAAAAATTTCATTTCGTTTTTTTTCTCCTCCAGAAAAGCCTTGGTTAAGAGATCGAGATAAAAACTTTCGATCAATCTCCAGCAGTTCTGATTTTTCACGAATCAGTTTTAGCATTTCTTTTGCAGGCATGTCTTGTAAGCCTTTCGCTTTACGCGTTTCGTTCAAAGAAGTTTTTATAAAGTTAGTTACTGTAACTCCAGGAATTTCGACAGGATACTGAAAGGATAAGAATATGCCCTTGTGAGCCCTTTCTTCTACAGAAAGTTCATCAATATTTTGGCCTTCTAGTTTGATTTCTCCTTTTTCAACTTCGTATTCTTCTTTTCCCGCTATTACTGAGGCTAAGGTGCTCTTACCAGAACCGTTTGGTCCCATTATAGCATGTACTTCTCCTGCTTTAATATCCAGATTTATTCCTTTAAGAATTGATTTTTCATCAATGTGTGCATGTAAATTAGTTATTTTTAACATAATTATTTTGTACCTAATTTTAGTGTGTTATTTGTCTCTTTTGAAGCTGTAACGCTAATGATTTCGATAATATCTATTTTATTTTCCCATAAGATAACGGAGTCTTTTTTTGTAGAAATAACCCCTTTGACTTCCACATTGATTACATCGCTTTCATTTGTTTTATAATTTTTTGCCAGAATATTAAGCTCTCTCGCTTTTTCGTTCATAAACACTCCATAAATCTCGTTAGTATTTTGTAAAACTGCTGCATCTTCAAAGAAAATATAACTACCCTTAATGGTTGAAAGCTCATCAACATTTGAGTTTTTACAACCTAAAAAAATAATTAGGGCAAGTAATATTTTTCTTTTCATTTTTAAAATTTTTTTATCCCACTGAACCTTCTAAACTGATTTCTAAAAGTTTCTGTGCTTCAACAGCAAATTCCATAGGCAACTTATTTAATACATCTTTACTGAACCCATTGACAATTAAAGCAATTGCTTTTTCAGTTTCGATTCCACGTTGATTACAATAAAATATTTGATCTTCACCAATTTTGCTGGTCGTAGCTTCGTGCTCAATCTGTGCAGTCTTATTTTTAGCTTCGATGTACGGAAAAGTATGAGCACCACAATCATTTCCCATTAATAAACTATCACACTGAGAAAAATTTCTAGCATTATCAGCTCTTGAGCTTATTTGCACCAAACCTCTATAGCTATTTTGTGATTTGCCAGCTGATATGCCTTTACTGATAATTGTTGATTTGGTATTTTTGCCTAAGTGAACCATTTTTGTTCCCGTATCCGCTTGTTGAAAGTTATTTGTAACTGCAATAGAGTAAAATTCTCCGACGGAATTATCTCCCTTTAAAATACATGATGGATATTTCCATGTTACAGCACTTCCTGTTTCAACTTGTGTCCAAGAAATTTTAGCATTTTTTTCACAAAGGCCTCTTTTAGTAACAAAATTATAAACTCCACCTTTACCATTTTTATCACCAGGGTACCAGTTTTGAACAGTTGAGTATTTGATTTCAGCTTTTTCTTGAGCAATAAGCTCAACAACTGCCGCATGCAGTTGGTTTTCATCTCTACTAGGAGCCGTACAGCCCTCAAGATAGCTAACGTAACTGCCTTCATCTGCAATTAATAAAGTACGTTCGAACTGGCCAGTACCTGCTTGGTTTATTCTAAAATATGTAGAAAGTTCCATTGGACATCTTACCCCTTTTGGAATATAACAAAAACTGCCATCACTAAATACCGCGCTGTTGAGAGCTGAGTAGTAGTTATCCGTTGTAGGAACAACTGTTCCTATGTATTTTTTAACGAGTTCAGGATGTTCTTTGATAGCTTCCGATATACTCATAAAAATAATACCTTTTTCGCTTAACGTTTTTTTAAAAGTCGTTGCAACTGACACAGAGTCAACAACGATGTCCATTGCAACGTTGTTCATCTTTTTTTGTTCATCGATTGAAATTCCCAACTTTTTATACATCGCCAACAAATCAGGGTCAACGTCATCAAGTGTTTTGTTTGGATCAGCCGTTTTGGGAGCGGAATAATAAGCAATGGATTGAAAATCAGGTTTTTTATACTTTACATTTGCCCAGTTTGGTTCATCCATTTCCTTCCAAATTCTAAAGGCCTCCAATCTCCACTCAGTCATCCAATCAGGCTCTTCTTTTTTCTTTGAAATTGCTTTTACAATTGATTCGTTTAGCCCTACTGGAAACGTTTCAGAGTCTAGTTCTGTATAAAAACCGTATTCGTACTCCTTTGTTTTTAATTCTTCTCTTAAATCGTCTTCTGTATATTTATTCATAGCGATTAGAAATTTTATTATAAGGAAAAAGATTCTCCGCACCCACATGTGCGATTTGCATTGGGGTTCTTGAAAACAAATCCTGCTCCGTTGAGACCTCCTGAATATTCAAGGGTTGTTCCAACTAAGTAAAGAAAACTTTTAGCATCGACAATTATTTTTACTCCGTTATTTTCAAAAAGTTTGTCGCTCTCAATTTGAGAGTTATCAAACTTAAGATCATAAGAAAGGCCAGAACAGCCCCCACTTTTTACACCAACCCTGACATAGTCTTTTGCTGGATTAAAGCCATCTTCTTGCATTAATTCCAATACTTTAGTTTTTGCTGCTTCTGAAACTTTTATCATAATGTTTATAGCCTCCAATTAAATAGTCTACAAATATACAACATAGAGAGTGGATTTCCATATATCCTAACATTATATTAAGACAATACAGAACAGAATTGCCTAGGGGTTTATGAAGTTTGGATTATTTATAAAATTCTCGTCAGTTAGTGTTAGCAGAAAAGCTTTGAGATTAGCTTTTTCATTAGGACTTAATTGCACCCCTCCTTGATTCACTTTTTTCATCAAGGGATCTATTGTGGATGAGTTTACAAGACCTTCGCTGTAATGGTTAATAACTTCATCAATAGTTAAAAATCTACCGTCATGCATGTATGGTGCTGTAAATATTAAATTTCGTAATGATGGCGATTTAAATTTACCATCATCAGATGGATCTCCGCTAATACCGCCAAGACCAAGATCTGTGATGTTAGAATCTAGGCCGTTGTTATGAAACTTATTATCAGTCCATAGAGGATTATTATCACTTCCGTGACAATGAAAGCAATCGCCTTTTGATTCATCCATAAAAATATTAAATCCCTCAATTTCCTGTGTAGTTAAGTTTCCAGTTCCCATTAAATAAGAGTCAAATCTTGAGCTTGAAGAGATAAGAGTTCTTTCAAACTGAGAAATTGCTTTTGAAACTAAAACAGAATCAATTAACCTACTTCCAAAAGCAGCTTCAAAAAGTGATGGATAATCAAAATCTTGAGCAAGTTTATGCGCTACTTCTGGCCATGTTGAATGCATTTCAATTGGATTTATTATAGGTTCAAAAACCTGATTTTCGAGCCCATATTCACGACCATCCCAGAAAAATCGATCTTCATAATTCCATGCTAAATTAAATAACGGCATTGAGTTTCTAAGTCCATTAAGTCCATCAATACCCTGGCTAAATCTGTCACTATCGGAGAACGCATTGCTAGGGTTATGGCAGCTGGCGCAAGCTAGTGTGTTATCTGCAGATAAAATTGGATCATAAAATAGTTTTCGTCCCAGTAAAATTCCTTCTTTTGTCTGTGGGTTATCAACAGGGATAATTGGATTCAAAATTAATGATTCAAATAGTTGTGGTATTTGTAATGGACTGGGCGTTGTAGTATGAACGTAAGAATTAACGGATTCTTTCTCGCAAGAAGTTGATAAGAATAATAATAAAAATAAGTATAAATATGATTTCAAGGTCTTCTTTGAGTTTTAATCATTTATTGCTAAACTAAATACATCTTGTCCATTTTCGTACATCATTATTTGAGCTTCATAATTTGGCATTAACATTTGATTCAGTTCGTTGAGGTTCCAAGTGTTGGGGTTTTTAAACCATTTAGCAACATCAACGGAAATATTAATTTCTGTTTCTATCGTAACGTTGATAGGACCTAGATCAACTCTAAAAAAAGTGTCTTGATTGTTAGAGTTGTTTAGGTTGTTAGTAGCTCTTATTGCGTGATAATTATATCCCTGTTCTTCATTACTATTATTTATAAACTTTCCGTCTATCTGTAGAAAATGATACCCACCCCCAAGCATTGAAGGGACATTCCAAGATTTAGAATTTAGATCAACGTAATTGCCATTATTATTTTCATTTGTAAACCCAAAGATAAATGAGATATTACTATAATACCCGGATTTAATCATTTCTAAAGGAGTATAATTTAATGAAGTCTCGTTAGAGATGTTTACCAAATTGTATCCTTCTAGTTCGATAGTCTGTCCATTGTCATTTGTCAATACAATTCCAGAAATTAGGTAACGTAAGCGTTCAATACTCAAAAGGTTACCAAATTCATTTGTTAAATTTAAGCTATTAAGCTCTGAGTTCGTAATTTCATTTTCGTCCCAATAATGGTCAAAGTTTAAAGTTATCTTTGATTTAGGTTCGTCAGAGTCTGCAATACATCCAAAAAGGTTTATAAAAGTTATTGTAAAAAAGATATATTTTAGTTTCATTTTGTATAAAGTATCAAGAGGTCTTTAAAGCCCTTATTTTCCATAATATCTATATTCGAACTATCAGAGTCTCCAACAGCCACAATTGAACCATCTGATAATTCTTCAGCTCCATAGAAAAAATCAATTTCGGGACCTCCAATAGTTTTTTGCCATTGTAAGTAGCCGTTGCTATTTATTTTCAGTAATAAGGCGTCGTTTTGTCCATTATTGTTAATAAATATACCATCAGAGCTTCTTGAACTACCTGCAATTAAAAAATCATTCTCTTGTGTTTTTGAAATAGATCTAGCAACGTCAAAATTACTTCCTCCTAACGTTTTTTCCCACAAAAGAGATCCATCTGAGCTAATTTTTATTACCCATAAGTCTGCAGCTCCATTATTTTGAGAAATATCTAAATTTGAACTTCTTGTATCTCCAACAACCAAATAATTGCCATCAGCCATTTGACTAATTGCTCGAGCTTCGTCTACTTGATCTCCTCCAAATGATTTTTCCCATATGAGATCTCCAAATTCAGAAATTTTAATTACCCAAAAATCGTAATTACCTTTATTGTTTGAAATATCTACATCAATACTATCTGAGGATCCTACAATAATATAACCATTATCATTTGTTTGTACAGTATCATAAGCTGTGTCTGTAAATGTCCCACCATAATAGTTGCTCCATTCTTTATTTCCACTGCTATTTAATTTGATTACCCAATAGTCTCCTCCAGCGTGTCTAGCTTGCACATTTGACAATCGACTTCCTTGACCGTTAGATGCAGAAACATCTAATACACCTGTAATCAAATACCCTTGATCGTTCGTTTGAATAATTGAGTTAGGTGTATCAATTCCTGAGTATCCAAAAGATTTTTCCCATAAAATAGATCCATATGAATCCAATTTTATAATCCAAAAGTCTTCATATCCTGCATTTTCAGAGACGTCGCCATCTTCACTTTTACTTTTTCCAATAACCGCATAACCACCGTCATTAGTTTGGATTAGGTCACTGGCTCGTTCATCATCACTACCACCATATGTTTTTTGCCATTCTAATTCATTAAATTCATTAAATTTTAAAAACCAGAAATCGAAGGATTCATTAAATTTCCCTTCAATATCTCCATCCATGCTTTGAGTATATCCCACAACAGCATAGCCGCCGTCTTGAGTTTTAATCACACTTTTTGCACTTTCATTTTTTATCCCACCTAAGGTTACAATAGACTCGATTTCTGGACTTAAATCTATTCTTCCAAGCGAAAAATCTTTATCAGAACATCTAAATAAACTTGTAATTATAATAGTCCAATATGATATAGAATGTTTTTTGATATTGTAAAGACGCATAATATAAATTAAAAATTACTTTTTCGAATTATAAATAAACCTCGATCTATATCACTAATAATAATGTTGTTACTAATAAAAAATGGGTATACATTCCATACACCGTCGAAGGCAGCATTGTCATTTTCTGGATACGTGTCAAAAAAACCAATTTCTGTAAGACTTTTGTCTCCAATTTGAGACAAATCTAATACACGAATTCCAGCTGTATAATTTGCTAAATAGTAATTATTTCCGTTTGTATAACCGTTGTGATCAATAGCTAGAGTATTACCCAAATAATCAAAATCGTAAATAGGGTTATCTAAGTCTGTAAAATCGAAAATGAGTGTTCGGGTATTTGTTCCAATATTTAATTCATCCAGCTCATCACCAACAATAAAATATTTTAAATCCTCAGAAAACCATCCCTGATGGGTATAACCAATATTTGAATAGTCTACAGTAGAAATTGTGATGGGATTAGATTTGTCAGTGACATCAGCTATTACAATCTCATTTTCGTTACTGCCAACCAATATTTCTTTTCCAATGTAGTCGATATCTGGTCCGTTATAATTAATCACTTGAGCATCGTGAGAATATCCTCCGTCTCCAAATCCTCCCTCTAGTATTGGTATTTTAGGATTTTGAATATTAACAAACAGGGCACCTCCAGAAAAAGGGCCATTTCGATTTGCGCCTACAACGTAAGCATATCCAGAAGCCTCATTAATCACAATATTATGTGCACTTCCGAAGTCTGTGAAATGAGTATCAGCAGTGAATATTTGGGGAGAAGTAGTAATCCCTCTTAATCTTTTTAGATCAAAAACTTGCATTCCATGCCCAGAGGCCTCGCTTACAATAAATGCATGATCTTGATATACTTTAATATCTCTCCAAGTACTGTTTAAGGTTGCTGATGGAAGTGCCCCCAGCAGTATAGGCATTGAAGGATTACTTATGTCAATAAATGCAGTATGAGAATTTAGGCCCACTAAAGCGTATTCCTTACCATTTTCAGGATCAGTCCAACCCCAAGAATCATTACCAGTAATATTTCCGTCATTAACTCCTTCAGGTGTTAAATCTTCTAATGACAGGGAACTCATTAAGTCATAGCCATTGCAGGGATACACATCAGCAATTCCATTTTCGCAGGGCCAAGTCGCAGTAAATACTGGATCCAAACTATCATTATCATATATATTATATCTACAAGACGATGATATTCCAATAACAATTAATATTAGGAAAAAATAGTTTTTCATATGTGAAAATTAAAAAAAACTATTTACTTAAGCTACATTAAATACGAAAACCACCCCGATTAAATTGAATTACTTTTGAATTGTGTCCAAAATCTACAAAAAGCGCCTTATTTTTGTATAATGATTGAAGACAAAAATCAAGAACGCACATCCCTTGGTTCGCTAGGCGAATTCGGATTAATAGATCATTTAACTAAACAATTTAACATTAAAAATGATTCGACTTTAAAAGGAATTGGAGATGACTCTGCGGTATTAGATTTTAAAAATAAGTCGGTTGTGCTTACTACTGATTTGTTGTTGGAAGGAATTCATTTTGATTTAAGCTATATGCCGTTAAAGCATTTGGGTTACAAAGCCATAATAGTAAATCTTTCAGATGTATATGCAATGAATGCAATTGCAACCCAAGTAACAGTTTCTATTGCTGTTTCTAATCGTTTTTCTTTAGAGGCTTTAGAGGCTTTCTATGAGGGAGTCAACAAAGCCGCAGAAGTTTATGGGGTGGATGTTGTTGGAGGTGACACCACTTCTTCCAAAACAGGCTTGATGATATCTGTTACGGCGGTAGGTGAAGTTGATTTAGAAACTGCAGTGATGCGAAGTGGAGCTAATTCCAATGATTTATTAGTTGTTAGTGGAGATTTAGGTGGGGCCTATTTAGGGCTTCAAGTTTTAGAACGTGAAAAACAGGTTTTTAAAGTTAATCCAAATAACCAGCCTGATTTGGAGGCCTACAGTTACATCGTTGAGCGTCAATTAAAACCCGAAGCAAGAAAAGATATTATAAAACTCCTAAAGGATCTAGATGTGTTGCCAACTTCAATGATTGATATTAGTGATGGTTTATCGTCAGAAGTTATCCATTTATGTAAACAAAGCGAATTGGGATGTGACTTGTATGAAACAAAGATACCTTTGGATCCTCAGGTTATTTCCACCAGTGAAGAGTTTAATATGAATAGCACCACAGTTGCCTTAAATGGAGGAGAGGATTATGAACTTTTAATGACGATTTCTCAAGACGACTATTCAAAAATTAAAGCCAATCCAAATTTGACTGTTATAGGCTATATGACTGAATCAAACAACGGAATGAATCTAGTTACTCGAAGCGAGACTAAAATTCCCTTGACTGCCCAAGGATGGAACCCATTAAGTTCAGACTCTGAGGATTAGATTTAAATAATCTTGTTTTTTTTAAATTTTTAGGAATTTTTTTAGAAACTAGTTTATTTCCACTTAAGACTTTCAATGAGGTGCACCATGTCTTTTTGGATATAGCTTATGGCTGGTAGTGTGGAATCATAGTTAGGTTTTGTTTCGAAGTAGAGCGCTCCAGATAAAAAATGATTAACACTGTCGGTCACATAAAATTGAGATGGAGACGCTACATTGCCCGTAAGGTCGTAGAACATTCCATGTACTTTTTCAAAGTTGTTATCATATTTACGTTGTGAGATTTCATCAGCTACTTGGCGATGTTTGTTAGTCATTTTTTTTGCTTCATCGATGTGTTTTCTTAAGTTACTATTTACTTTTTTATAATTGATGAATATAGAGGCTTTTAAAGTTGGATAATGAAGAATAAATCCTTCTTGATTATTTTGTTTTTTAGAAATTGATATCTGTGTAAGTTTATTTTTTTCGAACAAAAAAGGGAATTCTCCATGACTTTCAATGTAGGATGCTTTTTTGTAATCCAGACTAAAAAACGCCTTTGGTTTTGGAACTAAAACTTCCTCGCAAGATATACAAGCCATTAAAACTAAAAGAGTTAATAATGATTTCATTATCTTTTTAACGTTACTTTTAATTGTTTAATCCGTTTGTTGCTCATTGCCTCAACTGTAAATGAATACGTTTTAAAATTAATTTTATTATTTATTTTTGGAAAACTGTTTGAGATTTCAAGAACAAAACCGGCTAAGGTTTCAGCCTCTCCTTTTTTCTCTTCGAATACTGATATATCATTAGGTTTAATTATGTTATAAAAATCTCTTAAAGTTGTTTTTCCCTCAAATACAAAATTATTTGCATCAAGTTTTGAATATGTCAAATCGTTATCGTCAAATTCATCACTAATATCACCTACTATTTCTTCAATAATATCTTCTAAAGATACTATTCCTGAAGTACCTCCATATTCATCAACAACTACAGCGAGGTGATTTTTTTTCTCTTGAAACTCTACCATCAAATCATCTAGTTTTTTATTTTCAGGAATAAAAAAAGGAGTCCTTAGTAGGTCAGTCCAATTAAATTGTTTTTTTTGAAGATGAGGCAGTAAATCTTTTACATGTAATACGCCAATTACGCTATCAATACTGTTTTTATAAACGGGAATTCTTGAGTAGCCATTTTTTAAAATTTCTGGAACTATTTCAACATAGCTAGTCGCTTCATCTAGAGCAAAAATATCGATACGGGGACGCATCACCTGTTTAGTGTCTATATTTCCAAATGATACAATACCTTTTAGTATTTTTTGCTCTTCTTGAGTTGTGTCTTCATCACTAGCAAGTTCTAATGCCTGAGACAGTTGTTCAACATTTAATGTAAGTTTTTGGTTACCAAGTTTTTTGTGAATTAATAAAGTAGCTTTTTGCATTGGAATGCTGATAGGTGAAATAACTATATCAAGAAACTTAAGAGGGTAAGCCATAAATTTTGAAAACTTTAAGTTATTTCTATTTGCATACACTTTAGGTAAAATTTCTCCAAATAATAAAATTAAAAATGTTATTAATACAACTTCGATCAAAAAGACAGGATTAATTTTAATACCAGCTAAGTCTAGTTCTGAATCAATTACCTTGTAAAAGTTATTTGATATGGAGGCAAATAAAATTACGATTGCTATGTTAATGAAGTTATTCGCTACTAATATTGAAGCCAGTAATTTCTTAGGTTTTTTTAAGAGTTCTATGATAATTTCAAAAGACTTTGATTTATATTTTTTTGCTTCATCTAAGTCTTTTTGACTTAACGAAAAAAGAGCAACTTCAGCACCCGAAATTAGAGCAGAGCCGATTAATAATATTATTAAACCTGTAATGCCAGCAGTTAATGATGCATTTAAAAATATTACATTCATTGAGAATTCATAAATCAATTAAAAAGGGAGATCATTGAGTTGTTCTTGATCAAGGTTAGTTTTAAGTTTTTCACTAATAGTTGGAACGGGTTGAACTGTGCTAGTTACTTCATTGTTTTTTGACTTAGGAGTTAAAAATGTAAAGTCAATACATTGAATTTCAACTGAATAACGATCAATCCCTTTATCATCTTGCCACTTGCGAGTCTTTAAACGGCCTTCAATATAAATTTTATCTCCTTTTTTTAAGTACTTCTCGCAGATTTCGGCTCCTTTATTTCTTACTACAATATTGTGCCACTCTGTGTTTGTAACTTTTTCGTTAGTTTGTTTGTTTGTATAGGTTTCATTTGTAGCTAAAGAAAATCGTCCCACACAGTTTTTATCATCAAAATAATGCATTTTCACTACATCTCCAAGATGCCCAATTAGCATTACCTTATTTAAAGTGCCTGTCATAAAAATTAATATTTGTGTTAATGTTTAGCTTAAAATTAAAATATAAAGATATTTAAAAATTAGAGATTGATAAGCCTAATTTTGGAAATTATTAATGAACCGATCAATGACGACAGGTACAGGATATGATTTAATATCTGACCACTTTACAGCGTTTTTTATTGGAGTTGAGGTCTCTAATATCCAAAATTTTACTTTTAGTTCTAAGTGAGAGAGTTTGTGCACTATTTCAGTACTATTAAACAAATTTAATTCTTTAAATGTCTCAGGAAAAATTAATGTTTTTCTGTGGTGTTCCAATAAGTCTTTTGTGGATGCAGATTTATTTGTTTCTATAAGTGGAAATTGATAAAGTTGATGCCATATTCCCTTGCTTTTCCGTTGTTCCAAATATGTTTCATTGTCTTGTGAATTGAATACAATGAAGTTATAGTATTTTTTAGTAATTTTTGTTTTTTTTAGTTTAACCGGAAGAATTTTAACCGATCCAGTAGCATTAGCTTTACAATCTATACTTAATGGACATTCAATACATGACGGAGATATCGGCTTGCACTGTTTAGCTCCAAAATCCATTATCGCCTGGTTATAATCACCCAAATCTGAGTTTGGTAGTAATGATGTAGCTAGCATCTTAAATTGTTTGACACCTTTTGAGCTATTAACTGGAGTATCTATTCCAAAATAGCGAGACAAAACACGATATACATTACCATCAACAACTGCAACTGACTCTTCGTAGCATATTGAAGCAATAGCACTAGCTGTATAGTCTCCAACTCCCTTGAGCAGCATAAGTTCTTTTTTTGTTTTTGGAAATACACCATTAAGGTATTTTGTAATATATTTTGCTGAAAAGTGAAGATTTCTAGCTCTAGAATAATAGCCTAGACCTTGCCAAAGCTTGAGTATTTCAATTTCTGGTGCACTAGCTAAGTCATAAACTGTTGGAAAATTGGATATAAATTTTTCGTAATAGGGTAGTCCCTGTTTGACCTGTGTTTGCTGAAGTATAATTTCAGACAACCAAATATTGTACGGATTCTTAGAATTTCGCCATGGAAGGTCTCTTTTATTTTCTAAATACCAGTTAGCTAGGGTTGAGTTAAAGCTCATTTTTATTTTAATTGTTAGACAAAAATAATCTTTTAATATATTTAATTTTAATTCTTGAGGGCTCAAATATTGAAATTAAAATACATATATTTGCAACCTTGTTGAGAAAATATTAACAAAAAATAAGATATAAAATGACAAAAGCCGAGATTGTAGCTAAGATTTCCAATGAATTAGGAATTGAAAAGGGGGATGTATTAGCAACTGTTGAATCTTTTATGAGTGAAGTAAAAGGATCTTTAGAGACAGGTGAAAATGTTTATTTAAGAGGATTTGGTAGCTTCATAATTAAAACAAGAGCTGAAAAAATAGGAAGAAATATCTCAAAGAATACCTCAATCAAAATTCCAGCTCACAACATTCCGTCGTTTAAACCTTCCAAAGTTTTTGTGGAAGGAGTTAAGTCGAAGGTTAGAGTAAACAAATAAATTTATTTATTAATTTTAAAAAGTACATTTATGCCCAGTGGTAAAAAACGTAAAAGACATAAGGTAGCAACGCATAAGCGTAAAAAGAGACGCCGAGCTAATCGTCACAAGAAGAAATAAGTTGAAAAATTAGCGCAGCTTCTTTTTCAATTTATTTCGATAACGTTCATTGACATCTAATTCGTACAATACTCATTCATACCTTACTGAGTTGTCGAGTTTAACGTATTAAATCCTGTAAAATCTTAGTTTTAAACATACAAAAACGTTTTTAACTCTAGATTATGTTTCTATTGAAAAATAGGAATTAATAAAAAATTATAATCCATCTGCACACTCGTGTTCAGATTAAAATTAACACTATGAATAAAGAATTAATAATAAGATCTAATTCAGATAATGTTGATTTTGCCTTACTTAAAGATGGAAAATTAATTGAATTTCAAAAAGATGAAGATAATAGTAAATTTTCTGTAGGTGATGTGTTTTTAGCCAAAGTCAGAAAGTCTGTTCCAGGTCTTAACGCTGCATTTGTTAATGTAGGGTATGAAAAAGATGCTTTTTTGCATTATCACGACCTTGGGCCCAAATATCCAACTCTAACGAAATTCATGAAACGTGTAAGCACAGGTAAATTAAAAGATTACTCTTTAAAAAATTTCAAGTTTGAAGAGGACATTAAAAAAGATGGTAATATTGACGACATAATTAAGTCAAGTCAATCAATCTTAGTGCAAATAGTAAAGGAGCCAATTTCCACTAAAGGTCCCAGAATTAGCTCCGAAATATCTCTCGCAGGTCGCTATTTAGTCCTAGTTCCGTTTTCGGATCGCATCTCAATTTCTCAAAAAATTGAAAGCAGAAAAGAGAAAGAACGCCTAAAGCGCTTAGTAAAAAGTATAACCCCGAAAGGGTTTGGCGTGATTATTCGAACTGTTGCGACTGATAAGAAGGTTGCTGAATTAGATAAAGACCTTCAAAACTTATATTCAAAGTGGGAATCTATTTGTAAAGCAATTCCTCGAGCACATACACCAAGTAAGGTTCTTGGTGAAATGAATAAAGCGTCATCAATTCTAAGAGATATTTTCAATGATACTTTCACAGGTATTATAGTTGATAATGAAATTATTTTCAATCAAGTCAAAGATTATGTGAACGAGATTGCACCTCAACGGGTATCAATTGTAAAGTATCATAATCCAAAAACTCCAATTTTTGAGAAATTTGGAATTGAAAGACAAATCAAAACCTCATTTGGAAAAACAGTGTCAATGGCAAAAGGTGCTTATTTGATAATTGAGCATACAGAGGCCCTCCATGTTGTTGATGTTAATAGTGGAAATAGATCAAGCAAACAAAGAAATCAAGAAGATACTGCATTAGAAGTTAATTTAATTTCAGCAACCGAATTAGCAAGACAATTTAGATTGCGTGATATGGGTGGAATTATTGTTATTGATTTTATTGACATGAACAAAGTTGAGAATCGAAAAAAACTCTTTAATCATCTCAGAGATGAAATGAAGGATGATAGAGCCAAACATAAAATATTGCCACCGAGCAAGTTTGGTTTAATTCAAATCACCAGACAACGAGTTCGACCAGAAATGAATATTAAAACCAAGGAAAAGAATCCTAGTGGGATTAATGGCGTTGAGGTTGAAGCACCAATTGTTTTGATTGAAAAAATGAATCATCAGCTAGATCAGATAATAAAAAAAGGTTATAAGAAAGTGACTTTAAACACACACCCTTTTATAGCTGCCTTTATCACTAAAGGTTTCCCGTCCATACGTACAAAATGGTATTTTGAACATAAAAAATGGGTAAAAGTAATGCCAAGAGATGCTTACACGTATCTACAATATCATTTTAAAAATAGTAATGGTAAGACCATTAGACTGTAAAAAAAGCCTCGCGAAAGCGAGGCTTTTTTTTTGAAATATTTTAACAATTGATCAAATAATTGTTGATTGTCCTAAATGCATATTTTTGAAATTCATATTTGAATCATCAGGGTTATTGATAAAGTCTTCAATGAAATCTCCCACATTATTGGTAGTTATATTATCAAATTTTGTGTTTAAATCAGGCGTAGTAATATTTAGTTTAAGAGATTTTTCAACTGCTTTTCGTATCATTTTTGCCTCCCTATTTAGCTCAAAATGATCTAATAACATTGCAGCAGACAATATTGAAGCTATTGGGTTAGCAATTCCTTTTCCTTCTGCCTGTGGGTAAGATCCGTGAATTGGTTCAAACATAGAATGTTTGTCTCCCAATGATGCAGACGCCAAAAGCCCAATAGAACCTCCTATGACACTCGCTTCATCACTAATAACATCACCAAACAAGTTTTCTGTAAGAATCACATCAAACTGATTTGGATTTAAAATCATTTGCATCGCAGCATTATCTACAAAAAGATAATCTAATTCTATTTCTGGGTAGTCTTTTGAAATTTCTCCAACTACTTTTCTCCAAAGTCGAGAGCTTTCTAGCACATTTGCTTTGTCTATTAAAGTAACCTTATGTCTTCTAGATTTTGCAGCTTTGAACGCTAGGTGTGTTATGCGTTCTATTTCATACCGAGAATATTCACAAAGATCAGATGCTGTATTCCCATCAGCACTTATTTTTTTTTCTCCAAAATAAATACCGCCTGTTAGTTCTCTGTAAATACTAATATCAGTCCCTTTAATTATTTTTTTCTTTAATGGTGATTTTCCAAGTAGTGATTCATAGGCCTTTACAGGTCTTACATTTGCATATAAACCTAACTCTTTACGAAGCTTTAGAAGGCCCTGTTCAGGACGCACTTTTGCTGTTGGGTCATTGTCGTATTTAGGGTGACCTATAGCACCAAAAAGGATAGAATCATTTGCTCTACAAACATCTAGTGTGCTTTCAGGTAAAGGATCTCCAAGTTGATCGATAGCTGTTGCGCCAACAAGAGCTGGGGTAAAGCTAAAATGATGGTCAAAATTTATTGCAATTGCTTTTAGTACTTTTACAGCTTGTTCTGTCACTTCTGGGCCAATCCCATCTCCAGAAAGTACAGCGATTTTTAAGTTCATATTAATATGGTTTTTGAAGCTCAAATGCTTCGATAATTTCTCTTTTACTTAATAAATAATCAATATCATCATAGCCATTAATCATACAGGTTTTTTTGTAAGGATCTATATTAAAACTTTCACTTAAATCAGTACCTTTAATACTAATGGTCTGGTTTTCTAGGTTTACTTCAAATTGACAATTAGAATCTAATTTAATGGCTGAAAATAGTTGAAGTAAAAAAGACTTAGACACTTGTACTGGCAAAAGCCCATTATTCAAAGCATTTCCCTTAAAAATATCTGCAAAAAAACTAGAAACGATTACTTTAAATCCATAGCCAACTAGCGCCCAGGCTGCGTGTTCCCGACTAGAACCACAACCAAAGTTATCTCCTGCAATTAAAATACTTCCAGAATATGATGCATTATTAAGAGGGAAGTTTGAGACTGGATTTCCTGTCTTATCAAAACGCCAGTCTCTAAACACATTTTCTCCAAAACCTTTCTTATCCGTGGCTTTTAAAAAACGTGCAGGTATGATTTGATCTGTATCTACATTAGCAATATTTAATGGAACTGCTTTAGATATATAGGTTTTAAATTTTTCCATTAATTAAATTGTTTAGTGATGTCTATTATTTTACCTTCAATCGCGGTTGCAGCAGCGATTAAAGGGCTGGCTAAAATTGTTCTTGAACCTTGACCCTGTCTACCTTCAAAATTTCTATTTGACGTAGATACACAGTATTCGTTTTGTGGAATTTTGTCTTCATTCATAGCTAAACATGCAGAGCAACCAGGTTGTCTTAATTCAAAACCAGCCTCATTAAAAATATCTTTTAATCCTTCTTTGATGATTTGAGATTCTACTTGTTTACTGCCCGGCACTAGCCATGCAGTTACATTTTTCGCTTTAAGCTTACCTTTGACATAATTAGCAGCGACTCTAAAGTCTTCGATTCTAGAATTTGTACAGCTCCCAATAAAAACAAAATTAACAGGTTTGTTAATGAGTGATTCTCCAGCTTGGAAATTCATGTATTGTAATGATTTTTGAAATGAAGGGTCATTATCAGTTGGGATTGTTTCAGAAATTTTAATCCCCATTCCTGGATTTGTACCATAGGTGACCATTGGCTCAATATCTTCAGCATCCATGAAGTATTCCTTATCAAATACTGCTCCTTCATCACTTGACAGGGTTTTCCAGTAGTCTACTTTTTTATTGAATTCATCATTTTTGGGAGCAAATTTACGATCTTTAATATACCTAAACGTAGTATCGTCAGGCGCAATCATCCCCCCTCGAGCTCCCATTTCGATACTCATATTACACACAGTCATTCGACCTTCCATACTCATATTTTCAAAGACATCTCCAGCGTATTCACAGAAATATCCTGTACCAGAGTTAGTTCCTAATTTAGAAATTATATACAATATTACATCTTTGGGAAGAACTCCATTTTTAAGTTTTCCATTGACGCTCACCCTTAAACTTTTTGGTTTAGTCAATAGTAAACATTGGCTAGCAAATACTTGGGCTACTTGACTTGTTCCAATCCCAAATGCAATACTACCAAAGGCTCCATGAGTAGAGGTGTGGCTGTCCCCGCAAACCATAGTCATTCCAGGCTGTGTTATTCCCAGTTCAGGAGCCATTACATGCACTATGCCATTGTATTTATGTCCTAACTCATAAAGTGTAATATTATTTTTTTTACAATTTTTAGAAAGTTGGGTAAGTTGGATTCTGGACATTTCATCTTTAACTGGAAGATGTTGGTCTTGAGTTGGCGTATTATGATCAGCTGTAGCTATAATTTGTTGTGGTCTAAAAATAGGAATTTTTCTCGCTTCTAATTCATTAAAAGCTTGTGGGCTTGTAACTTCATGAATTAAATGCTTATCAATGTAAAGTATTTGCGGACCGTTTTTAACTGTATCAACAACATGTGCATCCCAAACTTTGTCAAAAAGTGTTTTTTTCATGCGAGCAAATTCGATTATTTATAGATTTTAGAGGTTTCAATAATTTCGTGAATATCAGAATCAATCACCTCTTTTTTGGTGTCTGCAAAATTTAAGAATTCAGCATAAACCGTATCTAATTCAAGTTTAGTAAGTTCATATCCAACATTTTTAGCTCTGTAAGCTAATGCCGCACGTCCACTTCTGGCGGTAAGAACTATAGCTGACTCCGTTACCCCTACGTCTTTTGGGTCAATTATTTCATACGTTTCACGGTTTTTAATCACCCCATCTTGATGTATTCCAGAACTATGCGCAAATGCATTGGCGCCAACAATAGCCTTGTTAGGTTGAGTATAAATTCCCATACTTTCAGAAACTAATTGACTAATGCCATATAACATTTCTGTATTTATATTGGTATCTAGATTTAAGTAAGGGTGCTGTTTCATTATCATTACTACTTCTTCCAAAGCAGTGTTGCCAGCACGCTCTCCAATTCCATTTATAGTGCATTCTATTTGTCGGGCTCCGTTAATGATTCCTTCAATGGAATTAGCTGTAGCAAGCCCAAGGTCATTATGGCAATGGCAAGAAATAATTGCCTTATCTATGCCTTTCACGTTTTCTTTTAAGTATTTTATTTTGGCTCCATATTCGTGAGGCAAGCAATAGCCAGTTGTATCTGGTATGTTTAATACAGTGGCTCCAGACTTAATTACAGCTTCACATACACGTGCTAAATATTCGTTATCAGTTCGTCCAGCATCTTCAGCATAAAACTCTACATCTTCAACAAAAGACTTTGCGTAAGACACTGCTCTTGCAGCTCTTTCAATAATAGCATCTTTATTTGATTTAAATTTATGGATTATGTGAGAGTCTGAAGTTCCAATACCTGTATGGATTCTAGGTTTTTTAGCATATTTTAAAGCTTCAGCTGCAACTTTGATGTCGTTTTCTACCGAACGAGTTAGTCCGCAAACAGTAGCATTTTCCACGATTTTTGAAATTTCTTCAACAGATTTGAAATCTCCTGGGCTTGAGACTGGAAATCCGGCTTCAATAACATCTACTCCTAATAAGTCTAGTTGTTTAGAAATAATTATTTTTTGAGGCGTATTAAGCTTACAGCCAGGAACTTGCTCGCCATCACGAAGTGTTGTGTCAAAAATTTGAATCTGAGTATTAGACATTTATAGGAATATATTTTTCTATTGTAATACGAATTTATACTTTGGTTCTGTTAAATGAGTCGGTTGTCATATTTGTATTACGATGCATAACAACAACTTATTTCAATTAAGCATCTAATATACAATATAATATGGCAATATTTATACTATGACTAGAGAGCAAAAAGATAATTTGTTTGTGCTTATAAAGTCTTTGTCTAAATCTGAAAAAAGACAATTTAAACTCTACGTTGGAAGACTAGGGGTTAATGAAGATTCAAAATTTCTATTACTTTTTAAAATACTACAAAAACTAAGTGTTTATGACGAATCTGTAATTTTGAAAAATGGATTTGTAAAAAAACAACAATTATCTAATTTAAAAGCGCATTTGTATAAACAGATATTAATCAGCTTAAGATTAAACCCCTCGCACCAAAATATTAGAATACAAATTCGGGAACAATTAGATTTTGCTACGATTTTATATCATAAGGGTCTTTACACTCAAAGTTTAAAAATATTAGACAAAGCAAAATCTCTAGCTATTGCAAATGAGGAAAAAAATATTGCAAATGAGATTATTGAATTAGAAAAAGTTATTGAGTCTCAATATATAACAAGGAGTATTAGTACCAGGGCTGATGAATTAACAATTCAAGCTAAAGATTTAAATAATCAAAATTTACTAGCAAGTAAGCTTTCTAATTTATCTCTTCAGTTGTACGGATTGTTTTTAAAAAAAGGCTATGTAAAAAATGCCTCGGAGCACGATAAAGTGACTACTTACTTCAAAGAGCGTCTTCCTTTGTATAAAATACATGAACTAGGTTTTAGAGAAAAACTTTGGCTTTATAAATCTTATTTATGGTATAGTTTTTTGATTCAAGATTTCCTAGCATGTTATAAGTACTCCAAAAAATGGGTTAATTTATTTGACGAATATCCAACAATGATTCGACTTAATCCAGTTTTTTTTCTCAACGGAAGCCAAAACTTGTTGGAGGCACTATTTTTCATAAAACGTCATGATAAGTTTACAGAAGCACTAAGTGATTTGATTGCTGTTTCAAATAGAGATTGGTTTCCCAAGGATGATAATGTTCAGAGTATTGCCTTTTTGTGTATAGAGTCTAATAGGCTTAACGCCCATTTTATGGAAGGAAGCTTTAAAGAAGGGCTTCCATTAGTGCCAGAAATACTTGAAGGACTTCAAAGGCATAAAAGTCGGATTGACGAACATCACGTCATGGTTTTCTACTATAAAATAGCAAGTTTGTACTTTGGGGTCGGAGATTATCATAACTCAATCGAATTTTTAAAAAAAATAATTAATAATAAGTCGTTGGAAATGCGTGAAGATCTTTTATGTTTTTCCAGAATACTAAATTTAGTCGCGCATTATGAGGCTGGTCTAGATTACAATCTAGATTCATTAATCAAAAGCACCTATAAGTTTTTGATAAAAATGGAGGACCTTCATATGGTACAAAGAGAAATGATTAAGTTCTTAAAACGCTTGGGAGATATTTATCCGCAGGATATAAAAACAGCTTTTAGGGAGCTTCATTTAAAGCTCAAAGTGTTTGAAAATGATCCCTATGAAAAAAGAGCTTTTTTGTATTTAGATATATTGTCTTGGCTTGAAAGTAATATAGAAAATAAATCTGTAGAATACATAATAAGACGAAAATATTTATCTTTAAATAAAATAAATTAATTTTTACCGAAAAATATTTGGTTTATATCTTTTTATTATTGAATATTTGTACTCATAAAGTTCAATAACTTATTGAAATGTTATCAAGAAAGGTGGAGGGACAGACCCAAAGAAGCCTTAGCAACCCTTTAATTTACTAAAGAAGGTGCTAAATTCTACTTGATTTTTGATTTAACAATCTTAAATTAGATAGATAACTAAACATTATTACAGCTCTGTAATCATGATTTCTTAATAACATTTTTCTAATAAGTACACTTTTATAAAGTGTATTTGACTTTTGGTTTAATTAATAATAATTCAAAAAATAGAAAAATGAGTACACAAAAATTTGCAACCCAGGCCTTACATGCTGGTCATAATGTATCAGAAAATGGAGGTACAAGAGCTGTGCCAATTTATCAATCAACAGCTTACGTATTTAATAATTCAGATCATGCAGCTAATCTGTTTGCCTTGACTGAGTCAGGGAATATTTATTCCCGTATAAATAATCCAACTAATGATATTTTGGAGCAGCGACTGGCAGTCCTAGAAGGTGGTATTGCAGCTGTTGTAACAGCTTCAGGCACCGCAGCTATTTCGACCACATTACTGACATTATTAAAGGCGGGCGATCATATTGTGGCATCAAGTAGTTTATATGGAGGAACTTATAATTTGTTAAGTGTCACTCTTCCAAGGCACGGGATAACCACTACGTTTGTGGATCCATCAAACCCAAATAATTTTAAAAATGCAGCTCAGGAAAATACCCGAGTTTTTTTTATTGAATCTCTTGGAAACCCAAAACTTGATGTTTTAGATATAGAGGCAATTTCTGTAATAGCGAAAAACTATAAGGTGCCCTTGATCGTAGATAATACAGTTGCAACGCCTTATTTATTAAACCCCATTGCCTACGGAGCTAATATTGTTATCCAATCCCTAACTAAGTATATAAATGGCAATGGAACTGCTCTTGGTGGTGCTATAATTGATGCTGGTACTTTTGATTGGGGGAGTGGTAAATTCCCCGAATTTACAGAGCCTTCTGCTGGATATCACGGACTGATTTATAACGAAGTCATAGGAGCAGCCTCGTTTATTGCTAAAGTTAGGATAGAAGGCCTTAGAGACTATGGAGCTGCCCTAAGTCCTTTTAATGCTTTTCAAATTATTCAAGGCTTAGAGACATTAGAATTAAGAATTTTAAAACACAGTCAAAATGCATTGGAGCTGGCGCAGTGGCTACAAAATCAGGAAGCTATTGAGTGGGTTAATTATCCAGGCTTAGAATCAAGTCCTTATAAAAAACTTGCTGAAAAGTATTTGCCCAAAGGACAAAGTGGAATTGTGACATTTGGAGTTAAAGGTGGGTTTGAAGCAGCTAAAACTATAGCTGATACTACGAAGTTATTTTCTTTACTCGCTAATATTGGTGACACCAAATCACTAATCATTCATCCAGCTAGTACAACACACCAGCAGTTAAGTGATAATTCTCAAAAGGAAACTGGTGTTACCAAAGAGTTAATTCGTTTATCAGTTGGCTTAGAAAATATTGAGGATTTAAAGACAGATTTAGCAGAAGCTCTTAAAGCTGTAAAAGATTTAGCATTAATATAAATTGACCCTAACAGTGGCCAACTTAAAATATATTAACATACCAATTTTCAAGACTTTAAATGGTAAAAAACATTCCTTAAAGTTGTCTTATCAGTGTTTTGGAAAGTCAATTCATGAAGCACCTGTTGTTTTGATTAACCATGCCCTGACAGGAAATTCTAATGTTGCAGGTTCTGAAGGTTGGTGGAGGCCCATTGTCGGCACTGGAAAAGTTATAAATACTGAAACCTATTCAATATTAGCATTTAATATTCCAGGAAATGGTCAGGATAAAAATCTTTCAAACCTCATCGACAATTACAGGGACTTTACAGCAGGGGATATAGCTCAAGTTTTCATATTAGCCTTAAAATACTTAAAGATAACCAAGCTTTTTGCCGTTATTGGTGGCTCAGTTGGAGGGGGAATAGCATGGGAGTTAGCGGCATTAAAACCAAATTTCATTGAGCATCTTATTCCAATTGCTTGTGATTGGAAATCAACTGATTGGTTGATTGCTAATTGTCATATACAGGATCGGATTTTAAATAATTCAATTAAGCCTTTAGAAGATGCACGCATGCATGCGATGTCACTGTATAGAACTCCAGAGTCACTCAAGCATAAATTTGATAGAACCCGCCAAGTTGAAGATGAAATTTTTTCTGTAGAAAGTTGGTTAAATTATCATGGGAAAGTATTAAGCGAAAGATTTCAGTTAGAGGCCTATAAAATGATGAATCAAGTCTTAAAAACCGTAGATATTACCAAGGGCAAACAGAGTTTTATTAATATCGCTTCAAAGATCAAGTCTACTATACATATAATAACAATTAATTCAGATCTATTTTTCAAGCCAGAAGAAAATTGGCAAACTTATTTAGATTTAAAATCTACTAAAGAAAACGTCGCTATTTCAGAAATTAAATCTATTCACGGACATGATGCTTTTTTAATTGAGTTTGAACAATTAGAATCAATTTTGAAGGCTATTTTTAAATAATACGATAAAGTCAGAGTTTATTTCCAAATAAAAAGAGCCTATAAAAGTTGATTCATAGGCTCTTGAAATAGTTATTTATGATGACTATTCTTTAATTATTTTTACAGTTTTACTTTTGTTGTCTGAACGTATCTGCATTAAATACATTCCTGGATTTAATGAGCTTAAATCTAAACGACCACCATCCATTAATTTTGAATTTGATTTAATAATCAATTGACCTAGTTGATTAAATACTTTTATTGTATCAAACCCTGTAGAGCTATTAATGGTGATTATATCCTTGACAGGATTTGGCGACACACTAAATGTATCAACAGAAATATCTTCAATTCCTAGAGGGTTAGTAGATCCTGTTGTGAAACTATATACTGATGATTCTGTGATTCCAGCTGTATTTATGCTAGCAACTTTCCAATAATAAGTGGTATTAGTTTGCCATCCAGTATCGGCTGTGTCTCCCCATGTTATTCCTGAATTTTCTGCTGTACCATCGAATCCAGACACTAAATTACTAACATCGTCAGCTGTTGTTCCAAAGTACCAGTTATATGATGTAGCTGGATCTCCAGTAGTTGCTGCGTCCCATGAAAAGTAAATCATTTTTAAATCATTATTAGATAATACTATTTCAACTCCAGTTGCTTCGTTAGCTGGCGACATGTTCGTACAGACATCTGGAGCACTACCTTCTGGTTGTTGTACTACAACATTGTCAATTGCCCAGAAATAACTATAATTTCCTGTCCACCTAAATCTTACGTGAGAGCTAGAAGATGATCCAACTTCGTCAGTGATATCAATAATGTTTTCTCCATAAGTTTGACCTCCAAAAGAAGTTACAGTTGTCCAAGAAGTTCCTCCATCATTAGACACCTCAACAAATCCTGCTCCAACTGTACTGGTTCCAGCGGTAACTTCATCTCCTAAGAACCAATTACTAAAGGAAAGAACAACTGAACTTAAGCCAGAACAATCAAAAGCAGGTGACGTTAGAGCCAGCTCCTCAGCTACTTCGTTATTAGCTCCATTATTTGCGCTATCAAACCAAGCATAGTTTCCATAAATTTCAGTGTAGGTATCAAAATATCCATTATCAGCTGTATAGTAGGGTGCATCTACACCGCTACCAATAACCCAACTATCTCCAGCACCAGCAATGTCATCGTTTACCCAAGTTTCTGGCAAAGAAGTGCTACCTTCAAAATCTTCACTTAAGATGATTTGAGAGTTAGTAATGTAAGAGGCCATAAGTATGGCTAAAAAAGTAATTTTTTTCATATTAATTTATTTTAAGTAACATTATATAAAAGTAATCTTATTTTTTTTAAATAAAAATACAATAAGTTGTTTTTAAGATGTTTAAAATAAATTAAGTTGATTTTTAAACTATTATTAAATTATTGGTATCCACAATTAATAATTGACAACAGAAGTTCATCAAGGGTTACAGATTTAACGAAACTCTAAGAAACAATAGATTATATATACGTAGTTTTACATTAAATTATGTTTATTTGAAAGCTATTGAAGACATAAAAAAACCGATTAACTATGAAATGGAACTTTTCGAAAAGAAATTTCGTTTGTCCATGTCTAGCAGAGTCGCACTTTTAAACCGAATCACCCACTACATAGTAAATCGAAAAGGGAAGCAAATGCGTCCTATGTTTGTGTTTCTAACAGCTAAAATGATTTCAGAGGGAGAAGTTAGCGAGAGAACATATCGTGGCGCCTCGGTTTTAGAGTTAATTCACACTGCCACACTAGTACACGATGATGTGGTAGATGATAGCGACCGTAGGCGTGGATTCTTTTCAATTAATGCACTATGGAAGAACAAAATAGCTGTACTGGTAGGGGATTTTTTGTTATCCAAAGGCCTTTTGCTTTGTATTGATAATAATGATTTTGATCTTTTAAAAATAATTTCTGTAGCTGTACGTGAAATGAGCGAGGGAGAGTTATTGCAAATTGAAAAAGCTCGCACACTAGACATAACAGAAGAAGTTTATTACGATATAATTCGAAAAAAAACAGCATCTCTCATAGCTGCTTGTTGTAGTTTGGGTGCAGCATCACTTAAACCAAATTCTAAGGAAGTAGAAACAATGAGGAAATTTGGAGAGTTAATAGGAATGGCTTTTCAAATTAAAGATGATTTATTTGATTATGGTACCAAGCAAATAGGCAAGCCTACAGGAATTGATATTAAAGAGCAAAAAATGACACTCCCTTTAATCTACACACTAAATAAGTCTTCAAAAAAAGAAAAGAGTTGGCTGATTAATTCTGTCAAAAACCACAGTAAAAATTCTAAACGTGTTGGAGAAGTAATTAATTTTGTGAAGAAAAATGGTGGATTAGATTATGCTGTCTGTAAGATGAAATCATTTCAAAAAGAGGCCTTAAATCTTCTAGCTCCATTTCCGGACTCGATTTATAAAAAATCATTAATTTTAATGGTGAATTATGTAATCGAACGAAATAAGTAACTAAAACAATTACTTTTATATTACATTTACGTTGCCCATTTAATTCTATTTGCATTGATATCAAAATCCACCATAGATCAAGTATTTGACACTGCTCGAGTAGAGGAGGTGATTGGAGATTTTGTGCAACTGAAAAAATCGGGAAGTAACTTTAAAGGGTTGAGCCCTTTTAGCGAAGAGCGCACACCAAGTTTTATGGTTTCTCCTGTAAAACAAATCTGGAAAGATTTTTCAACAGGAAAAGGTGGAACCTCAGTTTCATTCTTAATGGAACACGAACAATTTACCTATCCAGAGGCTATTAAATATCTAGCCCGAAAATACAATATTGAAGTAGAAGAAACTGTTCAGTCTGACTCAGAAAAGCAAGCGGCAGGGGAAAGGGAAAGTATGTATTTAGTAAGTGAATTTGCAAGAACTTATTATCAAAGTACATTGCATAAAACAGATCCCGGAAAGGCAATCGGACTTAGTTATTTTAAAGAGCGAGGCTTTACGGATGAAACTATTCACGAATTTCAATTAGGGTATTCTACAGATTCATGGAGTGGATTTACAGATACAGCTTTAAAAAAAGGATATAAATTAAAATACCTTGAAAGTACTGGACTATCAATTGTAAAGGGTGAGAAACAATTTGATCGTTTTAAAGGCCGAGTTCTTTTTCCTATTCATAGTATGTCTGGCCGTGTACTAGGATTTGGAGGGCGAATTTTAGCTAAAAATGACAAAGCTGCAAAATACTTAAACTCTCCTGAAAGTGATATTTATCACAAAAGTAAAGTTTTATATGGTATCTACTTCGCAAAACAAATGATCGCCAAAGAAGATAATTGCTATTTGGTTGAAGGATATACTGATGTTATTCAATTTCATCAAAAAGGAATTAAAAACGTTGTGTCCTCGTCTGGAACTGCATTAACTCCAGAACAAATTAGATTAATTAACCGATTAACTAAAAATATCACAGTGCTATTTGATGGGGATCCTGCAGGAATTAGAGCTTCCTTAAGAGGGATTGATTTAATTTTAGAGCAGGGCATGAATGTTAAGGTTTGTACTTTTCCAGAAGGTGAGGATCCAGATAGTTTCGCTAAGCAAAATACTCTTGAAGAACTTAAGGATTATTTAAAATCAAACGCCAAAGACTTTATTGCCTACAAAGCATCTTTGTTAATGAGTGAAGCTCAAAATGATCCCGTAGCAAAAGCTAATTTGATTCGTGACATGGTGACGAGTATTTCTAAAGTTACAGATAACATTCAAAGGGAAATTTATGTTCGTGAGTGCTCACGTATTATGGATATAAGTGAGGAAGTTTTATTTAGTACACTAGCACAACTTGATAAAAAGGCCCAGAGTGACACGAATGAATTATACAGTAAAAAACAAAGGGCATTTGAAGTAGTTAAGTCTGAAACTTCTTTAAAAAAAGTAGATATTCAATACGAGCTAGAACAAAAAATTATTGAAATTTTATTGCTTTACGGCAGTAGAAAAGAATCCTTTGAAGATCTTATTCTTAAAGAAGATGACAAAGACAAGTTGGTGCTTGAACCAGTTATTCATGAAATTAAAGTTTTTGAGAAAATATTTTTGGATTTACAAGAAGACGAAATGCAATTTACTAACGAAAATTTCAAAACTTTATATTATACGATTATTGATAGCTTGAATCAATCTGATGACTTGGTTATTGAATCTTTTGTTAATCGCTTAGACCCTGCTTTAGCAGTTGATGTATCTAATATTTTAATGAATGAAGAACGTTATAATCTTCATAAATGGGAGAAAAATAATATTTTTCCAAAGCACAAAGATGTAAGTATAGCTCAGTTAGTTAGTGAAACAATCTTAACGCTACGTTGTTATTTAATTGATAAAAAAGTAGATGAAATTAAACAAGAAGCTAATAAAGGCGAGAACCATAGAGTGCTTCTTGAAGACGTGCTTAACTACTCAAATTTAAAAATGCTATTATCCAGAAAGCTAAATAGAGTGCTATAGCGATTACTTCTTTTGCCGTCCATGATCAATTAAATCTACAAGGTTAGAGACATTAAGTTTTTTCATTAGGCGCAGCTTGTAGGTACTCACTGTTTTTTCGTTAATATTTAGTTGGCGTGAAATTTCAATATTTCTTTTTCCAGAAGAAATAAGCTTTAAAACCTCAATCTCACGAGTCGAAAGCTTTTTGTAAAGGTTCATGGTTCCTTGACTATTCTTTTCAAAAGTTATTGTTTGAGCAAGCTCTTTACTAACATGTATGCCTCCTTTATACACTTTTAAAATAGCTCTTTTGATGGTTGAAGTGGTTACTGATTTTGACAAGTAGCCGGACGCACCAGCTTTAATTGCACTGATAGCATATATATCTTCAGGATGAGTACTAAAAACAATGACTGAAACGTTTCTAAATTCTTTTTTTATGGTTCGAAGTACAGTAATTCCATTAATATCTGTTAAGTCAATTGACATCAAAACAATATCAGTATTTGATTTTTTTAGGTAATCTAAAAGTTGTTTCGCTGAATTTGCAGTATTTACAATTTTAATGTCCGTTGAATTTTCAAACAACATACGGATTCCGTAGCTTACAATTGGTTGATGATCTGCAACTAGAACTCGGATCATTAAATTTAGTGTTTAATATTTTCAGGAATAATACACACAGGAATGGGGTTCATTTTATGTTTATTAGCTGAGTTAAACTTAGAGTATATTTCGTAAACCTCTCGTTCTCTACCTTGAAAATCGTTAATTGATTTACCATCTTCAATACTTTTCATGACCCATTCTAGCTCAGGGTATGAGGCACCAATTTGATCTTCATCGGATCTAGAATCCCCAAACAATCCATCGCTGGGCTCGGCGTTCAGAATGCTTTCAGGAACTTTCAAGGCATATCCTAATTCGAAGACTTCTGATTTTAGCAGATCTGCAATAGGACTAACGTCTACGCCCCCATCTCCATATTTTGTATAAAACCCAACTCCAAAATCCTCTACTTTATTACCTGTACCGGCAACCAAACTATCTAAGATGCCTGCATAATAGTAAAGGGTAGTCATTCTTAGACGTGCTCTAGAATTTGCTAGTGCCATGTCTACAATACTTTGGGGTTTATTTAGATTAATTTCATTCATTAAACTATCAAAGACTGGAGTTAGGTTTACTCTAACTGATTGAACATTTGGAAACCTTTTTTTAAGTTGTTTCATATGTTCTTGAGCTCTAGATATGTGACTTTCAGACTGGTGAATAGGCATTTCTAAACAGGTTAATTTTAGACCAGTCATTGCACAAAGCGTCGAAGTGACTGCTGAGTCAACTCCACCAGATACACCAACGACAAATCCACCAACATTAGCATTTTTAGCGTATGTTGTAAGCCATTTTACGATGAAAGTTATTACTTGATTTGTTTTCATGATCTGGATTTTTAATACTCTCACAAAAATAAACCATTATTAATAAATTATTATATTTTTGATAATAATTATATTTCAATTAACAATTCATTTATTACTAACTTGGCATTTAATTAAACCAATTAATTATTTTCAAGTCTATTTAGTGATTAAACATTTTAAATCTTATGAGTTATAGGTATATATTCAGTTTAATACTATTTCTATGTGTTCAACTGAGTTTTGCGCAATTAAGCCGGACTCATTACATACCTCCAATCACTGCTGCTGATGATTGGAATGCTGCTCCTCAAAATCAGTATTTGCATATATCAACCCCAAGTTTGAATTCAGTTAATGTTTCTGTGACAGAAATTGGAGGCGCCACTCTAGTTTATAACGTTTCGAATGCAGATCCGTTGGAGATTTTCATTGGATATGGAGAAAACACAGCTTTTTTTGCAAGTGTTGGAACAACTGGGGCTTTAATCCCAAATAAAGGATATTCAATTCAGTCAGACCAGCCTGTGTATGCTTCAGTTCGACTTATTGGTTCTAATAGCGGATATCAAGCAGCGTCATTAGTTTCAAAGGGCTTGGCTGGATTAGGCACTACTTTTAGGGTAGGGACTTTTACAAATCCAAGAAATTTTAATTCTAATGACTCAGATTATCTAAGTTTCGTTTCAGTAATGGCTACTGAAAACAACACTGAGGTAAACTTCTCCGACCTAGCTCCAGGTGTTGAAATAGAAAATAATACTCCATTATCAGTGGTTTTAGATTATGGGGAGACTTATATAATTGCAATAGATCCTGCTCAAACTCCAGCAAATAAAGACGGTCTTATAGGAGCATTAGTTAGTTCAAATAAGCCAATTGTAGTAAACTGTGGCTCTACAGGTGGAACTAACAGTAATGCTAGTGGCCGCGATTTTGGAATTGATCAAATTGCTCCATTTGAAACTATTCAAATTGATGGACAAACTTACAGTGAATATATTTTTGTTAGAGCTAACGGATTTGATGATATTGAAAGGCCTTTGATTATAGCTCATTTGGATGACACAGAAGTGTATGTAAATGGAGATAACTCAACAGGAACTTTATTGACTACTTTATCTGCGGGAGAATATATTAGTATTAACGGATCTTATTTTAGCACACAATCAGCTAATGGCTCAAGCCCAGGCGGTAATATGTATGTTTGGACTTCTAAAACGGCTTTTGCTTACCAAGGAATTGGCGGCTCAAATTCTGCTTCTACTCAATCAATGTTTTTCGTTCCTCCAATAAATTGCAGAACACCAAACTCTATTGATAATATTCCTGCCATTCAAAGTGTAGGATCAGGTGATGTTTTTTTTGATGGAAATATTAACATAGTCGCAGAGTTAGGTGCCTCGCTAGTATTTAACGGAGTCGATGTAAGTCAAACTCCACAGCCAATTGATGGAAATCCTAACTTTGTGACTTATCAAACAGCTGCCCTAGTTGGGAATGTGAGTATTTCTTCAGACAAACAAATTTATGTTTCATACTATGGAGCAAGTGGTTATGCCAGCCTAGGTGGATTTTATTCGGGATTTATTTTTAAACCAGAAATCAGCTCATCGACACTGACAACCGTTGTGACAGATATATGTATCCCAAATATTGAGCTTAGCCTTAATAGCTTAGAGTCTTTTGATTCATATCAATGGTTCTATAACGGCGAAGAAGTACCTGGAGCTACATCTGAGACATTGACACCTGAATTTCCAGGTTTTTATCAGTTAGCAGGAGTCATAACTGATTGTGATATAGTTTTGTCAGACAACATCCCTGTTAGTAACTGTGCAGGAGATTTTGACGGAGATGGCGTAAATAATAATATTGATAGCGACAACGATAATGATGGAACACTAAATAGTCAAGAAACAAATTGTGATTTTGTATTTGACCTAGAATTTAATACAGGCCCATTTTTTTCCGCCAGCTATACAAACAGTACTGAAAATAATTTAGATACAACATTTATTGGCCTAGAACAGTCAATGTGGTTTCAGGCAGCGGCAACAACCGAAACAACAATAAGCTCTACTAGTTATTCGCTTAGCTTTGACTTACCAACGAGTTTTATAATTAAACAATCTGAAGATAATTTTTTACTTGGCCCATCAGATTTTAACGATTCAGAGTCCTTTATTTTTAGTGTTCCTTATGAAGAAACATTAACTGTCTATGATCCTGATAATCAACTTTTAATTGATACGAATTATGACGGTATTTATGATAATAATATTGAAGAGTTTACAGCTTTTGAAATCCGATTTAAATTAAACTCAGCATTTCTTGCGTCTGAAGATGTTACATTTTCATTCCACAGCTATCAATCAACAGGATTTAGTATAGAATACGTTAATAATTCATTGACTGAACTTAACTCAGTCGCTTTTCAACTTATTGAAACTTGTAGATTAGTTGATACTGATAACGATTTGATTTTTGATTCGTTAGATTTAGATAGTGATAATGATGGCATTTTTGATATCATAGAAAATGGGAATTCTAGTTTAGACCAAGATCAAAATGGTCAGACTGATTCGGTAGAATCCAATGATATTAATAATGATGGTCGCCATGATTCTGCTGTTGATCCAGGTGATTTTGATGGAGACTCAATTTTAGATTATCTAGATTTAGATAGTGACAACGATGGCTTGTATGATTTGTTTGAAGCTGATTTTGGTATTAATAATCTAGACGGCAATAATGACGGTCAGATGGACTTTGGCTTCACTGTTTTACTAATACCCCCTGCAGATTCAGATGTTGACGGCATCCCTGATTATATTCAATTAGACTCAGATCAAGATGGTTGTTTTGATGCGGATGAGGCAGGGTTCACAGCTACTCTTGGCATTTTAGAAGGTACATCTTTTGATGACTATGGACTTGTTTTGGATGGAGATGGATATGATTCAGCAATTGATAGTAATTTTAACGGATTATTTGATTATCAAGAATATGTTAGTATAATTCCAATGGAGATTTCTTCTCCAATTGTTATTTGCGAATTTGATAATACCTCGATCTCAGTTTCCCTAGATTCTAACTCCAGTTCTTTTGATAGTATTCAATGGGAGCAAAGCTTGGATGGGGGTACTAGTTGGATTGATGTTGTTGAAATCTTAAATAATTTTGAAGGTCAAAACTCTAGTGATCTACAAATATTAAATGCTTCAACATCTACCTCAAACACTATATTTCGTGCCAGACTGGAGCGTATAGACTATATATGTGGACCTGTTTACTCCACTCAAGTTAACATCATTGTAAACACTACACCTACGGCAAATGCTGTATTGGACATTGCCAT
>ERZ1047472.224-NODE-224-length-53071-cov-7.727629_pt1 | contig 53071 bp, 47 predicted proteins | sample MGYA00383095_ERZ1047472 | MGnify/ENA primary metagenome ERZ1047472 (study PRJEB29581, sample SAMEA5548365) | metagenome | biome: marine; feature: coastal; material: water | depth 1 m | study: Short-term variability in the microbial, nano- and picoplankton dynamics... | reverse complement strand
GCTCCAATAACGATTAAACCTGCTCCGACAATACTTGGAATTTCCATAATATATATAATTAAAAATTAAACATTCAATTTATTAATGTGCATGATCGTGATCATGCTCTTCTACTGCCGACCCAAAATACAAAGCTGACAACATGGTAAATATATAAGCCTGTAAGGCTGCTACTAATAATTCTAAAATCCCTAATAAAAAGGCCAACACAAAGGACAATGAACTCCCTAACCAGCTTTTGAAAATAAACATCAAACCTATTAGACTCATCAATACGATATGTCCGGCTGTAATGTTTGCATACAAACGAATCATTAATGAAAATGGCTTGATAAACGTTCCTAGTAACTCGATTGGAGCTAAGACTAAACGCATCAATTTTGGCACACCTGGCATCCAAAAAATATGCATCCAGTAATCTTTTTTTGCTGTAAAAGTTGTGATTAAGTAGGTTAGCATTGCCAAGCAAAACGTCACCGCAATATTGTTTGTGACATTAATTCCCAAAGGCGTCAGTCCTAATAAATTGATGGTCCAAATAAAGAAAAAAACCGTTAATAGAAAACTCATATAACGTTTGTAATGTTTTTTTCCAATGTTTGGAATCGCGATATCATCTCGGACATACAATACAATTGGCTCAAGAATTCTACCGATTCCTGAAGGTACCGAAGACGATTTATATGTTTTGGCCATTTTAGAAAACACAACAAATAACAACAATGAGACTAACATTATTGTAAAAACATTTTTGGTGATTGAAAAATCTAGTGGTTTTATGTTGGTAGCATGCTGATGGTCGTCATAAGCAATGGTCCCTTCAGCGTCTGTTCTGTAAATTTTCCCGTGATCTAGCTTGTAATGTGCGTCCCTTACGTGTGCTACCGACTCGCCGTGGTGTAGTTTAGAGGATGAAAAAACCTGAAGTCCATTATCCCATAAAATTACTGGTAAAGGAAAACCGATGTATTTATGTACACCTTCATCCGTTGTGTAAGAGTACAAGCTGAAGTCGTAAGTATCCTCTAAGTGATGTTGGATATACGCTTTGATTTCGGATTTAATATCCGTTTCAGTTCCTTTTTCACCTGCAATAGATAAAAACGGGAGTAGAAAAAATAATATTGTAATTAATCTAATTGTTAATTTACTTCGCATAACACTGTTTAATGATCACTTAAAAATCGCTGCAAAGTTATGGTTTTATCTCAAAAACAAAAACAATTTTAGGCTTTATTTTATACCTAAATCAGTCGAAGGTAATTAATACTATTATCTATATTTCATTGAGCCATTTACTTAAAAAATAGGTCTCGAAAATTAAACAAATTCCATAGGGTATAAAAAATGTTAAAAATTCAAGCGTTTCGATCGTTCCGTCGGCTTTATATGCACCATGGAATACAAGGAAAAAAGCTATAAACTTAACAAAACTACTACCAAGAAACAAAAACCCTATCTGGTTGCTATAAGAATCTTTCAGTTTATATAAAGTAGTCACTATGAGAATCGTTAAAAGTGTGTTTATAGAGTAAGATGCTAAAATTTTGTGATCAAAAAGTGGGAGATCTACGTTTTGAAGTATAAATAAATGAATCGCAAACACCAAGAATATGACTAAAAGTAAGCGGCTCGAGAATAGAATTATTGGGTGTTTTAACATAAATATAGTAGAGGTGTTTTAGTATTTAATTCTATTGAGTTGCTTCAGGACAACATAAAGTGAGAGTGCCACCCCTATAAGCGTAGAAAGAATTAGGAATAACTTATGGTCTGGGTTATAAGATTGATCTAACCACTTCCCTAATTGAACAAACAAATAGATAATAACACCCATCTGAATCCCAATTCCAGAAAGTACGGCGAGTTGTTTAAGCGGATTGTCCAGTTTTAGAAGTGTTTTGAGGGGTTACAGATGCTACCTCGTTTTTCAATTCTTTCACAGAGCCCTTCATCGAACAGTTAGCGTTAAATGAGGCCCCAGGTTCTACGGACAGTTTCCCTATCTGAACCTCCCCTTCAACCTGTGCTGATGAACGTAAACTAAGTGTGTCCGAAACACTTAAAGTTCCTTTAAACTTCCCTTCGATATCTGCATTGTTACAAGTTAAAACACCGTCTATTTCACCTGTTTTTCCGATGACAACTTTTCCTGAAGTTTTCAATGATCCAGTAATAGCGCCTTCGACTCTAAAATCGCCTTCACTGGTTAAATCACCACTAAAAGTGGTTCCTAATGCGATGGTGTTTTGTTGTGAAAATGAATTCAGGTTAGATTTTGAATTTTTGTTATCTGTAAACATAAGAGTCTTGTTTTATTTGATTGAATTTATGTAAGCTTCTAAATTTTTATGGATTTGAACCGTTTGATAATTTTTGGAAGAAATCCCTAAAGGTGGTTTAGATTTTATAAGATCATTTTTTGTTTTTAGGATTTCTGCGAATCCTGTGGCACTTTGAACGCTTTTTAGTCCATGAACCACGACAAAGATAGTGTTTGTATCGTAACGATCTTTAGAAATGCTCCAATTAAAACCTTCAACTTCTTCAACAGCAGCGCTTAACGACTCTTTAAACACCTTTAACCCTTCTGTTTCCGATGCATCAAACTTAAAAATAGCTTTGAAATTAGTTTGAGTGGAATCCTGTACAAACGCTGGATTTTCTAACGCAGGAATGACGGTTGTATACATTTGAGCGGCTTTTTTACCTTCAATGCTACTCGGGTAATTTAATGCCACAAAATTTAACCCTTCTTTGTAGGATTCAAAGCCAAATAATCGAGCTTTAGCCGTCACTTTCAAAAGCTCTAGTTTGGGAACAATTTCATCACCGTCAAGTCGAGTAATCTGTAAGTTACAGCCATCAATGACTTGTTGGTACTCCCCTTTTTCAAACTGCGCATACAACTTATTGTATAGCGTTTCTGGACTGTTCTCGTTATTTAATAGCGTGGATTCTGGGTTTAATAAAATCTCTGCATATCTTGAGTCTGGATAATTTTTAATAATATCTCCTTTGATCTGAGCCTGCAATTGACTCAGGTCTAACTGCGAGTAGATTTTGTATAAATTATATTTCGCTGGTAAAACAAGACGTTCTTCGGGGTTTTGTTTTAGAAGTTGTTCGAGTTTGTTTTGGGCACGACTGTAGTCGTTAAATTTATCTTTGTAAATAAGTCCCAATTGGTAATAAGCGAAGTTGCGTTCTTTTGCAATACTATCTAAAGCAGTTTGGTCGGAAGGAATTTGCGCCAAATAATAATCAACTTTATAGCGAATTTGATCTGTTTCAACAGAATTTTCAGCTATTTCGGTCGGTATTTCTAAATCTGACTCTGAGGTTTTACTGGACCACCGCCAATTGGATTCCAAAGCACGATCGCCCCAAATTCTTGTAAATTCATTTTTACCAAATGCAACCGTAGTTGGATTATAAAAGTAGAATGTTTTTCCCTTTTTTGTAATTGGATTTTGGGTCGCTCCAAACGAACTTCCTGTTGATATTGTCCCTTTTTTAAGAGCATCTTCCTCTGATTTTAAGGTCTCAATATACGACTGAAAATACGCTTCCTTTTCAATATCAGAAAGTGCTATAACCCCTAAAATACTGTCGTTCTCTTGGGCTATGGATTCAAAATAAATCACATCTTCCAAGTTGTCTCGCTTTCGTTTGATGGCGCGAAACGATTTACTGTTTTCTTTTAAACTTAATAAAGTACTGTCATAATACGTTCCAGCTAAGCTATACTCCGAATAATCAAAATTTAAATCGCCTAAAGACTGATAATTTAAGGCGGTCAATTGGTCATCATCCGAATTGGTGCGCAAAGACTTATTGTAATATACGATCGCTAAGGAATCGGACTTGTTTTGAAGGTGATAGTTTGCAATTTGATGGTGTATTTTGTCTAGAAAAGGTCTGTTTTCTCTGTTTGTTTCAAGAGATTCTAAAAACTCTTCAAGGGCAATTTTGTCGCCATTATTGAATTCAAAGTTTTTAACTTTTTCTAAATGCGCAGCTATCATGTAGGCACGAGATGTTTTACGTTTAAGGGCAATAACTTTATCAAATGCCAAGTTGGCACTGTCTTTTTTCCCTAAAACAGAATAGAGTTGCCCTTCAATAAAATATAGCCTTCCTCGGAAATTTTTGTTTTTTGTTAGTTGTGATGCGGATTGTAGTTGTGTAATGGCACTGTCCAGTGATTTGGTGTTAATATATGCCTGCGCTAAGGTAGAGGAGGCTTCTGCCCTATCTTCATTTGAAAGCTGATAGTCTTCAATCAGTCGTTTAAGATTTTTAATTACTACATCTTCATTTTGGAGGCGAAGGTTGGTTTTTGCACGCCAAATTTTAGCTAAATTAATATTGCTACTAGCAGGATATTTGAATAAAATATAGTTGAATGCTTCTAAGGCAGGGATGAATCGGTTATCAAAATAACGTGCTTTTCCAAGCAAAACAAACACTTCGTCTATTTGTGGATTTTTTTCTTTTCCCTTAATGTTCATCCCGTGTTTTTGGATGGCTTTGACGGCTTTTTCTTCAGCAAGTTCAAAATTAGGGTCTTTGGCTTTTGTGTCAGACTGGAAGTCATCTGAAATCTGCAGACGCTCAACGGGTAAAATATCCCAATAATTATCTTTGAAGGACGCATTAACAGAAGTCATTCCCGATTCTAAAGCGACATTTCCATTGAAAAGTACATTATACTTCGTGTTTAAAGAATGCCAAGAGCGGTTAAGGAATTTATCTTTTTTCCTAGAACAACTTGTAACGGTGAGGACGATTAAAGCCCCAACTACTATGAAATTAAAAACGTTTTTCAACAGTGATATCTTTATTTAATGATAACTAAAAGTACCCGCATATTCGTATGCAAGTTTGTAAAAATAATCATCTTTTTGTATAAAACTAGTAAAATAGTGTCTTTTGGCGTAAATTACTCGTGACTTTGACGTTAATTTTGGGGAAGTCTTAACAGACGATTCTATTAAATCTTTCTTATTTTTGCTTAAAAAAATTTTATGGCTCAATTTCACGCATTGAAAATTCAATCGATCATAAGGCAAACGGACAAAGCAGTTAGTATTACTTTTGAAGTCCCAGAATCTTTAAAATCTGAATTTACTTTTAAAGCTGGACAATACATTACACTTAAAACAGTCATCAACGACCAAGAGGTTCGTCGGGACTACTCTTTAAGTTCAAGTCCAGCGAGTGAATCACTATCAGTGACGGTTAAGGAAATTGAAGGCGGATTGTTTTCTTCCTATGCCAATACACACTTAAAAACTGGAGAGACTCTTGACGTGGGCACGCCAAATGGGCGTTTTCTTTATGAAACTAAAAAGGAGAATACAAATTCCGTTGTCGCTTTTGCCGCAGGCAGTGGCATCACGCCGATATTGAGTATTGCTAGAACCGTCTTAGAAACCGAAGCGAACAGCAAATTTGTATTGATTTATGGAAACAAAAGCCCTAAGGAGACTATTTTCCATCAAGAACTATTAGAATTACAAACACGTCATTCGGATCGTTTTAACGTTCAATTTGTATATAGCGAATCCGATGAAACAGGTGCCTTATTTGGACGAATTGATACGGGAGTGGTTAATTATGCTCTTAAAAATTTAGTAGATTTCGATGGGTCTCAGAAATTTTATTTGTGTGGGCCAGAAGGAATGATTACGACCGTCAATACGGTTTTAACCAAAAAAGGGGTTGAAACTTCTCAAATTTTGTTTGAATTATTTACGACTTCCGCAGTAGAATCAACTTCAAGTACCTCAACTAAAGAGGGCGACTCTGAAATTACAATTCTTGTAGATGAAGAGGAAACGACCTTTACAATGCCTCAAAAACAAACTATTCTAGAAGCAGCCCTGTCTAAAGATATCGATGCGCCCTACTCCTGTCAAGGAGGTGTTTGTAGTAGCTGTATCTGTCGAGTCACCGAAGGATCTGCTAGCATGCGACAAAACAATATCTTGACGGATAATGAAGTAGCAGAAGGTTTGATTTTAAGCTGTCAAGCAGAACCCACCTCCACAACGATCAAAGTTGATTTTGACGATATTTAGAGGTTCTCTTTAACTTTTTTAACAATGCGTTCAACCGGAATTGTTTGAATGGCCAATTCATAGCCTTCAGGAAATCGGTTTCCATAAATGGATGTTGGGATTTTAGGATATTGTGTTTGATCTGAAAGCAAGTTGTTTCCATTAATTTGATTAAAGGGTGCAAATCCAGCAAACGGATGCGTCACACCCCAGAGTGTGACCACTTTCACCCCAAACATTGCAGCCATATGACCATTACTAGAATCCATAGACAACATCACTTTTAAATTAGAGATAATGTCTAACTCTTGAGTTAAATTGAACTTTCCAGCCACACAACATACGTTTGCATGTTTAGACGCTAGAACTTCAAGTTGTTTGGTTTCCTCTGATCCCCCTCCAAATAGTAAAACTTTCGATTCCTTTTGGAGTTCAGTTATCACTGTCTCCATTTGTGAAAGCGGATATGTTTTGGAGGCGTAGGCCGCAAAGGGTGCGATTCCTAAGGTTGCCTTTGAAAAATCTCCAAGTATTTTTGTAATGGATGCATTTAAAGGTTCGGGTGCAAAAAAAATTGGGGGATCTATTTCAAAACCAAACCCTAAGCCTCTAAAAACATCCGCATAGCGCTGGGGTGTTGAGCGCAAAGATTCAGATATTCTACCAGAAACTAGTGCTTTTTTTTCTGAGCGACCTTTGTCGATTTGCGCAACTTTGACTCCCGATAAAAAGAATTTTAAAATCTTTGTACGCAACACATTGTGAAGATCTGCAACGGCGTCTATATGGAGGTTTCTAACTAACTTTGACAGTTGATACAACCCAAAAAACCCTTTGTGGTCTTTTTTAAAATCCGCTAAAAGAACCGAAACTGAATCTAAATCTCTAAACAGTGGTGCAAACTGTTTTTTAGTCAAAACCGTTAGTTTAATATCTGGATAGGAGTTTGAAAATGCAGATAGTACCGGAACCGTCATTGCAACATCCCCCATTGAAGAGAGTCTTATGACAAGTATGTGTTTGATTTCCGACACCTCTTAACTAATTTATTTGACGCCTCTTAAAACAGGGTTTAACTCATCGTCATTATACATTTTCATTTGCTTGTACACTTTCATGTATTTGTCACCATTTTCAATGGCTTCCAATAAATCGTCAATGGCTGTAGATAAATCCTTGCGCTGTTCTAACAGGGTGTCTAGCTTTTTTTGACAGCTTTGCTTATGACTATCAGAAGCTTCCTCACGAACGGTTTCGAGCTGCATGTGATAGATTTTTAAAGCAAGAATTGAGAGTCTGTCAATAACCCAGGCTGGACTTTCAGAGTTAATTTTGGCGGTTGGTTTTGCTTGAATATCTTTGTAGATTTCTAAAAAATAACTATCCATAAACTCAACGGTATCCGTGCGATCCTGGTTAGATGCATCAATTTTTCGTTTTAATTTTAAGGCGGCTACTGGGTCAATATTTGGATCCCTAATGATGTCTTCGTACGCCCACTGCACAGTATCTATCCAGCATTTTCTGTAGAGTAGATGTGCAATAAGGTCTTCATCGTTATCATATTTATTTTGAAACGACTGATCGACAGAGTTTAAAACTTTATAGGTTGAAATTACGTCCTGGAATATAGAATTGGCTTTTTCAGAAAACATACAATTGATTTTTAAGTGACAAATATAAGTGTATTTCTTTAGTTTAATGAATCGGAAAAGAAATATTCAGGGTCATTTGAAGAACCACAGCTATAAATAACAACCCAATAATTAACTCCGATAACCAACGAAACTTGGTTGTTTCAGAAAAATTTGCGAGAATTATAGCCGCTGGACCAATCGCGAATAAACAGCCTCCTAGGTTGTGGATAGGACTTAGCAATGCAATAAAAACTCCTATAAAAACAGCAAAGATAAGTACGCTAAAACTGGGCCTACTAAGACGATTTTTTTGAAGTCCATTTACTAGAAAAATGACGACCGAAAATAAAATAATTGCAAAAAATAATAGCGTTGATTTCTGAACTGTTAGATCGTTAAACGACAGTGTGTCAAAACTAATTTCGGGAATATATTTGAAAAAATTTGGAAAGACATTATCTGTTAATAAACGATGACATGCCATTAGTATTCCAACGATTAAAATTCCGCAAAAAGGAATCACAAGATTTTTAATTTGAGAAACAGAATAAACTGCCATTGCGAGAAATAAAAGTCCTAAAAACAAAATCGACCGGGGTTCGAAAATAGCAGCAAAACAAATCCACATCGAGGCATCTAATAGCTTTTTTTTAATATTTGTTTTGGTTTTTAAACTCACTATTCTTCGAAGTGCAAGAAGAATAAATAGATTAGAAATGAGGATTGAATTTGTTTCTAAGCTATAAGGTATGAGTCCGATAAATAAGCAAAAGTACAGCTCCGCATAACTGTTATTATGGGTTAAATTGTTTTTAGTAACTATAAAAATCAAGACGAAAAAAGACGCCATTAGGGCTAAAAGATATCCAACTTCTTCTAGCGAGTTAATGAAGTTTCCTTCAAAATCACCCACAATAATTCGTTGATACACAAACACAAGAATCAGTACAACTATGAAAATTATATAGTGAATTGGTTTAGATGTCTTAAAAAAGCTTGTAATCATATAAAGTGTTGACTATATTTGCCCTGTAAATATAAGGTTAATATAAAAATGTCACGTCAATTTTAACCCTCAACAGTTGAATTAGACCTATTATAAGCCTAAAACTTTAAATTAAAGACCCATGAAAGATTTTTTTAATGCCATTCAAGACCTTTTTGAAACTGTATTGTTAGCACCCTATGATGCTTTAAGAGCTCTTGAGCTAGAAAACTGGTTTGGTGCCAACATCGTTTCTTGGATATTTATGGGGATTGGACTAATTGCATTTGTGTATTGGATGCTACAATTAAAATCATTCAGCGACAATAACGAAGAAGATAAAAGCATTTCTTCACACTCTTACCTATAAATCGAATCCAATATCTTTTCGGAAGTTCATGTTTTCAAACTTGATGTGTTTGATGGACTCATAAGAAGTGTTTAAAGCAGATTTAATATCCGCTCCAAACGAGGTTACCGCCATCACACGACCACCAGACGTTAGGACTTTACCCTCTTTTTGGTCAGCACCAGCATGAAATACAATTGAGTTTTCGATTGATTCGAACCCAGTAATTTCCTTCCCTTTTTCATAATTCTCTGGATACCCTCCAGAAACTAACATAACCGTAACTGCCGTTTTTGGATCGATCTCGATGTCGATTTCATTCAAATATTGTTGGTCAATCGCTTGAAATATTTCAACTAAATCTGTTTTTAATCTTGGTAAAACTGCTTCGGTTTCAGGATCCCCCATACGAACATTATACTCGATCACCATCGGTTCGTTATCCACCACAATGAGCCCAATAAATATAAACCCTTTGTAAGGTAACTGATCTGTAATAAGACCCTCAACGGTTGGTTTGACAATTCTATCTTCTATCTTCTTTAGTAAAACAGCATCTGCGAACGGAACGGGTGAAATGGCGCCCATACCCCCTGTATTTAACCCTGTGTCTCCTTCACCAATGCGTTTATAATCTTTGGCCGTTGGAAGCAATTTGTAATGTTTTCCGTCAGTTAACACAAAACAGCTAAGTTCAATTCCGTCCAAAAACTCCTCAATAACAACCTTAGTACTTGCTGCTCCAAATTTGGAGTCTACTAGCATATTTTTAAGCTCTTGTTTAGCTTCTTTTATATCTGAAATTATAAGTACACCTTTTCCTGCTGCTAATCCATCGGCCTTCAAAACATATGGCGGTTTTAACGTTTCTAAAAATGTATATCCAGCTTCTAAATTAGCTCTCGTAAAGCTTTCATAGGCGGCTGTTGGGATGTTGTGACGGAACAGAAATTCTTTAGCAAACTCTTTACTGCCTTCGAGTTGGGCTGCAGCTTTTTGAGGGCCAATAACAGCCACGTGTTGAAGCTCAGGGTCCTTTAAAAAGAAGTCGTAAATACCATTCACTAAGGGATCTTCCGGCCCTACAACAACCATCTTGATTGAATGTAAAAGCACCTGTTTTTTAATGCCCTCAAAATCTGTAACGGAAATAGCAAGATTGGTTGCTAATGATGCGGTTCCAGAATTCCCTGGAGCTACAAAAAGTGCCTTACACAAAGGGCTTTGGGCAATTTTCCAAGCAAACGTATGCTCTCTACCTCCGGCGCCTAATATTAAAATATTCATGCTGTAATTTTGAATTAATACGCTTTTTCTTCCCCATTGATGGTGTTAAAAAACGTTTGAAAAATGATTTTGATATCTAAAAAGAAGGACCAATTTTCAATATAAAAAATATCGTGTTTTACACGTCCTATGATATCTTTATCCGATTCGACTTCCCCTCTAAAACCACTGACTTGTGCAAGGCCCGTAATTCCTGGTTTTACAAAATGGCGTACCATAAATTTATCTATTTTTTTAGCATACATTTCTGTATGACTCAACATATGAGGGCGTGGCCCTACAACAGACATGTCTCCCAAAAGTACATTGAAAAACTGTGGCATTTCATCAAGACTGGTTTTGCGAAGAAATTGTCCAAATTTAGTAATGCGTACATCGCCTCTGGTGACTTGAATTAAATCTGCATTAGGATTTTGAACCATGGACCTAAACTTAAAACACCTAAAGGATTTATAGTTGTAGCCATTTCGTAATTGAGTGAAAAACACATTGCCTTTGGATTCCATTTTAATTATGAGGGCAACCAAAGGCGTCAACCAAGATAGGATCGTCACAATTACTAATATTGAAAAAACGATGTCGAAGGCCCGTTTCAATAAAAGACTAAGGGGGTCGTCTAAAGGGATTGTTCTAAACGTAAGAATTGGAATGATTCCATAATAATCGTGTTGTAGTTTTTTGGACAGCACTTGTTTATTATCTGGGATAAACTTAACGACCTTTAAATTATTATCAGCGAAACTGATTACTTCGGCTATATCTTGATTTTTAAGTTCTTTAATAGAGCAAAATAATTCATCAATATCTTCTCTTAAGATGTATTCAAAAACAGCTTCGAGATCCAACTTTTCGCGATCTTTAAAACAGACTATTTTATTGTTAATAAACCCAAGTTGAGGACTTGCTTTGAAAAAACGCTCTAACACTTCGGACTCTTTGGTTTTCCCTAAAATAATGGTTTTACGAATATTGCCTTTAAAATACACCCGATATCTCTTCAGTAAAAAAAACATCAAATATTTGAAGACGGTAATGCATAAAAAGGAGATCAATACGTATTTAATAATATGAATTGGATGAAGGTTTAATTTGAAATTAATCCCTGAATATGCAAATATTAATAAAATGAAGAATAGAAATTGTCTAAACAAAAGTTTGAACACTCTAATCACACTAGAGTACCTATGGACCTCATAAAACCCAGACACGATTGCCATTACGACCCATCCCAATGAAATAGAGATTATAAAATTTAAAGGAGGGATTTCTTTAAAAAAATAGAAAAGCCCCAAAGCGTTTATAAGCACCAAATCGGTGGTATATGAAATTGGTTTTATGAACCCTGAATATCGTCCTTGTTTAAATAAGCTCACTTAGTGTTTTATGTGTTTCGAAAAATCTTTATGATCTATCTTGTATAATTGTTTGTCTGATACGTTCTGAAAAAATGCAAATGTCATTTTCATCCCTTCTTCTCTTGATATTTGAGGTTGCCAATTTAACACTTTTTTGGCTAAATTGATGTCTGGTTGGCGTTTTAATGGATCATCCTTAGGAAGCGGTTTAAAACATATTTTTTGATTTGAGTTCGTAAGCTTTAATATTTCGAGTGCAAAATCTTGGATTGAAATTTCGGCAGGGTTTCCTAAATTTACCGGATTGCTAAAATCACTAAATAGTAATCTGTAAATGCCTTCAATTAAATCGTCTACATAACAGAACGAACGGGTTTGTGAACCGTCTCCAAACACGGTCAAATCTTCGCCTCTAAGCGCTTGCCCCATAAACGCGGGTATCGCACGGCCATCATTAAGACGCATTCGAGGGCCGTAGGTGTTAAATATGCGGGCAATGCGGGTCTCCACGCCATGGAACCGATGATAGGCCATGGTAATCGCTTCTTGAAAGCGCTTGGCTTCGTCATAGACCCCTCTTGGACCAATCGAATTGACATTACCGTAATAATCTTCCGACTGTGGGTGCACTAAAGGGTCGCCATAAATCTCAGAAGTCGATGCAATGAGGATGCGTGCTTTTTTGGCCTTTGCTAATCCTAATAAATTATGAGTCCCCAACGAACCTACTTTAAGCGTTTGAATGGGTATTTTTAGATAATCAATTGGACTGGCTGGCGAAGCGAAATGTAATATGTAATCGATCGGCTCATGGATGTCAATGTGAACTGTGACATCATGCTCTATGAGTTGAAAGTTGGGGTGTTCGAATAAATGCTGGATGTTGGCCTTATCCCCTGTGATAAAATTGTCCATTCCTACCACCCGAAAGCCTTCTTCTATAAAACGATCACATAAGTGAGAGCCTAGAAATCCTGCAGCGCCAGTAATAAGTATGGTTTTGGGCATCTATGATTTAAATGATTTACAAAGGTAAGAAAATATTATTCTAAGATAGATTTGAATCGATCTTTAAGTTTAAATAAATCTAAAAAAAAGGCCTGTTGTATTAAAAAATTAGGCGATAATTGCTTTTAATGTTGGTGCTGATGATCAACGTGTACGGTTAGAAAGCGCCCTGCTTTATTTTTCTTTGTCAATGTTTACATTACATGAACTAAGAAGTTTGTATCTAAATAAATCTAAAAAAATAAAAAATAAAGATTGGGGATAAAAAAATAAATATCTTTTTATAAGCTTTGGTTCATCAATGATTCTATAAAACCACCTCAAGTTATATTTATCAAAGAAATACGGATAATAATTAAATCCTTTAGTGGTTTGATGAAAGTATCCTCCACAAGTAAATGCAATTCCTTCATATCCAGCCTGATTAAGATCTAATATAAAGTTTTCCTGAAAGGGTGTCCCCATTCCTACAATAACATAATTTGGGTTTAATTTGATTATTTTTTTTAATACTTCTTCTTTTTGTGTAATACTTTCAAAATATCCATGACGATATCCTACAATGTTTAAATTACTAACCTCTGCCTTTAATACGTTAATGAAACCTTGTATATTAGGGCTTGTTGAACCAATAAAATATATTGAATGATTTTCATTTATGCAGTGATGATAGAGTTTAGGGGCTAATGAAGAGTTATCAAAACTGATTCTTTCTATATCAAAATTAAAAAATAAATTAATTATAAACTTCAACAAGCCTCCATCAATCCCAATAAAATCAATGTCATCTAACTTTTTGAGGTTTCTTGTTAAATAGTAAGAATATGGATTAAGAAAAGTTACTGTAGATTTTCGTGGCACTTTACTAAATTCCCAATCTAATTTTTTAAGTATGGAATTAAATTTCATTTCGTTTTAAATTCATTATTATACTTTAATAACTCATTATTATAAATTTCATCAATAATAACTTCTTGCGCCCAAATATTGCCAAATTCATTAAATTGCCCAATTCTAATTTTATAAAAATCATCATCGTTAGGTATACCTATTTTTGCAATGTGTAATTTGGAATAGGGATGATCTAAAAAAACTTGATGATTTTGACTGTCAAAATTAAAAGATTTATTAGAAAAAGTGTTATCTGACTTAACAAAATGTAGCATAAAATCTTTATTTATTATATCTTTTTTTGTTAATATGTAAACATTAGTGTGAGATAATAACATGTAAAAGTTAGATTTTATTTTAAAAAATTTTCCGAATAATAAGTCGCTTTTGAAGTCTGAATTTAATATATTATTATCTAATATAGATTTGTATTCATTTAAATATTTGTTCTGCTTTTTTAATATGTTTTCTATAGGTATCTGTTTAGACCAAATGTTTTTTGTTGTCTTGTCTTTTACTGTTAAAATCTGGCCTATTATGATATCTCTATAATCTTCTATTTTTATTTTCCTATGAATAATACTAAGAGCTGAAAAACCAGCTTTTAAACTATCATTCAAAAGAAATTTTTCTTTTTTAAAGTCATAATTATCGAAGCTCTGATCTTCACTTACTAAGTGAAATAAAAATTTATCATCTGAAAAACCATTTTTATTAATTGAAAATATAAATATATTATCCTGATATATAGATACCCCTATATTTTTGTTTACTTTTGTAAAATACCCATCAAGTAAAGAACGTTTAATAGAATGCTCTATATAGTTGATGGGTTTTTCTTTTTTTTCTTTTTTTTGACAGGAAAAAAAGAATACAAAAATATAAACTACGTATTTTAGTTTATTCATGTTTAAAATTTGTTACGTGAAGTTACTCAATAAAAATATAATTTGCGCTTTTTTTAAAACAAATTATTGTTTAGTTTTCATCTTATCATTATTGGTCGCTGTAGATACATTTACAAAATTCTATCTGAACAGCAATATGAACTTTTCATGGGCAGGAAAGGTCATTATTTCAATACTTCTATTTGCATGTCTCTATTTGTTTAACAAAAGAATTTTTGTTTTAGTTGCCATTTTATTTTGGATGATTTCTTTCGGAATGGCCTTAAATTTTCAAAATGATTTTATTGAAAAGGTGTCGCTTTTTTTTGAATACGTTTCGGGTATAATGTTTTTTAATTTTTTGATTGTAAATAACAATAAAAATTTATTATTTAAAATATTATTGATAATATTTACTTTTTACACAGTCACGGTGTTAACAGCTTGGCTGTTCGAAATTGATTATTTAAGAACTTATAACGCCCTTAGATTTGGGTATATGCCTCTATTTAGTTCTCAGAATGAATTTTCGTTTATTATGATTGCCATAGTAGTTTTTTATTATAAAAACTGGTTGAGGAAAAAGAAGTTTTATAGCTTTTTACTACTGTTTCTTTCTCTAGCTGCATCGCTTATTATAGGCACTAAGGTTATTTATATATTTTTAATAGTTTTTGTGAATTGTATTTTAATATTAAATTTTCATTTTAAAAAAATTATTTTATTTTATGTGCTTTTAATAATTACGCTTTTTTATTTCAAAGATTATTTGTTTCTATTCTTAGAAAATAAATTTGAAATTTTTGTGGATTTATATCATGAAAAAGGGCTCTTGGATACTATTTCAAGCCTAAGGGTTAGTTTCTTACAGGACCGTTTAATTTGCCAAACGTCAAACATGAATCATGTTGAATATCTGTTTGGGGGAATGACTATCCCGTGCTTGACAGAGATGTCTTTCTTTGATATTTTTCTGTTTTTTGGCTGCGTTGGAGGTTTTATGTATTGCTATCTGTATTTAAAGTTGGTATTAAAAAAATTGTCTTTAGATTTATTTGGTTTAGTATTTATTTCAACTATAACAACATTGTCAATGTTAGCTGGTTACTATTTTGAAAATTTTTCGTCACAAATCTATACAATAAGTGTTTTATTTATTTTTTATTACAAGCCGACAATAACCCCTTCTCAAAATACAAACAAGAAAGTATAAATGCATAAAAATATACTCCCATTTGCCTTTCAAGCAGGTTTTCTGTTAACATGAAAAATAAAAACAATATATATATATATAGAAAATCTTGTTGATTTGTTTTCATAGCTTTAGCTAAAATAAAAGTAATGGACAGTAGAAAAAACACGCCTCCTACAATTCCTAATTCGTAAAATATTTGCAAATATTGATTGTGTAAATTTAACTTTGAAATATTTTTAGATGCAATAACATAACTATAAGAGTCTTGACTTGATAATAATTTTTTTTCGACATTCCATTTAAAGATTGTATCCTGTGAGCCGAGACCTTGTCCGAACCAAGGGCGTGCTTTTATTTGGCTAATAGCCTCTTTCCATAGCCATAGCCTTTGAGAAACTCCATCTTCTAATTGATTTCCAATTTCAACTGTTGCCCTAGATTTAAAAAAATCGTAGAACCTATTGTAATCAAGCCTTAAACTTAATATGACAACAAATGCTATCAAAAAGACAAAATGCTTTCTTGATATTATATCTTTTTTATTCAATTTAGGTGAAATAATTATATAATAAATTATCAAATAAATTACAGCAATTTTTGTTTGAAGAAGAAAGATAAATATTAAAAACAACACAATAATCCCGTTTTTATATTCCTTAACTAGCTTACTTTCATCTAATCTAATGAAATGAAGGGCGGTTATTATATATAAAGAATAATACGTTGGGTGAAGATGTAAAACACTACAAAGTTTATAATAAAACAGATGTTGTATGTTATCGTGCGCTATAGAATTATATGTCCCACCAATTAAAGAAATTGATATAGACGTTATAATTCCCAATACATAGCATCTTTTAAAAACTTTGTAATTCATCTTTTCTTGAAGACTAGAAAAGTATATAATATTGGGTAGAATTAATATTGGAAGAGTCCTATAAACTAATGTTATACCTCTTTCAAAAAAAGGAGGAATAAACATGTAAAATAAATACATTAGAAATAATGAAAAATATAAAATCACTTTTTTATAATTCCAAAAGAAAGCGTTTGTTTTTTGAATGTGAAAAACTCCTAACAAAACAAAACAACTTAGTAATAATGAAGAAAAAAAAGGTGTCAAAGAAAACGAAAACGAAAATGCATATGTTATCGATAAGAAAAACTTATGGCTTTTAAAGAAATTTATTAGTTTTAAACAACTACTGATCATCTTCTTCTGCGAAATAAAAAATAATTAATATTGAAATTAAAAAAAGATTAAAAACCATATTTGAATAAAACAATAGCATGTAAACAATTGAAAGAAAACAAGTCTCTTTGTTTTTTGTGGAAATCTTGTATAAGAACCCTATAAACAAGATGAGACCTAAAAACCCCCAATCTATTAGTATGCGAATAAAATCGTTATGAGGCATTAAGTCAAACCTAAATAAGTCTTTGATATATGTTCTAGAATATTCATTTCCTTTACCTAACATTTTTTCTATAAAAGATCCTTCAGAATATTCTGTAATTAGTTTTTTATACACAAAGTATCTTAAGCCAAACGAAGCGTCTCTATTGTCTTCATACCTAACACTCACTAAGCTAGGGAAAGTTTTAACTACTTGTTCATATAAAGGATAAACAGACATTATAGTAATTAAAAAGGTAAGAAAAACTTTCTTTAATGAAAAAAATATTTTGTTCTCTAAAAAATATTTCAAAAAAGGGAAGATTAGAATAAAAATTAATATGAGCCTCGTCTTACTTAAATAAACAAAACTAAAAACGATTATTGTTGATATTATAAACTTATATGACTTAACGCCCCATCCTTTGGATGCAAGAATATAAAGAGTAGTAATTATACCCGCATAGACGGTTGGAGATCCAGTGAAACCAATAAACCTTCCTGTAACCTCTTTTCCGATCTCTAAGAAAAGAAAAGGAATTGAACAGACAATATACATAAGAAAAAAAAGGAGAATATACTTCTTGTTTATTTTAGTATTTGTTTTTCTTAAAACCACCATCAATAAGACAATAAAAACTAAAAAGAAAATTGGTAATGAATATCTTAATGATGAGAAATTAATTATACTTATAACTAAAAGCCACGCTATAATTGGTAAAAGTTTAAAATATGATATTTTCTCTTTTCTTATTGAAATAAATACTAAAAAAATAAATACTAAGAAAAAGTATGGAGACGTTAAGAAAAACGCGTTATACCCCAACAAACCAGGGAGAAATAAAATCAACGGATACAGTAGTACTAGAAATAATATTGTATTGATTGATAAAGTTATTTTCAAAATTATTATATTTTTATTAAATCAAAAGCTTTAAAATCTTTTAACGAGGAATATTTTAGATCATTCTTAAATTCTATTAACGGTTTATTGAGAACTCCTATTGTTAATAAATTCCTTTTGGGATAATTGTTCTCTACAATATCTAAAATTATAGATGAAAAAAAGTTTATAATAAACTCGTAGTCAAAGTAATCTAAGGATTCTCCTACTACACTCTTATCTAAAACACTAATATTTCTTAAGTCTTTAATTTTCTCAGGTTTAATGTTTTCTCTGGGGTGGGGCTTAATTATTAACAATTTGTTTCTTGATTTTGCAAAGCTTGCTATTTCTGAGATTAATTTGTACTTAATACTTTCGTGCATTTGATAATCTTGCTCTGGAAAAGAAAAAAACAAAATACTCCCTTTCTTGATTGACTTTGTTTCATTGTCCCTTGTATTTAATCTAAACTCTTTGTATTTATCTTCATTTTTTAAGTTTTTGGGCAATAAAGTAATATCTCTGACATAAATTTTATTTATTTTTGGGTAAACTCCCATTCTTTTCACATAATAAAGTTTTGACCCAAACAAAATTGGTGTGATAACTCTATATAATAGTGCGAAAAATTTGTCTTTTAATGTAGTTCTGATATAAAACCCTAAGCCTTCTTCTATTGCTATTAATTCTCTTTTATTTTCATGCTCAAGTAACGAGTTTAGCATAAGCTGAGTAAATATATCTCTATCAGAACAAATAACTATCTTTAAATTGTTTGAAAAATTAAATTTTTGATTTATACTTTCAACATCGCTTTTAACATCTTTAAGCTTAGTTACTGTATTCTTATAATTTTTAAAAGGGTTTGAAAATAATTCGCTTCTAGAAAACTGATAATCAGCTAATAATGTTTTATGTATATAAATATCACTTGCATCAACAAACTTACTGTATAATACCAAAGTACTGGGTTCGTTAATTAAATTTGGATGGGTTTTCTCTACAACCTTCTTGTGAAATGGCGTTTTAAGTATTACTAAGCTATTTATTTTTTCCATTTACTTGTTATATTTTTTTCATATCTAAACTTAATAATAAATAACGCAAAACTACTTATTAATAAGGTAACGGCGGATCCATAAACACCCAAAATAGGCAGTAAGATTATATTAAGAAGCAGGTTAAAAAAACAAGCTACAACAGAAGCTTTAAGTATTAGTTTTTCTTTCTCCTCTGCAACTAATACAAAATGACTTGAAAAACTCAGGTTAAAAAATAATGAAGCAAATATTAATATATAAACTATACCAATATTTTTAGTTAATTCACTTTTTCCAACAATATCCAAAATATACGGTAAAATTGTAAAGCTTAAAAATAAAGCTATTAAAATAATTATAAGTGTGTTATTCGTTAATTTCTTTTTTTCTTTTTTTAGCTCAGCTAAATCACTGTTGTATACACTTTTTAATATTTTGGGATATGCATAAGAAATGTAGAGCGTAAATATAACTACATTTATTATATTTGAAATTTGATAATAGAAGGCATAAATTCCTAATTCTTTTTTCCCAAGAAAGTAGTTTATAAAATATCTATCTGAATACTCTGTTATCTTTAAAAAAATTGTAGAAACAAACATTAAAAGAGCGACCTTCGTTCCCTGGATTATTATTTTTTTGTCAATTTTTTCTTTATTGAAACTTTTTATGTTGGGAATAAATATTATTCCAATAATTACTGAAATGAACGAGAATAACAACCAAATTATTAATATATTAATCAATGTTACATTACTGTTTCCAATAAAAATTAAATAAAGAGAGATAGCCCATGACCAAGTCCCTGTTCTTATAAAGAAAAGTGTATTAGCTAGTGTAACTTTTTCAATTGCAATATATATCCTGAATAGTTCTTGAGAAAGATGCTCTGTTATCGTTAAGAAAAACAACAAAACAGCTAAATTATTGGGCACTAAGCCAAAATATACCATGTAGGTTAAAACTGGGATAAAAAACAAGTACATTATGCCGTAAAAAAAAAGACTGTTTTTGAATATAAATATTAACTTATCAGCTTGTTTAACAATTACCCTATTGCTATATATATAAAAATCAAGACCTAAAAAAATAATTAGTAATGCGATATTGGTGTTAATCAATGTGTACTCACCTTGAAATTCTAAGGAAATGTTTTTTGTAAGTAAAAAAACGACTAAAAATTTACCTGAAATGCCAGCAAATCTAAAAAATAAATCTAAAAATTTACTTTTCATTTAAATAGTTTTGGATTATGCTCTCAGCTACGAACCAATCTAATTGAGTGTCAATGTCATGAGAGTTATATTCATTCATTTCATATTTAATAACCTTCTTAAAATTAACAATACTCATTTTTTTTAAAGAATCAATGTTTATAATATATATTGCACCGTTATATTCATACACATCAGGAATATCTTGTCTTCTTTTGTAGCCTCCCTTTTTTGACTTTTCTAAATACCCCTTTTTATTTTCTTCAAAAAGAGTGTAATAAGGGTTTGAATTGGTTAGTTTTACAGAAACAACCATGTCTAAAGAATTATTATATAGTTTTAGGGCCTCTCTAATATGTGATTCTGTCCTAAATGGAGATGTTGGCTGCAACAGAACTATAGTCTCAAAATAATTGTCGTTTTTCTCGCAAAAATCAATCGCATGCAATATAACATCTCTACTATTTGCTGTGTCTGTTGCTAGGTGATTAGGTCTTAAAAAAGGGACTAGTAAACCTTTAGCCTCAACTGAATCCTTAATATTCTGGTCGTCAGTGCTAACTATAATGTTTTGGTCCTCAAAAACCACTCTTGCTGCATTAACAGTGTAGTCTATAAGAAGCTTACCGTTAAGCTTCTTAATGTTCTTACCGGGCACGCCCTTAGACCCGCCTCTTGCTGGTATTACTACTAGGGTTTTCATCTAAAATTTTACTTTATGAATATCTATTTGGGCTTGTTCAAAATCTTCTTGCTTGCCCACATCTAACCAATACCCTGCTAATGGATAAGAAATTACTTTGCTTTTGTTATCAATAAGCATTTCCATCAAATCTGTTGCGTTAAAAAAATTTCCTTTTGGGATTAAATCTAACATCTTTTTTTTAATTAGGTATATTCCTCCATTAGAATAATATGTATATGTTGGCTTTTCTTTAAAACTTTTTACATTCCGATGACTAGTTTCTAAAACAGCATATGGGATACTAACTTGATATGGGATTGTCACCACCGATAAATCTGCATCTTGATCAATAAAATCAAGAAAAAAGCTTTCATAATCTAGATTTGTTAATATATCTGAGTTTGTAATTAATATATATTCATGCTGGAAATTTGTAATTTTAGAGACTGCTCCAATAGTGCCTAAAGGCTCATCTTCCCAAACATAATTAATGCAAGTGTTTTTATTGCTTCCATTGCCAAAATAATTTTTAATTTGCTCGCCTAAATACTTAACAGAAACCCATAAATTATCAATACCATATAGTGCTAGCCTGTCCAAATTATGCTCCATAATAGGCTTATCACCTACCTTTAACAAAGGTTTAGGAGTTGTTAATGTTAAAGGTCTTAATCTAGTTCCTTTTCCTCCAGCCATAATTACAGCATCAACCGGTAAGTAAGAACGTAATACTCTAAAATTAATAACATTAACGATCTTATTATCTTTATCGAGAACTGGGAGTATTTTAAAATTACCATCTCTATATTCAATGATTCTTTGAATATTTTCTTCACCTTTTTTTATGAAACGTGGTTTTCCTTGAATGATACTACTAACATCACTATCTATGGTAACACCCCTTATAAGACCTCTTCTTACATCTCCATCTGTTAAAGAACCTAACAAAACACCATTATTGTCAACAATAAACAAAATAGCGTCTTTACCAAGTACATTTAGCTTAACTAAAGCATTTTTTATTGTGTTGTTATGTTGCAATAAATGTTGTTTGATATTTCTCATTTAATTTGTTTTAAAACATTAATAATGCTTTTTGCTGCACCATTTTGGTAATATACATTATCCCCTTTATATGCCCCTAATTTAAGTGTTTGTTTGGTTATTTCATAAATCATTTTAGAATCAAAAATAACATTAAGGACATTTGTACTTTGTAGTCTTCCTTTTTGTCTATTTCCTACATTAATTACATACTTTTTTAATGAAGCAGCTTCTATAATTCCGCTGGAAGTGTTTCCTATTAATAAAGAAGCGTAATGCATAGCATTGAAATAATTGAGTTTCCCGAAATTTTCTATTAATGTAATTTTCTCGGGATATTCTTCTTTTAATTCTAAAATAGCTTTTCTGAAAACAGACCCAAATGTATCTGCGTTTGGCATTGTTATAACTAGATTTAAAAGCTTTGACAATTGAGAAAGTCCTTCTTTTACTTCGGCAGCAAAATGAACATTGTGTTCAGCAGATTTTGTTTCCGAATGAAAAGTGACTAATCCAAAGTGCTCATCTTTTAAACCATACTTTTTATAAAAAACATCTTTAGGTATTGGATGAAAACGTTCGATTTCGTCTAGGCTTAAAGCCCCTACATTGTGAATATTATTTGTTTCATCTATGAGTCTTGCTATCTTTTCTGAATGAACTTGAGCAGACGTAAAATGCAATATAGAAGCTAAGGAGATTTGGTGTCGATATGTATTGTCAATGGCTCCTAATGTAGCTTCTCCACCGTGCAAATGTGCAAATTTAACTTCAAAAGGAATCCCCGCTTGAACAGCTGCGCTCATTTCAAAACGATCCCCTAAACATAAAACTAAATCATAACTGTTATCTTTCCAAAAATCAGAAAACTTCATTGCTGTTAGCGCATAGGATTTAGCAATTCCTTGCCGACTATCATCTGTGAATAAAACACAGATTTCGTGTATTTTTTTATAGTTATCAGCGATTATATTGTCTATAGTATGCCCATGGAGTTTAGAAAAGTGTGTGCCAAAAGCAATTAATTCAAGTTGGAAAAAATTGTCTTCTTTTATGCTTTGCAATAGTGGGAAATAAATCCCATAATCTGCCCTTGAGCTTGTAAGTACTCCTATTTTCATATTAATTCGTCTTCAATGTAGTCTTTTGTAGCTTTTTTACCAATGTATTCGTCCCATAGCATTGGCGATATTCCATTTCCTGGTCTCTTTATAGTCAAGTTTTTATTAGTAAAAACTACTCCTTTTTTAATATCTTTATAAGCAACAATACTTTTTCTGGCTGATATCTTATTTTTGGATTCGCTTTCACTTGGTGTTTTTATTCCATTTCCTAATGCACTTTCAATATTTCGAATAGCGACAACCATATCCTTGAGTTCGGTTGGATCTAATGAAGATTTATGGTCAGGCCCTTCCATCGTCTTATCTAAAGTAAAATGCTTTTCAATAACTGTAGCTCCGAGAGCAACTGCTGCTACTGGTATTTCAATTCCCAACGTATGGTCTGAATAGCCAACATTCACTTTAAATCGATCTTTAATACTTAGCATCGCTGTTAAATTAACATCTTTCATAGGGGTTGGATACTCTGTGTTGCAATGCAGAATGGTTACGTTAGTGGCCTCTGTTCCTGATTTTAAGATGACATCAAGTGCGGCTTCAATCTCTTTCATATCTGCCATGCCAGTAGATATAATAACAGGTTTATTCAATCGACCTACCAACCTTAAGTAAGGCAAATTTGTGATTTCTCCTGAGGGAACTTTAAACAAATCAATGTTTAAATCATTTAAAAAATTGATGCTTTCTAGATCAAATCCCGTTGATAAGAATTTTATATTTTTAAACTCACAATATTTAATAAGTTTAAAATGAGATTCTTTACTTAGCTCTAATTTTTGAAGCATTTGTAATTGAGATTCTAACTGATTGTTAGTATTTTCCTTTTGATAGCTCGCTTTCTGTGCGTTTTTACTTACCAATTTTTTAGAATCAAACGTCTGAAACTTGACATAATCTACGCCAGCTGTAGCAGCAGCATCTATCAGTTTTTTTGCTAACTTTATATTTCCATTATGGTTAACTCCAGCCTCTGCTATAATCAAAGTCTTTTTCATCTCTTTATTTTTTTTGCAGGTACTCCAATCATACAACTATCATTCTCAACGTCTTTGGTTACTACTGCTCCAGCACCAATTTTATTGCTTGTACCAATTTTTAAATACTGTAAGATGGTTGCATTTGTCCCTATTAGATTTTCATTCTTAATCTTTGCTCCCCCAGATATTACTGCACAAGGGTTTACTACGTTAAAAGATCCTATTGAACAATCATGGCCTATATGAACTCCTCTGTTAATGTAATTAAAAGAGTTGAGAGTTGTGTCAACTGTAAAAACACATTGGCAAGAAATGATATTTCCTATTCCCATCGAAACACTTTCGTCAAGCTTAACGCTAGGGTGTACCAAATTAGGAAATTCAAAATTTTTATTTTGTATATATCTTTTCGTAATTTTTTTCAATACACTAGTGTCTGCTAATCCAAAAACAACCGCTACCTCATAATCAGAGTTTTTAAGAAACTCATGTTCTTTTATTATATCAAATTGAGTGTTTCCTATTTGTAAAAAACATTTTGACGAAATATCTACAAAGCCTTTGAAATCAAAAGTTCGGTTTATTTGATTAATTTCTTTTATTAATAAATAAATTTCTTTTGCAGCTCCTCCAGCTCCGATGATGTATACTTTTTTCACAGTTAATTAATTTTTAAAAATAACAATTTTGGAATAAGGCTAAAGTATGACACTGCTAGGGATGTTAATTACTCGTTCTTCAAAATATTTAGCATTATCCAGATTTCCTGTTTGAGCGTTTTTAAACATTGATAAACTATTCATTAATTTCCATATAGGTCTCGTCATTACGCCGTTTTCATTGGTTACTTTAAGAAAACTGTTTCTCTCCTCTAGATTTTCTAACAGAACTGCATTTAGCCAATAGTTTGAAATAGATTCTTTTGGACTAGTAATATATTGAATAGATTTATCTTTAAAGAAAGTCTCGTATTTATCTGCTAATATTTTTTTCTTTTTCAGAATGAGAGAAAGTTCTTCCATTTGGGCAAACCCTAATGCCGCATTAATATTTGGAAGACGGTAATTATAACCAATCATATCGTGCTCATAATCCCACGGGTGTGGTATTTTTGCGGTAGTGGTTATATGTTTTGCTTTACGGGCTATTTCATCGTCATTGGTGACTAGCATTCCCCCTCCTCCAGTAGTTATGGTTTTATTTCCATTAAAACTAAAAGTCCCTAACAAACCAAAGGTGCATGTGTGTTGTCCTTTGTAGTAGCTTCCAAGCGACTCTGCGGCGTCCTCTACAGTAGCTATGTTAAATCTATTGCAAACAGTTATAATCTCATCAATTCGTGCAGAAAACCCGAAAGTATGCATAGGGACTACCGCTTTAATTTTCTTCTTTGTTTTTTTGTTTATACAATTACCATTCACCATTTCAGTTTTATGAGTGAGGAAATGTTCTAACTTTTCAGGGGAGAGACTAAGTGTGTCTTTATCTACATCAACAAAAACGGGGCTAGCTCCGATATAACTTAGCGCATTAACGGTTGCGATGAAAGTCAAAGGCTGGGTAATTACCTCATCATTATGTTCAACCCCAGCCATTATAAGGGCTATATGTAAAGCAGCTGTCCCATTTGAAGTAGCAATAGCATGTTTAGCCCCTGTAAATTTTACCATTTCATTTTCAAATAGATCAACAAATTTTCCCACACTAGAAACAAAAGTAGAGTCTATGCATTCATTGAGATACTTTTTCTCATTCCCAATAAATATTGGAGCATGAAGAGGTATAAATTCTTCAGTCTTAAATGTTTTTTTTGTGAAAGAAATAAATTCTTGGTGCATATAATTACATTTTACTATCTAAATATTTACCTGTTTCTTTATGTCCAAAATCAGGGATCATTTTGTGAAACAACTCAACTATTTGCTTTTTGTCCCATTGCTTTTGCTGTTTCATTTTCTGAACAGTCTGAGCAAACAACTCTAATTTTGTGTTGTTGTAAGTTAGATCATTTTTTATAACTCCTAAATTTTCAAAACGACTCATATCTAACGTTTCATCGTCAGTAAAGAACTCTTCAAAATCTTTTTCTCCGGTAGTATCACTGGCCTTAAACAAACAGGGCCACTTTCCTTCTTCTGGAAGTGTGTGTATTAAACGTCTTGCTTCATCTTCATTTTTACATAAATATGGTTCAAATTTAAGGTCTCTAAGATATTTGATTGCTATATCAGCAAAAGATATTAGATGTAAATTTTCGCTTAGTTTAGGAAAAAAAACATCTCTATTTTTTCCAAAAACACATGACATTAAACAAAGTTCCCCTGACTCTTTTGGAATAACAAAATATCGTTTTATATCGTTTGGAGCTACAATTGGCTGCCTCTTTTTTATACGTTGATCAAAACCGTGTAACAATGATCCGTCGGAAAATGCTACGTTGGCAAAACGAGCAGTAGATATTTTAATATCTTTACTTTTTCTCATTATAAACATCTCCATGATTCGCTTAGACGCACCCATCATGTTTACTGGATTAGCAGCTTTGTCAGTAGAAACACAAAAATATTTTTTCACACCACTATCAATAGATTGTTGTAATGTTTTTTCTGTATTAAAAATGTTTACATCAATCATTCTCATCAAAGTAAATGGGTCTTTTTCACTTCTCACATGTTTAAGAGCAGATAAGTTAAGAACATAATCATATTTCCCGTCGGATTCAATAAATGCATCATATTCTATGGATCCAATATCCAAAGCATACGTTTTAAAATCTCCATCTATATATCCAAAAGAACTTCTTATATCTCTAACTAGTTCTACTAAATTGTTTTCACTAATATCAACAACGTGAAGTTTTTTTGGGTTTCTCTTAAAAATTTCTTTTACAACTGCTTGACCAATAGATCCAGCGCCTCCAATAACTAGAAATGATGAAAAAGAAACTATTTTACTTAGTTCTTGTTCATGGTCACTTATATCTTGAAAAAAAAGTTCTTCTTTTCTTCCTATTAAATTGAGTTTGTCCATAGAAAATTTGAATTATTGTTAATGGTATCTCTCCAAGATAAAATTTCGATATTTAGAGTTTTTTTAATTTTTGATTTATCCATAACGCTAAAAAAGGGTCGCTTCGCTGGAGTTGGATATGCGGCTGTTTTAATTTGGTTTAATTTAATTTGTGTGTGCGAGGCTTCAAAAATAGTTTTAGCAAAATCATACCAGCTAGCCACCCCTTCGTTGCTGTAATGATAAAGTCCAAAATTAGTGTTTTTAGAACTTATAATTTTTAATATGACGTCTGCTAAATCGCCTGCATAAGTTGGTGTTCCTATTTGATCTGATACCACACTAATTTCATCACGTGTCTCCGCCAATTTTAGCATCGTTTTCATAAAATTAGCACCATGCTCGGAATATAACCAAGACGTTCTAAGTATAAAATACGTTTCTAATGTTTGTTTAATTTCAATCTCCCCTTGAAGCTTTGACGCTCCATATACACTTATGGGTTTGGCGACATCTGTTTCGGTATAAGGTTCGTTTTTTTCACCATCAAACACAAAATCGGTCGAAATCTGAATTAAAATTGCGTCAAATTCGCTGCAAGCTATAGCTAAGTTTTTTGCGCCGTTTGCATTGATTTCAAAGGCTTTTTCGACGTCTGACTCTGCTTTGTCAACAGCGGTATAAGCCGCACAGTTAATGCAGTAATCAATCTTTTTATTGGATTTAAAAAATGTGTTTACCTGATTTAAATCACAAATATCTAATTCTTTGTAATCTGTATAAATAAAATCTAAATCTTCATACTGCTTTGCAAGGTCTTTAATGCAACTTGCTAACTGTCCATTACTTCCGGTCACCAATACATTCCTCATATAGATCTGTTTGAAAGTGTTGGCAATACTAAGTCTTTCTCTGAAACAATAAACTCATTGGCTGGTAGCCTCCAGTCGATCGCCAGGGATGGATCATCATACCGAAGCCCTTGTTCTGACTCCTTGTTATAAAAATTATCACATTTGTAAGAAAAGATTGCGGTTTCGCTAAGGACTATAAACCCATGTGCAAATCCTCGTGGGACAAAAAGTTGTCTTTTGTTGTCTTCCGATAATTCAATTGAAAAATGCTTAGAAAATGTCGGAGACTCTTTTCTCATATCGACGACCACGTCTAAGACCGTTCCTCTGACGGCCCGCACCAGTTTAGCCTGAGCATATGCCCCTGTTTGAAAATGTAACCCTCTTAAAACACCTTTGGAAGAAAAGGATTCGTTGTCTTGAACAAAATCAACAGTCTTTCCAATTAATTCATTAAACTTGCTTTGATTGAAACTTTCGAAAAAGTAGCCTCTAGGATCTTTAAACACGTTGGATTCTATAATAAAACACCCTTTAAGTTTTGTTTCTTTGGCTGTCATTTTATTTATTTAATAGTTGCATTAAATTTTGACCGTATCCGCTTTTTAATAAGGGCTCCACTAATGCTTTCAGTTGGGTCTCGTTAATGAAGCCCATTTCAAAAGCAACCCCTTCAATAGCGCCTACTTTTAATCCTTGACGTTGCTCTATGACTTCCACAAATTGCGAAGCTTGCATTAACGATTGAAAGGTCCCCGTATCCAACCATGCGGTTCCTCGGTCTAAAATACTGACACTAAGGTTGCCTTGTTTGAGGTATTCTTTATTAACATCGGTTATTTCTAACTCGCCTCTGTGACTCGGTTTGATGTTTTTCGCAATTTCGACGACCGTGTTATCATAAAAGTAAATCCCTGGAACGGCATAATTCGATTTTGGGTGTTCTGGTTTTTCTTCAATAGATATCGCTTTGCCATCTTCATTAAATTCAACAACTCCATAACGTTCTGGGTCATTAACTCTATACGCATAAATAATGCCACCTTCAGGGTTGTTGTTAGCCTGCAAAAGTTTTTCTAAACCTGTCCCATAAAAAATATTATCTCCTAAAATTAGAGCGACCTTATCATTTCCAATAAACTCTTCGCCAATTAAAAAGGCCTCTGCTAAACCATTTGGATGTTCTTGTACGGCATATTCAAATGAACAACCGTATTTTTTACCATCTCCAAGTAAGTTTTGAAATAATGGCAAATCTTTGGGGGTTGAAATAATTAAGACCTCATTGATCCCAGCATACATTAATGTAGACAACGGATAATAGATCATTGGCTTATCGTAAATAGGCATGAGTTGCTTACTTACAGACAGTGTTAAAGGGTGAAGTCGTGTTCCAGACCCCCCTGCAAGAATTATTCCTTTCATTTAACCTTTATTATATTGGTTATTATAATAGAACTGATACGCTCCGCTCGTCACATTTTTTAGCCAAACATCATTATTTAAATACCAGTCGATGGTAATAGCCAAACCTTCTTCAAAAGTAACGGTGGGCTCCCAACCTAATTCATTTTTTATCTTTGAAGCGTCAATAGCATAACGCAAATCATGCCCTGGTCGATCTTTTACAAAGGTAATTAGTTTTTCTGAATCGCCTTTCGGTCGACCGAGTTTTGCGTCCATTTGTTGACACAACACCCTTACTAAATCTATATTTTTCCACTCGTTGAATCCACCGATATTGTAGGTTTCTTTATTTTTTCCTTTGTGAAACACTAAGTCAATAGCTATTGCATGGTCTTTGACATATAGCCAATCCCTTGTGTAATCGCCATTTCCATAGACTGGAAGTGGCTCATTGTTTATAATATTATTAATAAATAGCGGGATTAATTTCTCTGGAAATTGATTCTGCCCATAATTATTGGAGCAGTTTGTAATTACGTAGGGCATGTTGTATGTTTCTCCGTAAGATCTTACAATGTGATCTGAACTCGCTTTTGAAGCCGAATAAGGCGAGTTTGGGTCATAGGGAGTCGTTTCCGTAAACAGTCCAGTTTGTCCTAATGTTCCGTAAACTTCATCGGTGCTTACATGATAAAATAATTTGTCCTGAAAATCACCTTGCCAAGTGTTTCTAAAGGCGTTTAACAGAATCGTCGTCCCAAGAATATTTGTTTTAATAAACGCTAAAGGATCTTTGATGGACCGATCGACGTGAGACTCGGCCGCTAAATGGATAACGCTGTCAAACTTGTGTTTTTCAAACAGCTCGTTTATGAAGCTCTCGTCCGTAATATCCCCTTTAATGAAGGTGTAGTTTGACTTGGATTCAATCGTTTTTAAGTTCTCTAAATTGCCCGCATAGGTTAATGCGTCTAAATTATAAACGTGATACTGTGGATACTTTTCTACAAATAAGGTTAGGACATGCGAGCCTATAAAGCCAGCTGCCCCCGTTATTAAAATAGTCATACAGTCGTTTTATATTTTTCTAAAAATTTAAAAAATTCAAGTCCCAATAAAACAATGAAGGCAAGTAAAAACAAGACGATGGTATAATATAACTTAACACTAAGTTGTTTTCCAAAAAGGGTCTTGGTATTGCTCGCAAACCCGGAGTCTTGCTTATTAGAAATGGTTTCAATGATAAATTGCTTATCCAGTAATTCTCTTTCTATTTCTACCAATTCACTCCTCAACACCAAATCACTTTGGTATAAATCGTATTCTTTGGTTTTATCGGTTTCGCCTGAGCCTTCAAAAGTGATGCCAATTTCAGAAGCTTTATCCGAACTCAGTCCTTGTTCTAAAACGCGTTTGTAAGTGCTTTGAAGCGAATCTGATTTAACCAGTGCTAATTCCAAACCTTCCTTGGTTTTGTTGAGACCTGCAATGTCTTTGTTCTGCTCGTTTATAAAAAAAGGATTGGAGTTAATGGACTCAACAATACTTTCAAAAACAGATTTAAAACTATTTCTTTGAGTCGAATTGATCTTTACTTGCTGATATTTGTGCGTGTAGTCTTCATTGTTTTGCAAGAAGTCTTCATACTCAATTTTGGTTGCAGCCAAGGAATCTAGTTTTTTAACGTAATCGTTAAACGCCAAAAGTTTGTCGTTTTCACTCACCACTGGTTCTACTTGAAATGATATAATCGATTCAGCCTTCTCTTCCTCTAAATTTAAAACTGATCCTAGAGTTTGAAAATCCCCTTGTCTTACCAAATCGTTGTAGTAACTTACGGAGTTATATAGGTTTTCTCCTGTTGGATAATTTTGCACAACGGTCACCGAAGACTCATATTTAGGTGCTGCCGATTTACTGTTTAACACCCCATAGACAAATCCCAAAATCGCCGCTAATGCAAGAATAATAAGTCTTTTTTTTACGAAAAAAACGAGCCATACAAATGCTAAGAAAATGCTCTTAAAAATGTTATATATAAAGTTAAAAAAACGATCAAAGGCATTTCCAATAAGCTTAAAAAGTTGTCCTAAATCAACTTCTTCTGAAGTGTTGGGTGTATTTGAATTTGTACTCATAATCTACTAATTAAAAATCTGTTGTAAAATTTGTTTGGTAATTAAATACGTTGGTTTGACTCCACTTGATCCAAGCCCCCCAGAAGCCAATGTACTCCCTGTTTCGAGAGGGTTATCACTCGCATAATAAGCGTACCGTACTTTGACATTCGGGTTAATACTGTGTCTTACCTTAGAGGCTGCTTGTATCGCTTTTTGATAATGAGCGCCCTCCATCTCCAGCCCAATAACATTCCAGGTGGAGTCGTGGAAAAACTTTAAAAGATCTTTATTTTGAAGAGATGTGCCCAAAACAGTCACCATCGTGCCTTCAAATGCTCTTAAATCTTTGGTATCAAAATCTTTAAGAGTTAACTCATTTTTAAAAGGATAATTATCTGCGGTGCCTTCAAAGATATGAGCCGAGGGTATCATAATATCTCCTTTTGATCCTTCTAAAATCCCTGCCTTACCCATGATAGAAATAGAATCTACGTTAAGGTGAATATTCCTATCAGCGGTTTTAAAAGGCTTTAACAGTTCATCAATCGTTTCATAGGCTTGCTCCCCAAAGGCGTAGTCCATTACAATAATAACGGGCGCATCTTTTGTGCTATCTAACTTGAATGATGTGTTTGAAAAATCGACCTTTGATGTATCAAATATTTGAACATCTATATTGGTGCCTGAAGAGTCTTTTATGTCAATCATACCTTCTTGCAACGCTAATTGTTTCGTTTTGTTGCGAAGAGCTTGGTTTTCTTCTTTACTCAATTGCTCATACACCGTAAAAATATCATGTTTAGAACATAACGTTTTAAGGGCTTTGGGCGCATGAAGCGTGTTCATTACACTGTGTAAGTTTGCCGAAATAATATGGATTGGACGATTGAGTAATTGGTGTTTCTGAAGCGTTTCTTTAATGGTGTTCGCCCAGACCTCTCCATGAATATGGTGTCCCAACCGCTCTCTAAGAACGGGACTAAAACTAATCGTTCTTTTAGAATTATCAACAATCTCTTCAATCGCACGCTTTCCGAGCCAATAAATGAGGTGTAAAAAATGGTCTGGTTGAGAAGGTGTCGAAAATTGATCGTAGACCTCTAAAATTTCTTCAAACGTTCGGCCTAAGATATTTCCGGTATGAGTAATGGCTAACTCACGTTCTTTTTGATTTAGTTTTTTCTTTGAAAGCACTGCCGTTTCCAGTTTAACCCAGTCTCTTGTGGTGGTTCCTTTGTCATCGATCACAACACGTTTTGCAATTTTATGAGACTCAATAAACATAAATGTTAGATGCGTCAAGATATCATAAATCTCCGAACGTCCACGAGTGATCTCTATGTTCATTTGTTCAAAGTCGATACGGTAACAATCTCGTCGCCTTTTAGAAGGGATAATTACTTCAAAATGAGAATTACCAAATCCTTCAGCACTCGTTAAGTTGATTAAAATGCACTCTTCGATGCCCAGGGGCAGTCGGTCAACAACATAAAGCAACCCTTCTAATTCTGTCTTATCGCCTGCAATAGACCCATAGATTTCAGGTTGTAATTGAAGTAATGCTTGACGCAACGTTTCTCCAGAGACCCCCATTGGCTTATAGAACCCTCTGTTAAATAAGTGACGCATGGTCAAATACATGCGCTCAATCGCATGAGAGCTTTCTTGAGCCCTGGTGCGTATGATATTTTTAGTTTGATTTTGTTTCATTGGTCGTACAAATATAAGCTAAATAGTCTGATTATTTTTAATCAGGGTGTCCGCTATTTTTCGATCGTTAGATAATCGCGGTGTTTTGTTCTGCCCGCCTAGTTTACCAATCGTCTTCATATAATTTTGAAAACCGTCTTTTTTAACCTGAGTGATTTTTAAAGGTTTTAAAACTTTTCCTTGAATCAGATCCAGATAATAACTATTTTGAAGCTGCAACGCTTGATCGATTTTAAGCTCAAAATTCTCAATATCTGATGGCGGGTTTTCAAACTCAACAAACCATTCGTGAAAGGGAAGCCCTTCTGATGGCGCGATCTGAGGTGCCACCGTAAATTCACTCACACTGATGTCCGTCGATTTCAGAGCGCTTAAAAGCGATTGCTCAACTTCCTTTGCAATTACATGTTCTCCAAAAGCAGAAATAAAATGTTTAATGCGACCACTAACAATCACCTTAAATGGCGCTAAGGAGGTAAACTGAATTGTATCCCCAATATTATAAGCCCAAAGACCCGCATTTGTTGAGATAATCATCACATAATTAACCCCTATCTTGACGTCTTTTAATGTCAACCGTTTGGGTATTGGATCAAAAAAAGTGTCTGCAACGATAAACTCATAAAACATTCCAGAGTCTAACTGAAGAAGCATTCCTTGGTCATTTTGTTGATCTTGAAATGCAAAAAAGCCTTCGCTGGCAGGGTAAAGCTCTACACTGTCCACTTTTCGACCTATTAAGGTTTCAAATTTGGATCGGTAGGGTTCATAATTAACGCCTCCAAAAATAAAAAGACTGAGATTTTTGAAAATATCTCCTACTTTTTGACCCTTTTCATCAATTAGTTTCTCAAAATACATTTGAACCCAAGAAGGAATACCTGCAATTACAGACATGTCTTCACCAACGGTTTCTTGAACAATCGTATTGACTTTCGTTTCCCAGTCTTCAATACAGTTGGTTTTCCAAGAAGGAAGTCGGTTTTTTTGAAGGTATTTAGGGACATAATGTGCTACAATGCCTGATAACCGCCCCAGTTGAATGCCGTTTTTGGTGTCAAGAACAGGACTTCCTTGTAAGAAAATCATTTTTTTAGTAACGATCTGAGTATTTCCTGTTTGATGAATGTATAATAAAATAGCACTTTTAGCCGCTTCTATATGGCCCGGCATGCTTTCTTTGGTGATTGGAATGTATTTAGCGCCCGAAGTTGTTCCGGACGTTTTAGCAAAATATAGTGGTTTCCCCTTCCAAAGAATGTCTGATTCCCCCGCCACAACCTTTTCTACGTAGGGTTTCAAGGCTTCATAATCACGTACTGGTACACGCTTGATAAAATCTTCATGAGTGTTGATGTTGGTGAAATCATGCTCCTTTCCAAATTGCGTTGAGCGCGCTTCTGAAATCAAAGATTGAAACACTTTTTGCTGTGTTTCAATAGGGTTGGAGGCCCATTTATTAATTTTATTATACGTTTTGGCCGCGTATAATTTTGCGAAGAACGCTTTAAGTGATGGCATTTTGGTTGGCTTTAAAAATCAATAAAAGTTGAAGGGTTTAACGGAGTTCCATTATACCATAATTCAAAGTGTAAATGGGGACCTGTACTTAATTCCCCTGATGTACCAGAAACGGCAATGACCTCACGGGATTTCACAAAATCACCTTGTGTTTTTGTAAGTGACGAATTGTGTTTGTAAACTGAAATTAATTCATCGCCATGATCAATAATAATGACGTATCCTGTATCTGAAGTCCAAGAAGAAAAAATCACTCGGCCATCCGCAGTGGCTTTTACAGGGGTGTTTTTAGGGACAATTATATCAACCGCAAAATGTGTTTCATTAGGATCAAATACAGCACTCAAAGAGCCATTAACTGGCGGAAAAAAAACAAAGTTTGTAATTGACGTTGCAGTATCAAACAAGTTGTATTTATCTTCATTGTTTATTTTTTCTCTTAAAATTGAATCCGCCTGAGAAGGTTTTAAGTCCAAAATAGCGGCGTCTGATTGAGCAGCCTTATAAATAGAATCTTTATTAATCTCAACCGCACTAACTTCACCTCGCAAAACGCTTTTGACAGAATTAATATAAACATCGTTCCTATTAATTACGTTTAACAAAGAATCAGTTTTAAAATCAAGAGTCATTGCTTGCTTTTGAAGAGACGTAGATGAATAGCCGGGTATGTACTCTCGAAGCGGCGTAAAAGCAATAATAACAGAGGTGATCGCGACTAGAAAAACGGCCACTAAAAAACTTATAACAAACACATTAAGACGAGTTAGCTTAACCGCTAATCGTTCTTCAAAAGTATCTTCATTTAAAACCACTAAGCGATACTTATGAAGAAGTTTTTTTTTGAATTTCTTTTTTTCTGAGTTTTTTCTACGCATTTCACTACAAAATTAAATAAAAATTAAGCGATTCTTGTATTTATAATTGACTAAAGTTTGAAATACCTCTATATTTAAAGGATAATTATTAACTTTGTAGTCTAAATTTATAGCAATATGAACACGTATATGTTACCTCTAGTTATCGGAGCACCGCAAATTATTTTGATTGTGGTTGTGGTTCTTTTGTTGTTTGGCGGCAAAAAAATTCCTGAACTGATGAAAGGTTTAGGAGGTGGAATCAAAGAATTCAAAAAGGCCAGTCAAGAAGAAACAAAAGACGCTGAAGAAAAAAAAGACTAAATAAATCCCGGCTTAGCTGGGGTTTATTGTTTTATTCCGATCGATTGTATAATCGCTTCTAACTCAAAGACGTAATCGCGCTTTTGCACTGAGGGAGCAAACACAAAGCCTTCTGCAACTAAATAGCGATTATTTAGAGTGTCTTGTATCCAGTAATTGATGAAGGGTCCAGACATAAAAGCATCTTTTACTTGCCAAATACTTTTTGTTTCAAAACTGTTTAGGTTTGCAACTTTAGCCTTCCCAAAGAAAGCTGTATATGCATTTTCAGTTGTCATATAACTTCCCTCTACGGGTCCTTCAATATATTGTTTCCCAATCGAATCGCGTACTTTAATTACACGTTTTGCAAGCTCATCTTCTGTTAAACTTTTATCATAAGGAAGTGTATACAGCAATAAATTAACAGTCCCTGTTTTAATATCTCTTCGAATCCAGAAAAAATCATTTTCTTGTTTAGCAATTCGATAAACAGACGGAAACTGAATATTTATCCCTAGTTGATTTGTGATCGATTCGGAATTAAATAATGCTTTTTTAGAGCGCCGGTGCTTTTCCTGAATCTCTTGTGCTTTAAAAGCTTTTTTTATTTTCGCCTGATTCGTATTAATCTGGTCAACAATCTCCTCATTTGTCATTCCATTAACAACAACCATTTTTTGAGGAGAAGCATACGGGTTTGTATAAAATTTTGTGGAAGGGGCGACTCCTTTCGTTATTTTTAAAACAAGTCGGGTATTTTTCACAAAGCCCGAAAAAACAGAGGATGGTATTTGGCGTAATGAAAATTGCGGCTCATCTTGAGGCAATCCGTATAAAGGAGCTCCAACAGTCGACCTTATGACTTCTCCTACAGATGAATCCCATAAGCTATTATCAATCACCACCGATAAGTCATTAATATTTCCAGACGATTGTGGTTTGTAAACTTTTTTTGAGTTTGTATCCTGACAAGCCACAAATACTAGAAATAAACATAACGCTTTTTTACAAAATCTCATTGAATCGTTTTTTAATTAGAAATAATCAACTTCATTCCGGGTTTTAAATAGTTGTCCCAAATATCGTTCCATTCTTTAAGGTTTTGAATAGAAACTCCAGACAATTTATTTGAAATACTCCAGAGTGAATCTCCTGCTTTCACCAAATATGTTAATTTATTGGGTTTGCTTTTGAGGGCTGTGGTGGTAGGTTTCGAAAAACGATGGGCTGTAGGGTTCCTCGAATAGATCGTCAATCGCTGCCCAATTTTTAAATCATTTGATCGGAGTCCATTCCATTTTTTAATTTGACTAACTCTGACTTTAAAGTTCCGTGCAATTTTCCCTAAAAAATCTCCAGATTTAACTTTATACCGTATTTTAGAATCAATCTCAAAAAATTGAGGTAATGGTTTCTCTCTCGCTTCATATTCAGCTTTAGAAAAAGCATAAATGTCTTGTTCATTTTGAACGAAATCTCCAATTTTAGTGAGCGGAAGTCTAAGCGTGTATGTTTTATCTTTTAAAACGGGAATAATATCCAGTTTGTAAGCTGGATTTAAAAATTGAAGTGTTTCTATTTTAGTGTCTGTCAGCTCAGCAACATGGTCTAAAGAAATCATCTGCTTTACATGAATCGTATCCGTTGAAATAATTGGAAATTGATTTTTATCGACTTTAAACCCGTGGGCATCGGCATATTCAAAAAGATACATTGTTGCTAAAAACGCAGGAAGATACCCTGCTGTTTCACTTGGTAAAAAAGAACGAATATTCCAGTAATTTTGATACCCTCCCGAGCGACGAATCGCTTTGGTAACGTTTCCAGGGCCCGAATTATAGGCTGCTAAGGCAAGATCCCAATCTCCAAAAATCTTGTATAATGAATCTAAATATTTTGCTGCAGCGTTAGTTGCTCTTAAGGGATCGCAGCGTTCATCCACGTAGCTGCTTACTTCAAGACCATACTGCTTGCCTGTCGCGAACATAAACTGCCAGAGTCCAGTAGCGCCAACGCGCGATTTGGCACACGGTTTTAATGCCGATTCAACCACCGCCAAATATTTAATTTCTAAAGGAAGGTTGTATTTGTCTAGAACTGCTTCAAACATTGGGAAATAATAATGACTCCGACTTATAAGCGTTTCGGTCGAGCGTTTTCGGTTTTTTAAATAGCTCTTTATAACGCTTTCTAATGAGGGATTATACTCAATATTAAAGGGTGTTTTAGCATCTAAAATTGCCAATCGTTTTTTAAGCGTATCGGATGGGAGTTCTGGATAATAAATTGCTTCGTATGACTGATTAGAAACCGCTTTACTAAGGGTGTCGTACAAGGAGTTTTTATACAACTCAGTTCGCCACTTTTTTTCAATTCCCTGAACGTTTAGATTGGCCGGAATGGAGTCTAATGTTGGAGCGTTTACTACGGCCAAACTATCCATAGTCTGACTCTGTAACTGACCAAATGTTAAGACTACTAAAACCAAGAAACCTTTCATCATCATTCTATAATATAACCATTATTATGAGGGCCTATTAGTACTAAAAAGTTCTTCTTATTCAGAGATTGCAGCAATCCCTGGAAGGGTTTTACCTTCTAAACTTTCTAGCATTGCGCCACCACCAGTACTCACATAACTCACTTTTCTCTGGAATCCAAATTGCTTCACCGCCGCTACCGAATCGCCTCCACCAACAAGTGAAAAAGCACCTTTTTTGGTCGCTTCTGCTATAGAGTTTCCTAAGGCAATCGTACCGCTAGAAAAGGTATCCATTTCAAAAACTCCTAAAGGGCCGTTCCATAAGATAGTTTTACATTGCTGAACGACGTCATGAAAGATTGCTTTTGATTTTGGTCCGCAATCTAAGCCTTGCCAGTTCTCAGGAATTTCCCTGACATCGACAACCTGTGTGTTTGCGTTATTACTAAAATCATCTGCCGCCAAAACATCAACTGGAATGTGAATTTGAACGTTTTTAGCTTTGGCTCTTTCAAGAATTTGAAGGGCTAGTTCCATCTTATCATCCTCACAAATAGAATCTCCTACATGACCGCCAAGCGCTTTTACAAATGTAAAAGTCATCCCACCACCAATAATCAAATGATCTACTTTGTCTAAAATATTATCAATAATCGTAATCTTAGAAGAGACTTTAGCACCCCCTAAAATTGCCAAAACTGGCTTTTCGCCTGTTTTCATGACCTTATCGATACTTTCAATTTCTTGAGCCAATAAACTTCCGAAACATTTATTTTCTGGAAAAAACTGAGCAATAATCGTTGTTGAGGCATGCGCTCTGTGAGCAGTCCCAAAAGCATCATTGATATAGAAATCTCCAAGTTTAGACAGGGCTTCTGCAAAACCTGTATCCCCTTTTGTTTCTTCTGAGTGGTATCTTAAATTTTCTAATAACAGAACCTGACCTGGTTGAAGATTTGCAGATGCAGCTTGTGCTTCTTCGCCAATACAATCACTAGAAAATAAAACTTCAACCCCTAAAATTGTTTCAAGTGTACTTACAATATGACGTAATGAAAATGCGGGCTCTTTCGCTTTTGGACGACCCAAATGAGACATTAAAATACAGCTTCCACCATCTTCTAAAACCTTTAAAATAGTTGGTTTAGCGGAGACCATTCGTGTGGAATCAGAGACTTCAAACAAATCGTTTAAAGGCACATTAAAATCAACTCGTATTAATGCCTTAGTGTTTTTAAAGTTTACGTTCTGTATTGTTTTCATTTCTTTGAAAAAATTTTGTTTAATTTATAAGATTTCAAAGGTAAGTATTTCTTTTAGCCTATGAAATATCAGCATAAAAAAGTTATATGAAAACTCAAGAAATGAGAAAAACATAATTTATTGTTTAGAAACGTTTAGCATGTGTAGATAATAAACAAGATTCAATTAAATCTTCTATCTTTGTTTTATGACTTTTGATGCTATTATAGGACAGTCTTTTTTAAAAACCCACTTGAAACAGGGGGTGAGTTCTGGGCGAATTCCACATGCACAACTTTACGTTGGAAAACAAGGGGTGGGCGCACTACCGATGGCGATTGCTTATGCCGAATATTTAATGACTCTCCAAGAAGGGGGCGTAAGAAAAATGAGCCCGCTAACACATCCAAACATCCACTTTGCATATCCTGTCACAACAAGCGACAAGGTTAAGTCCAAGCCTGTTTCTTCTAACTACCTGACTGAGTGGCGTTCATTTATCGAGTCAAACCCATATGGATCTATCAACGATTGGTATGACATGATTGGAGTCGGCAATAAACAAGGTAATATTGGAGTCGATGAGGCAAATGATATTGTCTCTAAAATGTCCTTAAAGGCATTTAACGGAGGTTACAAAGTAATGATAGTGTGGATGGCGGAAAAAATGAATTCGATGTGTGCTAATAAACTTTTAAAGCTTATTGAAGAACCCGCAGATAAAACGGTATTTATCCTAGTGACAGAAGACGAAGAGCAATTGATTAGCACCATTCGATCACGATGCCAAACGATTCATTTAAACCCACTTTCTGAGGACGCTATAAAAAAAGTCCTTGTAAATAAACATGGTACCGAAGCTAGCTTAGCACAAAATATTGCTCACCAGGCAGAAGGGAGTTATAGTAGAGCGCTAGATCTATTAAGTCAAGAGCCTGAAGATCTTCAGTTTGAAACTTGGTTCATCACATGGGTTCGAACGGCGTTTCAAGCTAAAAGCAACAAACAATCCATTAATAGCTTAATGGCTTGGAGTGATGAAATCTCTAAAACCGGTCGAGAAATTCAAAAACAATTCTTGGACTATAGTTTACGGTTTTTCAGACAGGCGATGCTCTTTAATTATGACGCTAACTCCTTGGTTTTCATAAATTTAAGTGACAAAACCTTTAAGTTTGAAAACTTTGCTCCTTTCATTGATGCCTCAAATATTGTAGAAATTTCTAAAGAAATTGAACTTGCGGGTTACCACATTGAGCGCAATGCAAATGCGAAAATTGTGTTAACTGATTTATCTATAAAACTCACTCGTCTTTTACACCTTAAAAAAGCCTAATTTTTAGTGTAGCTTTTATTTAGGTGTTCTAATATTTGTTGAGTTAAATCAGAAGTATCTTCTCCATATAATACACTTCCGGCTTCATTGCTTCCTAAGATGTAGTTATATCCGTTAGACTCTCCATAAGTTCTAACAAAGTCCTTTACTTTTGAAATAATAGAATCGTTAAGGGTTTGACTTTCTTGAGCAATTTGTTGTTGTTCAAATTGAACCCGTTGTGACAATAATTGTTCTTTTTGCTGAAGTTCTTGTGAAAGTTTCTGAATTGCAGGTTGAGACAATTTACGTGCTTTTAATTCCGCTTCTTTAATTTCTAACTCAAATGCAGACCTCAAACTGTCCGTTCGAATTTTGAATGCTTCTATCTTTATTTGGAGTTTTGCTTCAATATCGACACGTTCTTGATAATCATTAATAAGGACGACATTATCTACAAAGCCAATTTTTTGTTGTTGACAAGCTGTGAAAGTAAGAATCGTTAAAAATGTAAGTGCTAATTTTTTCATATGAATGTAATTTGTTTAACGCTGTAAAAGTAGAAAAGTTATTTAAATATTCTAAAAATATAGTACCGGTTTTTAGATATAGTAAAAAACTATCACATTTGTTTTGTTTGATTGTAAAAAACTATCGCAAATAGCGGCCATAAAACACCCTTGTAAGTGTTTACAAAAAAGGCCTGTCAATTATAAGGAGCCAACGCTAAAACAGCCTCAGGACGCCTTAAAACACTAATTTTTGTTTTTCAAGACATATATCAGCGAAGAATACTCACCAGACTTTCGCGCTTTTAAGTTTGAGAGAAAACCAATCCGCAAACTGCTCAACATCCGATGTGAGCCTGACTTTAATTTATTAGAAAGCAAACTAACATAATACGCATCCATCAAAAGTGGGTATGTCGATTCTAATTTCATTTGAATTTCAGAAAACACGTTAGTGATCGATTGCTGAGAAAAATGCCATAAATGTCTTGGCACATCATACGCTGCCCAATAGTCTCTAAAGAAAAACGCATCAAAACTTTTAAAATTTGGAACCGCTATAATAATACGTCCGTTTGGCTTAAGAAGTTTTTTAAACAACTTAAGATCGTTGTCAAGGTCGGGTAGGTGCTCTAGAACATGCCAAAGTGTTATGACATCGAACGAATGATGATCTAGATTTTGCAAGGTTTCAGAATCAAAAACAGTGTTCGGTTCTTTTGAGTTAGCAAGCGTTCTTGCTGACGCATTGGGCTCAATCCCTGTAACATCCCAGCCACTATTTTGGGCGGCTCTTGAAAAATATCCTGTGCCAGCTCCAACGTCCAAAAGAGTCCCTTCCTTGGGTTGAAATGGTTTTAAGAGTCGTAACTTTCGTTTCACAGTAGCATACCGAACAACATGATAAAGCACATCAAACAAAGAGCGACGCTGATTAGTATGAGATATGTAATTTGTTTCTGGATAGTAGCTTGAAAGGGCAGAGGCTGTTGGTTTTGGGTGCGTGTAAAGCAACGCTCTCGAATCGTCATGGCGTAGCTCGAAAGCATCTCCACTAACGGCATGGTCTTTAAGTTTAAGATAGATTTGATCTGTTTTCATAACGTTCCACGTGGAACAATTGCAATTAATTAACGCCCCATGTACACCAATAAAACAGAGATATCATTGGGTGACACTCCGCTAATCCTAGAGGCTTGAGCAACAGTCACAGGCTGAACTTTTTTCAACTTTTCGCGTGCTTCATAACTCATGGATTTGATTTGAGAATAGTCATAACCAACTGGGATTTTAACATATTCTAATCGTGTTAATTTATCTGCATTGTTTTTTTCTTTAGCAATATAACCCGAATATTTAACCCGAATCTCCGTTTGTTCAATCACTTCATTATCTAAGTTGTGGTCGCGTATGTAAGTTTCTACGGGTTCAAATTTACGAACATCTTCAATGCCAATGTTTGGCCTAGAAAATATTTTAAATAATTTATCAGACTGACGAATAGGCGATGATTGCTTATTCTCAAGGATAGGATTTGCCTCTTCGGGTTTAATACTTTGAGCTCTAAAAAACGCGACAAAAGCTTCCGCTTTGGAAAGTTTTTCCTCCATCCTTCTTAATCGTTTTTCGCTTGAAATACCTAATTCAAACCCCTTCGGCGTCAAACGGATGTCTGCATTATCTTGCCTAAGAAGTGTTCTGTATTCTGCTCGTGATGTAAACATTCGGTAAGGCTCTTCCGTTCCCTTTGTAATTAAATCATCAATCAAAACACCAATATAAGCTTCATCTCTTTTTAGTATGAAAGACTCCTTTTCTTGAACTTTAAGACTGGCATTGATTCCTGCCATTAAACCTTGTGAAGCAGCTTCTTCGTAGCCTGTGGTTCCGTTAATTTGACCTGCAAAATAAAGTCCATTGATAATCTTTGTTTCCAAGGAATGAGTCAACTGAGTAGGAGGGAAGTAATCATATTCAATTGCATAACCTGGTCTAAAAAACTTGACGTTCTCAAAACCTTTGACCGCACTTAAAGCTTTAAATTGAACATCTTCAGGCAATGACGTAGAAAATCCATTAACGTAATATTCTACGGTATTCCAGCCTTCTGGTTCTACAAAAAGCTGATGGCTATCCTTATTTGCAAAACGGTTAATTTTATCTTCAATAGAAGGACAGTAACGAGGGCCTAAACTTTGAATACGACCATTAAACATCGGAGAACGGTCAAAGCCTTCTCGCAGTAAATTATGCACATCTAAACTCGTATGTGCCATGTGACAAGAGCGCTGCGTTGTGAGTGGCTTGGTAACATCAGAATATGAAAATTTTTCTGGGACTGCATCCCCAGGTTGTTCTGACATTTTAGAAAAATCCAACGAACGACCGTCTACTCTAGGAGGAGTGCCTGTTTTCATTCGGCCAGAATCAAAACCTAAATCGATAAGTTGCTCAGTAATGCCTGTGGCAGCCTTTTCGCCTGCACGACCACCACCAAAATTTTTATCACCTATATGAATCAGTCCATTTAAAAAAGTTCCATTTGTCAATACAACAGACTTGCCTCGTATCTCAAGACCGAGTGAGGTTCTAACACCCTTAACAACATCGCCTTCGACAACAAGACCAGTCACCATTTCTTGATAAAAATCCAAATTTTTAGTTTGCTCTAACATTAGCCGCCAATCTTCTGCAAAACGCATGCGATCACTTTGTACGCGTGGACTCCACATTGCCGGTCCTTTAGATTTGTTAAGCATTTTGAATTGAATTGCGGAAGTGTCACTCACAATTCCACTATACCCTCCAAGGGCATCAATTTCGCGAACAATTTGCCCCTTAGCAATCCCACCCATCGCTGGGTTACAAGACATTTGAGCAATGTTTTGAAGGTTCATCGTTACAAGTAAAGTACTACTCCCCATGTTAGCGGCTGCTGCGGCAGCTTCGCTTCCAGCATGTCCGCCTCCAACTACAATTACATCGTAAATTTTATTAAACATTACTAGCGTTGTTAAATGTTCCAGTGGAACAAATCGTTTCAAGTTGCAAATATAAGGGTTTAAAAAAAATTAAACGTTACGTTGCTGAAGATAGAAGTCTTCTTTTGTTCGCATCAATTTCGCATCGGACTTTTGTTTGTCTTTATAACCACAGTAATGCAAAATACCATGCGCCATTACCCTTGAAAGTTCTGAGTCAAAAGATTGGTTAAAGTCTGTAGCATTCTCACGAACGCGTTCAACAGAAATGAAGATCTCGCCATGGATCTCTTTTCCTACGGAGTAATCAAAACTGATGATATCCGTTAAAGTATCATGATTCAAAAACTCTACGTTGAGATTGTGCAAAAAAGCATCGTCGCAAAATACAATTGAGACCTCACCTTCACTATAATTTTCTTGAGAAATGATGGCACTCAACCATGATGAAACAGCAGGTTGGTTTGAAATTTTGAAAGGGGTTTCTGAGTGAAAACTAATCATTTTTGTTATTAAAATATTCTTGCACTTTTTGCTTGAATTCCTGTCGCAAAGGTAAGCTTTGTCTGTTCAATATCTCTGTTGTATTAAAATATTGTTTAATCTTCTCAGAGTTGAGAGCTGGAGATTGAAAGCGATCTGCTTTGCTGGTGTCAGAAACACGCTTAGTGTCTTCGCCTTGTTGCAACGTTGCCTTTTCTAATTTCAACAACTGATGCTTAAGCGCCTTCATGTCTTGCAAAGATCTAGGTGTAACACCTTGATTTATAAGGTTTTGCTCAATTTTTTCCATAGACTTAAGAAGATTTTGAACGCTTTGGCCAATTCCTTTTTTATCTAATAGGTCTTGCAGTGCGTTTCTTAATTCTTGTTGTTTTTTAAAAATCTCAAACAACTCTCCATTAACACCTTCAGAATCGCCGCCAAAACCACTTGGCTTGCCGCTTTTACCCTGACCTTCGCCTCTTGGAGAGCCATCTTCACTAGGTTTTGAACCAGAATCGCCTTCTTTGGCCGAATCCTTATTTGAGTCCCCTTCACCCTTATCAGAACCTTCCTTTTCACCGTTTGGATCTTTCCCTTTTTGATTGAGCTGCTTTTCCATCTCTTTATTTAAATCCTCTTGACTCATGATAATATCCGGCAACTGCATCTCGCCTTCACCTTCACCAGGCGAAAGCTGTAATTCCATTTGCATAGAATTTAGAGTATTACTCAACAAATCCGCTAATTGATTGGTCGAAGAAACTACGAATTGTTGCGCCGAAACACCTTTTCGAACATCGTTTTCTGAAAGTAATTCTAAACTTTTATCAATATTAAAAAACACGTCTGTGATCTCAGAATTGACTTCCTCAGAAATCTTAGGTTGCCGCAACGAAAGTGCAAACAAACTATCATCCACGTGCTCGAAATGCTCTCTAAGGCTGCTTTGCTTCACCAGGCGTTGTGCATAGTCGTTATTGTTAGAGGGCGATGTCTTGAAGCGATTCATTAGGGCTTCTTGATCAAAAGAAAACAAAAGTAAATTGTCTAAAATTTGACGCAACATCTCAACATCTTCACTCATTTGCTCGGATGAACCACTGCCCATCTGACTCGACATTTTCTGACCCATTTGAAGCATCTTTTGTGCCGCCTTGTTTTGACTTTTTTGAGCCTTTGAAAGTTGACTATTTTTGTCTTGGGGGCTAGATAACATTTCTTTTTCGCCTAAGTCTTCACTGGCTTTTTCTTGATCTTTTTGAATCGATTTTTCTAGATTAGGGTCATCGGGAAGCGATAGCGGTTTGGACAGTTCCTCATTATCTTTCTTCAAATCTTCTAATTGCTTTAGAAGATCCTTGAAATCATCATTCAATTTATCTTGGGCCGATTTCGAATTTTTCTCCGAAGACTCTTTAGATAATTCAGATTGTGCTTCGGATAATTTATTTAAGGCTTCCTGGAGTTGCTCTGCTTTTTTGGTCACGTAATAGCGTTTCGTAAGCTCGAGCAATTGTTCTAAACTACGCTGTTTATTTTTATTTTGTTTGGCCATTTTTTCTAGTTTCTCGGCCAGTTGTTCCTTATTGATTTTGTCTGTAACTTTCTTGAGCTCTTCTAAAATTTTTTCATCCTTTTTAAGCCTTTCTTGCTGTGCGTCTAAACGTTTTTCTAGCTGTTCTTTGAAGGGGTCCTTTTCTTTGGATTTTTTAAACTGATTTAAATTTTCCTTCATTTTATTGTTGAATTTCTTCAACATTTGATCTTGCTTCTTCTGACGCTCCAAAAATGATTTTAATTTTTGTTGATCACTATAGTTCAATTGAGGTGCTTCTTTTTGATTTTGAGATAACTCCTTGAGCGCTTTGTCTTGTTTAGACAGAGTATTTAACGCTTTTTGAAATGCAGTTGATAATTCATTCTGTTCTTGAAGTTGAAGTTCTTCAAGCGTAGTGTCGCTTTTGGAATTATAATTAAAAACACGACTCCTAACAGACTTATTTTGATGGAATGGGTCATTGTCAAAAACCTCGAAATAAAGGGCATAGGCAGTGTCCTCCATTAATTCTAAATTAGATGGAAAAGCGTAGGTGAATTCTTGAAACGTTTGCGCATTAGCTGGCAGTAAAAATGATTTCAACTTAGTGGGCTCGTCAACTGGGTAATAATGCAGCTTTAAGGAATTAATCCCATAATCATCAGAAATTTGACCGTAAAAATAAAGCGACTGCTGAAGGGTAGAGCCCTGTTTCATTTCAACTTTAATCGTGGGAGATTGGTCTTTAATCGTTTGGATAGCAAATGCTAGATTTTCATAATTTTTAAGTTGAGCATTGCTGGTTTGAATCGTATAACTTAACGACTCAAACAGTTGTTTTTTGAATTGAAATTTTTGGTTGATGGATTCAAAAGAAAGCAACTTGTCTTTATAAGCAAAGACTACAGAATCCGTTGCCTTGGTGATTAACTCCCACCTCAGCTTTGTGCCCTCTGGAATCGTAGCATTCCCATTGTTAGCGATTTTTTGATCGGTTTTACCCGTATATGATGGGTAGTCTAAATATAAATCAAAACTAAGCAAGACCGGTGTGTTTACAACTTCTAAATGATACGGTTTTGAAGCAACGTCTCCAGCAATTAAGTTAAAGTCAACAGCGGCGTTTAACTGCCGAAACTCATATTCAAAAACACCGAACTGCGTTTGATTTAATATATAAGACTCGTCGTTATAAACAATTTGAACTTCTTCAGGAACGACAGAACCCACTGTTTTTACAACTAACGTAAAAGACGTGTTTTCAATGGCTTCAAGCGGGGTATTCATTACAAAAAATGCGAAAGGCGCAGGCGGATAATAGGTGATTTGATAATTGACAACTCGTTTTAAACTGTCTGTAAACACCGCTTGTTTCCCTAATATAAAAAACATAAAAACAATAAGGATGGGGACTACCGCATACTTAAGATATTTTAAATTATCCTTAAGGTTGACTGCACTCTTAAAAGGAACTAAACTCAGGTTTTTAGATTTCTGTTCGATGCTAGCTAAAAGAAACTCAGTGTGTTCAGACTGTTGTTTCAATTGAAGGACATTTAAAAGTTTGTCCTTAACTTCTGGAAAGTGTTCGCCAACAATCTTGGAGGCTGTTTCATTATTTATCCCTTCTTGAAGTTTAAAGTATTTTGCCAATGGCACAAAAATCAACCTATAAAAAAGAACGAGTTCAAAACCAATAACACACCAAAACAAGAGGGTTCTTCCAAATGGATTTAACCAAAAAAAGTGCTCAATTATCAACGTAAACAACGCATAAAGCAAACCGATAGCAAAAAACAGCAATAACCCTTTCAGTAAAGCGCTGATATAATAGCGTCTGATAAATTGTTCTAATTTTTGCTCTATGTTGTGAAACCCGTCCAGTTGAAACTCTATTAAAAAAATAAAATTACAATAATAATCCATATTGATGGTGGCTTTGCGATAATATGTGAAGAAAAATAAGGAATGAATCAAAGACGCCATTGCAATGAGTGCTTGATTTAAGAAAAGAATGAAAAACTTCATTTTCTTTGGATACAGCTAATTTTTTATATAAGTTTAGCTTTGAATTTGACCCAAGTCTAAATCTTCAATAAGCAATTTAACCGAGGGCTAAACAAAACTGAGCTAAAAAACAACTCTTTTATTGATAAATTTTAGAAACTAGCATACTCCATCGCGAGTGTCTTTTGCTCATGCCCAGCAAAAAAAATAAACGTAAAAAATAAATTCATGAATAAAATTATAAGAAGACGAAGGTTTGAAATTGGTTAACGACACAAGCGTGACGCTTGCGCAAGCGTAGAGTTGCCCACCACTGCAGAAAACCCTGAGTAAGAAAAAAATGTAATAAAAGTAGAGAATGGAAAAGAATCCACAAACACTATTGAATAATATATTTGGTTACGATAAATTTCGTCCTTTGCAACAAGAAATTATTGACCGCACTCTAGCTGGAAACGATAGTTTTGTACTGATGCCAACTGGTGGAGGAAAATCGATGTGTTTTCAGATTCCAGCCTTGTGTTTTGATGGAATTACAATTGTGGTTTCACCTCTTATTTCTTTAATGAAAGATCAGGTTCAGGCATTACAATCAAACGGAATAAAAGCAGATTTTTTTAATAGTTCAATTTCTCCACAAGAGGAAAATGACGTGATTGATCGAGCTACGAAAGGCGAAATTACGTTGCTATACTTATCGCCAGAGAAATTGATTTCGGTTAGTAACACTTGGTTGAAAAATTTGAACATAAAATTAGTAGCTATTGACGAAGCACATTGCGTAAGCATGTGGGGACACGATTTTAGACCAGAATATACTCAACTAAAAGTATTTAGAAATTCCTTGCCAGAAGTCCCGTTTATGGCTTTGACAGCCACCGCAGATAAGTCTGCTAGAACGGATATTGAAGAACAATTGGGATTGAAAGACTCAAAGTTATTTATTTCTTCTTTTGATAGAAAAAACCTAAGTATTGAAGTAAGAGGGCAAGTTCCTAAAAAGAAAAAATTGCAAGAAATTGGGCGGTTTGTGGGTCGAAAAAAGGATGAAAGTGGAATCATTTATTGCCTAAGCAGAAAGAATACTGATGAGGTAGCCGATTATTTGAAAGAGGATGGACATTCGGTAGCGTTTTATCATGCTGGAATGAATCCCGAGGAAAGAGAACGAGTGCAAACCGAATTTATACATGACGACACCAAAATAATTGTGGCGACGATTGCTTTTGGGATGGGAATTGACAAATCGAATGTGCGTTGGGTGATTCATTATAATTTACCAAAAAACTTAGAGGGGTATTACCAGGAAATTGGAAGAGCTGGCCGTGACGGACTTCCTTCTGAAACAAGGTTGTATTATAACATGCGAGATTTTGTGTTGTACAGTCAGTTTGCGGATGATGGTGCAAATTCAACTATGCAAAAAGACAAATTGAGCCGAATGTTACAATTTGCTGAGGCAAAATCGTGTAGGAGAAAAATACTGCTTTCTTATTTTGGAGAACATTTAACCACCGGTTGCGGAAATTGTGATGTTTGTGACAACCCACCAAAGGACTTTGACGGAACTTTGTTGGCTCAGAAAGCGCTTTCTGGAATTGTTAGAATGAAAGAGAAGGAAGGAATAACGATGTTAATCAATGTATTGAGAGGCTCCAATAATGCGGAGGTAAATGCGGCAGGTTATTTCCAACTCAAAACCTATGGGGTAGGGAGAGATATAAGTTTTTTTGATTGGCGAGATTACATCATTCAATTGGCAAATCAAGGATTGATTGAGATTATGTATAGCGAAGGCTCTGCATTAAAGGTTTCACCAATTGGATGGAAAGTGCTAAAAGGAACACAGTCCATAAAGCTGACTTTACCAATTCCTGCAAAAGAGAAAAGTAGGAGGAAGCCGAAGGTCATGAAAATGACAGACGAGAAACAAGTGAATACTGATTTATTAACTGAATTAAAAAAGTTGAGGTATTCCATTTCTCGCGAAAAAAGTGTCCCCGCTTACATTATTTTTAATGATAAATCACTGAAAGCAATGGCGAGTGATTTACCTGTTACAAAAAATCAATTTTTAGCAATTTCTGGAGTGGGAATGAACAAAATGGAACAGTACGGAGAGAAATTTATGGAGGTAATTAGGAAGTTTTAAACTGTGTAAAAATAAAAGACAGTCTTTTAAAAACTCATCAGGATGATGATACCGATTCTTCTGACAAGAACAATGAATCAAACTCTGGGGCATCTAAGTACATTACAAATGAATAGAAATAACAAAATGCCAATTCCAAAAAAGCCTCTCACTTCCCAGAGCACGAAACAGCAAAAGACAGGGCACGCCACTATCACAAGTGTGTCTTCATTTTCATAAGGAAAACGCTCAGTTGCTCATCCCAACATCAATCCCATTTCACTTTCCTAAAAACACCGCCTATTTCTTTGGGGAATGCGTTCAGCAATTCTATCTTTGTGGCACTAATTAAACACAATGAACACTCCTATTCGCGTACGATTTGCACCAAGCCCAACGGGACCACTCCATATTGGAGGGGTGCGAACCGCTCTTTTTAATTATCTATTTGCAAAAAAACACGGGGGTACTTTTGTACTTCGCATCGAAGATACCGACCAAAAACGCTATGTTGAGGGCGCTGAAGATTATGTTGTAAACGCACTAGACTGGTGTAATATTCCTTTCGATGAAGGCCCCGGTAAAGACGGTGGTTTTGGTCCTTACAAACAAAGTGAACGCAAGCATCTGTACAAGCAGTATGTTGATTTACTTATAAAGAACAACAAAGCCTATTACGCCTTTGATACTGCTGAAGCCCTAGATGAAGAGCGTAAAAACCACGAAGCAAAAAGCAAAACATTTATCTACAATTGGCACAACAGAACAAAAGGTCGATTGGTTAATTCTTTGGTCTTATCCAAAGAAGAAGTAGCCGATAAAATAGCAAAAGGCGATGCGTATGTGATTCGTTTTTTAGCCCCACAAGATGAAACTCTTGCGCTAACCGACCTCATTCGAGGGAATATAAAAATTGACACTAACACCCTTGATGATAAAGTGTTGTTCAAGTCCGATGGCATGCCAACCTATCACTTGGCCAATGTTGTGGACGATTATTTAATGAAAATAACGCATGTCATTCGCGGAGAAGAATGGTTGCCGTCTTTGGCGTTACACCAATTACTTTACACTGCTTTTGGCTGGAAGGCGCCTGAATTTGCGCATTTACCCTTAATTTTAAAGCCAACAGGAAAAGGAAAATTAAGTAAACGTGACGGAGATAAACTAGGGTTTCCGGTGTTTCCATTAAACTGGGAAGACCCCGACTCTCAAAGTCTCTCAAAAGGCTATAAAGAAAGTGGCTACTTTTCAGGAGCGGTTATTAATTTCTTAGCGTTCTTAGGGTGGAACCCAGGAACAGAGCAAGAGATTTTCGATTTGGAAGAACTTGTGGACGTGTTTAATTTAAAAAACGTCAATAAAGCGGGCGCTCGATTTGACCCCGACAAAACGAAATGGTTCAATCACCAGTACATGCAAAAGGCGGATACTGAAACCTTGGCAGCAACATTTATAAGTTCGACTCCTGAAATTGCGTCTATGGACCCTGGCTATGTAGAGTTGGTCATAAAACACATTAAAGAGCGAGCAACGTTTCCTTCAGAATTTTGGGGATTAAGTCATTACTTTTTTAAAGCTCCTGAAAATTACGCAGAGGCAGCGCTTAAGAAGGCATGGAAGGAGCATTCTAAAGACCTAATGCTGCAATTGATTACACAGCTTGAAGCAGCCGATGACCGTTCTGTAGAAGCACTTCAAACGGCTATTAAAGGATGGATCACCGAAAACGAAATCGGTTTTGGGAAAATTATGATGCCTTTAAGAGTGGCGCTGGTTGGTGCGCTTGAAGGTGCAGACGTTTTTGATATCCTCTTTTTAATAGGAAAAGCCGAAGCAATTCAGCGGATTCAATACCTAATAAACAGTCACTAATTAATCTAAATGTAGTGTGAGAAATTTCATTACTTTTACCGTTGCATACAACGCATCTTGAAATCAGAGTAAATGAAGTATATTAGAAACTTTTGTATCATCGCACATATTGACCACGGTAAAAGTACTTTGGCAGACCGGTTATTGGATTTTACGGGCGCCGTTACAGAGCGTGAAAAGCAAAGTCAACTCCTTGATAGTATGGATTTGGAACGGGAACGTGGAATTACCATCAAGTCGCATGCGATCCAAATGGAGTACACACACCAGGGTCAAGAGTATATTTTAAACTTAATTGACACGCCTGGTCATGTCGATTTTAGTTACGAAGTGTCTCGATCCATCGCCGCTTGTGAAGGCGCACTATTGATTGTGGACGCCGCACAGAGTATTCAAGCACAAACAATTTCAAATTTATACCTAGCACTCGAGAATGATTTAGAAATTATTCCCGTTTTAAATAAAGTTGATTTACCGAGCGCAAATCCAGAAGAAGTCACCGATGATATTGTAGAGCTACTTGGATGTGACCCCTCAGAAGTAATTCCTGCAAGTGCAAAAACTGGTATTGGAATTGAAGCGATTCTAACCGCTATTATAGAAAACGTTCCACCGCCAGAAGGCGATCCAGAAGCGCCTTTGCAAGCGCTTGTTTTTGATTCTGTTTACAACTCTTTTAGAGGGGTTGAAACCTATT
>ERZ1047472.218-NODE-218-length-54157-cov-63.166796_pt1 | contig 54157 bp, 52 predicted proteins | sample MGYA00383095_ERZ1047472 | MGnify/ENA primary metagenome ERZ1047472 (study PRJEB29581, sample SAMEA5548365) | metagenome | biome: marine; feature: coastal; material: water | depth 1 m | study: Short-term variability in the microbial, nano- and picoplankton... | reverse complement strand
CCAAAACACCAAGAACCTCTCCTTTCCAGTCAATAGCCATTTGAAGGTGTCTTCTGGCAGCTTCAACACGCTCTATCATATTTATTGGCTCTAGGTGTTGACCTGTTTTCATAAAGTGTTTTACTTGTTTAAAAAACCAAGGATTTCCAATAGTAGCTCTTCCAATCATAGCCCCGTCAAGTCCGTACTTATCTCGCATTTCGATAGCGCTCTCTGGAGTGTTAACATCGCCATTTCCAAAAACCGGAATATGCATACGTGGGTTATTCTTAACTTCGGCAATAGGTCCCCAATCAGCAGTACCTTTATACATTTGTGCACGTGTTCTTCCGTGAATAGATACAGCCTTACAGCCTACGTCTTGTAGTCTCTCTGCAACTTCTACAATCTGTATAGTGTTATGGTCCCATCCCAATCGTGTTTTTACGGTAATAGGTAAATTCGTGCGCTTAACCATTTCTGCAGTAAGTTTTTCCATCAAACACACATCTTTTAAAATTCCTGCACCAGCCCCTTTACTAACAACTTTTTTTACTGGACACCCGAAATTGATATCAATAATATCTGGATTTGATTTTTCAACAATGTCAACCGCACGCAACATACTATCAATATTTGCTCCAAATATCTGTATACCAACAGGCCGTTCCTTTTCATAAATATCCAGTTTCATAGTACTTTTAGCAGCATCACGAATTAGTCCTTCACTTGAAATAAACTCTGTATATACTACATCAGCTCCCTGTTCTTTACACAATGCACGAAATGGAGGATCACTTACGTCTTCCATCGGAGCAAGTAATAGGGGAAATTCAGGAAGTTCTATAGAGCCTATTTTAACCATAAATTATTTGTAAAAATTCATTTCGTCTATATATTCCCATACCTTAAGTGGAAGTAAGGGTTTAACATTTTTACCTTCTTTGATTTGCTGACGGATAAAAGTTGACGAAACCTCTACAATAGGAGCATCAACTCTAGTTATTTTTTTTGAGTTATTTGCTAACGAAGTCGCTGAGTTTTCTGTCTTTCTTGGATACACATAAATTGGATAATTTTTTTTAATCACTTCTGAATTCTTCCATTTTGGCAATGAAATGAGATTATCCTCTCCCATGATAAGTGAAAATTTATACTCTGGGTGTTTTTCTTCAATGTATGCCAAAGTGTGAATTGTGAAATTAGGCTGAGACATATTAAATTCAATTGAGCTAGGAACTAGTTTTGGATAATCTTTTGTAGCTCTAAAAACCATTTCTAGCCGTTGATGGTTATCTAGTAATTTTTTCTTTTTTTTATGGGGACTCTGGGGAGTAACAACAAACCAAATTTGGTCTAAATCTGAATGTTCAGCTAAATGATTAGCAATAATCAGATGCCCTACATGAACTGGGTTGTACGTTCCAAAAAAAAGTCCAACCTTCATTACTCGTAGTTTAAAAAGTTACTAACATTGTCGTATGCCTCCTTTAAAGCTGCTCCTAAAACATTATTTTCAATGATACAATCAAACAAAGGAGCGGTGGCAAGTTCAGCTGAGGCCTTAGCTACTCGCATATTTATTTTGTCTTGTGACTCTGTTTGTCTTTTTTTTAAACGAATTTTTAATTCATCAATACTAGGGGGTTTTATAAAAACAGCTAATGTTGATTTTGGAAAATTTCTTTTAATTCGCAATCCACCTGAAACATCAATATCAAAAATAACATGTTTTCCAAGGGCCCAAATACGTTCTACCTCAGTTTTAAGTGTTCCGTAAAAATTATCACGATAAACTTCTTCCCACTCTAAAAAATCATCTGATTTTATACGCTGTTTAAAGTCATCTATTGATAAAAAATAGTAGTCTTTTGAATCTACCTCAGATCCTCTTTTTTCACGTGAAGTTGCTGATACAGAAAACTCTAAGTTTAGTTCTTCTTGAGCTAATAGGTGTTTAACAATAGTAGTTTTTCCGGAGCCAGATGGTGCCGAAAATACAATCAGTTTCCCAGAGATTGATTTAGAGGACATTTAGTAATTGTTCTTTAATTTTTTCTAATTCGTCTTTCATTTGAACTACCAATTTTTGCATCGGAGCAAAATTTGCTTTTGATCCTATAGTGTTTATCTCTCGGCCAATTTCTTGAGTAATAAATCCTAATTTTTTGCCGTTTGATTCGCTAGAACTTAAGGTTTTTGTAAAGTATTCTAAATGGTTATAAAGTCGAACTTTTTCTTCTGTAATATCAAATTTTTCTATGTAATATACGAGTTCTTGTTCAAAACGATTTTCATCATATTTTTCCTTCAGTTCACGCACACCTTTACTTAGTCGCTCACGAACATTTTTAATACGTTCAGGATCTATTTTAAGAACTTTTTCAAGTAAGTTATTAATTATACTAACTCGTTTTTTAAAGTCAGACTCTAACACCTTCCCTTCCTCAAGTCTGTACTGAGAAATATTTTCTATTGCTTTACAAATTTCTCTATAAATATTATCCCATTCACCCTCGTCAATATCATCGCGTTCTGTGCTCATTGCATCAGGCATTTTAATAGCCATTTGTAAAAATTGTATTCTAGTTCCTGTAGATATAGCCTCTAATTGTTGGATATATTTATTTACAACCGTTGTATTTAAATTTGTATGGGTTTCTTGTCCGTTAGCTTCAACATACAATGAAAAGTCAACTTTTCCTCTGCTTAGCTTTGTGGCTATGGATTTTCGAAGGCTCAACTCTTTTGACCTGTAAACTGAAGGCATACGCATAGTAAGGTCCAAAGACTTACTGTTTAGTGATTTTATCTCAATGGAGACGGTTTTGTTTGGTAATTGAAGCACGGACTTGCCATAGCCAGTCATTGAATGTATCATTTTTTTGACTTAAAAACTTTTTTCAAAGATACTGAAAACGAATAAGTATACACAAGGAGTAAGAGATTCCTTACTGCAAACAGTCAATGTTGTAAGCATGTAAGTAAACTCTTCTCGAACTAGGACACTTGTCACAAATTATTTAAATGGGGAATGTTGTTTAAATTCTTTGATTTTAATTCGCTTAAAAAACGGTTTTATTAGCATATTAAAAAACCGATTTTTATGCTTTATGTAACAACTTAAATCAAGGGGGTTGGCACCAATTGTAGTTTTTATCTCCGAAGCTGTTCTGCCTAAATTTATAGATGACACTTGTTTTTCAATTCCAATTCTTATGTAGTCATTTAAAATACGGGGATATATTGAATGTGATTTGTTTAGATCATAGTCAAGTCCAATAAAGTGAGCATCTAGTTTATTGTCATTTACTAAGGCAGTCAAAAAGCCGACTAAACGATTTTTTAAAAAATAACCCTTGACAATAAAGTCGTTTTTTAGAAAGGTGCTTAAGTGACTATAGGTATTTAGGTTTAAAACTTGCGCATTAAAGCTAGCTTTATCAATAGTGTTTTGATATAAAGTTTGTAGTTCATATTTATAGGTTACAAAGTCCTGTTCGGAAAAAATACGTGTTTCTAAAGTGCTGCTTACTGAGTCGGCCTTGTTTGCTTTTATGCGGTATTTTGATTTTAAGATGTCTTTGTAATCCTCAAAACTTTTCCATTCTGGTTTCAATTTAATAATCATGTTTGGCTCTACCTTGATTTCACTGTAACCAAAGTTTAAAAACTGTCGCGTATATGTTAAAGATGCCAATTTAAAATCTTTAATAAAGATTGCATGCATTGATTTAGTATTGGCCGCCACAGAATCTATAGCTGTGCCAATTTCATAATAAATATCATTTTTTGAATTATTATCTACGGAGATAATTCCATGCTCTCCACTTAAAAATACATTACCACAAAACATAATTTTTATATGTTCGTTGCAGAACAAAAAGCTTAATGCTTTTCGCAACAAAGGTGCCACTTTTATATTTTTTAACATCCCCTCTACATTTAAACTAATAACTTGTATAAGTACTAGTGCTGATGTTTTTTTTTGGGAATCAGAAATCGAGATATATTTAAATTCTATTTGTGGGTTAGAAACTTCAAAAGCCTTCAGAAATGATTTTGAAAAATAAATATTTCCATTAGTATTAATTTCCTCAAACACAATAGAATCGATTAAATCTACAGAAGGGTATAGTGTGGTAACAAATGAACTCATTTAGGTGATCGCTGGGTTGAATTTTTAGTAACCAAATATACACCTAAAAATATTAAAAGGGTTGCTATGACTTTGATAGTGCTTACAGAGTCGCTACCCATTACAACGGCAAATATTCCAGCAAAGACAGGCTGTATATAAACAAAGGTACTAACTGTTGTGGCGCTAAGTTTTTGTAATGCGAGTGGATTTAATAAATAGGTTGCAAATGTTGCGAATATCACTACAAATAGCGTTGAAAACCAAATATATGGAGTGAAACTATTCCAGTTTACAATCGAAAGTTCTTTAAAGCCAAAAGGAAGTACAAATAAACTGCCAAACAAAAATAGCCATTTAATAAATGCAAAAGGATGGTATTTATTAGTTAGTTTTTTAATCAAAATTAAGTAATAGCTGTAAGAAGCTGCATTAACCAATACTAAAAAGTTTCCTAATAAAACATGATCACGGCTATTAGTTGAGGGATTGTAAAGACTTAAAATCAAGGCTCCGGATAATCCTGCTAAAATTCCAAAAATCTTAATTCTTGTAATCTTTTCTCTTAAAATCAATGCAGATAAAACCAAGACTATAATTGGAGTGGTTACCATTATCACAGAACCATTGATAGGGGTTGTAAATTGAAGACCCTTAAAAAAGGCTAACATATTTAGAGCTACCCCAAAAAACGCAGCCATGATAAGTTTTGGAAAATCCTTACGTTCTATTTTTTCAGAAGTAGTAAATAAACTAAAAACCCAAAATAGAATACCTGCGGAAGATATACGAAATAATATGAATCCAAAAGGCTGAATATAGCCCCCATCAATTACATCATTAGCGAATGTAAAAGTAACCCCATAAAACAATTGCACCAATAATAGCGCAATAAGAGCCAATTTGTTACTTTTCATACTCTAGAGCTTTAAGCGCATCCTGAGTGGCTTTGTCACTATTGCCAATAAATATAGTTTCATCTAAAACGAGTATAGGCCTTTTTAAAAAGGTATAATGCTCTAAAATATAGTTTTTGTAACTCTCTTCACTTAGTTTTTTTTCTTTTAGACCTAGTTTTTTATACAAATTAGCACGTTTACTAAATAGAACCTCATAACTACCAGCAAGTGTCCTTAAATACTTTATTTCGTTGGAGTTAATGGGAGTTTTTTTTATGTCTCTAAGCTCAAATTTTGGTCCTAAATTTAGCTGTTTTAAAATACGTTTACATGTGGAGCAAGTACCCAAGAAGTAAAATTTTCTCATTAAATTATTTTATTATTTTTACAAATAAAATCATTTCTTAATAAAGAACTAAATTATATCAAAAATTATATGGAATGGATCTATAACATCACACAGCAAAATAGAGAGCTTTTATTAAAATTCATGAATAAATTTTCTTTAGATCAGCTTAATCAAGTTCCAGATGGATATAAAAATTCAATTTATTGGAATATAGCCCATACGGTAGTAACTCAACAACTGTTAACCTATGGATTGAGTAATGAACCTCTTTTAATTGATGCTGAATTGGTGAATTGTTATAGAAAAGGAACAGTCTCTTCCAGTAAAGCCACTAAAAATGATTTAGAAATAATGAAGAGCCTACTTTTTTCAACAATTGAAAAAACTAATATAGATTATGAAAAAGGAAATTTCAAAAACTTCACTCCTTACACTACTTCTTTAAGAATAACTCTTTCTTCAATTAAGGAAGCGATTAGTTTTAATGCATTTCACGAGGGAATCCACCTAGGATATATATTATCAATGAAGAATTGTTTATTGGTAGAAGAGTGAAAAACTATTACAGCTTCATTTTTTTCATGTAATTACGTTATTAATTAAATTATTCGCATTAAAATACATAATTATTAATTTATTACTTAATTCTACACTTTTAATTATCAAATATAAAATAATAGTGCATTATTTTTAAAGATATTATATATTTGTCCTTATAGATATTCAACATCCTTAAGACATTAATATGGAAGATAAAATTAAAAATTTTTTAGATCTAGTTAAAGAAAGAAATGGCCATGAAGCTGAATTTATTCAGGCAGTAGAAGAAGTCGCTGAAACAGTCATCCCTTATATCGTACAGCATGATATTTATCACGGTAAAAATATTTTATTAAGGATGGTTGAACCAGAGAGGGTAATCACCTTTCGTGTAAATTGGGTAGATGATACGGGTGAAATTCAAGTAAATCGAGGTTATCGTGTTCAAATGAACTCAGCAATTGGCCCATACAAAGGGGGGCTCAGATTCCATCCAACTGTTACTATGAGTATCTTGAAATTTTTAGCATTCGAGCAAGTATTCAAGAATAGTTTAACAACCCTTCCAATGGGTGGTGGCAAAGGAGGTAGTGATTTTGATCCCAAAGGCAAAAGTGATAACGAAATTATGAGATTTTGCCACGCATTCATGAGTGAACTATTTCGACACATAGGCCCTAACACTGATATTCCTGCTGGAGATATTGGAGTTGGAGGTCGCGAAATAGGATTCCTTTTTGGAATGTATAAAAAATTAAAAAACGAATTTACTGGAGTTCTTACGGGAAAGGGGATGACGTGGGGAGGCTCTCTTATACGTCCGGAAGCTACAGGCTATGGAAATGTATATTTTGCAGAAAAAATGTTACAATCAAATGGAAATAGCTTTGAGGGAAAAACAGTTGTTATATCTGGATCTGGTAATGTTGCTCAATACGCAGCTGAAAAGACAAATCAACTTGGAGGTAAAGTTATCACACTGTCTGACTCATCAGGCTATATTGTAGATTATGATGGTATTGATGAAAGAAAACTTGCATTTGTAATGGAACTTAAAAATGTTAAAAGAGGTCGGATCAGCGAGTATGTTAAAAAATATCCAAGTGCCAAGTATGTTGCAAATAAAACTCCTTGGGAGATTAAGTGCGATGTAGCTTTGCCTTGCGCCACACAAAATGAACTTCATGGTAAGGATGCTGACCTGCTTCTAAAAAATGGCTGTATATGTGTAAGTGAAGGTGCTAATATGCCTTCTACCAAAGAAGCAATTTATAAATTTCATGAAGCTAAGATTTTATTCGCACCAGGAAAAGCGTCTAATGCCGGTGGAGTTGCAACTTCAGGCTTGGAAATGACCCAAAACTCATTACGCTACAATTGGACAAGAGCTGAAGTTGATGAAAAATTAAAAGATATTATGTCAAACATCCACGATGCCTGTATTAAATATGGAAAGGATGAAAGTACAGGTTATATAGACTACGTGAAAGGGGCTAATATTGCTGGTTTTGTAAAAGTTGCAGATGCTATGTTAGCTCAAGGAGTTGTTTAGTCAACTTAAGATTTATAAAAAAAAAGCTTTCAGTTAATGAAAGCTTTTTTGTTTATACACAATAATGGTTATTTTCTCGTTACTAATAAATATATTTGATATCAATTAGTATTTTCGTGAGGACACATTCGTATATTTTGATTTGTATTTTTTCTTTTTCCACTTATTTGTGGGGTCAAAGTTATGATACCAATTGGAAAGGGTATTTTTCATTTTTAAATATTAAAAAAGTTGTCCAAGCAGAAAATAAATTTTATGCGGCATCTGAAAATGCTTTATTTTCATATGATAATCAAAATAACCAGCTCAATACTATTACGACTGTTAACGGGCTTTCAGGAGAATTAATTTCTACCCTACATTACAGTTATGAATACCAACTTCTATTGATAGGCTATGAAAATGGTCTGATTGAAGTTTACAGTGAATCAGATCAAGAAATACTTAAAGTTGTGGATATTATTAATAAAGTAACAATCCCGCCTTCTCAGAAAAAGATCAATCACTTCAACGAATTTAATTCTCTAATTTATATAGCAACTGATTATGGAATTTCAGTTTATAATCTTGAGGGTTTAGAATTTGGAGACACCTATTATATTGGATCAAATGGAAGTCAAATACCAGTGACTCAAACTGCTATTTTTAATAATGAAATTTATGCCTCATGTAGATCAAATAATGGAATAAAGAAAGCAAATCTTTCAAACTCAAACTTAACAGACTTTCAGTTATGGAGCTCAATTACTACAGGAAACTTTGAATCAGTCATTGTTTCGGCGTCTAGTATATATGCTGTAAATTCATCAAATACAATTTTTGAAATTAATGGAATAACTTTAAATACTTTATTTAATTTTTCACAGCCAGTAGTTGAAATAAACACATCTGAAACGACATTATTGGTAACCACCAACTCTAAAGTATATCAATATGTTTCAGGCTTTAATTTGGTGAACACATATTCTCTTCCAACTGAGTTAAATACATTATTTACTTGTGCTTTGATAATAGGTACAGATGTATATATAGGAACCAAGAATCATGGCATTCTTAAACCAGATTCTTTAGCTGTTTTCGGATATGAAGAAATTCATCCTGATGGCCCATTAAAAAACACCCCCTTTTCGCTAACTTACGAATATGGAAATTTATGGGTTACTTTCGGTGAATATTCAATATTTTTTAATCCTTCCCCTTCTCGTAATTATGGCATCAGTAACTACGTAGACATGAACTGGCACAATACAACTTATGACAGCATTCAACAAGCAACAAGCAAAACAGTTTCAAATTTAAATGCTATTTCTGTTAATCCATTAAATCCAGATCAAGTTTTTGTAAGTTCTTTTTCTCATGGTCTTTTAAATTTTCAAAAAGATGAGTCAATCACTCTCCTAGACGAGAGTAATAGTAGCTTAGAGTCTTTGGTATTGCCGGGAAGCCCTAATTATAAAAGTATACGTATTTCAGGTTCTACTTTTGACTCAGATGGAAATTTATGGGTTTTAAATTCTAAGGTTGATAATGCACTAAAGAAATTTAACCCGTCTAGTTCAAGCTGGATCTCTTACGACTTTTCTAATATTATTTCAGATCCTATTAATGAAGAACTTGGTTTTAGTGAAGTCGTAACCGGATCAGGCCAAACTAAGTGGATTGGCTCTTACAACAAAGGCTTGATAGGTTTTAACGAATCAGGAATGTTATTGAAAAATATTTCAGATGAAGAAGTATCAAACCTACCCACAACAGCTATAAAATCACTTGCATTAGATAAAAACAATGTACTATGGATAGGGACTTATAGGGGTCTCAGAGTACTTTACAATACCTCTAACTTTTTTAGCAACAATTCAGTAAGAACAGAACCAATAATTATTATTGAAGATGGTCTTCCTAAAGAACTTTTAGCACAACAGTTTATAACAGACATCATTGTAGATGGATCTAACAATAAGTGGGTATCTACGGCTGATGCTGGAGTATTTTACCTTTCTGCAAGTGGTCAAAACACCATTTATCAGTTTACAAAAGAAAACTCCCCACTACCTTCAAACGGGGTAAACGACATGGCTTTAGATTCAGAGAATGGAGTAGTTTACTTTGGAACCAGTAGAGGACTGGTTGCCTTCAATACTGGAGGTTCTAGTACAAGTTCTTCGCTCAAGGATGTGTATATATATCCAAACCCTGTACGCCCTGATTTTAATATCTCAGAAGATAAGATTAAGATTAAAAATATTAGTGAAAATGTTAATATTAAAATTACAGACATTGAAGGTAATCTTGTTGCGGAAGCTCAGTCAAATATAAATCTAAGGTATAGAGGCTATAATTTAGAAATTGACGGAGGAATAGCTTACTGGAATGGTAAAAATTTAGCAAATAAAAATGTCTCTTCAGGTGTTTATGTAGTTCTTTTTTCTGATTTTGATACGTTCGAAACAAGAGTTTCCAAAATAATGATCATACGCTAATGTTGGTATCTACTAAAGCGATTGTTATATCAAAAATAAAATATAATGACAGCGATCTTATTGTTAAATGCTATACAGCATCTTTGGGGATTAAAAGTTATATTATTAGAAATGCGTTAAAATCTAAAAGAGGCAAAATTAAACCTGCTTATTTCCAGCTTTTATCTCTAATTCAAATAGAAGCTGATCACAAAGACTCTAGAACTTTACATTATTTAAAAGAAGTTAGGTTGTACAAACCTTACGATTCATTGCATACAAATATTTTCAAGTCAACAGTTCTATTATTTCTTTCAGAAATATTGTCAATGATTTTAAATGAAGAAGAAGCTAACCTTCCTTTATTTGAATATATTGAAACAACTTTATTGTGGTTTGATACAATAGAAAACACAAGTATATTTCACCATCAATTTTTAATGGGGTTAACTAAGTTTTTAGGTTTTAATCCAGATATTCAAAACAGTGAATTACCATTTTTTAATTTGCAAGAAGGTAAATTTCAAGCTCATCTTCAGAAATATTGTGTTACAAATAAAAATTTAGATTTGTTAAAACCTTTTTTGGGCACTAAATTTGATACAAATTTATCAATTGAACTAAGTTCTGTACAAAAGCATGAGCTTCTCAACATGATCTTAGTGTATTATAAATTACATTTACAGAGCTTTAGAACCCCTAAATCGCTGACCGTTTTAAGCCAAGTTTACAGTTAAATATGACTAATTATTTTTTTAAACTTTTTACACTTCTATTTCTTACGAGTTCTGCGCAACAAGTTGTTGTAGCTGATAAACTAAGTAAGGATCCAATCCCTGGAACGATGGCTTCCAATTATATAAATACTAAATCTTCAGTATCAGATTTTGATGGGTATATTGATGTAAAAAAATTTACAGATTTTGAGAAAATTTACTTTGTACACACATCTTACAATAAGATTTCAATACGGAAATCATTGGTTAAAGACACGGTTTTTCTTACACCTAAATCAACCAGCTTAAACGAAGTTATCATATCAGCATCTAAGTTTGCTCAAACTAAAAAAGAGGTACCTCACAGTGTTATTAGCATAAATTCAAATGAAATTCAGCTTTCTAATCCACAAACAAGCGCAGACTTGTTACTTAACAGTGGCAGCGTTTTTGTTCAAAAAAGTCAATTAGGAGGTGGAAGCCCCATGATTAGAGGTTTTTCTACCAATAGACTTTTAATTACTATTGATGGTGTTCGGCTAAATAATGCAATCTTTAGGGGGGGAAACGTTCAAAATATAATCTCAATAGACCCATTTAACATCGAAAAAACAGAGGTTATATTAGGCTCTGGATCTGTGATTTATGGTAGTGATGCCATTGGTGGAGTGATGAATTTTTACTCTACAACCCCTAGGCTATCACAGTCCCTATCACCCAATTTAACTTCTCGAAGCATAATACGCTATTCTTCTGCAAATAATGAAAAGACAGCTCATTTAGATTTTAATTTAGGGTTTCAGAAATGGGGATTTCATAGTAGTATCAGCGTATCAGATTTTGGGGATTTAAAAATGGGTAAGTATGGCCCCAAAGATTATTTAAGTTCTTACTATAGTGAAAGTCTTAATGGTCAAGATATGATGACACCTAATACAACTCCGAGAATACAGAAGTTTACTAACTTTAATCAAATACATCTTGCTCAAAAGGTAATTTATAAATTAAGTGATTTTGTTCAGTTTGATTTTGGATTACATTATTCTACTACATCAGATTACCCTAGATACGATCGATTATCAACTTTTGATAATGACGGAATTTTAAAATATGCAGAGTGGAGTTATGGCCCTCAGGATTGGTTATTAGCAAATGTTTTAATAACTAAATTTAGTGAAGGTTCCAGATGGTATGATAAATTAAAAATGTCATCTGCATATCAAAATTTTAAAGAGAGTCGGATTAATAGAAAATTTAATTCTGACAATAGAAAAATTAATACGGAGAATGTAGACGCCCTTTCTTTTAATATAGATTTCAGCAAAAGAATAACAGATAAATCTAATTTCTCTTATGGTGCGGAGTACATACATAATAAAGTACGATCTAAAGCTCGCTCACAAAGTGTTGCTTCAAACGCTTTAGGGATAATTGCTTCTCGTTTTCCTGATCAATCTAAATGGGAAACTATGGCCGTATATTTAAGTCATAAATATAAACCAAACACAAGCTTAACAGTACAGTCAGGGATAAGATATAACTATGTGACTATCGATGCTGATTTAACAGCAAACAATTCATTCTATATTCCTCCGTTTGTCAATGCAAGCCTGGAGACTAGTGCGATAACGGGTAATTTAGGTTTCAGTTGGAACCCTAACTCTAATATTATCTGGAAGTTAAATACAACAACAGCTTTTAGGGCACCAAACATCGATGATATTGGTAAGTTGTTTGACTCGCAAAACGGCATAGTAGTAGTTCCTAATCGGAATCTAAAGCCAGAATATGCCTACAGCGTTGAACTTGGTTTAAGTATAAAATTTTTAGAAGATATTGCTTTAGATGTCTCTGCATATTATACTCATTTAAAAGATGCTTTAGCCCGTAAGCCCTTTACTGTAAATGGACAAACACAGATACTATACGATAACGAATTAAGCGAGATATACGCAATTCAAAATGCATCTAAGTCTAGGATTTATGGATTTGAAGCAGGAATAAAAGTTCGCTTTTCTGATGAATTCAAGTTAACCTCACAGTATAGTTACGTTCAGGGGGTACAAGAAGATACATCAGGGATAGAGTTACCAGTGCGTCATGTAGCTCCCTCGTTTGGAAATACACATTTGATTTGGAAGCGCAATAATTTGCAGCTCGATGGCTTTATAAGCTATAATGGGACTTTAGGAAGTTCAGATATTTCAAATGAGTTAGCGGACTATTTATTTGCCCTTGATAGTGACGGCAATCCTTATGCGCCTTCATGGTATACACTTAATGTCAGAACACGCTTTGATTTAAATAGCTCAGTTTCTTTTGTAGGTACCTTAGAAAATATAACAAACCAACGCTACAGAACATATTCATCTGGAATTACATCTCCAGGAACTAATTTTATTGCAGCGATTACATATAAGTTTTGATAATGTATCAAGCTAAAAAAACCTATACTGTTGAAGAAGCTTTAGTTAAGCTTCAAAAATATTGTGCTTACCAGGATCGTTGCCATAGAGAAGTAGAACAGAAACTCAAACAAATGCACATGATTCCGGAGGCTATTGAACGGGTCATTGTAGATTTAATTCAAGACAATCACTTAAATGAAGAGCGGTTTGCTAAAGCCTACGTTAGAGGAAAATTTAGTATAAAAAAATGGGGAAAGGTTCGTCTGACCTTAGAGCTCAAACAGCGACAGATTTCTCAGTATGTTATCAAAACCGCCTTGGCAGAAATTGACCCTGAAGAATACCTACAGACATTTCATAAATTAGCTGAAAAAAAAGCTCTAAATATGTTCGAATCAAATCCGTTTAAAAGAAAGAAAAAATTAGCGGATTACCTAATATATAGGGGCTGGGAATCACACATGGTTTATGACAAAGTAAACGCACTTATCAACTAATCCATTTTTAAACTTAAAACGAATATTTAATTCCTGCCAAGACATTCCCTTTAGGCATTGGAACTAATCCCGTTTCATTATATTCAGCATTGAAAATATTATTACCAATAATTGATAGTTCAAGATCTGAAATAGTTAAAGTCGCTTGTACATCTACCACACTGTAGCTAGTTCCAGACGATCGTTCTGCAAATTTATAGATAATACTTTGCGATAAGTTTTTCATAAATTGGGATCGAACCGTTGCCGTGAAATGATGCGTCAATGAATTGACAACATACTTAGAATAGGCAGCCTTTATGTCGTTTAGGTTTTCATCTAAATACGTATATCCTAAACTAATATTTTGAGCGAATAACCCGGACTTAAACTGTGAGGACAAATTTAATTCTGCACCTGTAGAGCTTAAGCTCTTTAAGTTTGTAGCTTCCCATTTATCGTCTTCATTTTCTCTAGTATAATCAATCAAGTTGTCAGAGGATCTGTTAAAGATTGCGACGTAAGCATTAAAGTTTATACCGAAATATTTTAATCCAATTTCTTCAGAAAGTGCTTTCTCAGGAACTAATTTTTCGTTTCCTAAATCGTTTGGTCCGACATAATACAAGTCAGTATATGTTGGCACCCTATACGTGTAACCAATATTGGCATAAGCCTTAAGTTTATCGTTAATAGCATATCCTATATCGACACCTGGAAAGGCATGAAATTTAAAGTCCGTAAAGTAGTTTACGGATACTCCTGGGGTAATATCTAAGGAGTTATTTGCGATAGAAAACCGGTGTTCAACGAACAAATTAGCCATTACTCGTTCTCGCTCCCCCAAATTAGTACTGGTCATAAACACTTTAGCTACATCTATTCCAACACCACTAATACCAGCACTGGAAGAATACGAAGCATTAACTTGCATCCCTAATTTATTTGAAATATGTAAGTTTCTATAAACCTCAGGGTTCTCTCGAATGTATAGGTACATGTCTTGATTTCGCTTCCAATAAGCACGAGGTGTGATTTTTAATTTTTCAGTTTTAATCCTTGTAGATAGCCCTAAAAGACTGCTTTGAGTTTCTTCATATTGGTCAGGCGCATCGACATTGTAAAATTGATTAGCACCAAATTTTCGCTCAGTAAAATAACCAATCATTTCTATAGGATTTGCATTAGTCTTGAATCGTCCTTTTATAAAATAATTTTGATTTTTAAAATCAGTATTATAGCGATAACCATCTGAAGTATTAACAGAAGCATGCCCTATAACGGTAGAACCGCTTAGCTCTGCTCCCAGGGTTCCCGACACTTGCTGCTGTTCGTAAGATCCTAACTTATAGCTTACGGAATTTATACGATCGGTATTGGATTTAGTAACAATATTAATCGCACCTGTAAAGGCATTCTGTCCAAAAATACGTGCCGCAGGTCCTTTTATGATTTCAACCCGCTCAATCACTTCTAGCGGCAGAGCCATATTTAATGTGTGGTGACCAGTTTGAGGGTCTTCCACTTTTACACCATCAATTAAAAGTAGTGTTTGATCAAAACTCCCGCCGCGAATATATAAATCAGACTGCATACCATTGACCCCTTGACGTCTGACATCGATTCCTGCCTCTTGTTGTAGAAGTTCAGCTAGATTAGTTGCTGGGCTTTCTCGTATATCCTTTGATGAAACAACTGTAATAGTTCGTGAGTTTTCTTTAAATGGAAGTTCAATTCTAGCTGAAGTAATCGTTATAGAATCTAATGCTTGTCCTTCCATAATATTTTGAGCTAATGTATTTTTGTGTAAAAAAATACTTACAATAAAAAGCAGTAAATAGAGTCTAGTCCTCATATTTTTTAATTTTGTTTAATCAGATTTATTTTGCAAATATAGAAATACGAATGACACCTCAATTAACAATTCATTAAAAATACTACATAATTTTATTTACTAAAAAAGAGTAAATAGTATAAAAATAGTGCGTATTTTTATTTTACTCAGACGTCAAATACGCTACCTTTATACCATGTTTGCTCTTGTTGATTGTAATAACTTCTACGCTTCTTGTGAGCGGGTTTTCAACCCTGCTTTGCGCCAAAAGCCGATCGCTATTTTGTCGAATAATGATGGTTGTGTTATTGCACGAAGTGATGAGGCGAAGGCACTAGGGTTGCCAATGGGCGCACCTGCTTTTAAGTATAAAGAGTTTTTTAGAGCCAATAATATTCAGTTATTTTCGTCTAATTACGCGCTTTATGGTGATATGAGTAGTCGAGTAATGCGAATTCTAGAACAATTTTCACCAGATGTAGAAGTTTATAGTATTGATGAAGCATTTTTACAGCTAAACGGTTTTGAGCATCATAATCTTCATCAGTATGGAACACAGATGCGACAACGCATCCTAAAATGGACAGGTATTCCCACTTGTGTTGGGGTTGCTCCAACTAAAGCCCTAAGTAAGGTAGCGAATAAGATTGCTCGTAAATTTCCAAAAGAAACAGGAGGAGTCTATATAATTGATAGCGAAGAGAAACGTATTAAAGCCTTGAAGTGGACTCAGCTTAAAGATGTTTGGGGTATAGGTCCGGCGTTGAACAAGCGACTTTCTGCTAAGCAATGCAAAACCGCTTATGATTTTGTTCAGCTCTCTGATATGTGGGTGCGTAAGGCCTTTTCAATTACAGAGTGGAAATTAAAAAAAGATTTAGAAGGAATTTCTAAAATAGGTCCAGAAACGATTAAGAACAAACGCGCAATTGCAACAACTCGAAGTTTCGAATCTACGATAAAAGATCTAGAAGATCTTAAGGAGCGCATTTCAACTTTTGCTTGTAGTGGAGCTGAAAAACTTCGAAGGCAAGGGTCCAGCTGCCACATGATGTTTATTTTTTTACGAAGTGATTATCATAAAAAAAATTCAGAACAGTACCGAGCCAGTATCATGGTTAATATTTCATTTCCAACCAATTCTAGTTTGACTCTAAGCGCGAATGCAGTAAAAGCAGTGGCTTCTATTTATAAAAAAGGAATTCAATATAAAAAAGCAGGGGTCATCCTCACAGGTATTGTTCCAACTAATAATCACCAACTACAATTGTTCAACAGTGAAAACCCAAAGCATTTACCGCTGATGCGTACGATTGATCTCATTAACAAAAAGTATCATACACCAAAGTTAAAACTAGGTAATCAAGATTTAAAGCGCACCTGGAAAATGCGTCAAGAACACCTGTCCCCTCGTTATACAACTAATTTAAAAGATATAATAACTGTCCAATGTCTATAAAAACTACAACTCCTCTCACTTTCTTTACCCCTGAAAATGTTAATACGCTAGGGGCAGTCTATTTTGATACAGGAATCTCTGCAGGGTTCCCTTCACCAGCAGAGGATTTTAAGCAGGAACGTTTGTCGCTAGACAACGAGCTTATCAAGAACAAAGAAGCAACTTTCTTTGCACGTGTTAGTGGACAATCAATGGTAGATGCAGGCCTTAATGACAATGATCTTTTAGTGATAGATAGAAGTCTCTCTCCAGCGCATAATAAAATAGCTGTTTGCTTTTTAGATGGAGAATTCACTGTCAAGCGACTCCGGGTTAAAAACGATGAAGTTTGGTTGCAGCCAGAAAATAAAAATTATCAAGCCATACAAATAACAGAAGCGAATGACTTTGTAATATGGGGCATCGTTACCAATGTAATTAAAAAGGTGTAGTATTTAAAGTTCTTTTCGAAGCCTAGCAACTGGAAGATCTAGTTGTTCGCGATATTTAGCAATAGTTCTTCGTGCTATTGGATAGCCTTTTTCTTTTAAAAGAAGAGCTAACTTTTCGTCAGTAAGCGGTTTTTTCTTGTCTTCTTCACGAATGATTGTTTCTAAAATACTTTTTATCTCTCTAGTTGAAACTTCTTCACCTTTATCATTAGTCATAGACTCACTAAAGAATTCTTTAATTAATTTAGTCCCGTAAGGAGTGTCTACATATTTACTATTAGCAACTCTCGAAACTGTTGAAATATCCATTTCGATTTTATCTGCAACATCTTTTAGAATCATAGGTCTTAGCTGCTGATCATCACCTGTTAGGAAATAATTTTCTTGATAATACATAATAGTACTCATTGTGACAAAAAGTGTTTGTTGCCGCTGTTTAATAGCATCTATGAACCATTTGGCAGCATCTAGTTTTTGTTTTATAAATAATACTGCTTCTTTTTGAGATCTTGTTTTTTCTTTGGATGCCTTGTAGCCTTTAAGCATTTCGTTATAAGGCTGAGAAACATGCAGCTCGGGGGCATTCCTGCCGTTAAGTGTTAATTCTAATTCTCCTTCAACAATACTAATTGTAAAATCAGGAACGACATGTTCAATAGAGCGTGTATTGTTAGATAAAGAGCTTCCCGGCTTTGGATTCAAACGTTCGATTTCTAAAATTGCGTCACGTAACTGAACTTCTGTTACATCGAACTTTTGTATTAGTTTTTGATAATGCTTTTTAGTAAACTGTTCAAACCCAGATTTGATAATGTCTCTCGCAAGACTCGTACTAGGAGTTTGAGTCTTACGCTCTAATTGAATAGCTAAACACTCTTGAAGATTTCTGGCACCAACTCCGGCAGGATCTAACTGATGGACTATTTTTAGGGCAGATTTAATTGCTTTTTCATCAGTGTAAAAATTTTGAGTAAATGCTAAATCATCCATAATATCCAATAGTGGACGGCGAATATATCCACTATCGTCAATGCTGCCAATCAAAAACTCAGCAATTTGGTATTGATCTTTTTCTAAAGAAAATGTATTTAGTTGATTTATAAGAAGCTGAGTAAAGGAGCTCCCTGAAGCAAAAGGCATCGTTTTTTGTTCATCATCTACACTATGGTTATTGGCATTTAGCCGATATTCAGGGATTTCATCATCACTGAGATAGTCATCTAGGTTGATGTCTTCAGAAAGTGTTTCTTGGCTTTCGATATCATTTGATTGAAACTCGTCTTCATAATTATCTTCTTGCTCTTTACCACTTTCAAGTGCTGGATTTTCTTCAAGCTCTTGTTTTAGACGTTGCTCAAAGGCTTGAGTAGGAAGCTCAATCAATTTCATTAGCTGAATCTGCTGTGGAGATAGTTTTTGTGATAACTTATATTGTAGAAATTGCTTGAGCATTAATTATTTCTTGAATTTAAATTTAACTGAGCTCTGATTTTTTAAGCTTTTTATAAAAATAAGAAAAAAAGATTATAGAGTAAGTTTCGTGCACTATTGTTTTAAAACTCTGCGCTAAGAGGGGTTCGAGGGAAAGGGATTACGTCTCTAATATTCCCCATTCCTGTAGCAAACATGACGAGCCTTTCAAATCCGAGACCAAATCCAGAATGCACAGCTGTCCCATACTTTCTTAAATCTAAATACCACCAAAGATCTTCTTCAGGTATATTTAATTCTGCCATTTTATCTTTTAAAATATCTAGGCGTTCTTCTCGCTGAGACCCTCCAACAATTTCTCCAATTCCTGGAAATAGGATATCCATAGCCCGAACTGTTTTTCCATCTTCATTTAAGCGCATATAAAAAGCCTTGATTTTAGCTGGGTAATCAAATAAGATAACAGGACATTTAAAATACTTCTCTACCAAAAACCGTTCATGTTCACTTTGTAAATCAGAACCCCACTCACCGATTATATATTTAAATTTCTTCTTTTTATTCGGTTTAGAGTTTCGTAAAATCTCTATGGCTTCTGTATAACTTACTCTTTTAAAGTTGTTATCCACAACAAAGCGAAGTTTTTCTGTTAGAGACATTGCTGCACGTTCATTTTGAGGCTTAGATTTGTCCTCTTGCTCTAACCGTTGTTCTAAAAAAGTAAGGTCCTCTATATTATTATTTAAGATGTAGCTAATCACATATTTCATGAAATCTTCTGCTAGATCCATGTTACCCGCTAAATCCATAAAAGCAACTTCGGGTTCGATCATCCAAAACTCTGATAAATGTCGAGAAGTATTTGAGTTTTCAGCTCTAAATGTTGGGCCAAAAGTATAAACTTTCCCAAGTGCCATAGCATAAGTTTCTGCTTCAAGTTGACCAGATACAGTTAGATTTGTTTCTTTTCCAAAAAAATCTTTTGAGTAATCAACCATTCCGTCTTCATTAAGAGGTGGGTTTTTTGGGTCCAAGGTTGTTACTCTAAACATCTCACCAGCTCCTTCAGCATCACTTCCAGTAACTATTGGCGCATGCATATAATAAAATCCATTTTTATTAAAATATGAATGAATTGCAAAAGATAGTGAGGAACGAAGTCGCATGACAGCACTGAACGTATTTGTTCTTGCGCGTAAATGTGATTGTTCTCTTAAAAATTCTAAGGAATGGCGTTTTGGCTGTAAAATAGTTTTAGAAACCTCTTCAGGATTGGCATCTCCTAAGATTTCTAAAGAACTAACTTGCACCTCCACCGACTGTCCTTTACCCAGACTTTCAACCAAGCTTCCTTTGATGTGTACGGCGGCACCAGTTGTAATACGTTTTAGCAATTTCTCATCCATACTTTCAAAATCTACAACACATTGAATATTTTGAAGACAAGACCCATCATTTAGTGCAATAAATCGGTTCGCTCTAAATGTTCTAACCCATCCTTTTAATTCAATATTGATGTGTTTTTGCCCGTGAGTTAGTAAATTCGCAATGGAGGGGATGGTCATAAGTATATTTTTTGATAGTGCAAATATAAAATTTTAAGCTAAATTATAATCTTCTGTTTTTGTCTTCTTGACGAGGCTCTTCTTCAGGTATAATATTTAAAGTAGGTTTTTTTAATATCTTTTTGTTAGCGATGCTACGTTCAAGTGATAGTAATAGACAAGGTAATAGTAATAAGTTAGCCAGCATTGCTAGTAAAAGAGTTGCAGAAATCAAGATACCTAACGCTACAGTACCTCCAAAATTAGATGTGACGAAAACTGAAAATCCAAAGAACAAGACAATCGATGTGTAGAACATACTAACCCCAGTCTCTCTAAGCGCAGCGAACACTGACTTTTTAATCGCCCATTTGTTTGCTAGCAGCTCTTGTCTGTATTTAGCTAAAAAGTGAATCGTATCATCTACAGAAATTCCAAACGCAATACTAAAAACTAATATAGTGGAAGGTTTTATTGGTACCCCGAAATAACCCATCATTCCTGCTGTGATCAGTAGTGGAAGTAGGTTAGGGATCAATGAAATAATAATCATTCGAAATGAGCGAAACATATAAGCCATAAAAAGAGAAATCAAAAATATAGCTAAAGCTAAAGACAAGATTAAGTTTCTAACTAAATATTTTGTCCCTTTTTGAAATAGATATGCTTTACCGGTAAGAGATATGTCGTAGCGTTCTTTAGGAAATAACTTATCAATTTCTGAAATAATATTTTCTTCAATTCGCTCCATTTTATCAATTCCAGTATCCTTCATGAAAGATGTAATGCGCGCATAACGCCCTGTGCTGTCTACAAAGTTCTTTAGTAAATCAACATCTGAAGATGCATTCTTTGCATAGGGCAGAATGAAGTTATTTTCTTGTGCTGTTGGAAGCTGGAAATATTTAGGATTACCATTATAATATGCTTGTTTAGAATATTTAACCAAACTAACTACCGATATTGGTTTTGACAGTTCTGGAATTTCAACTATTAAATTTTCTAGTTTGCTCATTCGTTTCAAGGTAGTTAGTTTCATCACCCCTTTTTTACGTTTTGTGTCAATAAAGATCTCTAGTGGCATTACCCCATTGAATTCACTTTCATAAAATTCTATATCGCTGTAGAACTCTGCTGTTTTTGGCATATCCTCAATGAGACTTCCAGTTGCTTTTATTTGAAATATTCCAATTATACTAACAGCAAGCAAGATCACAGCTGATGAGTAAATAGCAATATTATGGTGTTTAACGGTCCGGTCAATCCAATCTCCTAATTGATTAATCCATTGCTTGTTTAAGTGTTGTAAATGCCTCTCTTTAGGGATTGGCATAAAACTATATATGATTGGGATAATAAATAAGCATAGTAAAAAAATAGCTATAATACTTAGGGAAGCCACGATACCAAACTCGGTTAATAATTTACTTTGAGTTATAATAAAAGTTGCAAAACCAGAAGCAGTAGTCACGTTTGTCATCAAGGTTGCGTTTCCAACTTTAGAAATGACACGCTGAAGTGATTTAGCTTTGTTACCATGTTTATTAACTTCATGCTGATATTTATTGATTAAGAAAATACAGTTAGGGATTCCAATAACGATGATTAAAGGAGGAATTAGTGCTGTAAGAGCAGTTATTTCGTATTCTAGGAAACCTAATATCCCAAAGGTCCACATCACTCCAATAATGACAACAGTCATAGATATAAAAGTAGCTCTGTATGACCTGAAAAAGAAAAAGAAAATAAGCGAAGTGACCAGAATAGCAGCCATGATAAATACGCTAATCTCGTCTACAATATTTTGAGAGTTAAGCGTGCGTACATAGGGCATCCCTGAAACTCTAACATCAAGGTTATATTTATCTTCAAAATCTTTTACTCTAGGAATTAATTGCTCTAAGACAAATGCCTTTCGCTCAGGAGTATTGACAATTGCTTTTTTGAGGTATATAGCGCTTCTGATCGCTTCAGAATCTTTGTTGAATAGTATATTGTCGTAAAAAGGATATTGCTCAAATAGAGCTTTTTTAAGTTTATTTAGTTCGAGCTGAGATTTTACCGAGTCTGTAATAAAAGGAACGAGGTCAAACTGTTTTTTTGATTTATTTTTCACAAGCTTTTGGAGGTCCTTGATCGCAATAACTGCCTCTACACTAGGGTTATCATTAAAGCTTTTCGAAAAATCATTCCAGGCATTTAATTTATTTACAGTTAGTAATGTACTGTCTTTAACGCCCATCACAATTAAATTACCTTCTTCCCCAAAGATATCTAAGAAGTTGTTATATTCAATATTGATTGGGTGATCATCTGGAAGCAAGTTCGCCTCAGTATATGTGAAACGCATTTTGTTCCACTGAAGACCAAAGAGTACAGTCGTAAGGACGACTAGAAATAAAATTATGAATCGATTCCTGAGAATGAGCCTGGCAGCTGTTTCCCAAAATCCAATTGAAAAGAGTTTAAACATAGCAATTTTAATGCCGCTAAAGTAAATAAAATGAATTTAAAACATAAAGATTAGCTAGTCAACTTCCCATAAAGAAAAGTTAAAAACTATACTGTAAGAATTTCTTTTTCTTTTTTAGAATAAAGATCATCTACTTTTTTGACATAAGAGTCTGTTAGTACTTGGACGTCCATTTCAGCATTTTTTTGGACGTCTTCGGATGTGTCCTCTGATTTTTTAATATCTGTATTGGCTTCTTTTCTTGCAGATCGAATTGAGATTTTTGCTTCTTCAGCTTCTGATTTAGCTTGTTTTGCTAGCTCACGGCGGCGCTCTTCAGTTAAGGGGGGTACGCTAATGATAATTGTTTCACCATTGTTCATTGGATTAAAGCCTAAGTTGGCAATCATTATTGAGCGTTCTATTTCTTGTAACATTCCTTTTTCCCACGGCTGAACAGTTATTGTCCTACCGTCAGGGGTATTAACATTTGCAACTTGAGTTAGAGGGGTCTGGGAGCCATAATAATCAACCATTACGCTTCCTAGCATAGCTGGACTTGCTTTTCCTGCACGTATATTCACAAATTGTTTTTCTAGATGTCTTAACGCACTTACCATTAATTCTTTTGCACTTTCTAATATAAAATCTATCTCTTCGCTCATTTTAAACGCTTTAAATATCTAAGTATTTTAACTCACTGTAGTTCCAATGGTATCACCAGCTACGATTTTAAGAAGATTGCCGTTAGTATTCATGTCAAACACAATAATTGGCAAATCATTTTCTTGACTTAATGTGAAAGCCGTAGTATCCATTACCTTTAAACCCTTTTGGAGAACATCTTTAAAGCTAATACTATCAAATTTAACGGCAGTTTTATCTTTTTCAGGATCTGCACTGTAAATTCCATCAACTCGTGTTCCTTTCAGAATTACATTAGCTTCAATTTCAATAGCTCTCAAAACAGCTGCTGAATCTGTTGTAAAATATGGATTTCCTGTGCCGCCTCCAAAAATAACAACACGTCCTTTTTCCAAATGTCTAATAGCACGGCGTCGGATAAACGGCTCTGCAACTTCATTAATTTTTATAGCTGACTGAAGACGTGTTGGGACTCCAACATTTTCTAAAGCGCTTTGCAAGGCCAATCCGTTAATGACGGTCGCTAGCATTCCCATATGATCTCCTTGTACACGGTCCATACCTTTACCAGCTCCAGCAACTCCTCTAAAAATATTACCACCTCCAATAACAATCGCTACTTGAACTCCTTGATTTGTTAGTTGTTTAATTTCACCAGCATAATCTGATAATCGATCTGAGTCAATTCCGTAGTTTTGGCTTCCCATTAGGGCTTCTCCAGAAAGTTTGAGTAAAACTCTTTTGTAAGTCATAGCTATAGTTAATGTAACACAAATATAAACAATATCTTAAATCCAAAAATAGTAAACACTACGAATTCTCATTTGTTTTGCATTTACCCTATAGTTAGAATTAGAGAAAGGTATCTTTATACCAAAAAAAAGCCTCGATATCTATCGAGGCTTTTTAAAAGTTATAATAAGTTTATCCTAAGGAAACACGTTTAAATTCAGTAATCTCTACTTCTCCGTAACTAGCAACGTATTTTGCAACTTTTACTTTATCGTCTTTAATAAAGTTTTGGTCCAGTAAGCATTGCTCTTGGTCTAGCGTGGTATTATCAGAAATGAAACGTTCCATTTTTCCAGGTAATATTTTATCCCAAATCTGTTCAGGCTTACCTTCTGCTTTTAATTCTGCTTTAGCCGTACCCTCAGCTTTTGTTAGAACATCGTCAGTCAATTGAGCCATTGAAATGTATTGAGGGACGTTTTTGAGAGTTTTACCTAAACGCCCCAATTCGATATTGTCTTTTTCAATAACAGCAATTCTAGCCTCTGTTTCAGAAGCAATAAACCCAGCATCAAAATCTTTATACGAAAGGGTTGTTGCACCCATTGAAGCAACTTGCATTGCAAGATCTTTCACAAGAACAGCAGCGTTATCAGTGTTTGAAGATAGACCAACCACAGCAGCAATTTTGTTGATGTGTACATAAGAGCCTACATAGGGAGCTTCTACTTTTTCAAAAGCTTTGATATCTAATTTTTCGCCAATAACTCCTGTTTGTTCTATAAGTTTTTCAGCCACAGTCATGCCTCCGAAATCGGCCATCAAAAATGACTCTTTAGAATCCTGAGTTAGCGCAATATCACCAAACTGACTGGCAAGGTTTAAAAAGTTTTCATTTTTACCAACAAAATCAGTTTCACACCCTAAAACAATGGCAACTCCTACAGTGTTATCAGAATTAATTTTAGCTACTGCCGCACCTTCTGAAGAGTCACGATCGGCTCTATTTGCGGCAACTTTTTGACCTTTTTTTCTAAGGTTGTCAATAGCCTTGTCAAAATCACCTTCAGCTTCAACTAATGCTTTTTTACAGTCCATCATTCCTGCGCCGGTTGCCTTTCTTAATTTGTTTACTTCTGCAGCTGTTATTTTTATCATGATTTGTTAGTTTAAAAAAGTCGTTAAAATTTTTCTGTGAGAAGAAGATTAACGACGTTATTTTTACTTAATTATTTTTTCTATTTTTTCTCTTCTTTAGAAGCTTTTTCAGTCTTTTTTACCGCCTTGGTCTTAGTTGTTTTTTTTACTTTAGGTTCCTCAATTACCTTTTCGATTTTGGAGGCTTCTTTTGTTTTTTCAACTTTAGGTTCTTTTGCTACCTTTTCGGTTTTAGGGGCTTCTTTTGTTTTTTCAACTTTAGGTTCTTTTGCTACCTTTTCGGCTTTAGGGGCTTCTTTTGGTTTTTCAACTTTGGGTTCTTTTGCTACCTTTTCGGTTTTAGGGGCTTCTTCTGTTTTTTCTTGTTTGGGAGCTTCAGTTGCTGCCTTTTCAGCTTCTTTACTATCTTTTTCTGCTTTTCTTACAGCTAAACCTTCTGCGATAGAGTCAGTTACATTTGTTAGAATTTTTTCAATTGACTTGGAAGCATCGTCATTGGCAGGGATCACATAATCAACTTGCCTAGGATCCGAATTTGTGTCAACCATTGCGAAAATAGGAATATTTAATTTTTGTGCCTCTTTAATAGCTATGTGTTCGCGTTTGATATCAATAACAAATAGAGCAGCTGGAAGACGGGTCATTTCTGAAATTGAGCCTAAATTCTTTTCAAGTTTTGCTCTCAAGCGGTCAACTTGGAGACGCTCTTTCTTAGAAAGTGTCAAAAAAGTTCCATCTTTTTTCATTCTGTCGATAGAAGCCATCTTTTTGACAGCTTTACGTATTGTAACAAAGTTGGTTAACATTCCACCAGGCCAACGTTCAGTTATGTAGGGCATATTGACGTTGCCAGCTTTTTCTGAAACAATATCTTTTGCTTGTTTTTTGGTAGCAACAAATAGTATCTTGCGACCTGAAGCTGCTATTTTTGATAATGCTTCAGAAGCCTCTTCAAGTTTTGCTGCAGTTTTGTAGAGATTTATTATATGGATACCATTTCTTTCCATATAAATATAGGGTGCCATGTTGGGGTCCCACTTTCTTGTTAGGTGACCAAAGTGTACACCACTGTCTAATAATTCTTTTACTTCTACTAATGCCATTTTGTAATAGTTTACGTTCTGTTTAATTAGCAATGCGCAGCTGTTTTTTACTAAACGCATTTAGATGCTAAACTAAGTCTTAGTGGTTGACCCCACTATAGACAACAATAACTGGTTTAAAAATAATATATTAACGTTTTGAGAATTGGAATTTCTTCCTCGCCTTTTTCTGACCAAACTTCTTGCGTTCAACCATTCTTGGATCTCTTGTTAATAAGCCTTCTGGTTTCAGAATACTTCTGTTTTCTTCATCTAATTCGCACATTGCACGAGATAAAGCTAAACGAACTGCTTCTGCTTGACCTGTAATACCACCACCAAAAACATTTACTTTTACATCAAAGTTATCTTCATTATTAGTCAGTGCTAAAGGTTGATTTACTTTGTATTGTAAAGTTGCTGTTGGAAAATAAGTATTAAGATTTTTTTTGTTTACGATAATGTTTCCTTTTCCTTTTGAAACATACACTCGTGCTACTGCCGTTTTTCTACGGCCAATTTTGTGAATGACTTCCATTAGTTAACTTCATTTAAATTGATTGTAATTGGCTTTTGCGCTTCATGAGAATGCTCAGCGCCAACAACAACGTTTAGATTACGGAATAAAGCAGCTCCTAATTTGTTTTTTGGCAGCATACCTTTTACTGATTTTTCAACTAACCTAGCAGGATCTTTGGAAAATAATTCTGTAGCAGTTAGTGATCTTTGTCCACCTGGATAGCCAGTGTGACGAATGTAGGATTTCTCACTCCATTTGTTTCCAGATAGTTTAATTTTTTCTGAATTTATAACAATAACGTTGTCTCCACAATCAACGTGGGGAGTAAAATTAGTTTTGTGTTTACCTCTTAATAATATTGCAATTTTGGAAGCTAAACGACCTAACGTTTGACCTTCTGCATCAACCAAAACCCATTCTTTCTGAACTGTAGCCTTGTTAGCTGATATTGTTTTGTAGCTTAATGTATCCACTATTGTTTTTTTTTTATTAAACGTTTCTTCTGAAAAAAGAGTTTGCAAATCTACAATTATAAATTGTTATTAACAAAATCTATTATGTGTTTTCTTTTTCAAATAAATGCATTAATTGGCACACACTGGTTTTAGTGCTTGTTTAAGAAGACAATATTTATTGAACCAAAGTTTAACAAATAATTTAATAAATTTTTATAGATTATTGCTTCTTTTGTGCAGTTATTGACAGATTTACCAAACACCTAGTTGAAGACACTCAAGTTTTATGAAATCTTTTTCTTACACTATCATGATCTTATTTCTAAGCCTTGAACTTGCTGCTCAGGAACAGTCTTTTTCTCCCCCTAGGATCTATTTAACCACTGATATTATGTCAGAAAGTCCTCCAGTTATTGATGGGATTTTAAATGACTCTGTGTGGAGTTCTGTTGATTGGGGCACAAATTTTGTCGAAGTTAACCCCGACGAAAATACTCTACCTTCTGTTCAGACCAAATTTAAAATCCTGTATGATCAAAAACACTTATACATCGCACTGAAAGCATTTGATCCGGATCCATCTACCATTACTAACCGACTTTCTAGAAGGGATGGTTTTGTAGGAGACAGAATTAATGTATTGATTGATAGCTACCATGATCTTCGAACAGCTTTTTTGTTCACAGTAACTGCAGCTGGTGTTCGCGGTGATGAATTTGTTACAGACAATGGAAAAAATTTTGATGATAGCTGGAATCCTATTTGGACTACTGAGGCGGTTATTGATGACGAAGGATGGTCTGCTGAAATGAAGATCCCATTGAGTCAGTTGAGATTTAATAGCGACTCTGTTCAGGTTTGGGGGTTGAATGTCGCTCGAAATTACTTTAAAAAAAATGAATTGTCAGCTTGGGATAGAATTCCTGTAGGCTCTGCAGGTTGGGTAAGCGAGGCCGGAGAACTTCACGGTTTAAAAAATATAGACCCTCAAAAACAAATTGAAATTCAGCCTTTTACAGTAACTAAGTTAGATTATTACGAGGCTGAAATAGATAATCCATATTTGGATGGTGATGATTTTAGTTTTAACGCTGGCTTGGATGCAAAGTTTGGAATTACAAATGACTTGACTCTTGACGTCACTATTAATCCAGATTTTGGACAGGTTGAAGCAGATCCCGCTGCAATTGCATTAGATGGTTTTGAGGTTTTTAACAGAGAGCAACGCCCCTTTTTTGTGGAAAACAAAAATATTTTTAATTATCAATTTTCAGGAAATCGCAACAACTTATTTTTTTCAAGACGTATAGGGAGAAATCCACAACTTAACCCTGAAATATCTGCAGGTTCATTTATTGACAAGCCTAAAAATACTACAATTTTAGGCGCTGCAAAATTCAGTGGAAAGACAAAGAACGGATGGTCTATTGGAATTTTAGAAAGTATGACTTCCAAAGAATTTTCAACAGTTAACAACAACGGAGTTATTTCTAAACAGCTAGCTGAGCCGTTTACAAATTATTTTGTTAGTAGAGTTCAAAAAGATTTTAATAACAATAATACTTTTTTAGGTGGCATGTTCACCTCTACAAACCGCTCTTTGAACGATAATGAGTCTGAACTAAGAAAATCAGCATATTCTGCAGGAGTTGATTTTAAACACCAATGGCAAAATAGGGCTTATTATGTTGACGCCAACATGGTAGTTAGCCATGTTAAGGGTAGTAAAGAATCGATTAAACTTACACAAGAAAATTTGATCCACCTATTTAACAGAGTGGATGCTAGTCATTTAGAGGTAGACCCTAATCGAACCTCTCTAACTGGGACAGGAGGACGTTTTGATTTCGGAAAGGTAGGGGGTAAACACTGGAACTATAATGGAGGATTTACGTGGGTGTCTCCAGAACTTGAGTTAAACGATTTAGGCTACTTAAGGAGTTCGGATGATATAACTCAATTTGCAAATATTAGATATAGAATCATAAAGCCTGCTAGATCTTTTAGAGATTTTAGTATTCAAATAGGGCAATTTTCTAAGTATGACTTTGAAGGGAATCATAACAGAATGCAGTATGATTTGAATACAGATATTCGTTTTGTAAATAATTGGACAATAGACTTAGGAGGGGGGTATAGACCAGTAAATTATTCTAACTCGACTTTAAGAGGTGGCCCAAGGTGGCGTATTTCAAAAACTGGTTGGCAATATTTTTTTATTGGCTCAGACAATAGAAAAAAGTTCTACTTTAGAACAGGGGCTATTATTTCCCAGTGGGAAGACAATGAATCTTCCCTTTTTAAAGTTAAAGCAGAATTGAATTATCAACCTTCAAATGCACTTAATATTTCATTAGAGCCAGAATATAACTCACGCCCAAACAAAACTCAATATATAACTCAAGTTTTCTACAACGAAGATAATCGTTATGTCTTGGGAACTATAGACAATCAAACTTTTCAAGCTTCTTTAAGAATAAATTACTCGTTAAATCCCAATCTTTCAATCCAATACTATGGACAACCATTTGTATCTCGCGGAGTTTTTAAAGATATTAAATATGTCACTAATCCAACTGCGACGAATCTCAATGATCGTTTTAAGCTCTACTCAAATAATCAAATTAGCCAAAACCAAGGAGTTTATAACATTGACGAAAACATTGACGGATCAAACGATTATAGTTTTGATAATCCTAATTTCTCACAAGTTCAGTTTGCTTCAAATTTAGTTATTAGATGGGAATATATTCCTGGATCAGAATTATTTTTAGTTTGGTCTCAAGGTATTAATAGTGGATTATCGTCTTCCAATGGATTATTTGAAGATTTTGGAACAGGTATTTTGAATCAACGTCCTCAAAATATTTTCTTATTGAAAGCCACATATCGCTTTGTTCTCTAGACTTTATATTTTGTATCGATAAAGGGTGTTTAATTCTTTAATTTACATTGTAAAAATATATTTTAGAAGTATCTTTGCACCCTAAACGTGAAGAAATTTTCGCTTTATGTCAAATAATACTTACATATTGACTGGTTCAACATCATTCCTTAGTAATTTTAAGGCAGTGACCAAAATGGGCCTATCCCTAAGTGTAGTGTTTTCATCCATAGCAGGGTATTTATTGGCAGCAGAAAGCATACACCTTTTTACTTTGTTTCTTTTGGCTATTGGAGGATATTTTATGGTAGGTGCTTCTAATGTTTTTAATCAAATCATAGAGAGGGATTTAGATGCCTTGATGGATCGAACGAAAAACAGACCTATTCCAACAGGCAGAATGAGCGTTATTTATGCTTTTGTTTTAGCTGTCATATTAACTATAGCAGGACTTACTATTTTATATATTATTAACGAAAGAACAGCCATGTTTGGCGCAATATCTATATGTTTATACACCAGTGCGTACACCCCTTTAAAAACTAAAACACCACTATCAGTTTTTGTTGGGGCCATACCTGGTGCTATTCCTTTTATGCTAGGCTGGGTAGCAGCTACCGGCAAATTTGGTATTGAACCCGGAGTTTTATTTATGCTTCAGTTTTTTTGGCAATTTCCGCATTTTTGGGCGATAGGTTGGTTTTTGCATAACGATTATCAGAAAGCAGGATTTAATATGTTACCCACAGGCAAAAGAGACAAAGGGACTGCTCTTCAGTCAATAATATATACAGCCTGGACTGTACTAATCTCAATAGTTCCTGTATTTGGTTTCACAGGATCTCTAAGGCTTTCTGTTTTGGCAGCAATAATAGTTTTTGCCTGCGGATTGCTATTTTTGAACTATGGGTTTCAGCTATTCAAAAATCAAACAGAGAAAGCAGCACGGCAGCTAATGCTAGCAAGTGTTGTTTACATAACTTCTATTCAAATTATATATGTTTTAGATAAATTTATTAGACTATGGATTTAACAAAAGGAACTACACAGGGCAAACAAAAGCGAGCAAAAAAAATGATGCTATGGTTTGGAATCATATCTTTAGTAATGTCCTTTGCTGGGCTTACAAGTGCTTTTATAGTTAGCAGTTCGCGTGAAGATTGGTTAGTCAACTTTACATTACCAAGCGCTTTTACTTACAGCACTTTAATAATTATTTTAAGTAGTATTTTATTGTTTTTGGCCAAGCAGAGTTTTAAAAATAATAAATCAGCAATTACAACATCACTTTTAATTGGTGCGTTTGTGCTTGGAATTGTATTTATCTATTCCCAAATACAAGGGTTTAATCAAATAATTGCCTCGGGATATAACTTCACAGGACCAACTAGTAATATTACAATTTCCTACATCTACGTTATAGCCGTAGTTCATATTCTGCATGTTTTGGCAGGAATTATATGTCTATTTGTAGTCATTATCAATCAATTAAATAAAAAATATTCAAAACAAAATAGACTCGGGTTTGATCTTGCCTCTAATTTTTGGCATTTTGTAGACGTTCTATGGGTATATCTCTTTTTCTTTTTATATTTCTTTAACTAAATAAAATGCTTATTTTTGCACAACTAAAAAATAAATTACCCTTATGGATTCTACAATAGTTAGCACCGGAAAAGAAGGAAAAACTTGGGGTGGAGGCAACCAGCCACTAAAATCAAGTTATGGTAAAATGATGATGTGGTTTTTCATTGTTTCCGATGCATTAACCTTTTCGGGCTTTTTAGCAGCTTATGGATTTTCGAGATTTAAGTTTATTGATTATTGGCCTATAGCAGATGAGGTCTTTACACACGTTCCATTTTTACACGGGCAAGAGTTGCCAATGATTTACGTAGCTTTTATGACGTTTGTTTTAATAATGTCGTCAGTAACTATGGTTTTAGCTGTAGATGCAGGCCACGAAATGAAGAAAAACAAAGTTATTTGGTACATGTTTTTTACAATTATTGGAGGAGCTATTTTTGTTGGATCCCAAGCCTGGGAATGGGCAACTTTTATAAAAGGAGACTATGGGGCTATTCAAACTAATGGAGGTAACATTCTACAATTTGGAGAGTATAGGACAGTTGAAGGCGGTGATCTTGTATTTAAAAGAGTTGCGGTTGAAGAGTTCACAACAGCTACAGCGACTGAGCGTATTCAACATGAAAATAAAAATGGACTTTGGTTTGAAGACGAAAGTGCCCTGCCAGCATTTTCTGTTAATGACGTATACCATGGATTAAAGGCACATCCTTCCATATTAGTTCGTACGCAAACAATTAACGAGGATGGTGAAAAAACAATCCTCTCTAGAGAGGCATCATTATCACAGGTCAAAGATAACGGGAAACGATATGTCAAAGGAGCTAACCTTGAAGTTAATGAATACGGTGCGCCATTATTTGCAGACTTCTTTTTCTTTATAACTGGTTTTCACGGGTTTCACGTATTGTCTGGTGTTGTGATTAATATTATTATTTTCTTTAATGTTATCATTGGAACTTATGAGCGTCGAAAAAACTACGAAATGGTTGAAAAAGTAGGTTTATACTGGCACTTTGTAGATTTAGTTTGGGTATTTGTATTTACATTCTTTTACCTAGTTTAACATATAATTTTTTAAAATGGCAAATCACGCACACAAATTAGAAATTTTTAGAGGTTTAATTAAGTTTAAGTCGAACACACAAAAAATTTGGGGAGTCCTTTTATTACTATCTATTATTACAGCAGTAGAAGTTGTTTTAGGAATCTACAAACCCACATCCTTAATGACTCCCTTAATGGCTCCTTTTGAGGGTGGATTTGGAGCATTGTTTTGTAACATAATCTTTTCAGGTTTCATTTACATGAAGAGTTTAAATTTACTATTTATTGTTCTTACAATTATAAAAGCTTATTATATAGCGTGGGATTTCATGCACTTGCGTGATGAGACAAAAGCGCTCCGAAGATTAGTTGTTTGGACTTCAATTTTCCTAATTTCATATCTTATATTTATATTATTACAAGAGGCAGGCTACATAGAATCTGTTTACACAAATGGATTTGTCAAGCGAGACTTTTAAAAAATAGATAAATATTAACATACAAAGGCGGCTTATTTAGGCCGTCTTTTTTATTTTTGCTCTATGAATATTATCAAATACAAAAAGGCATTTGTTCTCACAGTTCTGTTTTTTTTACCGGTACTATTTTTGTTGTTTTTATACCCATCGAAACATAACTACAAGACCCTAGATGTAATTAAAAAAAACATTCCAGAGCTTACCAGCATATTAAGTAAAGACGATCAAAACTTACAGCTTGAAGATCATCTCACAGTGTTAGGATTTTTAGGCGATATGCCAATGGAAGATGCTATTTTAGCACTCAATCTAAAAGAATTAGTTTATGATAAGTTTCGAGGGTTTAAGCGTTTTCAAGTAATTATTCTAGTCCCAGAATCTGCCAAGGATCAAGTAGTATTATTAGAAAAAGAGTTAAATCAATATGAGTATCTAAACTATTGGAGATTTGGCTTCGGAACTTACAAGGATATTCTTTCAATATATCAAGAGCTTAATACAGCAAGTGCTTTAGACTCAAGCTTGAGGACCTCAAATGTTTTTTTGATTGATAGGGAACGCAACCAGCGAGGGCGGTTTGATGACCGCGATAAAAGTGAATTAAAAAAAAACGCACCTATCTACGGGCTTAGCTCTTATGACTGTTTAGATGTTTCTGTTTTAAAAAATAAAATGAGTGAAGACATGCGGATTCTCTTTACAGAGTATCGCCAAAAAAGAAAAGGAAATTTTAATTCTACAAGTCGTAGAGCAGATGATTTAAGAGGAAATGAAAAAAACTAGTTATTCATATGTCGGGGTTTCATTTATTATTTTAATTTTTGGGATTATCGTAATTCCAAAAATAGTTGATCGGGTTAAGAACAACGATGTGACACGTTCTGAGAGTAGAAGTCAAGAAGTACAAATTTCTATTAAAGATAAAGCAGAATTATCATATTTAATAATTAACGGAGAACCAAAGAAAGTAATGCCGTTTAGTTTTATTAATCAAAATGGTGATATGGTATCTAACGAAGATTATTTAGGTAAGGTTTACCTTGTTGAATTCTTCTTTTCTACATGTCCTACGATTTGCCCCAAAATGACTAAAAATCTAGTTGATATTCAAAATACATTTCCAAAACGAAGTGACTTTGGTATAGCCTCCTTTACTATTAACCCCGATTATGATACTCAAGAGATTTTAAAAAAATATGCTATAAATTCAGGAGTCACTAACCCAAATTGGAATTTCATGACTGGAAATAAGGAGTCTATTTATAATTTGGCCAATACAGGGTTTAACCTTTACGCAGCTAAAGTTGACGGAGCTGACGGGGGATTTGAGCACTCTGGGAACTTTGCTCTTATTGACAAAGAAGGCTATATCCGCTCCCGAGCTGATTCTTATGGAAATCCAAAAATTTATTATAGAGGAATAATTAGTCAATCCGATCAATTTAATGAAGACGGTGAGTCTGAAGATATTTCAGCACTAAAAGAAGATATTTTAAAATTATTAGGAGATGAAGAATAAATTAAATACTATGAAAAGTAAATACCAATTTTGGGTTAATGTGGTGTCAATAGCAGTCCCAGTGGTCGTAGCACTTTTATTTAAAGTTCGACTTCCAAATGTTGAGCCATTATCATTTTTACCTCCAATATATGCGTCAATTAACGGGGCAACAGCTTTTTTGTTAATTTCTGCCCTAATAGCTATCAAAAATAATAAAAGGAAGCTACACGAACGCTTTATGAAAATAGCTATTGCTTGCTCATTGATTTTTTTGGTAATGTACGTAGCTTACCACATGACCAGTGATCCTACTAAATACAAAGGATCAGTCTCTATTTTATATTACTCTATTTTAGTAAGCCATATACTCCTTTCTATTGTTGTGATTCCGCTGGTTTTAATTAGCTATGTTAGAGCCTATCTTGGAGACTATGAGTCTCATAAAAAAATTGTTAAGTTTGCTTATCCAGTTTGGCTATATGTTGCAGTAACTGGTGTAATTGTTTTCTTCATGATCTCTCCTTATTATGTTTAAATTTTGAAAAAGGTTATATTATTTTTCGTTGTGGTGATACTTAGTTTAAAATTAGAAGCTCAGTGTGCAATGTGTAGAGCAGTTCTGGAAAGTGAAGATGGACAATCAACTGCTGAAGGTATCAATAATGGAATCTTATATTTGATGGTAGTCCCTTATCTTCTTATCGGAGGACTTTCTTTTTACTTGTACCGCTCTTTGAGAGAAAAATAAAAAATAAAAATTAGGGTTTTATATTACTATCAAATTTTTTTGGTTGTAGATATTAAGGCTTATGTTACCTTAACTTTATTTTATGATTCACGAGTGTAACAAAGTATGGTTTTTTCAGTCATATAATTGAAATTTAATATTAAAATTACAAATGTTAGAAATTAATCAACTTCAAAAGTCGTATGCCATTGGAGATTCAAGTTTACATGTCTTAAAGGGCATTGATCTCTCAGTGTCACAGGGTGAAATGGTTGCTATTATGGGTTCGTCAGGGTCTGGAAAATCAACACTTCTTAATATTATAGGGATGCTAGATGAAGCCGACAGCGGAGACTATGTATTAGATAATGTTCCCATAAAAAATCTTACAGAAAAAAAGGCTGCAATTTACCGTAACAAGTTTTTAGGTTTTATATTCCAATCTTTTAATCTAATTAATTATAAGAATGCGCTTGAAAATGTTGCTTTACCTTTGTATTATCAAGGATTAAAACGAAAAGAGCGTCAAGAAAAAGCGCGTTTTCATCTACAGAAAGTAGGCCTTTTAGATTGGCAAACCCACTTACCAAGTGAGCTTTCTGGAGGGCAGAAACAACGCGTTGCAATTGCTCGTGCTTTGGCATCCAACCCAAAATTATTGTTAGCTGATGAGCCCACGGGTGCCTTAGACACAACAACTTCTAGCGATATAATGGCGTTTTTACAGCAGTTAAATGAAGAGGGTATAACTATTTTGATAGTAACCCATGAAGAAGATATTGCCGCAATGTGTAAGCGAATAATTCGATTACGTGATGGAGTTATAATGGAAGATAAAAAAGTAACCCAAGTTAGAGCTGAATCACATGTTTGATATTGATCTTTGGCGCGAAATATTTCAAAGTATTAATAAAAACCGAACCCGAAGTTTGTTGTCAGGTTTTACGGTAACTTTCGCTATATTACTGTTTACAATTTTGTTTGGTCTTGCAAATGGACTTAATAATACTTTCAGTGAGGCATTTGTTGATGAGGCCTCAAATGCCGTCTTCATAAGAACAGGGAAGACTACTAAGGCCCATAAAGGATTACAGGCCGGTCGTAGGATTCAACTTAAAAATCGAGATTTTAATTTTATAAGAGAAGAATTCGACGTTGAAACAGAGTATATAGCTTCAAAGGTGTTTAAGAATATAACAGCTAGTTATAAAAATAAAAAAAATAATTATTCTTTAACAGCTGTCAACCCGGACAACCAGTACGTTGAAAAATCAAAAGTTTTTTCAGGGCGCTATATAAATCAATTGGATATTGGCAATAAAACTAAAGTTATTGTTATTGGTAAGTTGGTTGAGGAAGAACTATTCTCCAAAAAGTCTGGTTTGGGGAAATATATTAATTTGAGTGGAATTTCTTACAGAGTAGTTGGAGTCTTTTCTGACGATGGTGGAGACGATGAAGAACGGATTATTTATATGCCTCTAAGTACTGCTCAACAAATTTACGGAAACAATGACTACGTAGATCAAATTAATCTCACCTATAACCCAAGCTTTGATTATAATCAAGCGATTGATTTTGGGCTTGATTTAGAAAAGAAATTAAAAAGTCGCTTTAACATAGCTCCAAATGACCAACGTGCTGTCAGAGTTTTTAACAGAGCGATGCAAAATAAGGGAATTAATCAAATGACTTCTGTATTAGGAATTTTAATATTAGTAATAGGAATGGGTACTCTCATAGCAGGAATTGTAGGTATCAGTAATATCATGATTTTCATTGTTAAAGAGCGGACTAAGGAAATTGGAATTAGGAAAGCTCTTGGCGCCTCCCCAAAATCTATTATTTCAATTATTTTAATAGAATCTATTTTGATAACTACAATTGCAGGATATTTAGGGTTGTTACTTGGAGCAGGAATTTTAGAATGGGCTAATTCCGCTTTAAAAACTTATTTTATAACAAACCCATCAGTAAGTAAAACTCTTGTTCTATCAGCGACACTTATATTAATTGGAGCTGGTACACTTGCAGGATACCTACCCGCAAAAAAAGCATCAAAAATAAAACCTATAGTAGCACTAAGAGACGACTAAATGATTAAATTTTTATTTGATAGGGATACATGGCAAGAGGTCTATGATAGCATGAGCAAAAATAAATTGCGCACCGGGATTACTATGGTTGGTGTTTGGTGGGGAATTTTATTACTCATTGCTCTTTTGGGAGCCGCTAAGGGAATGGAAAATTCGTTTAATAGACTTTTTGGTGATTTTGCAACCAATAGTGTTTTTATCATACCCAGTGTCACTAGTAAGCCTTTTAAAGGTTTTCAAGAAGGTAAACGGGTACAGCTAACTCTTTCTGATGCTAAAAAAATTCAAGAAAATATTGAAGGAATTGAGTTTGTAGTACCTAAAAACCAAAACAGTGCTCAAGTTGTAAATGGATTTCTTTCTGGAAATTTTAGTATATCAGGTGATTTACCAGTTTCAAATGAAGTTCAAAGGAAGCAATTATCTAAAGGCCGTTTTATAAATCAAAATGATATAGACTTAAAAAGAAAGGTTGCTGTACTGGCAAAAGATATTTACAAACAGTTATTTGAAAAAGATGAAGATCCAATAGGAAAATATGTACAAATAAATGATATTAATTTTAAGGTTATTGGCATATATGAGCCCGGGAATATCGATTTCTCAGGAGATGTTATACACATTCCCTTCTCCAGCTTCCAACAAATTTATAACACTGGGGATAAAATTGGGTTTCTAATGATTACAGGGAAGCCTGAATTTAACATATCACAAATAGAGCAAGATGTTAAGCTATTACTTAAAAATTTAAATAAAATAAATCCTAATGATAAACAGGCTTTTAGAAGCTTTAATTTAGGAAAGCAGTTTGCTAAAGTTACGGGCTTTTTAAAAGGTATGCAATTTCTAACATGGTTTGTTGGAATTGCAACTCTAATAGCAGGGGTCTTTGCAATTGGGAATATACTTTTAATTACCGTTAAAGAAAGAACAAAAGAAATTGGTGTACGGCGAGCCTTGGGCGCAACCCCTTTTGAGATCAAACGTCAAATTGTTGTAGAGGCTGTTTTTTTAACCATGATAGCGGGTCTACTTGGAATTATTTCAGGTGGATGGATTTTAATAGCAATAGACCATTTCTGGGGTCAAGGAGATGATGCAACATTAATCAATGCCTCTGTATCAATAGCAGTAGTATTTATTGCCCTAGTGTTATTAGTTATATTAGGAACGTTAATAGGACTCATCCCCGCATTTAAAGCCACAAGCGTTAAACCAATCGAAGCATTAAGAGAAGAATAATAAATCAAATAAAATGAACAAAACAGTAAAAATTATTTTAGGATCAGCCGTATTAATTGCATTAATTTATGTGCTAAAATATTTCAAGGATTCAAACGCTAAAGATGTTGTAGAGTATAAAACAGAATCTCCGTTTTATACTACAATTGACACTAAAATAGTGGCAACAGGAAAGTTGAATCCGGAAGAAGAAATTGAACTAAAACCACAAATATCTGGAATTATTGATCAGATTTTTGTGGAGGAGGGTGACTTAGTGAAAAAAGGGGATTTAATAGCTAGAATTAGGGTAGTTCCAAATGAACAGGCTATGGTGAGTGCAAAGAGTCGTATTAATTCTTTAAAACTTTCTTTAAACAACTCTCAAACAGTTTTTAATAGAAATAAAGTGCTTTTTGAAAAGGGAGTTATTTCCAGACAGGATTTTGAGAGCAGTGAGTTAAGCTATAGCCAATCCAAAGAGAATTATGACCAATCTAAGGACGATTATAAAATTATTAAACAAGGATCACTTTCTGGTGGAAGTTCAGCCAATACTACTATCATCGCACAGATTCCAGGAACGATCCTTGAAATTCCAGTACGAGAAGGGGATCAAGTAATTCAAAGTAATAATTTTAATGCTGGGACAACGATTGCTACAGTCGCAGATATGAGCAAAATGATTTTTGAAGGAAAAGTAGACGAATCTGAAGTTGGAAAGCTTGAAGAAGGCAAACAAATTATAGTTGTATTAGGAGCAATTAACGAAAAAGAATTTCCAGCAGTACTTACTTTTGTGGCTCCAAAAGGGATTGAACAAAATGGAGCTGTTCAATTCACTATTAAAGCAGATGTAGATATAAATTCGACTACAAAGATCCGTGCTGGCTACAGCGCGAATGCTGAAATTGAACTTGAAAGTAAGGACAGTATCCTAGTCATCAAGGAAGCTCTTCTACAGTTTAATCGAATCACAGAAAAGCCTTTTGTAGAATTTCTTAAAGAAGATGGTCGATTCCAAGTCAAAAATGTTGAGATTGGAATCTCTGACGGGATAAATGTTGAAATTATTGAGGGAGTTAGCGAAGGTGACGAAATTAAAGTATGGAATAAAGCTTTAGAAGAAAATAATGATGAAGAAGATAAAAATTAAAACTTATAAACCTATGAAATATGTAATTATTGCTCTTTTCTTTTCTTTGAGCCTTGGAAGCTTTGCCCAAAAGAAATGGACTTTGAAAGAATGTGTGGATCATGTTATTGAAAATAATATTTCGGTCAAACAAGTTGAAAATAGCCTAAGTACAAATGATCAAGAAATTATCTCTGCTAAAGGTCAATTTTTGCCAGGTGCAGGTCTAAGTTTTTCTCAAAACCTAAGTTTAGGGAATGTTGAGCTTTTTGAAGGTAGTTTTATTGATAGAACTTTTCATTCATCCAATATCGGATTTAACCTATCACAAACGGTTTTTAATGGCTTTAGAAACATAAATACATTTAGACTGTCACTAATTAATAAACAAACAGGAGAGTTAGAACTTAGTCGTATAAAAGATGATGTGTCATTAAATGTAGTGAATGCCTTTTTGAATGTCTTATTTAACAAAGAGAATTTACAAACAGCTAAAACTCAAGTTGAATTTTCTAGAAACCAAATCATTCAGGTTAACGCACTAGTTGAAGCAGGTGTTCAGCCTCTAGCGAATAGATATGACGCTGAGGCAACTCTCAGTAGCGATGATCAGCGTTTTACAGTCGCTCAAAACAATTATAATTTAGCATTATTATCTTTATCTCAACTTTTACAGGTTCCTTATAGAGATTTTGAAGTTGAATCTTTTTGGATTCCATTGCCGTCTGAAGAATTAATTTATGATAATGTTGAGACGATACTCAATTTTGCATTATTAAATAGAACAGAAATAAAGATTGCTGAAAAAAATCAGGAATCCGCTGCGCTTTCTACAGAAATATCTAAAAGTGGATATTATCCTACTATAAGTTTTGGGTATGGCTTTAACACCGGAGCTAATTTTTCAAATTTATCCAAAAGTAACTCCTTTTTCCAACAAATAAATGATAATAGAGGGCATGGGTTTAACCTTAACATCTCAGTCCCATTGTTCTCAAGGTTCCAAAATAAAACTGCTGTTGCAAAATCTAAAATCCAGGAAAATAATGCAAAACTTAATTTAGACAAAGCCAAGTTTGATTTAGAAAGCAATATCCAGCGAGCCTTTACAGACGCTCATGCTGCTTTGAAAACTTATGTAGCATCTAATAAATCATTAAAAGCACGCGAATTGTCGTTTAATAATGCCAAAGAACGTTACGATATTGGAGTTTTAAATGCATTTGAACTTGAACAAAGCAGAGTTCAATTGGTTAACGCAGAAGCTAATTTAATTAATGCTAAATTTGATTTTGTATTTAAGACTAAAGTTTTAGACTTTTACATGGGGAATAAAATTGTTGAATAAGTTGATTTATATATTAAATATAGAGACGTCTACCACAAACTGCTCTGTATCAATTTCGGAAAATGGATTTTTGATTGGGTTGAAAGAAGACAATAGCCTTCAATACTCTCATGCTGAACGTTTACATGTTTACATAGATGAAGTTTTAAAATCAGCTAACGTTTCTAAATCTCAACTAACTGCAATAGGTATTAGTAAAGGTCCGGGGTCATATACTGGTTTACGTATTGGAGTTTCTACTGCTAAAGGATTATGTTATGCACTCAAAATTCCCTTAATTTCCGCCCCTACCCTTCAGTCTCTAGCCCTCCAAGTTTCAAACCCTCAAGGCCCTATTGTTGCAATGTTAGATGCAAGACGTTCAGAAGTTTATTCGGCTATTTTTGACGATTCTTATAATGAAATTAGACAAACCCTGGCAGAGATTATTACATTAAATTCATATGATGAATTACTTAAGCTATCTCCTGTTTACTTTATTGGGAGTGGTGTTACTAAATCTCAAGAATTAATTAGTCATCCTAACACAAGATTTATTAAAAACAAATTGCCTTCAGCGTCTCAAATGTGCAATTTAACTCACAGTAAATTTATAGCAAATGATTTTGAAGACGTTGCTTATTTTGAGCCTTATTACTTGAAAGATTTCATTGCTATTCCCTCTAAAAAACAATTTTAATATTCTTTGTTTAAAGCGAGGTCAGACAAGTTGCTAATTAACAACTCAGATTCTGTATTTGTTTTGTTTAAAATCGTTGTAACTTTGGATTATGAAGTTATACATTGTACCTACCCCCATAGGAAACTTAGAAGACATTACTTTACGCGCAATTAAGGTCTTGAAATCTGTGGACCTAATTCTAGCAGAAGACACAAGAACTTCTGGAAAACTTCTTAAACATTATGAAATAGCAACTCAAATGCAATCTCACCATATGCATAACGAGCACAAAACTGTTCAGGGGATCATTCAAAAATTAAAGTCAGGTCTTAATATTGCATTAATTAGTGATGCAGGGACTCCTGCAATTTCTGACCCAGGGTTTTTGTTAACAAGAACTTGTGTTGAAAACGAAATCAATGTAGAGTGTTTGCCTGGAGCCACGGCATTTGTACCAGCATTAGTAAATTCTGGACTGCCAAACGATAAGTTTGTTTTTGAAGGATTTTTACCGGTAAAAAAAGGACGTCAAACAAGACTATTGATTTTAGCAGAAGAACCCAGGACAATTATTTTGTATGAGAGCCCTCACAAATTGATTAAAACACTTTCTAATATTTGCGAATACTTTGGAGAGGAACGTCAAATATCAGTATCTAGAGAGCTTTCAAAGCTTTTTGAGGAAACAAAACGCGGAACTGTAAAAAATGTTCTAGAACATTACACTGACCATCCCCCTAAGGGTGAAATTGTAGTTGTAGTGTCTGGAAAATCAAAATAAAACTAAGCATGTTTGCCTTTGTCCCATCCATGTTTTTCCAAATAGAGTTTACCGCTCTGTACAGCACCCTTTTCGATGCTTGTTCCCATTGAGTCGTTCCATCTATTTAAGAACCCAAATAGAGAAATAACTCCAAGTATTTCTACTATTTCACCTTCATCCCAGTACATGCGTAAACGTTTCTCTAAAGAATTATTAACCTTATTCGGAATTTGAGAGGCGGCTAAGCTAAAATCTAATGCGGCTCGTTCTGCTTCATTGAAAGCAGTATGAGTTCTATAGTCCCAAATATTGTTAAGCTGAACTTTTTCAGCGCCATAACGTTCAGCGGCTCGAATAGCATGTGCTTGACAATAACGACAACCAGTTGCATTACTACTTACCCAAGCAATCATTCGTTTTAACGCTGATGTTACGCGACCTTCATTAGCCATAACAGCTTTATTGAGGTTTATAAAAGCCTTACTTATAGCTGGTCGGTGCTGCATTGTAAGAACTGAATTTGGACAAAAGCCTAATGTTTCATTAAAAAATTTAGCGAGTGATTTAGTTTCTAAATCATGGGTTGGGGATAATGGTGTAACTAATGGCATTATTTTAGTATTTTTGAAATATTTACTAACAAGAAACATAAATAAATTTATAATGTCTGATAAAATAACAACAAATTGGAAAGGCGGGATGCTATTTGAGTCTGACAACCCTAGTGGCAAATCAGTGCTAATGGATACTGTATTAGATGGTCAAACCGAAAGGTTCGGTTTGTCTCCAAAGGCAATGATGCTTTCTTCTCTGGCTGGATGTTCAGGTGTGGATATTGTAGATATTTTACAGAAGATGAAGGTGCTTAAGTACAAATTGTCAATTGAAGTTGAGGCTCAGTTGACAGACGAGCATCCTAAGTTTTATAATAAAGTGCACCTGGATTATCATTTTCACGGTCATGAACTTAATGTCAATAAAATTAATAAAGCTGTTTCTCTTTCAGTCGATAAGTATTGTGGTGTTATGGAAATGTTCAGACAATTTTCCAACGTTTCAACCGAAATCCATATCCACAACTCTTAAATTATGCGTTGGACTCTTAAGCCAAAACCTGCCCCTCAAAAAATAGCTGATTTTGCAGAGAAATTAGGAGTTGATTTAGCGATATCAGAACTGCTAATACAAAGGGGAATAGATACTTTTCAAGCAGCTAAAACTTTTTTTAGACCTAGCTGGTCTGACCTTCATGATCCTTTTTTAATGAAGGATATGAATGCCGCAGTTACACGAATTCAATCAGCTATAGAAAACAAGGAACAAATTCTAATATATGGAGATTATGATGTAGACGGCACATCATCGGTGGCATTAATGGCGTCTTACCTTGATACTAAAAGCACTAAGGTGTCTGCTTATATACCTGATCGATACGATGAAGGATACGGAGTGTCTTACAAAGGGATTGATTATGCCTCTGATAATAACTTCACGTTAATCATCGCCCTTGACTGTGGCGTTAAAGCTATTGAAAAAGTAGCCTATGCAAAATCAAAAGGAATTGATTTTATTATCTGTGATCATCACCGTCCAGGAAAAGAACTGCCCTCCGCAGTTGCTATGCTGAATCCAAAACAGTCTGATTGCAACTATCCTTTTAAAGAACTTTGCGGCTGTGGCATTGGATTTAAACTTATACAGGCTTTAGCATCTAAAGACAACCAAGCTGTAGAGTCTTTATTATCCTATTTAGATTTAGTCGCTACAGCCATAGGTGCTGATATTGTCCCTATTGTTGGTGAAAACAGAGCTTTAGCTTTTTTAGGATTAAAAGTGATTAATTCTAACCCACGTCCTGGGTTTCTGGCAATCATGAGTCAGCTTAAAAAAGAAAAATTAACAATGACAGACGTTATTTTTAATATTGCTCCTCGAATTAATGCAGCTGGACGTATGAAGCATGGAAATTATGCAGTAGGATTGATGAAGGAAACGGACTTAAATAATGCAAAACTTGCGGCTTCAGAAATTGAAGATTTCAACACTAGTCGTCGTGAGGCTGATAAACTAATCACTAGGGAAGCATTAGAGCAAATTGTGAATGCAAATGAAACCGATAATGCAACTACGGTAGTTTATCAGAAAGATTGGCACAAGGGAGTAATAGGTATTGTTGCTTCAAGACTCATAGAAACTTATTATCGTCCGACTTTAGTATTTACTAAAAGTGGAGATTATTTAACAGCCTCTGCCCGATCTGTTAGGGGCTTTGATGTGTATAACGCCTTAGAAAAATGTAGTAATTTAATTGAGCAATATGGAGGCCATATGTATGCGGCAGGTTTAACAATTAGACAAGAGAACTACCTTGCTTTTAAATCAGCTTTTGAATCTGAAGTTTCAAAAACCCTGCCTCTCCAGTTCAAGACACCAGAAATTAAAATTGATTCAGAAATTAACTTTGAATCGATTACACCTAAATTTTTTAGAATATTGAAACAGTTTGCACCTTATGGGCCTCAAAACTTATCTCCAGTTTTTATGACTTCCAAAGTTAATGATACAGGCTACGGTAAATGTGTTGGTGAAGACCAAACTCATTTGAGATTAACACTAACTCAAAATAGAAGTGCTAAAATTGCGGCAATAGGTTTTGGTTTAGCAGCTCGGTTTTCAATTATTGAATCAAAAGTACCTTTTAGAGCAGTATACTCTGTTGATGAAAACGAGTGGAATGGCCGCGTAAGTCTTCAACTAAAACTTAAAGACTTAAAGCTTTAATATGTCGAAAAGAGATCCATATGCAGCCTTAAGATTTAAAGAGTTTAATCTTTTTTTAATGCTTCGTTTTATCTTGGTGTTTGGCTGGTCTATGCAGTTTATTATAATAGAATGGCAGGTGTATTCACTTACAAAAAACCCACTCTCGCTTGGAATAATCGGGCTTATGGAAATTATACCCGCATTTAGTATGGCTTTGTTTGCCGGTCATATTGTTGATCAAAACGAAAAAAGAAACTTACTACTAAAATGTATTGGTCTATTTTCACTAATAAGCTTGGGACTCTTTTTAATAACGGATCCATCTGTGGAAAAAGCATGGAGTACGACCACAACTCTCTACGCAATTTACTGTTTTGTTTTTATTGGCGGTCTTCTACGTGCTTTTTTTGGCCCAACTATTTTTTCACTTGTCGCCCTTATTGTTCCAAAAAAAGTATATCCAAACGCTGCTACATGGAACAGCTCAACATGGCAAATGGCATCTGTTTTAGGACCCGCTTTTGCCGGGTTTACAATTAACTGGCTTGGTGTGCACTGGTCGCTTTGTATAGTATTCGGACTTGTTATTTTATCATTTGTCCTGTTATTTGGTATATCTAAGAAACCCGTTTTAAATCCTAAAATTGGCGAACCTGTAGTGCAAAGTCTTAAAGAAGGTTTACGGTTTGTGTTTAAAACTAAAGCTATTTTAGGAGCAATAAGCCTAGACATGATTGCAGTTCTTTTTGGCGGTGCAGTAGCATTACTTCCTGTATTTGCACAAGACATATTGAAGGTAGGATCAGAAGGGTTTGGAATGTTGAGGGCCGCGCCTGCTGTTGGGGCTTTTATGACAATGTTAGTCACTGCTTATATTCCTATCAGCAAACATGCTGGGCTAAAATTGTTAGTGGCTATTTTTGGATTTGGGATATCTATTGTTGTATTTGGCCTTTCCTCTATATTCTGGATTTCGCTGGTAGCCTTGTTTTTTAGTGGTGTGACTGATGGAGTATCTATGGTTATACGTCAAACTATTTTACAACTAAAAACCCCTGATCACATGCGGGGGCGCGTGTCTTCTGTTAACTCTATGTTTGTAGGGTCCTCAAACGAACTAGGTGCTTTTGAAAGCGGAGTAACTGCTAAGTTAATGGGGACTGTAACGGCTGTCGTGTTTGGAGGAGCTATGACTCTAATCACAGTAATAACAACAGGAATTGTATCACCAACTTTTAGAAAATTAGACCTTCAAAAAGATTTAGAGGCTCATGAAAAGTAATATCAAATTATTACTTTTATAAAGCAATTTATTTTTTTATTAAAAAGGGACCGATAGTTAGTTTATAAAGTCTAAGAGATAAGAGTATTTTAGTCCAATAATCCGTTTGGAAACTGTAGTGAAATCAATGATGGTTAAAGGATTTTCTTGAGGTTTAATAGTTTCTTGGACTCTGTAAAAAATCGAAAACTTACCAACTTTATTAAATCTTTTTGAAGCCATTATTGTAAATCGATTTCGATTAATAACTTTAGAACCACTTCCCTTTGAAATGTTATCAAAGAGCTCTCCTTTTAATTTAAAAACTATTCCAATAGGTTTTAATTTATAACCAATGTCCATCATGAAGCGAAGTTGTTCTTTAGCGATGTCTCCTTCTTCTTCGGATAAGCCTAACTCATTTTTATTTTGATACCTAAACCGATATGATAGATTAAACTGTTTGACTCTGTGCTTGTAGCGTGCATCAATTTGATATCTAAAGTGCGACTCGATTCCTTGCTTGTTTCCGATGTCATCATTTTTTTTAATAAAGCGAACACCAGCTCCAAGTTGAAAACCTTTGAAGATTTCATAATTGGTCTCAAGCTGTGTAAAATAGGTGTTTAATGTTGAGATATCATTTTTATATCTAAGGTGCTCAGCAGCTGAAAAAGACAGCTTTTCTGTTGCTTTAACGTCTAATTGTACAGAGCTCCATCCTTCTAAATCATTTGATTCTTGCGCATTTAATTGTGTAAATGAAACTAAACAAAGAGTAGTCAAAATGAAAGATTTTATTTTTTCTTTAAATTGATTCATAGATCGACATTAGTTTTTATAATGGACTGTTATTTTAGCTACGTCTCTTAAAAAGTTGACATTTCCAATTTCAAATCTAATTATAGTAACCCCTAGTCTGTTTTCAAGATCATCTTTGAGTTTTTTATGATTTTCAGGTTTAATATTCTCTATAGTTTCATAAAGAACTTCTTTTGAAAACACTTCTGTTTTTAGCCAATAAAGCTCAAGAAAGTATAGCGCTAAGACTATAATTGAATTAGCAGCAATAATTTCTGCGTAACTCATTTTTTTATTTGACAGTCCGTTCATTACAGCAATACCAATCACTACAAATAAATAGGTCATTTCTCTAACTTCAAGCGGAAGTGTACGGTACCTTAAAATTCCAAATATTGCAAATAGTCCAAGAGCCATTCCCAGGTCCAATTCATACTTCTTCAAAGTAAAACACAGAAAGAAAACAACAATACCTATTAAATAGAACGTAAACAAGTACTCTTTTTTCTCACTTCTTTTGTAATAGATATATTTTATAACAGCAGTTAGGAAAAAGAAGTTTAATAAAAAACGAACAATCATTTTATAAAAATCATTGTCAAATAAGGGTATACCTAGTAGTTCCATGTTAATTAGTTAGTTTATTAATTTTTAAATTTAGTTCTTTAAATCGGTTTGCTTTTACATCCGTAAACAAATTAGCAACGCCAATACAATATTTACTAAAACTGCTAGTTCGAATTTTATTTGAGTTTAAAGCTTTATAAATAGGGGTTTGTGTGTTTTGTTTCTCTTGCTTAACTTCAATAACTACTATGTTTTTAAGTAATTTGGTTTTGTCATCAGTTTTATAATTTAAACAACTATCAATGGTAACTCGCTCAGATCTTTGGGTATTTACCAATGTAAACCGCTGAAAATAATTACATAAAATTGGTTTTAAAATTAGGTCTTTCTTAGTAGTTTTTTTAATAAAATCTGTCGATTTTTTTGTCAGGACTTTTTCAATATCTTTAATAGTACAACGAGTTTTATTGGTCATTCCAGAGTTTTTCTTTTCTTTAATTTCTAAAAAACAAAGATTAGAGTCTATATATTTTCGCATCCTAATTTTCACTCTTTTAGCTTTTCCGTTGTGATGCTCTGTGTATGACTTTAGATCTTCCGTATCAAAATAAAGCGTAGCGTAGTTCATTAACCGATTTTCTCCGATTTCTAAAACTCTATAATCGTTCAGTAGATGTGGTATGACCTCTAATAATTTAGATTCCGTAGTTAGGAACTTAGTGTCTATTCGTTTTAATAACGAAACCGAATCCATTTCCTTTAAGGCTATTGTTTCAAATTGTGATAAGCTAGACGATTCCATTGATTAATTTTGAACAATTTACAAAATTAATTAGACTAATTTTTTTTATTATTTATTGCTAAATTATTAAGGTAATTATACAATGTCTTCACAAATAAATAAAAAAACTTGTTACTATTTACAGATTTTTAATTTAAGGGAGCTGTTTTCAAAAACAGCATACGAGTAATGACTAATCCAGTCACCAAGATTAATATATTTTGAGCGCTCATTAAGGTCGATATCAAGTGGAAGGTGTCGGTGTCCAAAAACAAAATAATCGCGGTGTTGTTCTTTTAGTTTCTTACGGCTATACTGTACGAGCCATTCTTTCTCATTACCTAGAAACTGAGCGTCTTCATCTCCAGAAATAATTTTATTTTTAACTGATAGATACTGAGCGAAACGAACACCAATATCAGGGTGTATCCATTTGTAAGCCCACTGAAAGAATGTGTTAGTAAAAACTTTTTTTAGACGTTTAAATCCTTTATCATCAGGTCCCAAACCATCTCCATGTCCAATTAAAAGAGTTGTTGTATTAAAAGTGAATTCCATTGGTCTGTGGTGTACAATAATCCCTAATTCTTCTTCAAAGTAACCATCCATCCATAGATCATGGTTTCCAACAAAAAAGTGAATTTTAATCCCTTGGTCACTAAGCTCTGCTAGCTTTCCTAACACACGAGTAAATCCTTTAGGAATTACATATTTATATTCAAACCAAAAATCAAATAAATCTCCAAGTAGGAAAATAGCTTCTGCATCATGTTTAGTTGAGTCAAGCCACTTTACGAATTTTTTTTCGCGTGGAATAGATTCTTTTGCTGTTGGAGCACCTAAGTGATTGTCTGAAGCGAAGTATATTTTTTTCCCTACTGGAATTTGTAAAGTCGTCATATGAAACTTTTAGTTATCACTTGCAACCCATTCTGCGAAGCATGTGGTTGTCTCTTGTAATTTTAGTGCATGTAACTTTATAGTATTTGGTAATCGATTTTTAATTTTTTGCACAAAATCAATAACCATCATCTCACTTGTTGGTTGATAATCTACAAGTATAACGTCGTGTCCACGATCGGATAGCTCTTTTGCAAGTTCTACATGTGGTGTATTTTTATTAAAAACCGTAGCGTGATCAAATACGTCTACAATTTCTTCTTTGATTATTTTTTTTAAATCAGAAAAATCAATGACCATTCCAAATTTTACATGTTCAGAGTTTGAAATGGGTTTACCAATAACCGTAACAAATAACTGGTAACTGTGTCCGTGAATATTTTTACATTTACCATCGTACCCATATAAGGCATGTCCAGTTTCAAAAGAAAATTGCTTTGTAATTCTAATATTACTCATTTGTTGTTTAAAGTGTTATAAATAAGTTTAATTTGTCACAAAGTTAATGGTTTTGGGCATGAGGTGAAAATTGTTTCCTAAATTTTATTATTAAGGGAACACCCCTAGCAATCATCCATAATGTAAAAGCAGTAAATACACCATGCAGCTTCCACCCGTAGTAATCAGTTGTAAGAATTACCGGTAAAAAAACGAAAAGAGTAGATAATAATAGCACATTTCGTAAATCTTTCATTTTACCAAGACCTTTAAAAACTCCATCAAATACAAATGCTAATGCACAAATTGGCTGCATTAACAATACGACCCAAAATACCTCATAAAAAATCTCTAAAACCAAGGGGTCATTTGTGAAAGCAACTCCAATGGGCTTGTATAAAAGTGCTCCAATACTTCCCATTGTCACGCCAACAATTATTGCGTATCTGAAAAGCCTGTTACTTAATTCAAAAAGTAATTTAAACTCTTTAGCTCCAAATAACTTTCCAGAAAGAATATTACCAGCACTGGCATATCCATCAACAGCAAAAGCAGCAAAGAACCATAAATTTATTGAAATGGTGTATGCTGCTATATATTCATCTCCGTAGCCAGTAGCAAAACGAGTTGCAAAATAAAGAGCAGTATTCAGTGCTAGTGTTCGAACAATTAAATGCCCAATCATATTTAAAAATTTAGGGATTTCTTTGTTTAAAGTGTTTGAAAAACGTAGAGGAATCTCTGTTTTCTTTAAAAGGTAGTATGTAGCTAGGATAGCCATTAAAAACTGTGAAAGCACACTGGCGATAGCGGCACCTTGCAGATTAAGAGGGAGGAACCAGTCTTTTATGCCATAAACAAGTACGAAATCTAATAAGATATTTATTGTTGCCCCAGAGATTGCAATTTTCATTGGATAGTAGGTGTTTTGGAGTCCTCTAAATACCCCAAAAACTGCAAAAACATAAAGTGTTAAAGGGAGTCCAATTACACGAATTTTGTAGTACGACACGCAGTAATCTAACAGTAGATCAGATGCATTGTAAAGCGAAAAAATACTTTTACTAAGTGGATATGTTATAAAACAAATAATTGTAGCGATTATTAAAATAATTGCGATAGCTTGTGAAGGCAAGGCCTTCACTTCATTAAGCTTGTTGGCACCTACGTATTGTGATATAATAGACGAAATAGCACTTCTAGATTGTCCTAATACCCAAATAAGCATTGATAAAAAAGCTGTTACTATTCCAACAGCAGCCAATGATTCCGTTGCATGATCTGACATATGACCTACAATCGCTGCATCTGTTAGGGAAAGTATTGGCTCGGAAATACCTGCTATAATTGCAGGAATTGCAAGTTTATTTATCTGTTTGAGACTGATGTTTGTATTCAAAGTCTATTTTCCACGGCCAGTTTTCCTAACTGCAGTTTTGTTACTGTTGTTTTGATTTTTGTAGACCGATTTAGATCCTTTTTTTGTCTCTGACTGCTTAACAGTTTTATTTCCAAAAAACTTACTGCTCATAATATTTTTATTTATAATTTAGTATCAATTAGAATATTTAATTCAAAAACTTACTTCACAGAAAAAAATTTTCTGTAAATATGTTCTTCTAGCATTTTTTCATATTTAGGAGTAAAATAGTTTTCCCAGAAATCATCTATTTCTTCTGAGTGTGCCTTACTATACTCAACATCGTCAGCCCAAGTACTTAACCACATGTAGCGGTGTACTTTGGCTTCGTCTTCTGACTTTACTTGGTAGACTTTATATTTATCAACTCCAAATCCATTTTTTTCATAAATTATATTTGCTCTGTCAAGGTCTTTTTGAAATTCTTCAATTGATATACCAGCGGGTAAATCAAAAAGATGTAGGCTAATTCTTTCCTTAGATTGCGAAAATGCTATTGATGAAACTAGAATTGCCAATATGTAAATTTGTTTTTTCATAATTAAATTTATTTTGTGTATCAAATATAATAAATGTCAGCTTAAGTACTTTTGATAACTTTCACCTACAGTTAATATACTAATCAAATGAAAACAGACGCCTATTTAGAATTAAAAAACCTTCTCGTTTTAGAGAAGGTTTGTTCATAGTAAATTTATCTAGTTTTACTTTGGAAGTTGCGAAGGATTGAAGTAATAGTCCTCTCTTACAATTTCCCCTTCTTCATTAAATGCATGGTGAATGTGCTGTTTTATTACAGCTGTATTTCCTGATATTTTGTTCTTGAACTTCATGTTCCACCACGAAATTACGACTGTGTTGTCACCCTCGTAATCTAACACGTCAGGGTATCCACTTTCATTAATTTCTGACAATTCAAATATCTCCATGTATTTGCTAAAGTCTGCAAATTCTTCGTCTAATGTTTTGAATTCATTTAATTCCGAATTCATTACATCATAAAACATGGTTGATTCTGTGTAGTTGTTTTTAATTTTTTCAACATCTTTGGTAAGATAAGAGTGCATCAGAAGTCTTACCTTAGAGACTAGTGGATGATCTTTAAAAATCACTCCGTTCTTTGAAGTTCCATAGGCATCATAAGCTTTATTCCAAAGTACTTGGTCATCCATAATATTTACTGATAGGATTTTACCATTTTTTTGTACACGAAAATTAGCATACCTAGGCATGTTGAGTGCAACTCCTGTATTTTTATCATAACCTGTCATCCATGTGTAAGTTTTGACATCTAAAACATTGTCTTTTTTGTACTCAAATGCGTCAGGGTAAGAACCTCCATAGTGTTTGATTTCAAAGTTTTCAATGTTATTACTAAGGTAATTTGATCGGCCTAAAAGCTGTTTTAAAGTACCAGGTTTTTCTCTCATAGTTGAATTTCTCCAGCTGAAATCATCTGAAACTAGACTTTTTATTTTTTCAACATCTCCACTTACAAAAGCAGAGTTAAACTGCTCTACTACATCCATTGCAGGATGTTCTATATAAATAGTTCCATTTTTCTTTTTTTGAGCTGATAATAAAGTACAAAGCATTAATACTAGTAATGTTAATTTGTTTTTCATAGAATGTTATTTAATTAATTATTGGTTTTAAAACGAAACTAATATAGTCATAAAAATATAAATTGAAAAACTGCAACATTTTGTTGAGAGAGAATTAACTCAACTTCTCATTTAGAAATAGTTGATACGATACAAGACCATATTTATATAGTTTAGTTACAGTTAGAATTTAATCTCCAAAGTTTATAACTATTTTCGTTTAGCATAATACTTCCATCACATTTGAATTAAATTGCCCGCAAGATTTTATCCCATATCAAAGTGTTTCCATTAAATGTGTATGTATCAACGCTTGGAATTCTATCGGCACCATCTAATGCATTAAAATCTGTATAACTACAGAGGTTAGTATTAGTACAGTTTGCATAAGATGTACACAGATTACCATCAACGAATTCAAATATTGTTTTTGCATATGTTCTGTCTCTAGGGTCTGGAGACCACAACCACTTACTTTTAACTGTCTAAGCTGGTAATGGATTGTCTTTAGAATCACCATCACTTGAACAGCTAAAGACTAATAAAGCGGAGATGATTAGATTCTTTTTCATTTGTTTAACGATTGTTGCTTACAATTTTTTTTGGGATATACTTATTTTTTTTCTCCCCCCCCGTTAATTATATTATCAATTTTCAGAATCAATTTGATTAAACTCAGTCCTGACATATCCTAAGGTTATTTAAGTATATATTGTTTGTGTAAAATAAGGTTGCCACTACACAAATATCAACAGTATTTAAATTATTTGGTATACTAACTGAATAAAGACCCAAAGATGTAAAACCAGCAGGATCAATTGTATCAACATTAACTTCAACATTATTTATTCTGATAGATAATCTGTCCAAAAGTTCAAATGTACCATCTCCCATTGCTTCAAAATAAAAAGTTG
>ERZ1047472.213-NODE-213-length-54845-cov-17.159755_pt1 | contig 54845 bp, 48 predicted proteins | sample MGYA00383095_ERZ1047472 | MGnify/ENA primary metagenome ERZ1047472 (study PRJEB29581, sample SAMEA5548365) | metagenome | biome: marine; feature: coastal; material: water | depth 1 m | study: Short-term variability in the microbial, nano- and picoplankton... | reverse complement strand
AAGAACTGATGATTTTAGAAATGAAAGTTCCTTCTCCGGGAGAATCGATTACAGAGGTAGAAATTGCAACTTGGTTAGTTGAAGATGGAGATTATGTTGAAAAAGATCAAGCTATTGCAGAAGTAGATTCTGATAAAGCAACTTTAGAATTGCCTGCTGAAGAGGCTGGGATTGTAACTTTAAAGGCAGAAGAAGGTGATGCCGTGGCTGTTGGTGCAGTTGTTTGTTTAATAGATACAAGTGCTGCAAAACCAGAGGGTGATACTATAACTACAGAAGCGCCAAAAGAAGAAGAGAAAGTTGAGGCAAAAGCGACACCAAAAGTAGCGACCTATGCAACAGGAACAGCTTCTCCTGCAGCTAAAAAAGTATTAGCTGAAAAGGGAATAGATGCTTCTAACATAAAAGGAACTGGAAAAGATGGGAGAATTACCAAAGATGACGCCGTAAAAGCATTACCGTCTATGGGAACGCAACCAGCAAATGGATCAAGAGGTACATCTCGCAAAAAAATGTCTATGCTACGTAGAAAAGTTGCAGAACGTCTAGTCGCTGTGAAAAGCGAAACAGCGATGTTAACTACATTTAACGAGGTAAATATGCAGCCAATCTTTGACTTACGTAAAGATTTTAAAGAAGACTTTAGAGCAAAGCATGGCGTTAGTTTAGGATTTATGTCATTCTTTACATTAGCGGTTGTTAGAGCTCTAAAATTATATCCTGATGTCAATTCTATGATTGATGGAGATTTCCAAATCAAGAATGATTTTCAAGATATTTCTATAGCAGTTTCAGGGCCAAAAGGTTTAATGGTTCCTGTAATTAGAAATGCTGAAGATTTATCTTTTAGAGGTGTAGAATCTGAAGTAAAACGTTTAGCAATAAGAGCTAGAGATGGTCAAATAACAATTGATGAAATGACTGGTGGAACTTTTACAATTACAAATGGTGGTGTATTTGGTTCTATGTTATCTACGCCTATTTTAAATCCTCCTCAAAGTGGAATTTTAGGAATGCACAACATTGTTAACAGACCAATGGCAGTAAATGGTGAGGTTGTAATTCAGCCAATTATGTATATTGCTTTGTCTTACGACCACAGAGTAATAGATGGTAGAGAATCTGTTGGTTTCTTAGTAGCTGTCAAAGAGGCTTTAGAAAACCCAGTGGAATTATTGATGGACAACAACCCAACAAAAGCATTAGAAATGTAATTTTCTGAACAATAAAATAGAAAAAAAAACCAAGCAAAAGCTTGGTTTTTTTTATCTTTAAAATTCATTATTTGAATAAAATAATACTTGATTGATTAACTTGCCATAAAAAGCTACAATGCCAAAAAATCCTGAATTAGAACTTGCACTACAATTTATTGATAAGACAGATAGAAATATCTTTGTTACAGGAAAGGCAGGTACAGGTAAAACCACTTTTTTACACCAAATTAAAAGAGAATCTCTAAAAAGAATGGTTATTGTAGCGCCAACAGGTGTTGCCGCAATTAATGCAAAAGGGGTTACTATTCATTCTTTTTTTCAAATGCCATTTGGGCCTATTTTACCAAACCAAATTGCAAATACATCAAATGCACAACGTAAATTTAACAAGACGAAGATTGATATTATAAAATCTTTAGATTTAATAATTATTGATGAAATCTCTATGGTTCGTGCAGATTTGTTAGATGGCATAGATCAGGTAATGCGTCGTTATAAAAACCGAAATAAAGTTTTTGGTGGCGCGCAAGTTTTAATGATTGGAGATTTACAACAATTAGCGCCAGTTGTTAGACCAAATGAGTGGAGTTTATTACAACAACATTACAATACCGTTTACTTTTTTAGCTCAAAAGCCTACCAAGAAGCAAATGTTGTTTCTATAGAATTAAAACATATTTATCGTCAGAAGAACGAAGACTTTATTACCATATTAAATGAAATTAGAAATGATAACTTATCAGAGAAATCTGCCAAAATATTAAATGATCGATATAAACCTAGCTTTTCTCCGACTAAAGAAGATGGTTACATCACGCTGACAACGCACAATAATAGAGCCAATTTAATTAACAATTCTGAACTAAATAAACTTAAAACTAAAAGTTCTTTTTTTGAAGCTGAAATTTCTGGGAAGTTCAATGAAAACGCTTTTCCGAATTCAGAAAAACTTGAATTAAAGATTGGTGCACAAGTAATGTTCATTAAAAATGATTCTTCTCCTGATAAGAGATATTATAACGGAAAAATAGGAATTGTAACAGATCTTTCGCGAGAAAGTGTTACCGTTCAATGTCCTGATGAAATAAACGAAATTGTAACAGAAAGAGAAACTTGGAATAATATTAATTACTCTATTAATGATGAAACTAAAGAAATAAAAGAAGATATTACAGGTTCTTTTGTTCAAATTCCATTGCGCTTAGCTTGGGCAATTACAATACATAAAAGTCAAGGTTTAACGTTTGAAAAAGCCATTATAGATGCAGAAGCGTCTTTTGCACACGGCCAGACTTACGTAGCTTTAAGTAGATGTACTTCTTTAGAAGGTTTAGTTTTGAAAACCCCTATTTCTAGCAACGCCATCATCAATGATAAAACGGTAAGTGTTTTTAATGATAGTGTGGAAGAAAATCATCCTGATGAAAAGATCTTGAATGAATCTGAAAAACATTTTCAGTTGAATTTAATTTCTGAGCTATTCGATTATCAGCCGTTATTGTATCCAATATCTAGAATGATTGATGTTTTTTACAAAAATCAAAAAAGCATAAAAGGAGATGTTATAAATCATTTACAAACCATTAAAGATGATGGAGTTGTTGCCTTAATGAAAATTTCTAACGGCTTTAAAAATCAGTTAGTAAAAATTTCTGAAGACCATGTTTTACCTGAAAAAAAATCGTCAATTCAAGAACGATTTACAAAGGCAGTCGATTATTTTATAACACAAACAAAAGGCAACATTCTAAAACCTTTAAATGCAATTACATTTTCTACGGACAACAAAACAGTGAAAAAAGACTTTTCTAAACAGTTTGATTCGTTACAAGAAAAATTAATGGAGAAACTTTTTGCGCTCCAAAAAATGACAAATAGATTTAGCGTAGAAGAATATTTACAAGTAAGAGCAAAAGCTGTTTTACAAAAAACTGCACCTACTAAAAAGAAAACAATAGCTTCTAAACGAGACCCAATTTTAGCTATAAAGCTTCGTGAATTAAGAGATGAAATTCGAATTAAAGAAAACATACCTGCGTTTCAAATATTTACTCAAGAAACCTTGTATGCAATGAGTGAAGCCATACCAAGAACAGAAAAAGAGTTACTCAAAATTTCTGGAATGGGTAAAATTCGTGTAAATAAATACGGGGCACAAATTCTGGAGACTATAGAAGTCTATTGTAAAGAAAATGGAATTAATAAGTTAAACGAGCAAAAAAAAGAAGATAAAAAATCAACAAAACAGATTACTTTAGAGTTGTTTAAGTCTGGGCTTTCAGTAAAGGAAATTGCAAAAGAAAGAAGTCTAACCACTGGAACAATAGAAAGTCATTTGGCAAGTTTTATTCCTTCTGGTGACGTAGATATTTTAGAACTTATAGACATTAAGCGTTATAAAAAACTTATAGATGCAATTGAAAACACAAAGTTCAAAAGTTTAACAGAATTAAAAGAAAAAGTAGATAAATCCTTTTCTTTCATGGAACTGAGAATGGTTTTACTTTCAATGGAAAATTAATTTTTTGATCTCTAAACGTAAAAATTTTTATGACATTAAACACCTAACGAGATGTGATCGTAAAATTCTTATGACTCTTTTTGAAAGCAATTTCTCCGTTTCTGAATTAGGATTGTATTTTTTAATTAAAAGGTGAAATTCTATCGTTTTCACTTCAAATCTTTCAGCAACAATTGTATATTCTTGCGACCATTCCACTCGTTTTCATCTAAAGCGTAAACAATGTCAAAATCATTTTTAACTAACTTCATTTTATCACCCAATCCAAAACCAATAGAATTAAAGGTTCTTTTATTATCACCTTGAAAAACATTTAGTTTTAAATGTGTTTTATCGGTGCCAACTTGTTTTCCATAGCCATTATCTCTAACACAAGTAGATTTAAAATTAGGTTTCATATTCATTGGTCCAAAAGGTGCCATTTGTTGTATAATTCTAAAAAACTTTGGCGTAATCTCGAACAATTCTATTTCTGCATCCACAGAAATCTCTGGTGTTAATAATTTTTTATCAATTGTTTTCTCAACAACTTCTTCAAACTTCTTTTTAAAATTCTCGTAGTTTTCAGGTAATAAAGTTAAACCCGCAGCATATTTATGTCCGCCAAATTGCTCTATGAACTCCTCACATTCATGCAAAGCATTATATACATCAAAACCTTTTACAGAGCGCGCAGAAGCTGCTAATTTATCTCCACTTTTAGTGAAAACTAACGTTGGTCTATAATATTTCTCTATCAATCTAGAAGCAACAATACCAATAACACCTTTGTGCCAATCCTCTTGATAAACCACAGATGAATAATTTTGTTCTTCTTTATTATCAATAATCTGAATTAAAGCCTGATCGGTAATTTTCTTATCTAAATCTTTTCTATCGGCATTGAAAATTTCTATCGCAGCGGCAAATTCTATTGCTGAATCTAAATCCATTTCCGTTAATAATTCTACAGCATAATTTCCATGTTTCATTCTTCCTGCAGCATTTATTCTTGGTGCAATTGTAAAAACAACATCGGTAATTGTTAATTCTGACTTTTTAGCTTGGTTCATAATGGCTTTAATTCCATTTCGTGGATTATCATTAATAACCCTTAACCCGTAATATGCTAAAACTCTATTTTCACCGTTCATTGGTACAATGTCTGCAGCGATTGCAGTAGCTACCAAATCTAAATACGGTAAAAAATATTCAATAGTTTGATTTCTAGAAGTTCCAAGAGCCTGTATCAGTTTAAAACCAACACCACAACCACAAAGTTCATCAAAGGGATAACTACAGTCTTCCCTCTTTGCATTCAATACAGCAACTGCTTTTGGTATTTCATCTCCAGGTTTGTGATGATCGCAAATAATAAAATCAATCTTTTTTTCCTTTGCATAATTAACCTTCTCAATTGCTTTAATTCCGCAATCTAAGGCAATAATTAATGAGAAATCGTTGTCATGAGCAAAATCAATTCCCATATAAGAAACTCCATAGCCTTCTGCATATCTATCAGGAATATATGTCGCAATATGTGGACAAATAGTTTTTAAATAAGAGGATACTAAAGAAACTGCAGTTGTGCCATCCACATCATAATCACCAAAGACTAAAATATTTTCGTTATTAGCAATTGCTGCCTCAATTCTCGCCACAGCAAGATCCATATCCTTCATTAAAAACGGATCATGAATCTCGTCTAAACTCGGACGAAAATAATTTTTTGCATCTTCAAATGTTTCAATTCCTCTTTGGCAAAGAATTTGGGCTATTGTTCTATTTACTTGAAGATCTTCTGCTAATTTATCTACTTTTTCTTTTACTGGATCCGGTTTTAACTTCCATCTCATATCAATTTATTTTTTTGAACATAAGATACAATTTAATGGTGAATTAATTGAATTATAATTCGTGTAAGAAAATTTCAATTTCCACTTCAGCAAATTGACGAAACATTTCCATAACTCCACAATATTTTGTTACAGACAAATTAACTGCCTTTTGTATTTTTTTAGGTTGTAATTCAGCATCCGAAAAATGGTAATCAACTTTTACCTTGTCATAGAACTTAGGATGATCTTCAGTCAATTCTGCCGTAATATCAATTCTAAATTCAGAAACCTCAGCATGCATTTTTTTCAATAAAGAAACGACATCTAGACCAGAACACCCGGCCAAAGAAGACAACATTAATGCTTTCGGTCTATATCCCTTTCCTTCACCCCCGCTCTCTTCTCCTGCATCCATTGTTAGAGAAATATCACTCGGGTTGTCTGATTCAAATTGCATATTTTCTTTCCAGGTTGTTGATACAATATTAGTAGCCATATTTAATCTTCTTATTATAATGTTATTAAATTGAAATAGTAATTTGTGCTATAATGCAAAAGTAAGCAAACACAGAGAAGTTAATGATTAAAATAAATAAATTTCGAAAACATAAACATATACATATTTACAGATTGCTATAATTAAAAATATTTGAATCACTTCAATAACGACAATACGACAAAAATTTTTAAATCCAGAATCGCTGCGATTAGTGCTACTTCAAATTAAGAATAAGTATCAATTGTTTCTGATTATATCATTTAGAAACAGAATACTATTTTAATTCTAAAGCTTCACCATCAAATGATAATTTATCAAAACCAAACTTCATAAAGTTTCTTATATTTTGATGAGAATCACCATTTTTATCCAATAAAACATTTTTATAATGCTCGCCAAAACAGAACAACGTTTCTTCTTTCGTTAATTTTTGATTTTGTGCAAATGCAAACAATTTACAGGAACCAGAATTCTCATCTGAATTATTTTTAAGTTCTCCATTTGTGAAAGTAGTTGGAGTAAAATTGTAGTTATCCTCAATTAATTGCATCGTATCTTTAAAATTAATTGATTTTGGATTTACTTTTAATTTAGTTTTAAACTCTTGGATTATCATGAATATTGAATTAAAATAGCTGTATTTTTTTATTAAGAAAACACTCTCTTACTTAGGTTTGAAATATAGTAAAACATCATTTAATCAAGTAAGAAAATGGGTTGTTTTATTTTATTATTATTTTAGAGATTTCCCATCAACAATGATAACTATTTCACCTTTTGGTGGTTTTGCAGTATAATAATCTAATACTTCGGTTGCACTTCCTCTAATAGTTTCTTCAAACATTTTTGTTAATTCTCTACTTACAGAAACTCGCCTGTCTCCACCAAAATATTCTACAAAATGCCCAAGTGTTTTTACTAATTTATGAGGTGATTCGTAAAATATAATGGTTCTGGTTTCTTCTGCTAATAATAATAAACGTGTTTGTCTTCCCTTTTTTACAGGTAAAAAACCTTCAAAAACAAATTTATCATTTGGCAAACCAGAATTTACCAAAGCAGGCACAAAGGCTGTTGCACCGGGTAAACAATCCACTTCAATATTATTTTCTACACAGGATCTTGTTAGTAAAAAACCAGGATCTGAGATTGCAGGAGTTCCAGCATCAGAAATTAATGCGCAGGTTTCTCCATTTTGAATTCTTTGCACAACACCCTTTACCGATTTATGCTCATTATGCATGTGGTGACTATGCATTTGTGTTTCAATCTCAAAATGTTTTAAGAGTTTACCACTTGTACGCGTGTCCTCGGCTAAAATAAAGTCGACTTCTTTTAGGATTCTAATTGCTCTTAAAGTAATATCTTCTAAGTTACCTATTGGTGTTGGCACTAAATATAATTTACTCATTTAATTAGTTTTTCTTGAATATTAATTACATTCATCAATACAAATTTACAAAGAATTGTAGCGATTCTCCATTACAGTATGAAGCATTTGTCTAAGTTATTTTTGTTTAAAAAAAGTGAGTGTAAAAAGCAGAATATTTCTGAAAAGAAATGAACGTTTAAAAATAGAAGAGATTTATTATAATTGATTAAATTTGCAGCTTAAAATAAAGAGATTTCTTCCATGAGAAGAAATGGTGGATACCAAAATAAAAATAAAAAAATGTATAGAAGTCATTCTTGTGGAGAGTTAAGAGCATCGCACGTAAATACGGAAGTTACCTTAGCCGGTTGGGTACAAAAATCGCGGGATAAAGGTTTTATGGTTTGGGTCGATTTACGAGACAGATATGGGATTACGCAATTGATTTTTGACGAAGAGCGTACGCCAAAAGAAATGATTGAAAAAGCAAAAGCTTTAGGTAGAGAATTTGTAATACAAATAAAAGGAACTGTAATTGACAGAGAATCTAAGAATTCTAAAATGTCTACAGGTGCTATTGAAGTTTTGGTTTCTGAATTAGAAATCTTGAATACATCAGTTACACCACCTTTTACAATCGAAGATAACACAGATGGTGGAGAAGATATCAGAATGAAATACAGATATCTGGATATTAGAAGAAACCCAGTAAAGGACAGTTTAATTTTCCGTCATAAAGTTTCAATGGAAGTTCGTAAATATTTGTCTGACCAAGAGTTTATTGAGGTTGAAACTCCTTATTTAATTAAGTCTACACCAGAAGGTGCAAGAGATTTTGTGGTACCTTCTCGTATGAATGAAGGGCAGTTTTATGCTTTACCTCAATCTCCTCAAACATTTAAACAACTTTTAATGGTTGGTGGAATGGATAAATATTTTCAGATTGTAAAATGTTTCAGAGATGAAGATTTACGCGCAGACAGACAGCCAGAGTTTACACAAATTGACTGTGAAATGGCATTTGTTGAACAAGAAGATATTTTAAATATTTTTGAAGGATTAACGCGTCACTTATTAAAAGAAGTTAATAATGTTGAAGTGGAGCAATTCCCACGAATGTTATATGACGATGCAATGCGTTTGTATGGAAACGACAAACCAGATATTCGTTTCGGAATGGAGTTTGCCGAGTTGAACGAAGTTACACAGCACAAAGATTTTGGCGTTTTTAATAGCGCTGAATTAGTTGTTGGGTTTGCTGTTCCTGGAGGAAATTCTTACACAAGAAAAGAAATAGACAATATTATCAAATGGGTGAAACGTCCACAAGTTGGTGCTTTAGGAATGATTTATGCTCGAGTAAACGAAGATGGATCTTTTAAATCTTCTGTAGATAAATTCTACAATCAAGAAGATTTAGCTAAATGGGCAGAAAAAACAGGAGCAAAACCTGGTGACCTAGTGTGTGTATTATCTGGAGAAACAAATAAAGTTAGAGCACAATTATCTGCCTTAAGAATGGAACTAGCAGAACGTTTAGGCTTGAGAGATCCTAAAGTATTTGCTCCTCTTTGGGTAATTGATTTTCCTTTATTAGAGTTAGATGAGGAAACAGGTCATTATCATGCAATGCACCATCCTTTTACATCTCCTAAACCTGGTCAAATGGACTTGTTAGACACAGATCCTGGAGCTGTAAAAGCAAATGCATATGATTTGGTTTTAAATGGTAATGAAATTGGTGGTGGTTCTATAAGAATTCACGACAAACAAATCCAAGCAACTATGCTTAAACACTTAGGTTTTTCCGATGAAGATGCAAAAGAACAGTTTGGCTTCTTAATGGATGCTTTTGAATATGGTGCGCCTCCTCACGGTGGTTTAGCTTTTGGTTTAGATAGATTGGTTGCTATTTTAGGTGGACAAGAAACTATTAGAGACTTTATTGCATTCCCGAAAAACAACTCTGGACGTGATGTTATGATTGACGCACCGGCTTTTATAGACGATGATCAATTAAAAGAATTGAGTTTAAAATTAGATATTCAAGCATAAAAAACCACATCCTACTTTTGTGGGATTTTTTATATCTATAATTTCATTTAAAAAAAATATAGGTGTTTAATTGATAGAAAATCAAAAATTTAACTATCAATACTTTTTACTATTCAAAAAAATAACCTCTTTTAATCTAAACCTTGTTAAAGTGGAAAAGTAGATCGGTTTTATGCATAAATTCAATTTAAGTAACCTAAGAAAATATTGAGTAAAATGAGGGAAAATAGTTTTACAAAAAAAATGAGTAAAAAATCTAACACGGAGTTAGAAAATATTTTTGCCAATAAAAGTGATTACACAAATGAAGCTTTACAAGCTGTAATTTGGGAATTAGAAAACAGAAACTTAATTGAAAAGGCAGATATCCCCTCCCTGGAATTTCCAATATCTCAGAATAATGAGGAAAGCTCAATTCCAAAAGAAAACATAAAAAACAATGAAAATCCTTTAAAAAAATCAGAAACACCAACATTGTATTCAAAAACTACAATTCAAGGATTTACAATTTTCTTTAGTACATTTTTTGGGGTAATATTACTTATGAGTAATTTAAAAGAAATGAATAAACCCAAAGCAAGAATGGAAGTTCTAGTTTTCGGAATTACGTATGCTATTTTTTCTAGTTTTCTCTTAAATTATCTTCCACCGATATTTTTTATATCAATAATTTTTAACCTTATTGGTTATGTTATTTTAGTTGAATATTTTTGGAATAAGAACCTGGGGAAAGACCTAAAGTATGAAAGGAAACAAATATGGAAACCTTTAATAATTTCAATATTATTTTCATTAATTATGCTTTTTATTTTAATCTCTAATAATGAAATACCAGGAATACAATTTTAAAGATTAGGGAATAACATAAATAATAAAATTGATTCTATTCTAAAAATTTATGTTTTGAACAAAGAACTTTTGTAATTTTGTTAAATGAAGTTAATACTAAAAATAATGTTTATCATCTTTCTAATTTGGATGATTGCTGGATTTTATTTGATAAATACAGAACACGAAAAAGCACAAATTATAATGGGCTTAGGTGTATTTTACTTTTCGTTTTTATTTATGCCCTCTTTTATTTATTACCGATACAGAGATGGCAAATACAAAAAATATATTTTAAATGATGAAAAGCTAAAAAATGCTTTTCAAGACTTTGATAAAGAGTAATAATAAATTTCTAATTACCAGGGAATCTGAAAATGCTTTTCAAGACTTTGATAAAGAGTAATAATAAATTTCTAATTACCAGGGAATCTGAGCTTGCTATAATTAAATAAGCTTCCCAAATAAAAATCTTATTAATACAGGAGCAACAAGAAAAAAAGGAAAAGTCAATTTGAATTAATTTTAAAAATTCTTAACTTTTATTCAGTTTATTTTTATGTTTTTACAATTCAAATCTTTGTATTTTTGTAATCTATGATAGACGAACGCGAAGTAATATCCGAAAAGGCAGTTTTAATTGGTATTATATCTCAAAAGCAAGATGAAATTCAATCTACCGAATACTTAGATGAACTCGAATTTTTAACCTACACTGCGGGTGGAGTTGCTGTAAAGCGTTTTGTTCAAAAGATGGAAAAACCAAATCCTAAAACTTTTTTAGGAGTAGGTAAATTAGAGGAAGTTAGAGATTATATTGAATCTAATCATATTGGAACCGCTATTTTTGATGATGAATTATCTCCTGCTCAAATACGAAATATTGAGAAGGTTTTAGACTGCAAAATTTTAGACAGAACCAATCTTATTCTAGACATTTTTGCAAGAAGAGCGCAAACAAGTTCGGCAAAAACACAAGTAGAATTAGCTCAATGTCAATATTTATTACCACGTTTAACAAGACTTTGGACGCACCTCGATAAGCAAAAAGGTGGTATTGGAATGCGTGGACCTGGAGAAACTGAAATTGAAACAGATAGACGTATTATTCGTGATAAGATTACGGTTCTAAAAAAGAGGTTACTCACCATTGATAAACAAATGGCAGTGCAACGTAAAAACCGCGGTAAAATGGTGAGAATTGCATTAGTTGGGTATACCAATGTTGGTAAATCAACTTTAATGAATGTAATTAGTAAAAGTGATGTTTTTGCAGAAAATAAACTGTTCGCTACCTTAGATACTACAGTTAGAAAAGTGGTTATTAAAAACATTCCGTTTTTATTAACAGATACCGTTGGTTTTATTAGAAAGTTACCAACTCAATTGGTAGAATCTTTTAAATCTACTTTAGATGAAGTTCGCGAAGCAGATTTATTATTACATGTTGTAGATATTTCTCATCGAAATTTTGAGGACCATATTGCATCTGTAAACACAATTTTAGCAGATATAAAATGCGCCGATAAACCAACTTTAATGGTATTTAACAAGATTGATGCCTATTCACATGAAACAATAGATGAAGATGATATTGTTACAGAAAAAGGAAAAGAACATTACACATTACAAGATTGGGAAAAAACTTGGATGAATGATTATGAAGTGGCATCTCTCTTTATTTCTGCATTAAACAAGGAAAATTTAGAAGATTTCAAAGAAAAATCTTACGAAGAAATAAAGAAAATTCACACCAAACGTTTTCCGTATAATGACTTTTTATATTACGAATATAAAGAAGGGGAATAATAAGTAATCAATATCACAAAGTGTTTAATTTACTACAAGGGATAAAATAAAAATTATAAGAGAGTTTTTAATCTTACTAACAATTTTAAACAAAATAACTAGAAAAAACAGAAACATTTTGGTTAAAAATGTTTCTAATTATATCCTTAGATATCTTACCAAACTAGAAAAAAGAGAGAATTCAAGTTTGATTTTAAAATTTGCATTACTAAAAACAAAAGGAATTAAAAAAGTACATGGAAAAACTAATCTTTTTTATCCTTAATAATACCCATTCTTTTTGCTCTGTTTTTCAAAGATTTTCTTGCAAGAGCTTGTAAATCTGCCACAGAATCACTTTCATCCATAATTTCTAAACCTAATAGAGTTTCGATTACATCTTCTTGAGAAACCAAACCACTTAGAGAACCATATTCATCTACAACCAAAGCAATATGTTCTTTTTCTTTAATAAGTTTATCAAACAAATTAGGTATTGATAAATTTCTATCCGTAATTATTATATTCCTTTTTATCGAAGCTAAGGTCTCAGATCCTTTGCCATCAATCATTGCTTCTAATAAATTATCTTTTAAAAAATACCCAGTAATCTCATCAATATTTTCTTCGAAAACTGGTATTCTAGAGAAACGTAAATTTTTGTGTTCGTTATAAAAAGATTGAATAGTTTGGCTTTCATCAGCAATTTCTAAAACGGATCTAGGCGTCATAATATCCTTGACCTTCATTTCTTTAAAACCTAATAAATTTTTAATAACTTCACTTTCATTTTTTTGAAAAACGCCGTCTCTCTCCGCCATTTCAGTCATCACCAAAAATCCTTCTCTACTTAAAACACTTCCATGACCTTTGCCGCCAATTAGTTTTGTTGTTAATTGTAAAACCCATAAAAAACCTATCCATTTTAAAGGAAAAAGCATCACTTTGAGAGCTTTAGAAGTAAAGTTTGCTAACTGTTTCCAATATGTTGCACCGATTGTTTTTGGTATAATTTCTGAAGCAACCAATATTAAAATTGTCATCACGGTAGAAACAACACCAACCATAATATCTTCTGTTATTTGTATGCCTAAAATAGTTTTCACATCGGTTCCGTACATTTCTGCATACGCAACTTTTGCCTGCACACCAACCAAAATTGCGCCAACTGTGTGTGCGATTGTATTAATTGTTAAAATTGCAATTAAAGGTTTATCTACGTCTTTTTTTAAGGTCTCTAATTGATTTGCATATTCTACTCCTTCACTCTTTTTAAGGTTTATAAAAGTAGGTGTAATACTTAATAAAACTGCCTCTAAAATAGAACACAAAAAAGAAAAAAAGATAGAAATCGTTGCAAAAACTATTAATAAAGTCATAAACAATTTTGTTTGATTTGCTAAGTTACAAAAATAAAAAACCTCAAAAATTTCTTTTTGAGGTTGCTGTAAAAAATAAGATTTTATTTAAAAAGCATAGCTCAAACCAAATAACCAATAAGACTGAATTTTGTTATCAATAGAACTAAAATCTGCATTGGCATCCGTAATTTTAGCATTGTTCAATGCTTCTTGTTTGTTATTTCGTAAACCTAATTCGAAACCAACTCCAATTCCTTTCCATAAAGTATAACCAAATGAGTTTGTCCAAGTCCAGTTCGATAAATTTGCTGTTTTATAACTTTGAAAAACAGACAAGTTCGATTTTACACTTAGTTTACCATATTTTTTTGTGTAGTCTGCGACAATTTTTGCTCCTAAAGAAGATTCAAAAACAGTTTCACCACTACTAAAAACAAAATTGTAGTTTCCTGGATGCATTACAACCACTAAACTATTGGTCGGTGTCCATGTAATACCAGCACCGAAATCTAAATAACCTGGGTCATTAAAATTATCTATTATAGTTGTTCTGTATTCTGCTAATCCAGAAACTGCCCATTTTTTATTTAATCTTTTACCATATAAGGATGATAATGTAAAAATATCTGTAGCGGTATCAAAACCTTCATCGCCAGAAACTCCGTCTACATCTAATTTTACCCATCCTAAATTAACTGCTGTAGAGTTTCTCCAGAAAAAATCTTCTTCAATTAAGTTTGCGAAACCATTTACTGTAATACCAATATTACCTGCAGAAGCATTAGGTGCAGACCTAGAATACCAATTATTAAAACCAGAAATACTTCCGCCTATTGTACCAAAGGCACCTTTTCTCCACCCTGGAAGTGCATCAATTTTTGCTTGCAAAGCTTTTACTTCTCCACTTAATTTAGCAATTTTAGCTTTTTTGGGGGCTTGTTCTTTTTTTAATTCTTCAGCTGTTTGTGCGTTTACTGAAAAACTAACAAATATTAATAAAAATAAGATTGATAACTTTTTCATTACTTTTTAAAAATTTTAATTTTAAGCGTGTAAAAGTAATCTTTTATCCTTTAAACAAAAAACATTAATAAGTCACTTTTTGATGAAAACTATAGTTTACACCAAGGCCAAATAATTGTCTAAATTGTATTTTACTAGATGCATTATCATCAATAATTGTATGAAAAGTCATATGCATTTTAACATTGTTGTTTACTTTAAAACGAATATTTGTTTGATAATCTAAATCGATATTACCAACGTTTGCTAAATAATCTGAGTACGCAGTTAAAACGTTTTCCATTTCTATGTTTGTCATAAGACCAAACTTATAATATCCCGAAAGGTTAAAACCTAAACTAAAAGCAGTGTTTTTACCTTCTTGAACTCCAAATTTTCCAGAAAAAAAATCATTTACAAAAGTATATCTTGTTGTCGCAGGTGCAATATTAAGATTTAATTTATCAGACTTTTTCCACAACATTCCTGGACCAAAGGTCAAATAGGCAGGTGACAAAAACTGAGAAACTAGAGTTTTAGGTTCTTTCTTATAATCAAAACCTTTTGAATATTGAGTTTTAAAATTACCGAGAAAAGAGAAAAACCAATATTTAGTTGCCTTTATACCTAATAACGTATTAAACTCAAAGCGGTCATCAGTTTTTCGATATCCTTTTTCACTTAAATGACTTAAACCGTACCCCGTAATTATTCTACTATCCCAGTTAACATTATTTTTTTTAAAATTAAAATCATAGTTAACATTAAAGTTTCCTGCAACTGTATTTTCTCCACCTGAAGCCCAATTAGAAAATGAGGATTGATTAAATACAAACGCAAATCTCCCATGTATTTTCCAAATAGGAATACTATCTTTTTTATTCTCTTCTTGGCCTAAAAATATTGTTGTAAAAAGGATGAAAAAAATGAAAAATGTTCTTTTCATAATCAAAGATTATTTTTTTGTTTTGTATAAAGGTACTGTAGAACAAGCTTCTCCAAACATAATAGATTTTGCTATTGGTTGTAATTTTTCTATTAAAAATGCATAAGCTGAATCTGGGATAGGCTTATTTGCACATCCTTTAATTATTACTGGCGCATCTTCAAATTCTTTAAAATCTAAAAAGCTAATTAGTTCTTGATAAACAGCCGTTTCTAATAATTGTAAATCACCAATAACAACCTTATTTGCAAATGGCATCAATTCTGAAGCAACTAGCATTAAAGCCCAAGACGGAATTATAGCATCCACAGAGCAATAAACCGCAACAAACGACTTCTTATACTGAGACCAATCATGATTTTTTACTGACTTTCTAAAATCTATTTCTTTTAAAATTAACTCCTGAAACAACCAATCTTTTATATCAAATAAAACTCTTTTCCCTTCAGGATAGATTTCCTCTAAATCAAAAGTCTTTAATTTACTCTTGGATACTCTATTTATAATTTCTTCTGACATATTTTAATATTATTTTCAACTTAGAAAACCCTCATATTTATTTTGAGGGTAGTTGAAAGACTTAAAACAAAGCACAACGTCATAAAATAACATGCATTATTTTCTTAGCATAAGCTGCAACTTTGAAATGAAAACCAAATTACAACATTCCTAGCTCTAGCTTTGCTTCTTCGCTCATCATCTCTTGAGTCCAAGTGGGATCGAAAGTAATTTCGACTTCACAATTATTAATTTCTTTTAAAGATTTTACTTTCTCCTCAATGTCTAACGGTAAACTTTCTGCTACAGGACAATTTGGTGATGTTAATGTCATTAATATTTTTGCATTGTTCTCTTCAGAGACAAACACATCGTATATTAAACCTAATTCGTAAATATCTACAGGAATTTCTGGATCATAAATTGTTTTTAAAACATTAACAATTTTATCTCCTATTTCTTCTAATTCTTTATCCGTCATCTTTATAATCTTAATTAGATATTTTGGTTTGTTGCGCTATTGCATACATTTTAATGTGTTTAATCATAGATACCAAACCGTTGGCTCTTGTTGGTGATAAATGCTCTTTTAAACCAATTTCATCAATAAAATCGGTATTGGCGGTTAAAATATCTTTTGGTTTTTGACTTGAATAAACTCTCAATAACAGCGCTACAATTCCTCTAGTTAAAATAGCATCACTATCCGCAGAAAATTTAATAATATCATTATCTAACTCAGAAAACAACCAAACTTTAGATTGACATCCTTTAATTAAATTCTCATCTAATTTATTCTTCTCATCAATAATTGACAAAGATTTACCCAACTCTATAATATACTCATAGCGTTCCATCCAATCATCAAACATAGCGAACTCATCGATAATTTCTTCTTGTATTTCTTTGATAGTCATTTTTTAAACTTATTTTTACGCCCTAGAAAAATATTTTTGCATCTATGGTGCAAAATTACTGAATAAATTTAAGAAATGAGCAAATTATTAGCAGTTGGTACAGTAGCATTTGATGCAATTGAAACACCGTTTGGAAAAACAGATAAAATATTAGGTGGATCTGGAACCTATGTAGGTTTAGCAGCAAGTCAATTTGGAGTAGAGACGGGAGTTGTTTCTGTTGTAGGAGGAGATTTTCCTGATTCCTATATAGACATGATGAATTCTAAAGGAATTAATACTGAAGGAATTGAAGTTGACCAAAAAGGTAAAACTTTTTTTTGGAGTGGTAAATATCATAATGATATGAACTCTAGAGATACTTTAATTACAGAATTAAATGTATTGGAAACATTTAAACCGGTCGTGCCAGAAAGCTTTAAAGATGCAGGTATTGTAATGTTAGGAAATTTACACCCTTTAACACAAGCATCTGTTCTAGATCAGATGGAAAAAAGACCCAAATTAGTAGTTTTAGATACTATGAATTTTTGGATGGATATTGCTCTGAGTGATTTACATAAAGTTTTAAAACGAGTAGATGTAATTACAATTAATGATGAAGAAGCCCGCCAATTATCTGGAGAATATTCTTTAGTAAATGCAGCAAAGAAAATTCATGAAATGGGACCAAAATACGTCGTAATCAAAAAAGGAGAACACGGAGCTCTAATTTTTAATAATGGTGATATGTTTTACGCACCAGCTTTGCCATTAGCAGAAGTTTTTGATCCAACGGGTGCAGGAGACACATTTGCAGGTGGTTTTTGTGGATTTTTAGCAAAAACTGAAGACATTTCTTTTAACAATATGAAAAATGCTATTATCTACGGTTCTAACTTAGCTTCTTTCTGTGTAGAAAAATTTGGTACAGAACGTATGCAAGAGCTTACCAAAGATGAAGTTAAAACTCGTTTGCAAACTTTTAAAGCATTAACGCAATTTGACATAAAGGTATCCTAATTTAATCTGCAATTTTAATTGCAGATTTTTTTATTATTGCAACAACACAACAACTACTAAAACATAACAACAATGAGTGACGCAATTAAACACGAATGCGGTATTGCATTAGTTAGATTAAAAAAGCCTCTACAGTTTTACAAAGACAAATACGGTTCCGCTTTTTACGGAATCAACAAAATGTATTTATTGATGGAAAAACAGCACAATCGCGGTCAAGATGGTGCAGGTTTTGCTAGTCTAAAATTAAATGTAAAGCCAGGTACTAGATATATTAGTAGGGTTCGCTCTAACAAAGCAACACCAATACAAGATGTTTTTGCCCAAATTAATGACCGTTTAAACAATGTTTTAGAACAAAACCCTGACAAAAAAGACGATGTAGCTTGGCAAGAAGAAAATATGCCTTATATAGGAAACTTGTTTTTAGGCCACGTTCGTTACGGAACATTTGGTAAAAACAGCATAGAAAGTGTGCATCCCTTTTTACGTCAAAGTAACTGGAAACACAAAAATTTGATTGTTGCGGGTAACTTTAACATGACGAATTCTAAACAACTATTAGAAGAATTAGTTGAATTAGGTCAACACCCAAAAGAGTTTACAGATACTGTAACTGTTATGGAAAAAATTGGTCATTTTTTAGAAGATGAAGTTTCTAAATTATATCTAGAAGCTAAAAAAGAAGGGTTCAACAAAAAAGATGCCTCACCTTACATAGAAGAAAATTTAAGCCTTAAAAAAATATTAAAAAGGTCGGCTAAAAACTGGGATGGAGGTTACGCAATGGCTGGTTTAGTAGGTCATGGAGATGCTTTTGTTTTAAGAGACCCAAACGGAATTAGACCTACTTACTTTTATGAAGATGATGAAGTAGTTGTAGTAGCATCAGAAAGACCCGTTATACAAACCGCTTTTAATGTAAAAATTGATGAGGTTAAAGAATTAGAAAGAGGTCATGCTTTAATTATCAAAAAAAATGGGAAAACTTCAATTAAAGAAATTTTAGAACCAAAGGAAAAATTATCATGTTCTTTTGAACGTATTTATTTCTCTAGAGGAAGCGATGCCTCTATTTATCGTGAGCGTAAAAATCTAGGAAAGTATGTATTTCCAAAAATTTTAAAATCTATAAATAGTGATATTTCAAATTCTGTTTTTTCTTTTATCCCAAACACCGCAGAAACCTCTTTTTATGGAATGACGGAGGCTGCTGAGGATTTATTAAATCAACAAAAAACAACTAAAATATTAAAAGGAGGCAAAAATTTATCCATAGAACAAGTAACAGAAATTTTATCTGAAAGAGCCCGTTTTGAAAAAATAGCCATTAAAGATGCAAAATTAAGAACATTTATTGCTGACGATAGTAGTAGAGATGATTTAGTTGAGCACGTTTATGATATTACCTACGGTGTTGTAAAACCTACAGATAATCTTGTTATTATAGACGATAGTATTGTTCGTGGAACTACTCTAAAGAAAAGTATTATTAGAATACTAGACCGATTAAATCCTAAAAAGATAGTTGTCGTTTCTTCTGCTCCTCAAATTCGCTACCCAGATTGCTACGGGATTGATATGGCAAGAATTGACGCCTTTATTGCTTTTAAAGCTGCTTTAGAATTATTAAAAGATACAAATCAATATCATATTGTTGATAATGTTTATAAGAAATGTAAAGAACAACAAACCAAAGATGATGAAGATATCGTAAACTATGTGAAAGGAATCTACAAGCCTTTTACTGCTGAAGAAATTTCTACAAAAATTGCAGAAATGTTAAAAACAGAGGACATTAATGCTGAAGTTGAAGTGATTTATCAATCTATTGAAGGGCTTCATAAAGCATGTCCGGATAATTTAGGAGATTGGTATTTCACAGGAGATTATCCAACCGCTGGAGGGCGCCGAGTTGTAAACCAAGCTTTCATTAATTTTTATGAAGGAAATGACAAAAGGGCTTATTAATATTTTTTAAAAGATAAATTTTTACTATCAAAAAATAATCAAGTATTAAATAAAAAGCATCCTAATTTGGGGTGCTTTTTTATTTTATACCACTATCCGTCTTTAACTTTTTATTAAGAATTCATCCTACTTGGTTTTCTTAATTTCGACCTCTGAATTTAGCGAATATTTATTATGATAAAAAAAAGACTCTACTACTTACTTCTGATTGCTTTCGTTTGTACCTTTTCTTCAACATCTAATGCTCAATTTTGGAAAAAAAAGAAAAAAGAAATTTCAAAAACATCTTCAAAAGTAGAAAAATCTGGAATTAAGCCCTACAATAAAATAGTTACAAAAGAGCACAAAACCGATAAAGGTTTGTTTAATGTTCATAGAAAAGATGATAACTATCTTTTTGAAATACCTGACTCTCTTTTAAAAAGAGAAATGTTGATGGTTACAAGAATTGCAAAAACAGCAAGCGGAATTGGATTTGGTGGTGGTAAAACCAATACTCAAGTTTTACGTTGGGAAAAGAAAAATAAACAAATTCTCCTAAGAATTGTTTCACATGATGTAGTAGCAGATTCCATTTTACCTGTGCACGAAGCTGTTATAAACTCTAATTTAGAACCAATATTATTTTCATTCCCAATTAAAGCGATAAGTATAGACTCTACATCTACTGTTATAGATGCAACTGAATTATTCTCTAAAGACATCAAACCACTAGGCTTTCCTGGTTTTTACAGAAAACTTTATGAAGCTACAAAAATGGATAAAACACGTTCTTACATAGATAGAGTTAGTAGTTATCCACTAAACATAGAAATCAGACATGTAAAAACTTATTTTGCAAATAAAGCGCCATCCAATAGTGCTTTGGGGTCAATTACTCTAGAAATGAGTAATTCTATGGTTTTATTGCCTAAAGTACCCATGAAAAGACGTTATTTTGATGAACGTGTTGGATGGTTCACAAGAGGACAGACAGACTATGGTTTAGATGCTCAAAAAAGCAAGAGAGTCACCTACATTGACCGGTATCGACTTGAAGTTAAAGATAAAGACATCGAAAAATTTAAAAGAGGAGAATTAGTACAGCCTAAAAAACAAATTATTTACTATGTAGATAGAGCAACGCCAAAAGAATGGGTTCCTTACATTATTCAGGGTGTTAATGACTGGAATGTTGCTTTTGAAACAGCAGGATTTAAAAATGCAATTGTAGCAAAAAGAGCGCCAACAAAAGAAGAGGATCCTGATTATAGCCCAGAAGATATTCGTTATTCTGTTATTCGTTATCTAGCTTCTCCAATTCCAAACGCAAATGGTCCACACGTTAGTGATCCACGTTCTGGTGAAATTTTAGAGTCTGACATTAATTGGTATCATAATGTAATGACTTTACTACATAATTGGTTTTTTATCCAGACTGCAGCTATTAATCCGGATGCAAGAGGAAACAATTTTAAGACAGAAACGATGGGTAAATTAATCCAATTTGTATCATCACACGAACTGGGTCATACATTAGGTTTACCACACAATATGGGTAGTTCTTTTGCATACCCTGTAGATTCTTTACGCTCGGCAAGTTTTACTAATAAATTTGGAACAGCACCTTCAATAATGGATTATGCTCGCTTTAATTATGTTGCCCAACCGGAAGATAAAGGAGTTGCTTTAATGCCAAATATTGGCATTTATGATAAATATGCCATTTCTTGGGGATATAGACCTATTTTAGACACTGACGCCAAAGATGAAAAACCAATTTTAGACTCATGGATTTTAAAACACGCCGGAGACCCTTTGTACAGGTTTGGACACCAACAAGCGAGCAGTACAGTTGACCCAAGTTCTCAAACAGAAGATATAGGTGACAATGCTATGAAAGCTTCTGCATATGGAATTAAAAACTTAAAAATAATTCTTCCTAATTTAGAAGAATGGACTTCTGAAAAAGGAGAAAATTATGATAATCTATCTATCATGTATGGACAAGTATTAAGTCAATTTAATAGATATATGGGACACGTAACTGCCAATATTGGTGGCGTTTATGAAGAATACAAAACAACTGATCAAAAAGGAGCAGTTTATACACCAGTAGACAAGATAACACAAAAAGAAGCTTTAAAATTTGTGATTAATGAATTATTTAATACTCCAACTTGGATGTTAGATAAAAATATTTTAGGTAAAACTGAATTTTCGGGTTCTGTTGAAAGAGTTCGGGGATTACAGGCGAGAACTTTAAATAGTATTTTAGATCCAGGAAGAATGGCTCGTATGATCGAAAATGAAACTTTTAATAGCTCTTTAGCCTACTCATTAGTAGATATGATGAGTGATTTAAGAAAAGGAGTTTGGAGCGAAATTTATTCAAAAAAATCAGTTGGTACCTACAGACGAAACCTACAAAGAGTGTATTTAGATAGATTAGATTATTTATTGAATAAAGCTAAAAATCAAAAAGGAAAAAATAGTGGCTACTATAAAAGTAGTGGAATTAACATCAATCAATCTGATGTGAAATCTATTGCAAGAGGTGAATTAAAACGTATTCAAAGAGACGCAAAAGCTGCATCTAAAAGCGGAAACACTTTAACACGTTACCACTTGCAGGATGTTGTAGATAGAATTGATTCTATTTTAGAACCTAAATAGCTATTTTAAAATGTCTTATGACATTATTTAAGCTAAAAAGTAGTCTATATTTGCAACTCAATATTTTACATGAGTCAAACATTATTATCTTCTCCTTTACAAGGTTTTACAGATTTTAAATTTAGAAATGCATTCAATCATTTTTTTGGAGGAATTGATACTTTTTATTCTCCATATATTCGTTTGAATGGAAAAATGGTAATTAAAAATTCTTACAAGAGAGATATTGATTTAGCAAATAATACAGATCTTGAAGTTATTCCACAGATTATTACAAATGATGCGGATGAATTTTTATTTGTTTCCAAATACGTAAGAGAAATAGGTTATAAAGAATTGAATTGGAATTTAGGGTGTCCTTACCCAATGGTTACCAAACGAGGAATGGGTTCTGGATTGATAAGTAATGCTGAAAAAATAGATAACATTCTTGATAAAGTACATAATGAATCTGATATTCTTGTTTCTATGAAAATGAGAATGGGGTATGATAATCCTGAAGAAATTTTAGATACTTTGCCTATTCTAGACAAATATCCGCTAAAAAATATAGCAATTCACGCAAGGATTGGTAAACAACTATACAAAGGCGGAACAGATTTAGATGCATTTCAAAAATGTTTAAACAATAGCAAACATAAAATGTATTACAATGGTGATATTACCTCTGTAGCGGCTTTTAAAAAGCTACAAGAGCGTTTTACAACCATAGATCACTGGATGATTGGTAGAGGTTTAATAGCAGATCCTTTTTTACCCAGTATGATTAAAAATAATACTACTGAATATCCTAAAAATAGATTTGATATATTTAATGAATTTCACAATCGTATTTATCAAGAATATGATGCAGCTCTTTCTGGACCAACACCAATAAAAATGAAAATGCTAGGCTTTTGGGAGTACTTTTCTCAAAGTTTTTCAAACCCTCAGAAAACGTACAAAAAGATTAAAAAGGCAACTAATCCTAAAAAATATGAGATTGCTGTGAGAGAAATCCTTAAAGAGGCCAGAGATAAAAATGTTAAATAGATTCAAAAAAAATGTTTTAAAAAACTAATTTCCCTGATTAAAATCACGAATAATTTTGGTGATTACTTTATCTATTCTTTCCTTATTGATATCATACTTTATACTAACACCTTCCTTTTCTGGAAATTGCTCTATCGTAACAGTTGTAGATGGAAATGCAAAATCCACACCTAATTCTTTTGCTAATTTTACAATAGCGATATGCAACCTATGTTTAGAGGATTGCTCAACACCCCAAGCTAAACTTTTAAAATATACATTTACCATAATTAATAAGGCAGAATCTCCAAAGCCTGTAAATTCGACATTAAAAGAATCTGAACGTGTTTCTGGATGGGCGATAACAATTTCTCTAAGTCCTTTTACAAAAGCCTCAATCAATTCTGGTGGTGTGTCATAACGCAAACCTAAATTGGTGTTATATCGTCTAAATAAGCGCAAACCTTTATTGTTAATGACTAATTCAGACAATTTACTATTTGGAATTTGATACAAAGAGGTATCCGCTGCACGAACCTGTGTAGACCTAAAACCAACTCTTTCTACAGTTCCTACAACTTCTCCTGCTTCAATCCAATCTTCTATATGAAAGGGTTTATCTAAAAAAATCATAATAGTTCCTATCAAGTTTTTTACAGTATCTTGAGAAGCCAATGCAAATGCCAATCCCCCTATTGTTGCACCTGCTAACATTGTTGATGCATCTACTCCAAAAAGAACCAATAATTTAAAAACACCTACTACAATAACTAATCCTGTAAGAAAGCTGTCTAAAATTGGTACTAATTGATCATCTAATCTACCATGTGTCCTTTCTGTAAATTCAGCATAAATTCGCATTACCACATGCACTAACTTTAAGAAAACATAAATCCAGAAAATGGTTTCAGCAATATTTAAGCCTAAAAACACCCATTTATTTATAGTTAAACCAAATTGTAAGGACGGAAATATCTTATTAATAAAAGCGACTAGCACTAATAAACTAAGAGGATGTGCTAATTTTTTAAGGACTTTATTTACTTCAATGTTTGAATTTTTGATAACAGAGTGCTGAATTCTTCTTAAAATAAAAAAGATAATTCTTTTCACGATTAAAAAGATAAAACACCCAATAATCAAAACAAATAATAAACCAATAAACTGCCATAATTCTAATCCTAATAATTTTTTATGGCCTGAAACCGGAATTAATTCATGTAATTTTTGAACATACCAGGGAAAAATTTCTTTGTATAAATCTTCAATTTTCAAAACAGTTTCTGAGGAATAATACCAACTACCATCTGTCTTTTCTAAATAAATTTGAGGCATTCTTTGAAGAAACAATACATACCTAAAATAAGAAGAATAGCCAATGCTATCTTTATAATTCGGATTTGTTGGTATTTTATTTACATCTACAAACAAACCCTTACCATCTAAAACTTGTTTTATTCTTATCGCTTTTTCAATTGCTTTTTCTTCAGAAAGACCTAAAATAGTTTTTGCTGCTTTTTTAGGTTCATAAGAATCGGATTGTAAAAAATATAAATGAGTATAAATTGTAGCATGTGGATTGCTCACATCCACACGAATACTGTCTTGAGCAACTGTAAAAATTGGCAACAATAATAGTAACCACAAAAATTTATTCATCTTTAGTTTGTTAAAAAATGTTAAATAAGAAACAAATTTAAACCATTTTACTTTTTAATAGTCAAACATATAAACTTAAAAAAATTAAAATTTATGGATATGAAAAATTTAGTAAGCATCTTAGTATTGGTTTTTGCTTTTACATTTACGGCACAAGCTCAAAAAAAAAGAGGAAATATGGGTTCTAAATTAACAATAGAACAGCAAACAACTTTAGCCGTAAAGAAAATGACATTAGTTTTAGATTTATCTGACAAGCAACAAGAACAAATTAAGCCAATCGTCATGTCTAAAATTACAAATAAAAACGAGTTTACAGAGAAAAGAAAAACTGCGAGAATAAATAAACAAAAGCCAACATCTGACGAAATTTTTGCTATTAAAAACAAACAATTAGATCATCAAATTATAATGAAAAATAGCATTAAAAACATTTTAAACGAAGAGCAGTTTGAGAAATTCGAAAAAATGCATAAAAGTAGAACGAGAATGGCTAAAAATAAAATGAAAGAGAAAAAGAGACGCAACAAATTCCAACAAAATAAATAAGTAGTTTTAGTTGATTCGTTGATTGAAAAACCTGATTTCTTAATAGAAATCGGGTTTTTAGCTTTATTCACATCTATATTTGCGTTAGGGATTGAACGGCATGTTTAAGCTCTTTTTTGTTTTTTCAAAAAAAGCCAGTAGTAAAAGCCCGACCTCGCGTAACGTCCAAAAATTATTCTTTAAACCAACTGGAATATTTTACATAATTATTGGCAATTCTATCAATCTCACCAGAGATTAAATCTTGAGAAATATCTTTTACTTTTTTAGCAGGAACTCCAGCATAAACACTACCACTTTCTATTCTAGTATTCTTGGTAACTACTGCTCCTGCAGCAATAATCGAATTAGATTCTACGACACAATCATCCATAATAATTGCTCCCATACCAACTAAGACATTGTCATGAATTGTACAACCATGTACCATTGCATTGTGCCCGATGGAAACATTATTGCCTATTTTTGTTGGTGATTTTTGATAAGTAGCATGGACAACTACGCCATCTTGAATGTTAACTTTATTACCTATTTTAATATAATGTACGTCTCCACGAATTACTGCATTAAACCAAATACTACATTCCTTTCCTAGAGAAACATCACCAACAATAGTTGCGTTGTCTGCCACGTAACAATCCTCTGGTATTTGTGGGTGTTTTCCTCGTACAGATTTAATTAATGCCATTTTTTAAATTATAATGTGAAGTATAAGTTTACTTTATAATAACTAAAACTAAGATTTCTAATCGTTATAAGAAACCGTACTTTGTCTCTCTCTATTTACATGCAGTTTAGTAACATCTGGCCTAGAATAATGGCCAACAACGTCAAAATTTTGACGTTCTTCTAAAACTCGATTAAAATCTAATGTTTCTATTATTAATCCTTCTTTATGTAAAACTGGTTCAACTAGCCATTCTCCATTGGGAGAGGCAATACAGGAACCTCCATTTGCTAAAATATCTGGTGCATTTTCTACTATTTTATCAAAATGTGGAACGTTTTTAGAGAAATCTGACTTTTTCATTAACGTAGAAACTGAAATTACAAAAGAACGAGATTCTCTTGCAATAAAGCGAGTAATATCTTTTGTATTGTGATCAGAACCTGGCCAAACTGCAATATGCAAATTTTCTCCCAAACCATACAAAGCTGTTCTGGGTAAAGGCATCCAATTTTCCCAGCAATTTAAACCACCAACTGTAAATTCTTTTAAGGAATGTACTTGCAATCCATTTCCATCTCCTGGCGCCCAAGTTAAACGTTCATCATAAGTTGGTTGTAATTTTCTATGAACAGATTTAATTTCTCCGTCTTGATTTATATACACCAATGAACAATAAACACTGTGACCTCCCCTATTTTGTGCTCGTTCCATAATTCCTAAATAAATAGAAATATTGTGTTCTTTTGCCAATTTACAAACGGAATTTAATTCGCCTTTTTCTATAGTAATTGAATTACGAACATAATGAGCGTGAATTTCTTTTTGAGTTTTAGAATCCCACTCTGCTCCATTTGTTAAAGCAACCCAAAAAGGATAACCTGGTAATAATGCTTCACCAAAAACAATGAGTTCGCAACCTTCTTTTGCAGCACCTAAAATTGATTTTTCAATCTTTTCAAGCGTCTTTTCTTTGTTTAACCAAACTGGGGTAATTTGCGCTAATGCTACTTTTAATAAGTTGTTATTCATTCTATAAATATATTGGTTAAAAACGATTTATAATGTGTGATTATTAAATTAGAAAATAATTTAATTAAAATTCAACATTCACGACCAAACCTTCATTAGCCCTCACATTAAAAACAGTTTCGTCTTCAAAAATTAAATATTGACCTTTAATTCCGACTAATTTTCCTTTGTAGTTTGGTGTTTTTTTCAAATTTAAACTTTTTGGTTTCATCGGATATTTTATCACTGGAAAATTTAAATGTGTTTCCGTATTATTTTCTATGAAATACTCTTTAGCTTCCTCCGGAATAAACTCCTTCAATTTATCTCTCCATTCCATCAAACTTGCATCTTCAATATCATTCTTTAGCATTTTTCGCCAATTCGTTTTATCTGCAACATATTTTTTTAGAGCAACCTCAGTAATTCCGGCTAAATAACGGTTAGGTACTTCAACAATTTCTATCGCTTCATGCGCTCCTTGATCTATCCAACGCGTTGGTACTTGCTGCTTTCTGGTAACACCAACTTTAACATTGCTAGAATTAGCTAAATAAACAATATGTGGTTTTAATTGTACCGACTGTTCATAAGCTAAATCTCTATCTTCAATCCCCAAATGTGCTTTACTTAATTCAGGTCTCATAATCCAATCACCAGCATTTGGAGTATCAAAAAAACAAGATTTGCAAAAACCTTGTCTATAAATTTCTTTCTCTAAATTACAATTTAAACATTCGTAGGTCTCAAAATTAATAGCTATTTCTTTATTCAATAACTGATTTATATTTATAAAATCAGTTTTAAAATCTAAATAATACTGAATTTCTTCTGCATTTTCAGTCAACATTTTTTTTAAGACTCCTTGGTACTTCATATAGAATATTTTACTACTTTTAGTATTCAATTTTAATGGAATTTTTATTTTAAAATCGAACTAAACAAACTTACGAATTTCTATGGCGTTTCAAATTATCAATTCTATAATTTCTTGGTTTTTAAAGAAACGAGAACATCAAATAGAGCTGTTTTTAAAATATCCTATTGATGTGCAAGAAGAATTGCTTCTAAAGCTCATAAATACGGCTAAGAACACAGAATTTGGTAAAAAAAATGGATTTTCATCGATTGAAAACCACAAAGATTTCTCTGTAAATGTTCCTATTCAAAAATATGAAACTTTCGAACCTTTAATCGAACGTTGTAGAAAAGGCGAACAAAATTTATTTTGGCCAACAGATATAAAATGGTTTGCAAAAAGTAGTGGTACAACAAATGCAAAAAGTAAATTTATTCCTGTTTCTGAAGATGCCCTAGAAGATTGCCACCTAAAAGCTGGTAAAGACATGCTGTGTAACTACATAAACAATAATCCTAATACGCAGTTATTTACAGGAAAAGGTTTGCGATTAGGTGGAAGCTCCGAAGTGTATCAAGATAATGGTTCTTATTTTGGTGATCTATCTGCTATCATTATAGAAAATATGCCTTTTTGGGCTGATTTTAGTTCTGCACCCAGTCAAGAAGTTGCTTTAATGAGCGATTGGGAAACAAAAATGGATGCAATTATCGATGAAACTATAGATGAAAATATTACCAGTTTAGCCGGTGTACCAAGTTGGATGTTGGTTTTACTAAATCGTGTTTTAGAAAGAACAGGAAGAGAGAATATCTTAGAGGTTTGGCCAAATTTGGAAGTATATTTTCATGGAGGAGTAAACTTTAATCCGTATCGAGAACAGTACAAAAAAATGATTCCAAAAGTAGATTTTAAATACTATGAAATCTATAATGCCTCTGAAGGATTTTTTGCGATTCAAGACATAAATAATTCTAAAGAATTACTATTAATGTTAGATTATGGAATTTTCTATGAATTTATTCCTATGAGCGAATACAAGGGTGAGGAATCCAAAACCATTACACTTACAGATGTAAAAAAAGGAATAGATTATGCTTTAGTTATTACGACGAATGGTGGTTTATGGCGCTATCTAATTGGAGATACTATTCGTTTTACATCTTTAAATCCTTATCGAATTAAAATTACAGGTCGTACAAAACATTACATAAATGTTTTTGGTGAAGAATTAAATATAGAGAATGTTGAGGACGCTTTAAAACTAGCTTGCGATAAAACTGAGGCTATAATTTCTGATTATACCGTTGGCCCAATTTTTATGCAAGGAAAAGAGAAAGGTGGACATGAGTGGGTAATTGAATTTATTAAAAAACCGGAATCTATTGGATATTTTTCTGAAGTCTTAGACAATGCTCTAAAATCTATCAATTCTGATTATGAGGCAAAACGATATTTAAATATTACATTAAATACCCCAAAAATTCATCAAGCCAAAGAAGGTTTGTTTTATTCTTGGCTAAAGAAAAATGATAAATTAGGCGGCCAACATAAAGTACCTAGATTATCTAATTCAAGAAAGTTTATTGAGGAATTATTAGAATTATAAAAAACCAGGAAAGAGGAAATTCTAAAAAAAGAAAAATTTAAATATTAAATCTTACGATCAACCACGTAATCAATCATAATTAATAAAGAGTTTTTGTATTCAGATTTTGGATAGTTTTCTAAAATAGCTATTGCTTTATTTTTGTAATCATTCATTTGGATAGTTGCGTACTCTAATCCTCCGTTTTCTTTTACAAAAGTTATTATTTCTTTCACTCTTTTTTTATCTTTATTGTGCTTTTTGATTGAATTAATCAACCAAGCCTTATCTTTTTTAGAACAATTATTTAAAGTATGAATCAAAGGCAAAGTCATTTTTTTTTCTTTGATATCGATCCCTGTAGGTTTCCCTATTTTCTCATCAGAATAATCAAATAAATCATCTTTTATTTGAAAAGCAATGCCAATATATTCTCCAAACTTTTTCATTTGTTGAATTTTATCACGACTAGCACCAACAGATGCGGCTCCAATACCACAACAAGCCGAAATTAATGTTGCTGTTTTTTGCCTAATAATATCAAAATAAATATCTTCGGTAATGTCTAATTTTCTTGCCTTTTCAATTTGTAATAATTCTCCTTCACTCATTTCGCGAACGGCAATAGAAATTAATTTTAGTAAATCGAAATCTTCATTATCTATTGATAATAATAATCCCTTCGACAACAGAAAATCTCCAACCAAAACGGCTATTTTATTTTTCCAGAGTGCATTAATAGAGAAAAATCCTCTGCGCCTGTTACTGTCATCTACAACATCATCATGAACTAGGGTTGCAGTATGAATTAGTTCTACAACAGATGCTCCTCTATAAGTTCTCTCATCGAAACCACCATCGGAAACCATTTTTGCAACCAGAAAAACAAACATTGGCCGCATTTGCTTTCCTTTTCTACGAACAATATAATACGTGATTCTGTTTAATAACGGAACTTTCGACAACATAGAATCTTTGAATTTTTTTTCAAAGAGTTCCATTTCGTTTTGAATAGGAAGTTTTATAAGTTCTACTGGCTTCATGTATGTTGAACTAGTTTCAGTGCTGTGTAAATGTAATAATTTTATGTTTACGATTTATTTGCTAATTGACCGCAAGCAGCATCTATATCTTTACCTCTACTTCTTCTGACATTTACGGTAATATCATGCATTTCTAAATTAGAAATATAATTGTTTATGGCTGAATTACTTGCTTGTTGAAACTCGCCATCATCGATAGGATTGTACTCTATTAAATTAACTTTACAAGGCACATATTTACAGAATTCTACCAATGCTTTGATATCTTCTTTTCTATCGTTAATTCCGCCCCAAACTATATATTCATAGGTAATTGTTCTTTGAGTTTTTTCATACCAATATTCTAAGGATTCTTTTAAATCTTTTAATGGAAAAGTAGTATTAAAAGGCATTATAGCGGTTCTAACTTCATCTATTGCAGAATGTAAAGAAACTGCTAAGTTGAATTTCACTTCCTCTTCAGCCATTTTTTTTATCATTTTAGGCACGCCAGAGGTTGAAACTGTTATTCTTTTTGATGACATTCCTAAACCTTCTGGTGAAGTAATCATTTCTATTGATTTCAATACATTTTTATAGTTCATTAAGGGTTCTCCCATTCCCATAAAAACAATGTTTGTCAACTTTTTATTATGATATAACCTACTTTGCTTGTCGATAACTACTACTTGGTCGTAAATTTCATCAGGATTTAGATTACGCATTCTTTTTAAGCGCGCAGTTGCACAAAACTTACAATCTAAACTACAACCAACTTGACTGGATACACAAGCTGTTGTTCTTTTTTCTGTTGGAATTAAAACAGATTCTACGACAAAACCATCGTGTAATTTAATTCCATTTTTAATCGTGCCATCCTTACTTTTTTGCATAGAATCTACTTTGATATGATTAATAACAAAGTTCGATTCTAACATTTCTCTGGTTTGTTTAGAAATATTTGTCATTGCCTCAAAAGTATGTAAAGACTTGCTCCAAAGCCAATCATAAACTTGATTTCCTCTAAACGCTTTATCTCCATTTTCTACAAAAAAATCACGTAATTGGTCTTTAGTTAAGGCTCTTATGTCTTTCTTTTTATCCAAAATAATAGTATTTAAAAATCAAAAATTGAATGCAGCAAAAATACGCATATAATTTCAGGTTATTCTAGTTACTTGCAAGTAGGTTGTATTGTCGATTGTGATAACATACATTTTGTATTTACAAAAACGATATAATGCAAAGCACGACCTAAAAGCAAACGCAAAAAAAAACTGACAACTATGAATTGTCAGTTTCTAATTTTTATGGTTATAAATATTATAAGATTAACATAGCGTCTCCATAAGTAGAGAATCTATATTTTTCTTTGATTGCTTCTTTGTACGCTTCCATTACAAAATCGTAACCTCCAAAAGCAGCTACTTGCATTAGTAAAGTTGATTTTGGTGTATGAAAATTGGTAATCATTGCATTTGCAATGTTGAAATCATAAGGAGGGAAAATAAATTTATTTGTCCAACCCTTAAATCCTTTTAATTCACCTTTAGATGATACTGAAGACTCTATCGTTCTGATTACTGTTGTGCCTATTGCACAAACTTTCCTTTTTTCTTTCTTTGCTAAATTTATTTTATCTGCAGTTTCATCAGAAATATCAATTTGCTCAGAATCCATTTTATGCTTAGATAAATCTTCTACTTCTACAGCGCTGAATGTTCCCAAACCAACATGTAATGTCGTCTCGGCGAACTCAACTCCTTTGATTTCTAAACGCTTCATTAAATGTTTAGAGAAATGCAAACCAGCGGTTGGTGCTGCAACAGCTCCCTCTTGTTTTGCATAAATAGTTTGATAACGTTCGTCATCGATAGGTTCCACCTCTCTTCCAATTGCTTTTGGTAATGGGGTTTGACCTAGCTCTAATAGTTTTGCTCTAAATTCTTCGTAAGAACCATCAAATAAGAAACGTAATGTTCTTCCTCTGGATGTTGTATTATCTATAACTTCAGCGACTAAACTGTCGTCTTCACCAAAAAATAATTTGTTACCAATTCTAATTTTTCTTGCTGGATCTACTAAAACATCCCACAATCTATTTTCTGCATTTAATTCTCTCAGTAAAAAAACTTCTATTCTAGCGCCAGTTTTTTCTTTATTACCAAACATTCTTGCCGGAAAAACTTTGGTATTGTTCAACATCATAACATCACCTTCGTCGAAGTAATTTATAACATCTTTAAAAAGCTTATGCTCTATTGTTTGTTCTTTTCTATTTAATACCATTAGGCGAGACTCATCTCTATGTTCGGCAGGATAAACTGCTAATAATTCCTCTGGCAACTCAAATTCAAAATGCGATAATTTCATATGTTTGTTTACTTATAAAAGCGGCAAATATACGATTTCAAAATAGGCCTTGTCAAGTGTTTGGTGAGTTAAATTATAGTTTATCTATTTTAATGCCAATTTGTTGCATGTCAATCCAAAATTTTTGATAAGATTTCGTAACCACTTTTGCTTCTAATATTTTAATAGGAACTCTTAGTGCTAAAGGCGCAAATGCCATTGCCATTCTATGATCGTTATACGTTTTTATAGAAATATTTGATTTTATTTCTGAAGAATTTTTTAAATGTAAACTTTTATCAGTTACCCTAATAGTTGCTCCCAACTTGGTCAATTCGTCGTTTAGAGCCAATAATCTGTCTGTTTCTTTAATTTTTAAAGTATGTAAACCTACTAAATTACAAGCTACTTTTTCTGCAAAACAGGTAACTGCAATTGTTTGTGCAATATCTGGGGCGCTTTTTAAATCTATTTCTAAAGTTGTTTTCTTGCTCTCTTTTACCTTTTTTAGAATGATAAAATCCTCTCCAAAAACTGTTTCTACACCAAAATGCTGATAAATTTCTGCCAAACAAGAATCTCCCTGTAAACTTTCTTTCTTATAGGCTGATAATGTAATTTCTGAGCCAATATCTGACAATGCGATAATTGAATAAAAATAACTAGCCGAAGACCAATCTGACTCCACAACAACAATTTGTTTTTCTATTGAAGCCTGAGGATTAACTTTAATAAAGTTTCCCTTAAAATTAGTTTTAATTCCCAACTGATTCAATAAACTCAGAGTCATATTTATGTATGGCACAGAGGTAATTTTACCAACGAGCTCTATTTCTAAACCGTTTTCTAGTTTTGATGCAATTAATAATAATGATGAAATATATTGGCTACTTACGTTTCCATTGATTTGAACTTTATCTTTTGTTATTTTAGTTCCTTTAATTCTGATTGGTGGATATCCTTCTTTATCCTCGTAAGAGATTTTTGCTCCAACATCTTTTAATGCATTTACTAAAATTTCAATAGGTCTGTTTTGCATTCTTTCAGAACCTGTTAAGACAACTTCTCTACCTTCTTTAACAGCAAAATAGGAAGTTAAAAAACGCATTGCTGTGCCTGCATGACCAATGTCGACTATTTTTTTTAACGATGATAGAGCTTGCTGCATGTGTACCGAATCGTCAGAATCTGATAAATTTTCAATAGAAATTTCTGGAAATAAATTCTGAAGAATTAACAATCTATTCGATTCACTTTTAGAACCAGAAATTGTAATTTTCTCATTAACTTTCTTATTCCCTATAACATTTAATAATATATCCATTTCCTATAATCTATAAAACTGCTTTTCAAAGAGCCAAAGTTACCATTCAAAAGAACTCTAACAAAGTTTCTTGACAACAATTAAATGTAAAAATTTGAGGCTTTTTTTAAGAATTTAAAGAAATATCTGCTTTTAAATCTAATTTAATAGCATTTTCTAAATCCTGTAAATGCTGTTTTCTAACCTTTAACTTTGTTTCCGCATGTGCTTTTTTATTGAGTTTAGAAAACATAACGGCTACTTTTACAGCAGTTGCTAACAAATGTGCCTCTGGAACCAGTAAATCTAAAAAACCTGCTTTTACTGCACTTTTTGGATTGTAAATTTCTGCATTATTTACACTTCTGTTTAAATAAACTTCAGATAAGCGTGCTTTTGCAATAGCTATTCCAGCGTTATGCATTGTCATTCCTATGATCACTTCATTTAAACCTATTTTAAAATCGCCTTCAACACCAATTCTATAATCTGAAGAAAGCAATAAAAATGCTCCTTTGGCAATTGCATGCCCAGAACAAGCTAAAATTATTGGCTGTGGAAAAGACAACATTCTTAAAGATAATTTAGACCCTTTTGTTACTAATTTTTTTGCAGATTCGGGAGATTTCGTCATGATTTTTAAATCAAACCCAGCTGAAAAAACACCCTCTTTTCCTCTAATAATTACTACTTTATTTTCTTTTTCTACTTTATCTAAACCTAAATTTAACCCTTCAATTACTTCATGAGAAATTGCATTTGCTTTTCCATTATTAATTGTAAGAATTGTGTAAGCCTCCTCTGATTGATACTTGACAAATTCGTTCATTATTTTGATTTTTAAACAAGTTACAATAAAAATTAAAACAGTAAAAGAATTCTAACAAACATGATTCTTTGCGACAAGAAATACCTTTGTTATTATTTGTTTATTTTTGCAAACCAAAGCAAAAAAAGACTTTTCAAAAGTTCCAATGGACTTCATTCTACGCGTTCCTTTTATAAAGTAAGTTGAATTAATTATGGATAAAATAAAAAAAATATTTCTTTCGTTTGAACAAAATTTATCCCTGCTTTTCCTTTTAAAATGGACTTTTATTTGTTTGCTTATTGGGGTATTAGCAGGTAGTGCTTCCGCCGTATTTTTATGGACTTTAGAATGGGCAACAAACTACAGAGAGGCAAATTTATGGATTATTGCATTACTACCAATTAGTGGACTTATCATTGGTTTATCATATCATTATTACGGACAAAGTGTGGTAAAAGGAAATAATTTACTGATTGAAGAGTTTCATTCTCCTAAAAAAATAATTCCATTTAAAATGGCTCCCCTAGTCTTTATTGGAACTATTCTCACTCATTTATTTGGAGGTTCTGCAGGTCGTGAAGGAACTGCTGTACAAGTGGGTGGTGCAATTGCAGATCAGTTTACTAAAATTTTTAAACTTTCTGCCTTTGATAGAAAAATTGTATTAATTACAGGTATAAGTGCGGGATTTGCTTCCGTTTTTGGAACACCTTTAGCAGGTGCCATTTTTGCGCTTGAAGTTATGATTATTGGAAGAGTAAGATTTGAAGCTATTGTACCTAGTTTTTTAGCAGCGGTTTTTGCAAACTATTTTTGTGATGTTTGGCAAATATCTCATCATACACATTACAACATTTCTACAGTTTCTGATTTAACACCAACAACAATTTTATGGTCTTTATTGGCAGGTATTATTTTTGGATTGGTAAGTATGTTATTTTCTAAATCCACACATTTTTGGGGTACTTTATTTAAAAAAAGTATTAAGTATGCTCCGCTTCGTCCTTTAATTGGTGGTGCAATTTTAGCAGTTGTTGTCTATCTTATGGGAACAACAAAATATATAGGTCTTGGTGTGCCAACAATTGTAGATGCTTTTTATATCAATCTAAATTCTTATGATTTTATCCTAAAATTACTATTTACCTCTTTCACTCTTGGAGCTGGATTTAAAGGAGGAGAAGTAACTCCTCTCTTTTTTATTGGAGCTACCTTAGGAAACATTTTAGTTTGGTTTATCCCAATGCCAATGCCATTATTAGCAGGAATGGGTTTTGTCGCTGTCTTTGCAGGAGCAACAAATACACCTATTGCTTGTACAATAATGGGAATTGAATTATTCGGAATTGAATCTGGTATTTTTATAGCTTTAGCTTGTACAACTTCTTATTTATTTTCTGGGCATTCAAGTATTTATTCAGCTCAAATTATTGGAAGTCCAAAAGATAAATTTTTTGTGAAAGAGAAAGGCCTTACTCTCACTGAGGTATACAACAAAAGAAATAAAAAGTAATTGCAAATTAATTTACAATTCTAACGCTTCTACATCTATCCAATTTTTCTTTTCAACGACAGTTCCTTTATCTAATATAATAACTCCAGGGTTTGCTCTAATCATCGTTTTTAGAGTTGTTTCATCACAAAATAAAAAGTTGAAAGGTAAATTGTATTTGTCTTTAGCCAATAACAAATCATCTGTAAACGAAGCTGAAACGCCATAAACAGTGTATCCTTTTGCCATAGCTTTTGTTGTAACTTTTTTAATTGCAGGAAGTCCATTAACATCTACTTTTTCTAAATCATAGATGATAACGAGCATTACTTTTTCTTTATTTAATAATTCTGGTGCTAAATCTGCTTGTTCATCCTCTAGCATAAAATCATGAACTGGAGGGATTTCTCCATCATCTTGATATTCCATTCCCTCAGAAATATTTTTTCCAATCGCATAAGCTCTAAAATCTATTAAAGGCAGATGAGTTAACACGTGTTGAGTGATAAACAAGAAAACGCCTAATGATAAAAAGGTAATTACTTTTGGTATCTTTTCTTTAAATATGGGTTTAACAAACTCTATTTTTATCAGTAAAATAATGATTAAAACAATTAAGATTACATTTTTATAGAAAGTCTCCCATGTACTTAATTTGATTGCATCTCCAAAACAACCACAATCTGTAACTTTATTATAATAGGCAGAATACCAAGTCAAAAACAAGAAGACTAATGTTAAAATAAATAAACTAAAAACGGTAAACTTAGGTTTGTAACCGATTAAAATCATTACTCCTAGAAGAATTTCTGCAATAATTAATAGAATTGCGAATGGCAATGTATACGGAATTAAAAATTCCATATTTAAAACAGCTTCAGAAAAATATTCTTGAAACTTATATTGTGATCCAATTGGATCTACCAATTTTACAAAGCCTGAAAAAATAAATAAGGCTCCTACTAAAATTCTTGCAATTTGTGTAATAAGTTTTAAAATCATGGTATTTTGCTTATATCATAATGCTTTTTATCATTGAATATCAAATAATAAATTGCAAAAAATAATCTTCTATTTATCCTGTTTAAATTATTTAGTTATTGTAAAAGTTCATATCACTTTAAATATGTGCAGATCTTCTTACCCTAAATGAATCATGGCAAAAACAGCATAATTAATCATGTCTTGGTAATTTGCATCAATCCCTTCAGATACAATGGTTTTTCCTTTATTATCCTCAATTTGCTTAACGCGTAATAATTTTTGTAAAATTAGATCTGTTAAACTAGAAACGCGCATATCTCTCCAAGCTTCTCCATAATCATGATTTTTATCCATCATTAATTCTTTGGTGATTTTGCTGTGTTTATCATACAAAACGGTCGCTTCTTCTGTATTCAAATCAGGATTTTCAACAATACCCAACTCTAACTGAATTAAAGCCATTATAGAATAATTGATAATTCCAATAAACTCCGGTTTTTCACCTTCATCAACTTTACGAACATCATTTTCTTGTAATTGACGAATTCTTGTCGCCTTTATAAAAATCTGATCTGTTAAAGATGTTAAACGTAAAATTCTCCATGCAGAACCATAATCAGACATTTTCTTGATAAATAAACTTCTGCATTCTTCAATTGCAGCATCATATTGTTTTGAGGTATTTTGCATTTTTCAGTAAAAGTATTTGTGTAAAAATAGTAAAACTTAAACGCATTTCATTTATTTTTACAATGAAATTATCAATCATTATTATGAATAGAATTGTTGTTTTTTGTGGATCAAGCTTAGGCTTTAAACCTATTTACAAAGAAGCTGCCGTAGAATTAGGAAATTATTTTGCTAACAACAAAATAGGCCTAGTTTACGGTGGAGGAAAAATTGGAATGATGGGAGTTCTTGCAGACACAATTCTAGCCCAAAATGGAGAAGTTATTGGTGTAATACCTAAATTATTAGAAAAAGAAGAAGTCGTTCATTCCGGTGTAGAAGAGATGATTGTTTGTAAAAAAATGAGCGAACGAAAAGTAATTATGAGTAAATTAATTGATGGATACATTACTCTTCCTGGAGGATTCGGAACACTTGATGAACTTTTTGAAGCTTTGACTTTAGGGCAATTACAGATTGAACAAAAACCCATTGGACTTTTGAATGTAAATGGTTTTTTTGATTCAGTTTTATTACAATTAGATAAAATGGTAGTAGAAGGTTTTTTAAAACAAGCCAATAGAGATATGTTATTTGTAAGTACTTCTGTAAATGACTTAATACTGCAGATGAATGCGTATAAAACTCCCAAAATAGAACACGTAATTAACAAAGTAGTAAGTTAACATGACCATAAATTGTAAAGGTACTTTAGTCGATTTGTCTTCACCAAAAGTGATGGGAATCTTAAATATCACTCCAGATTCTTTTTTTGATGGTGGAAAATATAAAAGCGAATCAGACATTCTTTCGCAAGTTGAAAAAATGCTGAGGCATGGCGCAACCTTTATAGATGTTGGCGCATATTCGTCCAGACCTGGTGCAAAACACATTTCTGAAGAAGAAGAGCTCAATAGGATTTTACCCGTTATCAATTTATTAATTAAAAGTTTTCCAGAAATCATTATTTCTGTAGATACTTTTAGAAGTAGAGTTGCACAAGAAACTATAAATGCTGGCGCAGCAATTATAAATGATATTTCTGGAGGTACAATGGATGAAAATATGTTTACTACAGCTGCAAATCTACAAGTTCCTTATATTTTAATGCACATGTTAGGTACTCCACAAAACATGCAGAGAAACCCTGTTTATAGTGATGTAACTAGAGAGATTATCTCATTTTTTGCAGCACAAATACACAAACTACATCAACTTAAACTAAACGATATAATAATAGACGTTGGCTTTGGTTTTGGAAAAACTATCGATCATAATTTTGAAATTTTAAAGAACTTGTCTCTTTTTAAAAGTTTAGATACACCGATTTTAGCTGGTGTTTCAAGAAAATCAATGTTGTATAAAACATTAAATATCTCTGCACAACAAGCTTTAAACGCAACAACATCTGCAAATACTATTGCCTTATTAAATGGGGCAAGTATTTTACGTGTTCACGATGTCAGAGAAGCTATAGAAGCAATAAAAATTGTAAATCAAATTTCATTTTGACTTTAAAAGAAATTTGAAGCTCTTTCCTAATTTTAGTACTTTAGCATAAAACTACTCAATATTCATGTTCGATTTTATTGAATTTTCCTTGCTAGATGTTTTAGACATCGTACTAGTTGCAACATTACTCTATTATACTTACAAATTATTAAAAGGCACAGTTGCCATAAATATTGTAATAGGAATTGCCATTGTATTTGTTATTTGGAAAATAACAGAAGCACTAAAAATGGAAATGTTAAGTGGAATTTTAGGTACACTTTTAGGTGGTGGTGTTGTTGCTTTAATTATTGTTTTTCAGCAAGAAATAAGAAAATTCTTATTAATGATCGGTACAAGTAAATTTACGAATAAACGAAGCTTTTTAAAACAAATAAAATTTTTACAAACAGAAATTAGTGCAGAAATAGAAACTGAAGTTATTATAGAAGCTTGCAAAAAATTATCAAAATCAAAAACAGGTGCATTAATCGTGATTGAACGTACCAACTCACTTGATTTTCTAATAAATACAGGTGATAACATGAATGCTCTAGTTAACGTGGCTATCTTAGAAAGTATTTTTTACAAAAACAGCCCTTTACATGATGGTGCATTAATAATTAGAGATAACTTTATTGTGGCTACAAGAGTGGTTTTGCCAATTTCTGATAGTAATAAAATTCCTGCAAGATTTGGTCTACGACACAGAGCGGCTATTGGAGTTTCAGAAAAAACAGATGCTATTTGTTTACTTGTTTCTGAAGAGACAGGTGAAATTTCTTATATAAAAGATGGTAGTTTTGAACTCTATTCTGATTATAATGAGTTGAATCAAAAAATCAGAAAAGACTTAATGTAATATTATTTTAAAGGCTAATTAGTATAATTTATCTTTAGATTAAGTTATAAAATAAATCATTGAATGGCTATAAAGCAGCTTCTAAGCTAAATTGTTTATTGTGTAAGTTCTTATAATATCCATTTTCTCTTTCTAACAACTCACTATGACTTCCTTCTTCAACAATAAGGCCTTTATCCATAACTATAATTTTATCTGCTTGTTTAATCGTTGCTAATCGATGGGCAATTATAATAGAAGTTCTTCCTTTAGTAACCGTTTCTGTGGCATACTGTATCATTTTTTCGGAATAAGAATCTACAGAAGAAGTAGCTTCATCTAGAATTAAAATACTTGGCTTACTCACATAGGCTCTTAAAAAAGCTATTAACTGCCTTTGACCTGAAGACAGCATTGCACCACGCTCTTTTACGTTGTATTGATAGCCACCAGGAAGTGTCATAATAAAATCGTGAATACCAATTTGTTTTGCAGCCTTTTGAACTTCTTTAAAAGTGATATTTTCATTTTTTAAGGTAATATTATTTAAAATAGAATCTGAAAATAAAAACACATCTTGTAAAACTACTGCAACCTGATTTCTTAAACTTTCTAAAGTATATTTATTAACAGAAACACCATCAACACGAATTGCACCACCATCAATTTCGTAAAAACGGTTGATTAAATTGATAATAGTCGATTTTCCCGCACCTGTTGCCCCAACAATAGCCACTGTTTGCCCACTTTTCACCTCTAAAGATATTCCTTTTAAAACCTCTTCATCTTTGACGTAACTGAATCTAACATCTTTAAAACTGATATCTCCTTTTAATTTTTTTGCTTCAATTGTTCCGCTTTTAACAATACTACTGTGAGTGTCAATCACCTTAAAAACGCGCTCTCCAGAAACAATTCCCATTTGTAATTGGTTAAATTTATCTGCAATCTGGCGTAAGGGTCTAAATAACATTTGAGCCATTTGCACAAATGCCATTAACATTCCAGGACCAGGAACTTCACCACCTACAATTTGTTTGCTACCAAACCAAACAATTAGACCAATACCTATTGATGATAAAATTTCTGCGATAGGAAAGAAAATAGAGAAATACCAAATCGTTTTTACATACGCCTCTTTGTGCTTGTTGTTGATATCCTTAAAATTCTTGTATTCTACTTTTTCTCTATTGAAAAGTTGCACAATTTTCATTCCAGTAACTCTTTCTTGTACAAATCCATTTAAATTTGCTACTTGATTTCTTACTTCCTGAAAAGTGGCTTTTATTGCTTGTTGAAAAACTCTCGTTGCATATATTAAAATGGGTAAAACTGCCAGTGCTATAAGAGCTAACTTCCAATTAAAATAGAACATCAAAGCTGCCACTGCAAACATTTGTAAAACATCGCTTACAATTGTAAAAACACCACTACTAAAAAAAGCAGCAATCGTTTCTATATCAGAAACAACTCTTGTTACCAATTTACCAACTGAATTTTTATCAAAATAAGACATTTTAAATTGCAAAATATGCCTAAATATTTTTGCTCTAATATCTCTAATAATATGTTGTCCAACCCAGTTTGCAAAATATATAAATGAAAATCGAAGTAAAACTTCAACGAGTACAACGACAAACATTAAAATAATGTTATTTATAAGCCCTTCGGAATCCTTTTCTGTAATGTATTTATCGACAGTTTCTTTTATCAAATAAGGATTCAACAATGAGACTAACGCTAATAATATCGTTGAGGAAGTTGCTATAAAAAACTTTAATTTATAGCGCTTTGCAAAAGACATTAGCCTTAAAAAAATCTGCAAATCAAAAGCTTTTCCCGTTTTATCTGCCAAAATCTAATATTTTATCTTTGTTAAAAATAATCCTTTTGCAGGAACTGACAACCCTGCATTGCTTCTACTTTTACTTTCTATAATTTGTCTGAACTCATTTTTGGTTATTTTTCCTAAACCAACATCAACCAAAGTACCAACTATAGCCCTTACCATATTTCTTAAAAAACGATTCGCTGAAATATAAAAAGTTAATTCTTTGCCATTCTGTTTCCAAATAGCTTCCGTAACATCACAATTATAAGTATACACATCCGTCTTAACCTTAGAAAAGGTCTGAAAATCAGTATATTCTAATAATAAACTAGCTGCCTCATTCATTAAATCTATATTCAAATTCTGCGAATGGATTTGCCATGAAAAATCTAATAAAAAAGGATTTCTGCCCAACCAGACTTTATATTCATAACTTCTACTAATTGCATCAAAACGTGCGTGTTTTTCATCAACAACAGCAAAAACATTGTGTACAACAATATCTGGAGGTAAAACAGAATTTAATTTATGAGGAATATCTCCTTTAAATTCTTTGTCCAAATCAAAATGTGCAAACATTTGCGAAGCATGAACACCTGTGTCCGTTCTTCCTGCTCCAACAACTTCGATGTTTAATTGAAAAATTGTGCTAACAGCTTTATTTAATTTTTCTTGCACAGTGATGACATCTGGCTGAATTTGCCAACCATGATAGTTTTTTCCTTGATAAGAAAGTTCTATAAAATATCTCAAGAAGATTTGTTTTTTGTAGTGTTCAAAATTACGGAAATTATTTTGTTATGATTACATTTGAATTAAATAGAGACGTTAAACTTTTCTTACCTATTCTTTATGACAAAAATTTTATTATTATCTGATACACATAGTTTTATTGATAAAAAAATTTTAAAATATGCAAAGGAAGCAGATGAAGTTTGGCATGCAGGAGATATAGGTTGTTTAGAAGTAACTGATACCTTAAAAAAATTAAAACCTTTGCGTGCAGTTTTTGGAAATATTGATGGTGCTGATGCTCGAGCCGAATTTCCATTAGACGCAAAATTTGAAGTGGAAAAAATTACAGTTTGGATGACACATATTGGAGGCTATCCTAATAAATATTACAAAAGAATTCGTGACGAAATAAAGTTAAATCCTCCCAAAATATTCATTTCTGGTCATTCTCATATTTTAAAAGTACAATATGATAAGAAACTAAATTTACTTCACTTAAACCCAGGAGCAGCAGGAAATCATGGGTTTCATAAAGTAAGAACTATGTTACGGTTTGAGCTAGATAACAGTGAAATAAAAAATATGGAAATTATTGAACTTGATAAGCGAGGTTAATTCCTTCTTTTTCCAAAAATAGCACTTCAACTTTAATCCTAGCCCATTTTAGTTAAACGTATATAAAATCTAATTATATCACTCTATTTTATGCCAATACCGTCATCCGTGATTTCTGTAGAAAATTTGCAATAACAAGGATATAAAAAAGCTCTTTGATCTTTTTACCTATTCTATTCATTTTTATCTTTTGAAAATAAAAAACCGAGAAGTAAATTCTCGGTTTTTCGTCGCACTAAAATAGACTAATATGATAGGTTTATCGCAATCTATCCACAGATTTCACGAGATCTTCATCCTTTTTAATAGCTTTATTTGCTAAAACAATAAGCAAAACAACTAAAATCGGTAAGAACATCCCAATACCTTTCTTAGAAATAGAAATTTCTCCAGGTAGAGTTAGAGATACATAAATCAATAATCCTAATAAAAAAAGATTGATCAAAATTACTAAACGCCCAATTACAAATTGTAGCTTTCTATTTTTAAATAAAAAAATATCTATAAATGACATAATAGTAGAAAGCAAAAATAACAATGGAATTAATTTTAAAAGAAAAGATTCTCTCATAAGTAAATCCAATACAAAAATTTGTTCTTTAAGATTACTCCATAAATTGAACACAAAAACCAAGCCTCCAGAAACGAAGGTTGCTATTAATAAATATATACTTTGTATTCTTTGAATCATCTTAAATAACAGGTTGACAAAAGTAGAATTTTCTTTTTTAAAAAGAAAATCTAAAACTAAAAAAATTGTGTATATTTGTATCACATTATCCACACACAAAAAGTTGTATAGTACTATATACAAATAAAAAATCTAAAAATATTATAACCAATCTTACGCTATTAAGATTTACAATTTAACTTAACACATAACGAATGTTCGAAATCTCAGAACTAAAAGCAAAAACACTTGCTGATTTACAGGTAATTGCAAAATCTATTGGTCTTACAAAAACAAGTCAGCTTAAAAAATTAGATTTAGTGTATCAAATTTTAGATACGCAAGCTGCAAACCCTGTAGCAACCTCATCCTCTTCTAAATCTGAAGTAACACAAAAAAAAGAAAAACCTAAAAGAAAAAGGGTTTCTAAATCTACTTCATCCATAAAAACAACAAGTGAGGCTGTAATTGAAAAGACAACTTTAAATCAAATTAAAGAAAAGCCTCAACAAGAACTTGAAAAAATTATTGAAGAAGAACCTAAGCTAGAAAATTTAACACAACGGAAACCAAATCCAAGAAAAAGGCCAAATCCGAGAAAAGAAGATGTTAAAAAAGACGAAAATTCAGAAGCAATTTTAGATACTACAGAATCGAATAATAAGGTTGATAAGCAAGAACAAAAACCTGCTAACAAACCCAACAAACCAAATAAACCGCAGCATAAAAATCAGCAGAATAACAAAAATAAACATAAGGAAAATTCACAAAATAGAGACAAAAATAACTCTAATAGAAATGGTGGAAATAAATCTAGCAACAGATATAGAGACCCAGATTTTGAATTTGATGGAATCATAGAAAGTGAAGGCGTTTTAGAAATGATGTCTGACGGTTATGGATTTTTACGCTCTTCTGATTATAACTATTTATCTTCTCCAGATGATATTTATGTGTCTCAATCACAAATTAAATTATTTGGTTTAAAAACTGGTGATACAGTTAAAGGAAATGTACGCCCACCAAAAGAAGGTGAAAAATATTTTCCATTAATTCGAGTATCAAAAATAAACGGATTAAACCCAAACTTAGTAAGAGATCGTGTCGCTTTTGAGCACTTAACACCATTGTTCCCTCAAGAAAAATTTGATTTAGCAGAAAAGGGAAGTTCGCTATCAACAAGAATTATTGATTTATTTTCTCCGTTAGGAAAAGGGCAGCGTGGTATGATCGTTGCGCAACCCAAAACTGGTAAAACGATGTTGTTAAAAGATGTGGCCAATGCAATTGCAGCAAACCATCCAGAAGTTTATCAAATTGTATTACTTATTGATGAACGTCCTGAAGAGGTTACAGACATGAAAAGAAATGTTCGTGGAGAAGTTGTAGCGTCTACTTTTGACGAACCGGCAGACAAACATGTAAAAGTTGCAAACATTGTTTTAGAAAAAGCAAAACGTTTGGTTGAATGCGGACATGATGTCGTTATTCTTTTAGATTCAATTACACGTTTGGCAAGAGCGTATAATACAGTTGCACCAGCATCAGGAAAAATACTTTCTGGTGGTATCGATGCAAACGCATTGCACAAACCAAAACGTTTCTTTGGTGCTGCTAGGAATATTGAAAATGGTGGATCTTTAACCATTATTGCAACTGCTCTTACAGAAACTGGCTCTAAAATGGACGAGGTAATTTTCGAAGAATTTAAAGGAACAGGAAACATGGAACTTCAATTAGATAGAAATATTTCTAATAGAAGAATATACCCTGCTATCGATTTAATTAAATCTTCAACGAGACGTGATGATCTATTATTAGACGCAAAAACAGTTCAAAGAATGTGGGTTTTACGCAAATATCTTGCAGACATGAATCCTATTGAAGCAATGGAGTTTATTAATGATAGAATTAAGTTCTCTAAAAACAATGACGAATTTTTAATTTCTATGAATGGGTAGAAATCATATTTAGATTACAATTATAAAAAAAACCTTTTTGAGAAATCAAAAAGGTTTTTTTATTGAGAAAGTATTTACTGATTTTTACGAAATATTGTTTATTTTAAATACAGATAAAAAAGAACTAAAACAAACCATTCAATTAAGATTTAGCTTGCCTTCAACTGGAAATAATTATTGAAAATAGATAGCTCAACCACAATAGAATACGTGGGTTTACTTAAAATTTGAACATAAAAAATCCGTTCAAAAAAATTGAACGGACTTTATATTCTATATAAACTTACAACTTAGTTTCCTATGTATAAATTTGCTCTGTAATCCTCTACGTCTGAAGCATTCTTAATAGCTTCATACATTACAGTTGTTTTATTCTTTCTAGCCTTAGAAATTGATTTTCTCGCAGACTCATAGTTTGGTAATGCAGTTGGTAGCTCTTTATTTGTTACAACAAAAGCATACACACCTTTATTACCTTCTATATTTTTATATACTTTATTTAATTCTGCATTAAACATGGCCCCCACAACTTTAGGTTCAGATCCTGCTCCAGATAAAGTAGGACTTTTCAAAGTAACTCCTTTTCCGTTTCTAACAGAAGTTTTGTTTTCTTTAGCGATATCCTGTAAAGTACTTCCGCTAAAATTATCTGCAATTAATTTTGCCTTCTTAAGGTTCTGTAAAATAGGTTTTACTGTATTTGTTGCTTTTTCTGCAGACATTAATCCTTTTTCTGTTCTCGCAGTTACAAAAGCTACAACGTGGCTTCCTTCTAAATCAAAACGTTTAAAGTCTCCTGGTTTCGTATCTCTACCAAAAGCCCAAGATATAATTTGTCTTTGATTACCTAAACCAGGAACATTTTCGTCTAAAACTTTTAGACCAACAACCGGTTTTGTTATATATTTATTCTCTTTTGCAATTGTGAAAAACTTTTTCTCTTTAGATGTAGCTAAAGCAAATTGCTCTGCTTTTTGAAAAACCATATTTTCAGTTGTTTCAGAAGCGACTATTTGTCTTCCAAAAGTAGCTAATTTTAGAGCTGTTTGGATATTCTTTTGACCATCAATTTTAATTACATGGAAACCAAAAGGTGTTTTAACAACCCCCATATCTCCTTTTTTCCCTTCAAAAACAAAATCTCTAAAACCAGGAGTCATTCGTGTGTAGTTAAACCAATCGTAAAAACCACCGTTTTGAGCAGAGCCTTTATCTGAAGAAAAGTTTTTTGCTAATTTTGCAAACTTTCTTCTATTTCTTTTCACAACACTCAAAATACTATCAGCTAAACTCTTAGCCTCATCCTCTGTTCTTGTAACTTCAGCAGCAGTTCTTTGAGATCCGACAAATGGTATTAATATGTGACTTGCCTTAGCTGAATCCGGCAATTTTGTAATGGAAGTAATTTTTGATATTTTTAAATATCCTTGCTCTTTATAAGGACCAAAAACATCTCCTTTTTCTCCTTTAAAAACCTCTAAAGCAATTGTTTTAGTAACTGTATTTTCAAATTTAAAGTTCTCATCCAGATTCGTATCAGAATCATTCTCACTTAAAAATTCTTTGTCATCAGTGGCGTTTTTAAAATCTGATATGAACCCTGCAACTTCTTCTTTGATAGCATTCTCATCCGATTCACTCGGCGAAATTGCAAACTTGACATATGATATATCTCTTGATTCATCAACTTTAAAGTTATTTTCATTTTCACGAACATAACCTTCTACTTCTTTTTTAGAAACAGTAACTAAACTATCTGGAATAGAAGAATAAGGTACGTATACAAATTGAGATTTCAACTTACTATTTTCTGCAAAGTATTGAAACTCTCCTTCTTTTAAAGAAGCACCAAGACCTGCAGCTACCAGATTGTTGTATGTATTTCTTTCAGCATTATCTCTAATTTGATTCATGTAATTAGACCATGCCGACCACATATCTGTGTTTTGTTCTTTTGTATCCGCTAAAAATTGTTTGAAAATTCCTTCGTCAAATAAGCCTGCTTCATTTTGAAACTGAGGGCTATTCTTTACTGAAGATGCATTAATCAATTCATTCCAAACATCCGCTTCCCCAACAGTGATTCCTGCTTCTGATAATTGATTTTGATAGATTTTTTTTCTGAGTATATTATTCCAAACCGTTTTACTTGCTTGCATTTCAGAAACTCTACTACCCGCTTGCCTTTTGTAAGCTTCTAATTGCTCAGAAAACTCTTGTCTTGAAATAGATTCTCCATTTACTTCTCCTACTTCATTAACTTTACTTGAATTGAAAAAATCACCTAAAGTAGATGGGTCCAATACAAAAGCAAAAAGTGCTAATCCAATTATAATTATTAAGAACATTGAACGTTCTCTAATTTTTGATAAAACTGCCATACGTCATTTATTTTATTTCAGTTGGCGAATATACGATTTGGGTTTTAATATTGCAACGGATTTTCTACTTATTAGTGACAAGTAATAATACAATCAGACAGTTCAAAATGAAACGTTTTCTTTTAAGCTTCCTCATTTATAATTTTTAAACTCACTTCTTCGATTTTTGCACTGCTCACTTGTAAGACACTAATTTCAAAATTATCAATATTAACAACTTCATTCTCCCTTGGTATACTTTCTAAATGCTCTATAATAAATCCTCCTAAAGTCTCGTAAGCTTCAGATTTTGGTATATTTAAGCCATATTCTTCATTCAAGTAATCTACCTCTAATCTTGCAGAAAAATAAAATTCATTCTGAGATATTTTCTCTTCTAAAAACTTTTGATTGTCATGTTCATCCTCAATCTCACCGAATAACTCTTCAACAATATCTTCTACTGTAATAATTCCAGATGTTCCGCCATATTCATCCACAACGATGGCAACACTTTTTCGTTTTTTCATTAAACTATTTAAAACATCATTTATCATCATAGATTCAGGAACAATCTCTACTGGTAATAAAATTGATTTAATCGTCTTAGGTTTCTTAAATAACTCGAAAGCATTTACATATCCGATAACATCATCCAATGAAGTTTTATAAACTAGGACTTTCGACAAACCAGTCTCTATAAATATACTTTTTAAATTCGATACTTTTTCATGAAGCTCTACAGCAACAATTTCCGTTCTAGGAACCATAACTTCCCTGGCCTTTACATCATGAAAATCTAAAGCATTTTGAAAGATCTGAATTTCTGAGTCTACTTCATCTTGATCGTTACCCGTTTCTAATTGTTCAGAAATATAGTTACCTAATTCTTCCTTACTAAACTCTGTCTGTTGTTTATCTGCATTTGTTTTAAAAAAAACACGTAGAAAAAAGTCAGAAATAAAAGTAATAAATCCCGAAAAAAAGTGAAATAGAATATAGAAAAGATAGGCAGGAACTGCAAATATTTTTAAGACTTCATTTGCATAAATTCTAAAGATTGTTTTCGGTAAAAATTCGGCTGTAATTAATATTATTATGGTAGAAATAATAGTTTGTATCAGAAGTATAGAAAAATCATTATAGCTTTTAATAGGAATAATATCAACTAAGAATTCACCCATATAATAACTATAAATGACTAAAGAGATGTTATTACCAACTAACATTGTGGTAATAAATTTTGAAGATTTTTGGGTAATTCTATTTAAAATTTTGGCAGTAAACCCATCTCTTTTTTTCTCTAATTCAATATGAAGTTTATTTGCTGATACAAAAGCTATTTCCATTCCCGAAAAAAATGCGGAAAGAATAATTGAGACACTTATAATTGCAATTTCTATTTCCATTAAGAAATTTATAACCTATTTATTTAAGTTGTTTCTTTTTTCTATTTTTTTCCTAAAATGCCTTTTAAAGAAAAAAACTAAGGTAATAAAAATAGCAGCACCCAAAAATATATATGCTTTTTCTCTCTCACTATTAAACCGAACAACCCCCTCTATTAAACATATTACTGCTACAATTAAATAGCCATACTGAAAAAATTTCCAAATTTTAGTCATATTATTGTTCTTCTGCTGTTTCTAATCTTCCAATTGTCTTTTTAGCCAAATGCTGACTTAAATCTTCTTTGCACTCAAAACCAACTCCGTGAACAGTGTCTTTTAAAGTGCTTAAAGTAAATCTTTTTTCTGAGAAAAAATAGTTTGTTTTCTGATCCCAATAAAGTTGTTCTGTTTCTAACTTAGAATTTTCTGAATGATTCAAAACCACAACGTTTCCGATGAGTTCAGAAATGTCGGTCTTCGAATAAGACAAGGCATAGTTACTAGTAACAGTAACAGAATCTTGTCCTTCAAAACTTACAATTTTAAGTCCATCCGGAAACTCATTGTAAGGGTGTTCTTTTCTATTGCTGAAATCACGCAACAAAGGTGTGATTAATTTTGAAGTAATTCTACCCGAATCTTTGTATACATGAAAAGCATTTTTGGCTACTCCAATGGGTAAATTTTTTGAAGCCAAAAAATCTCTAACTTCTCGCGTATTGTTAGAGCAAGAAAAAAGCATTACTGTAGTTGTAAATACAGTAATGCTCGTTTTTAATATTTTATGTAAGTTTTTCAAATAATTAATTTGAGGGCACTTTAACTGTTTCTCCAATCCAACATTTTATAGTGTAACTACTACCAGGATCAACACCCGCTGTAAATATTACCTTTTGATTCGGTAAATTTGCTCTATAACTTCTGATATACCTTCCCGCTGCGGCAGATATACTCGGGTCTACAGCTGCAGCTTTTTGAGCTTGTCTCAAGGCTGCCGCATAAATCATTCTTTTTTCAAATTCACCTTTACCACAAGCGCTACCTTTAACACTAGATTGGTATAAACTTCCAATTAACAAATATGCTTTCCCAAAGTTAGGATTTAGTTTTAATGCCTCTCTAGCTAAACTTCTTGCTCTTGATTTTTGCCCTCTAGCCTTCGCTGCATAAGCAAACTTCAATTTATATTTTGCTTTCTTTAAAGGATCTGTTTCTAAATCGAACGCCTCTTGTCTCATTGCTGCTGCCCCGCTAACATCTCCATTTTTCTCTAAAATACCAGCATAAAATGATTTTGAGTCTGGAGAAGGTGCTGCTTCTGCATACGCTTTTGCAAGCGTTTCATACATAACCTCTTCTTGACATCCCTTTTTGAACATTCTAGACACAGCTCTTCTTAACCAAACAGCATTCGTTTTATTCGCTTCAAAATCTCTTTGATATAATGGCACTAAGCGCTCGCATGTCGCAATTTCAGAAATAATATTATCTAAACCGCTTTCTACAGTACCTAAAGCTTTTGAATTGATTGTATATGCTCTAATTAAAGACTTTTCTCTTTTATCATGCACCTTAGTACTGTCTGCAGTTAATGTCCTAAGTTTAGCCGCATAACCCTCTAATTTTTCACTTACAGACTCCAACACATCATCATAAGTATCAAATACTTTTTGAGGATTTGTATCTTTATTTCTATCTGTAACCCCTTGAAAATATTTGTAAAGATTCTTTACACCCATTTTAGTTGGATCTATGCTATACCCTTTTTCTAAAATTGAAAATATAACTTCATCAGAAGCTAATTTGTTATTAGCTAAATAAGTTGCATAATCACTATGAACTTTTGCAGGGTTCTGATCAGGATAGTATTGCAATCTTTGTTCGTAAACTCTTTTAGATAAAACAGGATCTTTTCTTACTTTTTCAGCTAATACAGCTCCATACTTATAGATATTAATAGATAAATCTTTACAATCGTCCATTAAGACAATCCAATTTGCATAGGCCTCATCATATTTTTTAGATTGAAAATCTCCTTTAAATAAATTATATTTAATTGTGCATTCTCTTTTTGCATCATCTTGCGCATTTGTTTTTGCTGAAATCAATAATAACATTGCAGCTAGTAAAAACGTAATTCTCTTCATTTTGTTAATTGTTTATTAATCTATTTTTCTTTTTTGAAACCATTGTGTATCTGTTAAAGATAAGCTTAGTCTAAAATTAAAATAATTCTCTTGAATTAAATTATTATTCGTAGTTCCTCTCTTTCCAAATTCAAACCCCATATTTACTGTCGATAATTGCCTAAGCGGTAAACCTAGACCAAAAGACATGCCAAAGTCGTTTACTTCTGTAAAATTAGTATTTAGGCCAGACCCATCAACTAATAAACCTGTTTTCTCTAAACGAATACCAGCCCTGTAGGTAACCCTATGCCAATAACTTGATATTGAATTAATTTTTGGTAAATAATATCCCCCAAAAGAGATTCTGTTAGACTCACTATATTTATAAGGAGCATTTGTAGTATTTAAAAACCCAGTAGTTTCTATTGCTTCTTGATTTTCATATTCAACACCCACATACCATTTATCCATTTCACCTAAACCTACTCCTAAAGTTGCTTTTAAAGGTAATTTGTAATTTCCACTTATACTCGATTGTGAAATAGTATCTCTACCAAACTCATTTCCCACACTAGTAAATGTAAGAGAATATAAATATTCGTCTCCTGTCACTTTTAAATCATTACCCATCTTTAGGGTGGCACCAGTGCTTAATACAAGATCTTTTTTAAGTACTTTTTTATACTGAGTACCTACAGTCACAGAACCTCCTCTAACAATAGTTGACTCTTTGTACTTAGTAGACAGAGATACGCCAGCAATTTGATTGGTTATACTATTTTCTATATTACCAAAGCTATAATCAGCTTCAAAACCGATAGATAATTTTTTAAATATTTTTATTCCTAAACTCGTGTAAATTCTGCTAACACCGCCTTCTCCAGAAAAAATAGAACGTTCTATTATTCCTCCACTTCCATCTAAAGTCTCGTTCACTAAAGAATAACCCACGGATGATATCGGCTGAATACCAAAAGACATGCCTGCCTTAGAACCTAAAGGAAATGCCAAAGCAAAATAACTTAAACTAGTAGAGTTTGTGCTTTGCGCTTCGCTACCATTGTCAATTGTTAACTTATTATTCAACACACCAAAAGAATACGTTGTATATCTTAAGTCTGCATAAGCTGCAGGGTTTGTAAAATTTAAGTACTTATAATGACTAAACGCAACTCCAATACCGCCCATTGCATTCTGCTCTGCTGTAACTGGATTAAATTCTTCTCCAATACCAAAAAATGAATATGGTGATGAATTTGTTCTTTGCGCTGAAGTTGCTAAAGAAGTTATTAGTAACAATACTAATAAGATGTTTTTGATCATTTGTCTGTATTATGTATCAATATTCTATTTAATCCGTGAAGGAGTAAATTTTGATTGGCAAATATGCTACTTTTTAATTGCTTTGCCAAGAAATTTGTGTCTCCTCCTGTTAAAACAACTGTTAAATCTAAAAATTTCTTTTTATATTGATTAATAACGCCATCAATTTCTTGAATTACACCATTTATTACGCCCGAATTTATACTTTTATTTGTGTTTTTTCCGATAAAATCAGTTAATTCATCTATTTCTAATAAAGGCAAATTCGCCGTAAAGTAATTTAACGAATTAAATCTCATTTTTAACCCTGGAGATATTGCACCTCCTAGGTACTCGCCTTCTGAGTTTACAAAATCAAAAGTAATACATGTACCTGCGTCGATAACTAAAACATTATTCCCAGAAAATTGACTCACCGCACCTGCAACCAAAGCAATTCTATCAACCCCTAAAGTTTTGGGAGTTTTATAAAGATTTTTGAAAGGCACCTCTGTGAAGGACGAGATTACGTGAATTTGAACTAGATTCTTTAGCTTTTTAAACTTCGAATCGGAAATGGAAGCAACATTTGACATGATCCCAATTGAAATTTCATGTTTTCTTAAAATTTGTTTAATTGCTGATAAAATTTTTGTTTTCGGAAAAACAAATAATTCCACAAGCTTATCTTTCTCAAAAACAGCTATTTTAACTCTTGTATTTCCAACATCAATTGCTAAATTCATTTTTCAAATTTAGATAAATTTTAAAAATTATCATTTTTTTTTTAATTTTCTTTAGGAGAAACCAAAAAACACATTATATTTGCCACCGCTAAGGCAATGGTACCTTAGCTCAGTTGGTAGAGCAAAGGACTGAAAATCCTTGTGTCCCTGGTTCGATTCCTGGAGGTACCACAAAATTATCCCGTAACTCATTTATAAACAATGAATTACGGGTTTTTTGGTTTTTAGAGTTGCTTTAAAGGTTGCTCGGGAGGTATAAAAAGATAACAGGAAAAGGGTTATATTAAACTCCAAAAATTAAGTTATTAATGACTTAAGTAGGGTATGAAACATCGAATAAAACAATG
>ERZ1047472.212-NODE-212-length-55139-cov-6.655036_pt1 | contig 55139 bp, 54 predicted proteins | sample MGYA00383095_ERZ1047472 | MGnify/ENA primary metagenome ERZ1047472 (study PRJEB29581, sample SAMEA5548365) | metagenome | biome: marine; feature: coastal; material: water | depth 1 m | study: Short-term variability in the microbial, nano- and picoplankton dynamics... | reverse complement strand
TCCCAAGGAGAATCCCAAATATTGGTCAGCTCGCTAGCTGGGACAGGCTCATCACCCTGTGTCCACCAATTAGCTTGGTAGCAAACGTTATCCATTTGAACGACTGATCGAGCAATGAAAACGCCCTCGGCCGCCCACTGGGGTATCGCCTCTGATGGGGTGCTTGATCCAGAACCACCGTCGCTATCACCGCTATCAGCGTCATTGTCCGTGTTTGCCTCAACCATTTGATTGGGGTCAATGATCGTCTCTGTCTCTCCACAGCCCACAATTTCCCAAGGCGAACCGTCGCTCGTTGGTATTTGGCCGCGAGTCCACCATTTCGCCCGATAACACACGGACTCATAGGCAACGATGTTTCAACCAGTATATGCGGCTTCTAGGTGCCATTGAGGATTACTTTCAATGTCGCCGGTAGTGTCTCCAGCATTAGCCAGAAGCAGCGTCGGCCCCTCTTTCACCCAGCCTGTTGAGCCGGGATAAAAGGTTGGGGCAATGCCTGGATTTATGTACCAAGAGTTAGTGAAAATCGCGCCTCGCAACACACCATCATCATCTTCTTCCGTATAAGACACGCGTGTTCCGGGTGTGGGGTAGGCAGCAGTAACATCATAGGGGTCCGCGTTCGCAATAGAACCTGTCGCTGCTAAAGCCTGGGGGGACATGCCAGCTAACACCAACACAACCAACGCTAGCGCTCGTCGTTTCATTGATGTTAATGAGGGTAGAAAAGAAAAATTGCAGCTCATGGGGTATCTCCTGCTAGGGCGGCACCCATGGCGTTGTAGTTCTCGATGGCTTGGTTGTACTTGTCTACGTCAACGAAGTTTTCGCCGGCAAAATTCTCGTTTGCCGTTACCGCCAATCCTGGCGCTGTTACAGGCAGGACTGTATTACCGCCTCCGGGGTTAGGATCAGGGTTGGGAGGTTCATTGCCTCCGCTACCGCCTCCGCAACCGGCAATAGAAAAGGTTAACATCACCGCTACAATCGAGCCGAAGAGTGACGATCTACCGACGCAGGCCACTGGGCAATCTAACGATCGTGCTGACGAATGCTGGTTCATATGCTGCTCCTCATTATTGGTACAGATGTGTTTTGAAAGAACACAAATTCACGAAACCAAATTCAGTTCATTGGTGTGCGTTCGCTGAGTGGCGGTCACGCCCATCAGCAAAGAACGGCGGAAGTAAGGATCATCTTGGCAGTTGACGAAAGAACTAAGGGGGCTTGATGATCGAATCTGTGAGCGACTAATCAGTTTTTAAGACGTTTCTTAGTCCACAGACGCTGTCGAGAAACATGAAGCTTGTAAAAAAATCGCAAAGGACGGGTTAATCTGAAGGCTGGCCTTTGGGCTATAGTAGAGGTCACCAACCCGCGTGAAGCCTTGGATTTAGCAGCAGGGCACACTGCTGGGACGAGCAGGTTGTTACCTCAACCTGCTCTGGCAACTGGGTACCCACATCGCGCTCCGGCACGACAGAATGGAAGCAAAGAGAAGATCATGAAGTACGACAATATTCTGCAAACCATTGGCAACACACCAATCGTTAAACTCAATCGCATCGCACCCGACCACGTCGACATGTACGTAAAAGTAGAGTCCTTCAATCCCATGGCCTCGGTGAAAGATCGCCTAGCTTACGCCATTATCAAAGATGCCCGTGACAGCGGCGCCCTGAAGCCTGGACAAACCGTTATCGAGGCAACCAGCGGCAACACCGGCATCGCCCTTGCCATGGTCTGTGCGGTGATGGGCCACCCTTTTGTGGCTACCATGGTAGAGACCTTCTCCATTGAGCGGCGAAAAGTCATGCGCGCCTTGGGTGCCAAGGTCATTTTGACCCCAGCAGCGGAAAGGGGCTCGGGCATGGTCGCGCGAGCCGAGGCTCTGGCCGAAGAACATGGCTGGTTTTTGGCCCGCCAGTTTCAGAACCCAGCCAACCCTGCTTACCACGCAAGCACCACAGGACCCGAAATCTTGCAGGACTTCGCTGGAGAGCGACTGGACTATTGGGTCACCGGTTGGGGAACCGGCGGCACATTGTCCGGCACCGGGCGCACACTGAAGGCTGCCCGACCGGATATACAAATCGTAGCCGCGGAGCCGGAACAAGCGGCCTTGCTGTCCGGCGGCGAATGGTCGCCTCACAAGATTCAGGGCTGGACCCCAGATTTCATACCCGAGGTTCTAGATCAGGGCATGGCCGACCATGTCGTGCCGGTAAACGAGGACGAGTCCATGGCCTGCGCCCTGCGCTTGGGCCGTGAAGAAGGTATTTTTGTGGGTATTTCAGCTGGAGGAACCCTCAGTGCATCGCTGAAGATGGCAGAGCAAGCGGAACCTGGAAGCGTCATGGTCACCATGCTGGCGGACACCGCCGAGCGCTACATTTCAACGCCCCTGTTTGCCAGCATCAACGAAGGCTCGGACGACGATTGGTTAGCTCAGCAATAACTGGACTCTTAAGTAGGCAGTCGCAGTCTGGTCGCGATAGCCGATGTGGTTCGAGTTAAATTTCGGCGGGCCAGAAAGCGCTGACGCGCTGCTGGATCCGGCTCTCTTGATGTTTCCCACGATGCGAAATCCGGATACCAGGTCAAAAGGCTCAGCACACTTTCTTGGTCTTCAGGTGCGGGATCTGCGGGCGCAAAAAGCCCCATTGGTTGAGCGCTGAAACTATCTGCACCTTCAAAGGTTTTCCATGCCGCAGATGACAACTCAACGGCCTCGTCGATGGCCCTTGTGGGCAGCCAAAAATCACGAAAGACATAGATTCCGGGACGGTCAAGGGGCATAGCGCTTTGAGGCCGAACCGTTGGCCGCAACAACTGTTGGGATGCCGCTTGGCACCCCGCTGGCTCTTGCCACCTGTCTACGGGTTTTGAATGTGTGGTCATTACCATCAGTTGGTTTGCCGCCAAACCAAAAAGTCCATGCCATATACCCCAGATCGCCGTGTCTTCTTGTTCTGCCATCGCTTGGCGAACATCGGCTTCCGGCTTATCCAAGCTTTGTGTGGCAAAGCTCAGCACCCGGCGTATAAACAACAGATCACCCATTCTCGTCTCCCAAACCTGAAGCGCTGATCGTCTTGTATCTGGCTCCAATCACCGCAGCATGGCGGGATAATCCAACTCAGCGCCCCATAAAACCTGAGCGACACTGGCGTACCGGGACTCGTTTACAAAGCCGTGATGCCGCAGCGTCTCCATGTCTCGGTTGATGCGATCTAGCGGATGGCCTTGTTCCGTCATCGTCGTGCCGGCCACATTGCCCATCAAGCGCACCACTTCTGCCGCAGTTTGCACAGCGTGCGTTCCGGCAAGATACAAGTCCGCGCGATGCTCCGCTGTCGCCTCTTTGCCTTCAACAGCCCGCTGCCACGTAGCCTCTAGCGCCGTGTAAAACATCAATCGAGAAGAGCGATACAGGGCCACCGCCCGGCCAAAATGCCCTTGAGCCATGTGTTTTTCAGTGAGCTTCCCTGCCCCACCCCCTGGAGCCTTTGTTTTCACCAAGGCAGCAACCTGATCAATAGCCTGCTTTGCTAAGCTAATGGCAACAGGCACGTAGGTCGCGAAGACGATGCGCGAAGGGCATTGGTATAGCGGCCCCTGATAGTAATGGTTAAACGGTGTGTCGGGTTGAGCAGGCGGAACTACCTGCAACGAAGGGACGACAACGTGATCGATCAAGACATCGTTGCTGCCCGAACCGCGCATACCCAAGGTGTTCCAGTTGTTCTGTATTTGGCAATCTTGAAGACGAATCACCGCGTTGTGCATTTCGCCATCCATCATCACTGGCGACATGATCCATTCGGCGAAGTTGCAGCCGCTCACAAACCGTTGAGTACCGGAGATCTCGACACCGTTTGCAACGCGCTTGCCGGTAAGTGGGGTGTGCCCACTGGCAGCCACCAATCTATCCGGATCGTCTCCCCAAAGCGTCTCGACCAGTTCTGCCGGCCATTTGGCGGCCATAAGTTTTGGTGCGTTAAACACCATAATGTGCCAAGCGGCAGCGGTGTCGCCGGAAGCAACTTCTTCACAAAAAGCGGCACAAGTCATTGGGGTGACTTCGTCACCGCCTAGGGCTGTGGGCAGGAATAGGCGCGGAGCACGAGCTTCAATGATGGCCGCAAAGCTGTCTTCATGTAAGCGGCAGGCCTGCTCCGCCCATTCAGAGTTTGCGGCCAGGCGCCCTTTTATGCCGTCCACTCGGGCCAAGGCGCTTAGTTGTTCAACATGCAAATCTGTTCGCACCAGTTCCCCCTTCTATATTTCGCTAGAACTTAACGCACTGTCGGTACCGCCTGCTAGCAGGAAGTTTTGTTCACTTTCACTTTAAAGACTAGCAGTGAACGAGTGAAACACCGCGCGAGCCATATTTTTCACAAAATCTACTTCAGCTCTAACCCACTGAGATTTATAGATTTTCACACTTTGAAACAAATTCGTTGCCCGCTGCTGCTTTTCTTCACCGCAAAGTTATGTATCCTTGCTCTCCTCACCAGCCGAAGCTGTACATTTGTACAGTCTTTTTGCTCGGCAGGGCGATTGCATTGATGCAATGTCGGCTCGGCTGGTTGAGACCACCACCTCAACCAACTGCGCCGGATTTCCGCACCCTCAAATCGGCTTCTCCGAGCTTTGTTTATCCTAGGCAAAAAAATGCCGTTTCAACCACCTCCGCTATAAGCCAAGGCTGGACTCTTAAAATCTACTCCTCCGGAAAAGCCGGCAAGCGGTCCCCCCATGAATAGGACGCATCGCCGACCGCCAAAAATTCTGGGTTCAAAAGACTGTCCTTGGTGTTGTAACGAAGAACTTGGCCATCCGGGGTATAAACCGAGCCTCCAGCCGCTGTTAGCACGGCTTGAGCCGCGCCGATATCCCACTCACTGGTAGGCCCCAGACGAGGGTAAATGTCGGCACCACCCTCAGCCAAAACGCAGAGCTTTAACGAGCTACCCACGGGAGTGCGCTGACAGTTTTCAAAGCGGGCTTCAACTTCGGCAAGATAGTCCTCTAAACGCTGACCACCATGGTTGCGGCTAGCAACCACTCGCAACGGCCCTTGGCGAGCTTCTTCCTCGGCCCCAGCAAGCTTACGTTGTTGCCCATTCTCAATCACATAGGCACGCAGTGCCGGATCAGTCTGTCCGGTGTCACCTATGTAAATCTTTCCCTGTACCGGCACGCCGACAATGCCAAAGATCGGTAGGTGGGTGTCAATCAATGCAATGTTGACGGTGAATTCGCCGTTGCGATTCACAAATTCCTTGGTCCCGTCCAGAGGATCCACCAGCCAATACCGCTGCCAACTGCTGCGCTCAGCAAAGTCAGGTGGCGTAGATTCTTCCGAGATAATGGGCAGTTGGGGCGACAATGCCTGCAGGCCTCGAACGATGACTCGATGAGCCGCAAGGTCTGCTTGGGTTAACGGCGACTCGTCGCTTTTGGTCTGGACCTCGAAGTTCGAATTGTAGACTTCTAAGATCGCCGTTCCGGCTTCCTCGACAATTGATATCAATTCTTCGACCCAATGTTGTGGCAGTGCCTCAGCCATTTCTTGTCCTTTTCAGTTGTTGCTTATTTCGTTCATCGTGGTGTTTGGGTTAAACCGCAGCCAACCTTTGGCGTAGCTGGGGTAAACACAGGGTCAATGCAGCAATCGCACGCGCTTCGAAGAAATCGTCCCGGGCCAACAATTCATCGATCTTCGACAGCGGCCAAAGCACTAGCTCGGGCGGTTCTGGCTCGTCGCCTGGAAGTGAGTGGGGATACAGATCTGTTGCCATGAGTACATTGATCGTAAAGCCCATATGTCCTGGCGCAATGCTTAGACGTTTTACAAACCGCACGTCTGACGCACCAAAGCCGACTTCTTCCGCCAATTCTCTTGCGGCCGCAGCTTCCAACGGCTCGCCTGTTTCTGCGGCTCCCTTTGGCAGCGTTAGCTGAAACTCGTGAAAGCCCGCCGCGTACTCCCGGATTAGCAGCAATTCGTCATTTTCGTTAACAGCGACAACGATAACCCCTTGTTCGCCCACTGCTGGCAACCGCTCGTATATGCGCTCCGCGCCGTTACTGAAGGTAAGGTGCATAGCCTCTATTTTAAAGAACCGGCTCTGGGCCAAAACCTCAGTTTTTTTAATCGTGGGAAGGGGCATAAAAATTAAATCCTGTCGCCAAAAGCAGCGATTAGTATAGGCTGCTTTTTTTTCATCGGTCGGTTTTTCACTCAACGATTACCGACTTTTCTTATCACATTTTTTTGCGGCTGAATTGGTCTTGCGAAACAATGGGCTTGGCGAACATATGATCACATGGCAATCAATCGATACGGTGCTGTTGGACATGGATGGCACTTTATTGGACCTAAAGTATGACAACCAAGTCTGGAGTCAGTTGTTGCCCCAAGCCTACGCGAAGAGTCGGGGCATTCCCCTGCAGCAGGCTGGTGACGATTTGATGGCGCATATGAGACAAATTCTCGGCAGCATGAATTTCTACCGCTTCGACTATTGGCGTGACTTCACTGGCTTGGACATGGTTCACCTGCATCAGCAGGCCACCGGATTAATCGAGTTTTTACCCGGCGCTCAAGCCTTTTTAGAAGCCTTGGTTCGCGCGAACAAAAGCACCATCGTCGTTACCAACGCCGATCGTCAATCTTTACAGGTCAAGGAGCCCGTGCTGCAGCTCGCTTCAAAAGTCGACAAGGTGATTTCCAGTCATGACTACGGCGCGCCAAAGGAAGAGCATGCCTTCTGGCAGGCGTTAAAGGACGACATCGCCTTTGACCCAAGTCGCACACTCTTTATTGACGACACGCCACGTGTGTTGGAAGCCGCACAAAAATTTGGAATTGGTCATCTATTAGCCGTGGCCAAACCAGACAGCCAGCGAGCCAACCGCGATACTCTCGGCTGGCAGAGTTTCGACCACTACGATCAACTACTCGCTAATTTGTTATGAGTGGCGTGCGCATCGACCGCTGGCTCTGGGCCGCTCGATTTTTCAAAACTCGCTCCTTGGCCAAGGCAGCGGTGGAAGGTGGCAAAGTGCATTTGGAGAGCAGTCGGGTTAAACCGTCCAAAGAAGTGCAGGTCGGCCAACAGCTAGAAATTCGGCGAGGCGATACCTTTCAAGTTGTTATCATCCAAACCCTTCCCGAGCAGCGCGGATCTGTACCAGTCGCGCAACCCCTTTACACAGCGACACCTGCAAGTATGGAGCAGCGCGAGGTGCGTAAGAGTGTACGCCGTATGGAGCGAGCAGGCCTCAACATTCCCAGCAGCAAACCCGACAAAAAAAATCGTCGGGCCTTAGCCCAGCTCAAAGATTTGGATAGAAACTGGCAACATTCACCCGACGACTAGTGAGTCACATCAAGGCACTACCATGGATTCTTTACATCGATTTAGCTTCGTCAATTTGCCGGTTCGCGGACAGTGGGTACGCCTGCAATCGACCTTAGTCGAAGCAGCCCAATACAAGACCTACCCCAAACCCGTCAGTGCTTTACTTGGGCAGATGCTGGCCACGGTCGCCATGGTAGCTGACAACCTTAAGTTTTCTGGAGCGGTAGCATTGCAATCTCGGGGCAACGGCGCGCTGCGTCGGTCGTTGGCTGAATGTCGAAATCACGGGCAGCTACGCGGCATCATGCACTTAACCGATGACGCAGGATTTCCCCATCACGGCGATGATATCGGCGCCTGGTTGGGTGATGGCCAATTAGCCCTGACGTTACTGCCTGATGAAGCAACCGATATGCAGCCCTACCAAGGGCTCGTGGCGCTGGAGAGTAGTGATCTCGCAGGTTGCCTAGAAACCTACTTTGCTCGCTCTGAGCAACTGCAAACGCGCCTGCATTTTGCGAATGGCCAAAACGATAACGAACAAAGTGTCACAGGCCTGTTACTTCAGCGACTTCCCACCGCACCTGACGCCAGTGACTCGGATCGCGAAGCGGCTGATGATGCTTGGGAGACCCTGACGGCCTTAGCTGCCACGGTGACAACCGAGGAATTGTCAGACCTTGGGGTAGAAACCCTGCTGCATCGTTTGTTTCACGAATATCCCTGCACCTTGCAGCCTCAAACCGCCCTTAAGTACCAGTGCACCTGCAGTCGCCAGCGCACGGACAGCACCTTAATGATGCTGGGCAAGGAAGATTTAAGCGACTTGCTCCTGGAGCAGGGCGAAATTACCGTGGATTGTGAGTTCTGCGGTAAGCGCTACCGCTATGACGGACAGGGGGTTGGCCGAGTGATCGATCTTTTGGAAGAGGACAACTCCTCAAGTAGCAACCCACCCCTCCACTGAATTTGATCCGCTCACAACGATCCGAGCAAACGTCTTGGCGCATGTCAATCATTCCAAATGGCCCGTTCTCTGGCATAATCTCCGCCCTCAAAAAACAGATTCAAACAGCAGACTATGACTACAAACTCGTTAATCGATCTCTCTAGCGCTGACCTCGCCGAACACGCCCTCACCCGAGGTGAAGGAAGATTCGCCAGTAATGGTGCCATCGTGGTCGAAACTGGTGCTCGCACAGGCCGCTCTCCGAAGGATCGTTTCATTGTCGAAGAGCCTTCCACCTCTGAATCTATCGATTGGGGCGACATTAATCAGCCAATCGCGCCGGAGGTTTTCGATCATCTTTGGGATCGCGTTCAAGTACATGTCGGCGAGCGTGAGACGTTTTTGTCGCACCTGCATGTAGGCGCCGATCCAGAGCATTACCTGCCTATCGAAGTAACAACTGAATACGCATGGCACGGACTTTTTGGCCGATCCTTGTTTATTACTCCCGAGCATTACAACCCCCATAACAAAGAGATTTGGCAGGTCGTGAACGCGCCTACATTTGTTTGCGAGCCAGAACGGGATGGCACCAATAGTGAAGGCACGGTGATGATCAACTTTGCCCAACGCAAGGTGCTGATTGCTGGCATGCGTTACGCCGGCGAGATGAAGAAATCCATGTTCTCCGTGCTGAATTTCTTGCTACCCGAGAAAGACGTCTTACCCATGCACTGCTCTGCAAATGCTGGGCCCAATGAAGACGTTACGTTGTTTTTTGGTTTGTCTGGCACAGGTAAAACTACGCTGTCGGCGGATCCGGACCGGCTGCTCATTGGTGATGACGAACACGGCTGGGGTAAGGGCACGGTTTTTAATTTCGAGGGCGGATGCTATGCCAAGTGCATCGATTTGACGCGTAAGAACGAACCTGTGATCTACGACGCAATTCGCTTCGGTGCCATTGTTGAGAATGTGGTTATCAATGAAAACCGCGATCCAGACTACGCCGACAGCTCACTGACAGAAAATACTCGAGCGTGCTACCCGCGCAGCAATATTGAAGCCAAGGTGCCGGAAAATCGGGCTGGTGAACCTAATAACATCATCTTCCTAACCTGTGACGTCAGTGGTGTTCTGCCACCCGTTTCGATTCTCAGTAAGGAAGCTGCTGCTTATCACTTCTTGTCAGGCTACACCGCAGCCGTCGGCTCAACGGAGATTGGGTCTACCGAGGCTTACAAGGCCACCTTTTCAACCTGTTTTGGTGCGCCCTTCTTCCCTAGGCCTGCAGGCGTTTATGCAGACCTACTGATCAAGCGCATCGAGGAATTCGATTCACGAGTTTATCTGGTTAATACCGGCTGGACCGGCGGCGGCTATGGTGTGGGCGAGCGGTTCAATATCCCTACAACCCGAGCCATCATAACTGCCATCCAAAACGGCGCATTGGTAGACAGTCAAACCAGTCACTTATCCGGTTTGAATCTTGACATCCCTGTGGCGGTGCCCGGCGTGGATGCTCAGTTGTTGAATCCACGTGATACTTGGGCAGACAAAGATGCCTATGACGCAGCCGCGGCCAGCTTGGTGACCAAATTTGAAGAGAACTTCAAGCGTTTTGATGTAGAACCCGGCATCGTCGCAGCTGGCCCAGCCACCTAGTCGATCCGACCCTAGAGGAACGCCTGATCGGGCTGACAACATGTCATGCCCGGTCCTACCGCGGATCCGCTGACGGCTACGCTTACGAGTTCTAGGAGGCAGCGCGCCCAGATGCTACTCAAAGAATCCACAGTCAAAACTCTGCGAACTCCAGACAATGGGCTGGATCGTTTAATTCGAGGCATCGAGAAGGAAAGCCTGCGAGTCGAGACAACTGGCTCGCTGTCTTTGGCACCTCACCCTTCCGGTTTGGGTTCGGCCCTCACCCATCGCGCGATCACGACAGATTTTTCCGAAGCCCAGCTGGAACTGATCACTGGCACCCACACTAGCCCACAGTCTGTGCTGCAAGAGCTGCAGGACGTTCATGTGTTTGTCCAGCGGCACCTGGGCGACGAGCTGCTTTGGCCAAGCAGCATGCCGTGTATTTTGGCTGCGGATCAGGCCCAAATCCCACTGGGCCAATATGGGCGCTCGAACATCGCCCAAGCGAAAACCGTGTACCGGCGAGGTCTGGGTAATCGCTATGGCCGTCTGATGCAGACAATTTCTGGTATCCACTACAATTTTTCTGTCCCGGAGGAGCTTTGGCAGGCCCTGGGCAAGACCACACAAGAAAGCCGCACCGAGGCCTACTTTGGTCTCATCCGCAATTTTCGGCGATGGTCATGGCTGCTGCTCTATCTGTTCGGAGCCGCGCCAGCAGTATGTCGCTCCTTCATTCAAGGCCTAGACCACCAGTTGGATCAATTCAACGACGGCACCTTTTACCTGCCTCACGCAACCAGCCTGCGCATGGGTCGATTGGGTTATCAAAGCGATGCCCAAAGCGCGCTCGACATTTCATATAATTCACTAGCGGACTATTCGGCCACCCTGCGCATCGGCCTGACAGAGAGCTATCCCGAATACTCAAGCATCCAACCAGCTCAAGACGGTGAATATCCACAACTCAACGATGCCGTACTGCAAATAGAGAATGAGTTCTATGGAACCATTCGACCGAAACGAACTGCCCAAAGCGGTGAGCGCCCCTTAACGGCTCTGAATCGAAACGGCGTCGAATATGTGGAAGTTCGGTGCGTAGACCTTAATCCTTTCGAGCCTCTCGGCATTGATGCTGAGCAGATTCAATTTATGGATACCTTCTTGCTGCTGTGTTTGCTGGCAGATTCCCCCAAGGACACGCCGGAATCCCGCCAAAGTTTGGCGCTCAATCAAACGAAGGTTGTTGAGCGTGGCCGCGAACCGGATCTAACTTTGGAAGACGGCAACCGGCAAGTTTTGCTGTCCGATTGGGCGACAACGTTGCTGAAGTCTTGCGAACCGCTGGCCCAGGCCTTGGACGTGGCGGCAGATCACGCTAATAAAGGCTATCAGAACAGTTTAGAGCAACAGCTCAACAAGGTGGCTAGGCCCCAACTGACGCCGTCAGCCAAGGTCATTGCGGCGATGGCTGCTCACGGTTCTTTCTTTCGATTTACCATGCATCAGGCGAAAGAACTACAGCAGCATTTGCAGACGACTGCCGTGGACGAAGCGACACTGGCGGAGCTTGAAAAGGAATCGGCTGCATCACTGGTGCGGCAAAAGGACATCGAGGCTTCGGACACTCAAACCTTTGAAGCTTTTTTGGAGGACTATCTTGCTCTGCATTAGTCCGTCTTTGGCGCATAGACTCAATCACCGAAACCCATGAACTTTCTCGCCCACTGCGCCTTGGCCAGCGACGCCAGTGAACACTGGCCCAAGGGCGAGCTTCGACTGGAAGGTTTGTTGGCCGGCGCGGTTTTGGCAGATTTTAGCAAGGGCCTTATCCCAATGGCGCTGCCCGCTGAGCTACAGACTGGGATTCGCCTACATCGACGAATCGACGCCTATTCAAATCAACACCCTGCCATCAAAGACGCATGCGCAAGCTTTCCCCCAGCGTTGCGACGCTACGCACCAATTTTTATAGACATTTTGGCAGACTATTACTTGTCGCTCGCGTGGGACGACTACTACTGTGCTCCCAGAACCGTTTTCAGCCTGCAATGTTACGAAGCCTGTGACCAGTATGCCTCGCACCCAGAATACGCAGCGTCGGCCCACCTGAGGCGATTTATCCACTACATGCGCGAGACGGATCTGCTTGGCTCTTACCATCAGTGGTCTCATGTTGAGCGCGGTCTGCATTCCGTCCTGAGGCGATTAGGGCAGGAGTCCTTGCTGCCGGAGGTAATTGCCGCCTGTCTCGCACAGCATGATTCAGGTCAGAGCGCTTTCCGCATATACTTCCCAGATCTTCGCCAGCAATTGACCACTTGGTCATCGTTGATGAATCCAAAAAGAGGCTAAACCAGCCGGCTTAGCGGTAACGCATGTTCTGTTCGCAATCTTGGTTATGAAACACGGACCATGTTGTGCAGCATTCTTTGACGGCTAAGCCCTCTTTTAACCGATAGCGATAGCGAGAACAGAATTGAAAGCCGTACTTTGTGAATCTTTTGGCCCTGCCGAAAATCTAACCCTTGGGGACATATCTGCTCCCGAGCTAACACCCGGACACGTCATCGTCGATATTCGCGCTTGCGCGTTGAATTTTCCCGATGTGTTGATGGTCGAGGGGAAATATCAATCACTTCCCCCCTTTCCCTTTACACCGGGCGGCGAATTTGCCGGCATTGTTAGCAGCGTTGCCGATGACGTTTCCAAATGGCAGGTTGGTGATGAGGTTTTCGCTGCCTGCGGGCATGGCGCCATGGCGGAGCAGATCTGCGTCCGCGCCGAAGCATTAAGAGCTAAGCCCCAAAACATGACATTCCCCACGGCTGCCGGAATCAGCACAACGTACGGAACCTCGTACTATGCTCTGAAGCAGCGCGCCAACCTACAACCGGGCGAAACGCTTTTGGTTCTCGGCGCCGCCGGTGGCGTGGGCTTGGCCGCCGTCGAGCTTGGCAAAGCCATGGGAGCACGAGTCATTGCGGCAGCTTCAAACCCAGAAAAGCTTGCCATTGCCCAACAAGCGGGAGCAGACGACCTCATTGACTACAGCGACGGCGACCTGAAAGACAAAGTCAAAGCGCTCACCGGAGGTAAGGGTGCCGATGTGATCTACGATCCGGTGGGCGGCCCACTGTTTGACCAATGCATGCGCTGCATCAACTGGGAAGGCCGAATTTTGATCGTTGGATTCGTCGGTGGCGACATTCCTCGTGTGCCCACAAATCTGATTTTGCTCAAAAGCTGCCAGGTCGTTGGGGTCTTCTACGGCGCTTTTTCCGGCCGCTTCCCAACCGAAAACGAGCAAAATTTTGCCGAACTGTTGCAGATGTTCGAAGCCGGAAAACTCCAAGCATTGGTTGGCGCTGAGTATGCCTTAGCCGATTTTGTCGATGCCTTGAATTGCCTTTCTCAACGCCGGGCCGTCGGCAAAATTGTGGTAACTATTTGATGATTAATGCGTTTAATACAGAACGATGGGCAGCGCTGATTTGCATCGGTGCCGGTGGGATTTTATGTGTTGGGTTGTTGCTAGAATTTGCCATGGGGCTTAAACCTTGCCCTTTGTGCATGATGCAGCGTGTCTGGTTTGCACTGACCGGCATTGTAGCGCTGGCTGGATTGGCCCATAACCCGCGATGGGGCATTTACCCCTTGGTTAGCGCCCTTTGCGCCACTGTGGGCGGCGGCTTTGCGCTGCGTCAGCTGTGGCTACAGAGCTTGCCGACAGATCAAGTACCCAGCTGTGGTCCTGACTTGGCCTACATGATCGACGCATTTCCGTTGAGCGACCTGCTGGCGGCCATGACATCAGGTACCGGCGACTGCGCGGCCGTGCACGATGTAATCCCTGTAATGAGCATTGCGGGCTGGGCCTTACTTGGGTTCACGCTGCTGCTGTTCGCTAGCGTCATGCAGCTCAGACAGAGCCTAAAATGATCCCGCGAGGAAGCCAGACACCAACCCTTGATAAGAAAAGCTTGAGACTGAGCAGTCTTACTAGGGCGTTTTTTTGTTGCCGAACCCTGCTGGTATAAACCCCACCGTCACTGCTATATTGCCTGCCCAATTTTTTTAAGCACCGTCCAATTACGCGGGGTTAATCCTCGTCGACGCTGAAAACGGATCGATATGGCAAACCTCAACATTTTGGTCATGAACAACAAGGGCGGAAGCGGTAAAACCACCGTTGCCACCAATCTTGCGGCCGCCTATGCCTGCCGAAACGTTCGCGTAGCACTTATGGACTGTGACGCTCAGGCAAACGCTCGGCATTGGGGGCAATCGCGCAGCGACGACGATCTCCCCATCGACATTCAATTTCATCCCGACCCCCGAACCATTGATGCCGCAGCGACAGCATCTCACGATGTGTGCATTTACGATTCAGCGCCGGCGATCACCCACGGGCCGAGCTTGCACTTAGAGTTTGAAACGCTGCTCAAGCTCAGTGACGTCATCTTGGTACCAATGCTGGGGTCGTCTTGGGACATTCAGTCCGGGGAACATTTTATTACCCAGCTTATGACCCAGCGTGTTTGGCGGGCTAAACCACGACCCATCGCCGTGATAAGCAACCGAGTCGGCGGCAGCTCGGCAAACCATCAACGTTTGCAGAACTTTCTAAGCTTGCTAAGCGTACCCGCCGTCACGACTTTACGGGAATCGCCAGTATACCCAGAAGCCGGAGATAGCGGACAAGGCGTTGTCGAGATGAAGCACAACCGAGCCGCACGCAAGGAATTTAAAGCTTGGCACACGCTGACTGATTGGATCGATTCCCAGACCGAGTCTGCATCAACTGCTCGAAGGCCAGGCAGACCGTTGGCGGCCGGCCGCCAGACGCCGACAACGCAAATGCCCGAGTTGGGGAATATCCGCTAGCACCTTCCGCGGCGTCGCGATTACTCCGACCAGACAATCCATAGCGAATCGATCATGTTGCAAGTTCAAAACCTAACGTTTGAACGCGGCGAAGACCTGCTCTTTGCCGGGCTTAATCTCGTGGTCTATCCCGGCCAGAAGGCCGCCATTGTCGGGCGCAATGGCGTCGGCAAATCCACCTTGTTCAACCTCATCCTTGGCAAACTTGAGGCCAGCCAAGGCGACATAGACTTCCCTTCAGATTGGCAAGTGGGCTACATGGCACAGGAAGTCGAAGCCACAGACCGACCAGCCATCGAATTTGTTATGGACGGTCACAGCGCTCTGCGGCAGGTGGAGGCCAATATTGCCGCCACCGAAGAACCTCAGAAGCTCGCTGCCTTGTACTCTGACCTTGAGGACCTTGGCGGATATCAGGCCCGCGCTCGAGCAGGCGAGATACTCTATGGCTTGGGCTTTGCCCCAGATCAGGTAGATCAGCCTTACCGCAGCTTTTCTGGGGGCTGGCGGATACGCCTGAATCTGGCTCAAGCGCTGATGTCTCCAGCGGACTTACTCCTGCTTGATGAACCCACCAACCACCTCGATCTAGAGGCAATTCTTTGGCTGGAGAATTGGCTTCGTCAGTTCCCAGGAGCGCTGCTGATCATCGCTCACGACCGGGCATTCCTAGACAACACGGTCGATCACGTCCTGCATTTGTCCGGCGAACAAGCCCGCTTTTACCGGGGCAATTACTCCGCTTTTGAGCGTTTGCGTAGCGAAGAACTTGAACGACAGCAGGCTATGGCCGCCAAACAACAGGCCCAGGTCGCACATATCCAACAATTTGTTGACCGATTCCGAGCCAAGGCAAGCAAGGCAAAACAGGTGCAGAGCCGAATCAAAGCTCTGGAGAAAATGAGTGCTCAGACCATGCTGCACATTGACTCGGACTATCGAGTGAGTTTTTCTGACCCGGAAAAAGTCTCGAATCCGCTGTTCAGCTTCCGCAACCTCAACCTGGGCTATGGGAGCGCAACCATCTTGCGTGACGTTGGACAAACCATTCTGCCCGGTGCCCGAATCGGCGTCTTGGGAGCTAACGGCGCCGGGAAGTCCACCTTACTCAAAGCCATCGTTGGAGACTTGGAACCCCAACAGGGCGAGTTGCAGCGCGGAAACCATGCCCCTATCGGCTACTTCGCCCAGCACCAGTTGGAGGCGCTGGATTCTAATAACACGGCTTTCGCTGCCATGTCTGAGCTGCGGCAGGACTTTTCGGAACAACAGTGTCGAGATTACTTAGGTGGTTGGGGTTTTGATTCAAGAATGATTGCCCGGCCCATACGCAGCTTGTCGGGCGGTGAAAAGGCACGCTTTGTTATGGCCCAATTGGCTGCAGAAAAGCCTGCCTTGTTGGTTCTGGATGAGCCAACCAACCACCTAGATTTGGATATGCGAGATGCTCTGGCTCTGGCGCTAGGTGCCTATGCCGGTGCAGTTTTGATCGTGGCTCACGATAGAGACCTGCTGGAAAAAATCGTCGACGAGCTGTGGGTTATTCAAGACGGCAGCCTACAAACGTTCACTGGCGATCTCGCGGAATACACCGCAGGCCGTCTTTCTATGAGCTCCACAAACGACACGGCTGAAGAATCTGAGAACGGTCTATCGAAAAAAGACTTACGTCGGGAGCGGGCAGCGTCTCGGGAAGCGCTAGCCCACCTAGGCAAGCAGGTGAAACGACTGGAGAAGGAACTGGAACGAGAGACCCAAACCCTGCAAACCATTGAAGGCACATTGGCCGACGAAAAAACCTATAGCGAGCTATCCCCAGAGGATCTCAACAGCTTACTCGCCAAAGCCGGCAAGACCCGTCAAAACGTAGAAGCGATTGAAGAGAAGTGGCTCGCCGCCGTTGAGGAACTGGAGTCCCAAGAAAACGCATAGCCAGGCAAGTGCGGTATACTGCGCAGATCTCGGTATAGGAGTTCACATGCGTCGCTTCCCCCAAACCCGGCTGCGCCGAAACAGAGAGCAGCCCTTTATTCGACGTCTCGTCCGCGAGCACCAAGTCACCGCAGATGACCTGATTTACCCTATGTTCCTAATTGATGGGGACAACACACGCACAGACATTCCATCCATGCCAGGCATTGAACGCTTATCTGTAGATCTCGCCGTGGCGGAGGCGCAGCAACTGTTTGCGCTGGGGCTGCCAGCGATCGCACTTTTTCCCAACGTTGATTCGAGTCTGCGAACCCTTGATGGTGCTGAGGCGTACAATGAACAAGGACTGATACCCACGGCTGTTAGAGCCATTAAAGCCGCAGTACCAGACCTCGGGATCATCACCGATGCCGCCTTAGATCCGTATACCAGCCATGGTCAAGACGGCATCTTAAATGCCGACGCCTACGTGGATAACGACATAACCGTTGAGGCCCTGCGCAAACAAGCTTCAGTGTGTGCAGCAGCCGGTGCAGATGTCATAGCACCTTCAGATATGATGGACGGCCGCGTTGGCTCTATTCGGCAACAGCTGGATAACGACGGGCATATCAACACCCGGATCATGGCTTATTCCGCCAAGTACGCATCCTCTTATTACGGGCCATTTCGCGACGCCGTTGGCGCCTCGGCAACCCTGTCTACCGGTAACAAAAAGACCTATCAAATGGACCCGGCAAATACGGATGAGGCTCTACATGAGGTCGCCCTAGACATCGACGAGGGTGCAGATATGGTCATGGTAAAGCCCGGCCAACCGTATCTGGACGTCGTGCGACGTGTGAAAGACGCATTCCAAGTGCCCACCTTTGCGTACCAAGTGAGCGGCGAATACGCCATGCACATGGCCGCCATCAATAACGGTTGGCTGGACGCGAGTGTCATAGAAGAGTCACTACTGAGTTTCAAACGCTCTGGCGCTGATGGTGTGCTGACATACTTCGCTAAAGCCTGGCTTCTAGGCAAAGCCGAGTCACCGTAGCCGATACATTTTTTCCTCCACAAGGGGAAGGCCGTGGCGTGAAAGCGGGACAGCTAACGAATAACAGTGCTAAACTTTTCACGAATATACATTCTGGAGAATCTTCATGAGCGAACAAATTGTGCACACCAGTGATGAACAGTTTGAGGCCGACGTGCTGACAGCAGACAAACCTGTGCTGGTCGATTACTGGGCAGAGTGGTGCGGACCTTGTAAAGCCATCGCACCCATTCTTGATGAAATTGCTGGCGACTACAGTGATCGCCTGAAGATCTGCAAATTAGATATCGATGCTAACCAAGCGACACCGCCAAAATACGGTATTCGCGGCATCCCAACGCTCATGCTGTTCAAGAACGGCGAAGTTGAGGCAATGAAAGTAGGCGCCCTGAGCAAGTCCCAGTTGCAGGCGTTCCTCGACAGCAACATCTAGCCCTCAGAAGAGCGTTTACTAGGGCGAGATTTCCTAAGAATTTCGCCTTGACCCAAGCCCACAAATCTCTACACTGATTCTCGGCTTCAGAGAGGAGCCGGGATCCACGCCCGGTCTAAGCCAACCCAATATCTCTTTTCTTATTCAGTCGCCACTTTGTTTTGGCGATCGCAATCCTACTAACAAGGTTCCTACCGCTATGGCTATGCACCTATCAGATCTGAAACGTAAACCCGTGGCCGAGCTCCTTGATACGGCGCGCGAAATGGGCCTAGAAAATGTTGGCCGGTCACGCAAACAGGAAGTCATTGCAGCCATTGTCCGTAAGCTGTCTAAAAACGGCGAAGATATTTACGGCGAAGGCACACTAGAAATACTTCAAGACGGCTTCGGCTTTTTGCGCTCCCCGGACAGTTCTTACTTAGCCGGTCCGGACGACATCTATGTATCGCCCAGTCAGGTTAGACGCTTTAACCTACGAACCGGCGACAGCATTGCCGGCAAGATCAGACCACCAAAAGACGGCGAACGATACTTTGCGCTGCTCAAAGTCGACGAAGTCAATTTCAGCGACACCAACAGCAAAACCCATAAGGTTCTCTTTGAAAATCTAACCCCGCTTTTTCCAGACGAGCGCCTTCAGTTAGAGCGCGGCAACGGCAGCACCGAAGATCTTACGGCAAGAATAGTCGACTTGGTTGCGCCCATTGGTAAGGGTCAGCGAGCCTTGGTTGTTTCGCCGCCAAAGGCCGGTAAAACATTGGTTCTACAGAATATTGCCCAATCGATAACATCCAATAATCCTGAAGTTGTGCTCATCGTCTTGCTAATTGATGAGCGTCCTGAGGAAGTCACCGAGATGCAGCGTTCTGTGCGCGGCGAAGTTGTGGCCTCGACCTTTGACGAACCACCCTCTCGACACGTTCAAGTGGCCGAAATGGTCATCGAAAAAGCCAAGCGTCTGGTTGAACATAAAAAGGACGTGGTGATATTACTCGACTCCATCACTCGCCTCGCTCGAGCCTATAACACCATCGTGCCCTCATCAGGAAAAGTTCTGACCGGTGGTGTCGATGCCCATGCCTTGGAACGCCCCAAGCGTTTCTTCGGCGCCGCGCGAAACGTTGAAGAAGGCGGAAGTTTGACCATCGTGGCAACCGCCTTGGTAGATACCGGTTCGAAGATGGACGAAGTCATCTACGAGGAATTCAAAGGCACGGGTAACCAAGAGCTACATCTTGAACGCAAGATTGCAGAGAAGCGTGTATATCCAGCCATCAATATTCGTCGCTCGGCCACGCGACGGGAAGAGTTATTGATGTCTGAGGAAGAAATTCAGCGCGTTTGGATTTTACGTAAACTGCTCCACGACATGGATGATGTTGCGGCCATTGAGTTTATTTTGGACAAGCTCAAAGAAACCAAAACCAACGACGAATTCTTTAGTTCCATGCGCCGATAGGCAAGATTAATAGCGCCGATAGGCAAGATTAATAGCGCCGATAGGCAAGATTAATAGCGCCGATAGACAAGGTTAAAAGCGCATATTGGCGGAATCAAGCCTGCACCCAAAAGGGTCGCTGACGCTCTGGCTATTGAACAATCCCGGAGCGCCCGAGTTCCGTCAAAATCAAACCCTCTAGCTCTTGAGGGTTCGGACTTTCACCTGCGGTTAACCCAAGCACCTGAACTGCGCGCAGCAGATACTGTCGAGCTTGTTCCTGTTGTTTGTTGGTATTGAGCAAGCGACCCAAGGCCAGGAGCAGTTCCGCATCATCGGCTCGGTTTTTCAGCCAACTATTCGCCGCCTCTATCGCACGGCCAACCACAGCCGGTTGGCTAAGGCGTCCGAACTGTCGCAGCAGTGTTGGCTGCCAATCCTTTGATAAGCCATGGTCGAGCAACTCGAAAGCCGTTTCGTCCAGACCACTCTTCATCAACAAGCCAGCCCAAAGACCTAGGGTATTCGCATCTGATCGCCACTTTTTCGGCAGGTTTTTTAGTCCCGTGCGCCAACCATCTTTAACGTTATCGCCGATCTCGCTGTCCGCCATGGCTTTACCAGCGCGCAGCAAAGGCATTTGAGCCCGAAAAGCATCGTCCTTGAGCACACTACTCTTTTCTAAAGCCGGCCAATGACGGCGTAACGAATCCCATTGCGTTAACTCGATACAACCCCAAGCGTACAAACCTGCCCAACGGCTGGAAGATCGATCTGCTTCAGGTATCTGGGACAAGTGCGCAAGGGCTGATCGAGCTCGTCCATTGGACAGCTGCCATCCTGCAATAGCCAAAATCAGATCGTTAAGCAATTCCGGGGAATCCGTTCGCGCATTCGCCAACAGTACGGCTAGCTCCTTATCATCATCTTGCTGCCAAAGGCCACGCGCCCGAATAAGAAGCGCCTCCAACTGCCGCTCTGGCGGAATAGGCGCAGCCGCCAACTTGCCAGCGGCTGCCGGCCAATTTCCAGCGCCTGCATCTTTGATAACACGTTGCCACAGATCATGACTTTTGGTGTGTTGCCGCCCAGAACGCCAGCGGCCATACATACCCAGACTGGTCATCAGATAACGCAATCCCGCTCCAAGTGTGAAAACCACTAGCGCGATACCCAGCGCTGCAATAACTCCTGCGGCAATACTACTTTCAAATACCCAACTACCCGCTCGAACCAGCACATAGCCCGGGTCTTGCAACAACCTTGCGCCAATCAAGGCGCCCGCTACAACAGCCAAAAATACCCACGCCCAGCGCATTACGAGGCTTCCAAAACGCTATTCAATGCCTGCAACGATGCAGAGATAGTCGGTAAGGGCTGAGTGAGCCGTCGCTCAGACAACGCGTCTACCTGATCAACGAATGTTTGCACTTGGGGATCTGTTGCTAACCCTAACTGCAGTGCCGCCTGTTTCGCCTGAGCTAGGCTTGCTTGGAAAAGGGCTTCTTGGCCTCGCAGCACGGCAACTTGAGCTCGCTGAATTGCAGCCGTCGCCTGCCTGCGAGCGGTTAGCAATTGTGCTGGTCCCGGATCGCTTCCACTCATCGAGTTGTCAGAATCCTCTAAGGCCGATAGATCCGTGATCCGAACAAACTTGGCTAACTCGGAAATCACGGCATCCCAGCCGGCTACAGCTGGTTCCAAATCTTCAGTGGGCGGCGACAGGGATAGACTAGTGCGCACTTCTGGCAGAGCGGTACTCAAGGCCTGAAGTTGTGCATAGATGCCTTGAACATCAACAGGCTTGAACTGCTGCAGCGTCAAAATCTCCTTAGCCAACAACAAGCGTACAGGTAGGAGATCGTATTCGTCCCCAGCACCTTCACCCTGAATCGCGAGGAGCACTTGATCCGCACTTTGAAGCGCTTGCAAGGCGGTAGTCGCATCCCCTTCCAGCAACAGCCAATGGTTTGCAAAGCGCATCAAGAACGCTGCTTCGGCCAAGCGCCATTGGCGTGGTGTCGTCGGTTTGTTTGCTACTGCCTCTTCTAAACTTTGGGCAACCGCCTGTCGCAGTTCCTTCTGAACATCCAAATTCTCTTGGCGTAGAGACTGTGCAAGCCCAGAAATTGCCCTTCGGCTATCAGCCATACCGGCATCCAGCTCAGCAAGAATCTTTTGCTCCGTCTCTGTAACCAACTCTTCCACTTGCTGGGTCTGAACGGCAAATGGCTGCAAATAAACAAGCCGATAGCCCAAATACGCCCCAAGTGCGAGGGCGCAAATTGCGACTACAAAGGCAAACACCGCAATGCCGCGCCCACCCGACTTGCTAGCTATGATTTTGGGTGCAGGCGCCCCTTCGACTTGCTCAGTCATTGGCAATCCTTTCACATGCATGGTGAATTTGGTCGGGCGCACTGCCCTGACATACCACAAGCTTATACCAACCGAGGCTAGAGGCGTGATCCGCAACCCTCTGAGAGGGCAGCACTAACGGGATATTTTTGTGCAAGCCCAATGCCTCGGCCTCCGCGGATACCTGCTGTAGCCCATGTATGGAACCAACCCAGATACTCTTGACCTTTTTGTCCGATAGCGTTTTCGGCATTGACGCTTCACGGCGATAAAGATTGAAGCGACTCAAGATACATCGCTTTGACAGGGCTTGGGCCACAACATCCCGGCCACCCTCTCCTGTTAATAGCCAAACGGACTGCTCCTTACCAAGCTGCCGCAAAGCCGGCGAGGCAAGCAGACCCTCGGAGTTTGCTTCATCGGGCAGCTCGATGTGAAAACTGTTCGCGTCAATGAGGCCTTTGGCAGTGGCGGGCCCAATAGCCAAAACCCTAGCTCCGCGATGGGACGGTCGGAAGTAGTTGGATAAATACGCGGAGACAGCGTGTTGGGACAGAGCGATCATTAGATCCGGCCTTGTCTCGGGCATTGGCTCAGACAAGGGTAGATAGTCTATGCGGGTAACCGGATGACAAACGGTTTCCTCTCCCAGAGTTCGCAGAGCATCTGCTATCCGTGAGGCGCTGGGTTCGCTGTAGCTGATCCAGTGTGTCATAACGTTCTAGTCATTAGTGAATCGCCATCAAGCCTTAGCGACCTAGGCTAAGTCAACGGCACGTCAGTTCGCTTTAGCGTCATCAAGAATGCTCTGAGCGCCGAGCGCAAGCAGGTTTTCCACCACATCACTGGCGAGACCTTCCGGATCCATACCCCGACCCTCGGCTCTCAAAATCTGTGAGCCATCTGGGGCAGCGACTAAGGCTCGCAAAAATATCAGACCCTGGTTGTCTATTACCGCATGCGCCGCTACAGGCAGCGCACAATCGGCACCGAGTCCGGCACTTATTCCACGCTCGGCTGTAACGCAGCGAGCCACCGCCGGCTGCCGCAATTTATCCAGTAGCTCTATTACTGGGCTACCCGCAACAACTTCAATACCCAATGCGCCCTGACCCGGTGCTGGCAAGGATTGATCGATCTCTAGGACAGTCGCATCTGAACGCCGAATTCCCAGCCGAGACAATCCGGCTTGAGCGAGGACAATGGCATCGAACTCACCGCTGTCGAGCTTGCTTAATCGAGTTTGGACGTTGCCGCGGATACTTTCGACCTGAAGATCCGGCCGCTGTGCTAATAGCTGGGCTTGCCGCCGCGGACTGGAAGAACCCACCTTGGCGCCATTGGGTAATGCTTCCACATCGCCGGGACCGCCCACCAGCACATCACGGACGTCGTCCCTGAAACCGATAAACGGTAAGCTAAATCCTTCGGGTAAGTGTGCTGGCAGGTCTTTCACAGAATGGACTGCTAGGTCGGCCCTGCCCTCAAGCATGGCGACTTCCAGTTCCTTAATGAATAAGCCCTTGCCGCCGATTTCTTTCAGCGGGGCGCTCAGCCACTGGTCTCCCTTGGTCGTCATACCAAGCAGCTCTACCGTCAAGTCTGGGTATGCGATTATCAGCTGCTGACGAATAAAATCCGCCTGCCACAGAGCCAGAGCGCTCTCGCGCGTCGCGATGGTGATTGTTTGCATCGCTGAGACTACAGGCGTCTTATAACTTTGCGAATTGCAGGCAGGTGTCGGCGACTAACGTCAATCAATTCTTCTACGTCACTCATACGCACACCAATTTGACCCTTCGCATCTTTTTCCAAACCCATAATGTGGTTAGTTGTGACCAAGGCATTTCGGTGAACTCGCGAGAACAAATCCGGAAACTCTTCTTCCAGCTCTCTGAGCGTTTCGTCAACAATAACCTCCCCTCCAGTATAACGTACGGAGACGTATTTTTGATCGGCCTTTAGATAGCGAATGTCGCTGATATTGACCAGCTCCACTCCCTTATAAGTACGCGCGCAAAGATGGGTGCGGCGATCGGTGTTGACGTTTTTGACCGCATCCAGCTGAATTCGGTTTAACCGAGCACTATTCGCAAGTGCTCGGAACAAATCAGCGCGGCGCACGGGTTTTAGCAGATAGCCGACCGCTTGCAGCTCAAAGGCTTGGACTGCATGTTCTTCAAAGGCCGTACAGAAAATCACCGCAGGCGCTTCAGCTAGGGTCATGAAATGCTGGGCGGTCTCGATGCCATCCATGCCCGGCATGCGAATGTCTAATAGGCAAAGATCTGGCCGCAGCTTTTCGCTGGCCTTGATGGCTTCCATCCCCGACGCCACATCCGCAACGACCTCGTGCTCGCCATCGGTTTCTATCATTCGGCGCAGTCGGTCTCGAGCCAGGGTTTCATCATCCACGATCAATATACGCATGTTGGATCGCCCTCTCCTTACAACCAATCCTCGACTCTAGGCCACTGCGCCCGGCTACTGACCAGCGTGGCAAATAACGGAACAAGCAAACGGTCACAACTGCTAACCGAAACTCTCCTAGCAAAGGATCGCCTTGCTAACCCATGTTCGTTTCAACCATGGTGCTTTAGCCTAGGGCATTGCCTTTCGTGAATCTGTTGCTGACCTTTGCGAGTAAACCAAGTCTCAATTTTTTGTTATTTTTTTAGCGGCAAACCAAGGATATGACCGCTGGTCTGCTTTTTGATGCACTCTATAGAAATTTCGGTACCGCTGGGCAGGTCAGGGTCGTTTTGAAACGGTTGCCTTGTTGTTTTGTGACCAATGTCGCATTTTCACCATAAACCACCTCGAGTCGTTGGCGAATGTTGTCGATAGCGATTGAATTCCCCTTCGCAGGTGGCTTGGGCGAGTAGTTCTTTGAAGTCGCTTCGTCAGCCGCTTTATCCAGTTCCTTAAGAGGGTTCGTTATGGTTAGCACCATCTGACCCTCGTGAAAAACGAGATTGACGTGAATAATCCCCCCCTCACTTAACGGTTGAATGCCGTGATACACCGCGTTCTCGATCAGTGGTTGGATCAGAAGCAGGGGCATTTCGGCATCCCTAGGCGGCGTTTCAACGTCCCAACTGACTTTTAAGCGGTCGCCGAGCCTGAGGGTTTCTATGTTGACATAGCGCCTGCATAGCTCCACCTCTTCTGAAACGCTGACGAAGCTGCCTGCTTCCTGCAGGCTTGCGCGAAACAACTCGGAGAGATCCTCTACCACCTGCTCCGCTTTTTCTGCATCAACCGGGATCAAGCTGGCAATAACGTTCATGCTGTTAAACAAAAAATGGAGTCTGATTCGCGACTGCAAAGCCTGCACCTGAGCGTGAAGCTCCGCAGATTCTCGCTGCTTTAATCGTTGATTCAAAAGCGCCTGTCGAAAAAGGTATACAAAAAGCACCAAAGTGAAAACTAATCGACGAACCAATACAGAACCAAACTGTTCCGGCTCTCCATATAGCCAAAACTCCAAGCAGTGGATAATGAAGACAGCCAGTGCAACGAGAACAAGAGTCAGCGCAATACCGGCCGCTACGCTTAGCCGAGAGTAAAATAACGAAGCGAGCAGATAGGCCACTAATGCTCCAAGGAGCATAGCCGGGAGAAAAAAGTAAGAAGACGGAGATGTAAGCTCAGCAGGCCCATTAGAAACAAAAAAAAACAATATCCCCAACAGTACGGCTATCGCGACCGTCGGTAGATTTTCCCGTAAGGCGGATTCGGGTTCCCGCAGATGCGCTAGGGTCTCGGTACCAGTGGTTGTCCTCAAATTTCATTCCCCGCTGGGTGTTGATTGGTGCATATGTCTGGTCTGTAGGTTGCTATACTTGGCTCCCGCCGAATAGCCCAGTCTTCCGTCTGCTGATCAAACCACACGGTTGACGTCAACGTATACGCGTTGGTGTGTTTAGGCGACCTGAGCCCAACCGTATTAAGACAGGTGAAGTACCATGGATAACCCTAACAGCACGATCGCGCCCCAAAGCCCTCATGGCGCAGAGGGATCTCTGCGCGGACGGTTTAGTGAAGCGACGGATGAGTTTGTGCAGGTCTTCACCGCGTCAGTCAGTTTTGATCAGCGCCTGTACAAAGAAGATATCGCGGGATCCAAGGCTCATGCAACGATGCTGCAAAGCATAAGCGTCCTCGATAGCGATGAGCTAAATCAAATCCTCCAAGGCCTACAGACAATCCAAGACGAGATTGAAGGCGGCGTTTTCCAGTGGCGAGTCGACCTGGAAGACGTTCATATGAACATAGAGCACAGGCTAATCGAACTCATCGGCGATACCGGCAAGAAGCTGCACACGGGCCGTTCCCGGAACGACCAAGTAGCGACGGATATACGGCTCCACGTCAGAGCGGCCATTGACCAGCTGATCAGTCAGCAAAGCCAGCTGTTAGGGGCCCTAGCCGACTTGGCCGAGACCAATGCCGACACCATCATGCCAGGATTTACCCACTTGCAGGCCGCTCAGCCCATCACCTTTGGTCACCACCTGATGGCCTGGTTTGAGATGTTAAGGCGTGATCGCGAGCGCTTGCTGGACTGCCGCAAGCGGGTCAATCAGTTGCCCTTGGGAGCAGCTGCCTTGGCCGGCACTCCATACCTTCCAAACCGGCCCATGGTCGCGGAACTGTTGGGGTTTGAGGGGGTGTGTGAAAACTCCCTTGATGCCGTCAGTGACCGGGACTTTGCTATCGAGTTTTGTGCTGCTGCCGCGTTGTCGTTGACCCATATGTCCCGCTGGTGCGAGGAGATGGTGCTGTGGTCGTCTCAGCAGTTCAATTTCATCACTCTGCCCGACCGCTTTTGCACGGGATCCAGCATCATGCCGCAGAAAAAGAATCCAGATGTTCCTGAGCTCATTCGGGGCAAAACCGGGCGAGTCAACGGGCACCTCATCAGCTTGCTAACCCTGATGAAAAGTCAGCCTCTGGCCTACAATAAAGACAATCAAGAGGACAAAGAGCCGCTCTTCGATGTGATTGATACGCTCAGCGACTGTTTGACGGCACTGATCGGACTGGTGCCAAATATTCAAGCGAACAAAGATGTCATGCTGGCGGCAACAGACCAAGGATTTACCACCGCCACAGATCTAGCCGACTATCTTGTGCGTAAAGGCATGCCCTTTCGCGATGCCCACGACGTGGTTGGAAGAGCGGTGCAACTGGCTGCCAGTCAAAACCGGCCTCTTGAGGACCTGAGCATTGAAGAACTCAATGGACCAAACAGTAATGTTATTGAAGAAGATGTTTATCAAATTCTTACCCTGCAGGGCTCTGTCGGAACCCGAGACCACCTAGGGGGCACAGCCCCCAATCAGGTACGTCAGGCAATCCAGCGTGCTAGGGCAATGATTTAGCCCTTGGCTCAAAACCGTCGCAGAATAAAAAGGAAATTGCCGTGACCGTTGACCCCCAACTGCTGAACGCTGCTGCCGTGGACTATGTAAATGATATCTTGCAGATGGAAGGCGTTGCCTTGCAGGATATTGCCAACGCTGTAGGCACGCCTACCTACGCTTACAGCGCCGCGTCCCTGCGCTCTCAGTATCAATTGCTAGACAGCGCCCTTGGGGCACTGCCCCATCGACTGCATTACGCAGTAAAAGCCAATTCGACATTGGCTGTGCTAAAACTCTTTGCCGACCTAGGCGCAGGGTTTGACATTGTTTCTGGTGGCGAGCTCAGTCGCGTTTTAGCCATCGGCGGAGATCCTGCCCACGTGGTTTTTTCCGGCGTTGGCAAAACCGTCGCTGAAATTGATTTCGCGCTAAAAACCGGCATTGAATGTTTCAACGTCGAAAGTGCCAGCGAGCTAGCAAGGATCAGCCAGCGCGCTGAACTCCTCGGAAAGGTAGCGCCCATCGCCCTGCGCATTAACCCGAATGTTGATCCCAAAACCCATCCCTATATCTCCACGGGCTTAAAAGAGAACAAGTTCGGTATTTTGCAGGAAGCGGCTCTACCTCTGTACCAGCAGGCAGCAGCAGATCCAAATTTGAACGTGCGCGGAGTGGCCTGCCATATCGGTTCTCAAATTCACGACCCTGAGCCGTTATTTGACGCGCTGGAGCAGTTGCTTGCGCTAGTTGATGAGCTGAGCGGGCATGGTATTTCACTGACGGATATCGATCTCGGCGGCGGGTTCGGTGTGACCTATGAAGCAGAGCCGGCATTTGATATTGAGGCTTGGGGAGAGCAAATCAGCAAAACCCTATGCGACAGAGGCTTACACCTATCCATCGAGCCCGGACGTTTCCTAACCGCCAATGCCGGCGTACTCCTCACCCGGGTCGAATATCTCAAGCCGGCGGTGTCAGAAAGCGGTTCAGACGAGACTGTCGATGGCAAGAATTTCGCCGTTGTGGATGCCGCCATGAACGACCTTCTGCGGCCATCCCTGTACCAGTCTTGGCATGGCATCCTGCCCGCAACAACAAAAACCCACGGTGATCCCCTGTGCTGGGACATCGTCGGGCCAATCTGTGAGTCTGGCGATTGGCTAGCAAAAGACCGAATGCTCAGCATTCAGGAGGGTGACCTGCTAGCCATTCTCAGCGCAGGGGCCTACGGTTCAACCCTCTCTTCCAACTACAACACTCGCAACCGTGCGGCCGAAGTGTTGGTAAGCGGAGACGCCTACAAGGTTGTCAGACGCCGTGAGACCCTCCAAGATCAACTTTCAACGGAAATATCCTAGAGCAGGCACCATGCTCACATTTTGCAAAATGCACAGCTTGGGTAACGACTTTGTCGTCATCGACGCCGTTACGGCGCCAACCCTCTTGAGCTCCCAGAGAATCGCGGCCTTAGCGGACCGCAATCGCGGGATTGGCTTTGATCAACTACTGCTGGTAGCCCCACCATCTCAACCTGACTGTGATTTTGATTACATCATTTACAATGCCGATGGCAGCGAGGCCGAGCAGTGCGGCAACGGCACTCGATGCGTCACGGACTTTGTCCGACGGCAAGGCTTAAGCGCTAAGAGCTCACTATTTTGGCATTCCGCGGGTGGCGTTTTTCAAACCACGTTGCGTCCAGACGGTCTGATCGAAACGTCGATACCAGAGCCTAGCTCCGAGCCGGAACGCGTTCCCTTCGTCGGTCAGGATTCTCGTGGTGCGACCACTCTGCAAACCGATGTTGGTGATTTCACGGTTTGTCCGATATCCGTTGGCAACCCCCATGGCGTGGTCTTTGTGGACGATGTCATCGGCCTAGATGTTGATCGCATTGGTTCGGCCCTGTCCAATCACCCTGCTTTTCCAGAACGAGCAAATATCGGTTTCTGCCAAATCATCAATCCCGGCTTCGTGCGGCTGCGGGTTTTCGAGAGAGGTGCTGCCGAAACCCTCGCTTGTGGCAGCGGTGCCTCTGCAGCGGTTGTGGCCGGTCGGATAGCAGGCAAGCTGGGCGACAAGGTCAAAGTCTCGCTGCCCGGGGGCAAGCTCAAGATTGAATGGCCAAATGGCCAGGGCCCGATCAAGCTAATTGGCGACTCTACCTTCGTCTATCGCGGACAATTGGATACTTAACATGACTATAGATCACATCAAGCCCGCCACCACCGCCAAATCATTGGACGATCAGTCCGTGCTTGATTTTTTGCGCAAGTCGCCGGATTTCTTTCTTCGACACCCCAGCGCCCTATCAGAACTAACCTTGCCCCACGAATCCGGCAAAGCCGTATCCTTGATCGAGCGACAGGTCGACATTCTGCGGGACCGCAATGTCACCATGCGCAAACGGATGAACGAACTACTGCACGCCGCGCGAGCCAACGATGAAATATTTGCAAAGACCCGGTCATTGAATCTGGCGCTCTTAGAGGTATCCAGTTGGCCGGAACTCAATGAAGTGCTCGCCACCCATGTGCTCGTGGACTTTGAAGCCGACTTTGTATGCGCTCATCTGTGCGGGGCTGGCATGGCTCTGGCCTTGGATCATATTCAGCACCACAACCATGAGATGCCGCTGCAACACCTGCAGAGTAATACCAGCGCCCAATGCATTTCCTTGCGCAAAGATGAACTGACACAGATGTTTCCGCTATCGGATCATGATGACAGCGGCAGCGCCGCCATATTGGATCTGACAATTCGCCATGGTTCCGGCGCGCTATGCATTGGCAGCAGGGACCCGAGCCGTTTTTCTAAGGGCATGGACACGCTGTTTGTTACCTATATTGCCGATATCGTGGCCAAAGTGATGGATCGCCTGGCTGGCTCATGATCAATATAGGGACACGCGACGCCGAATACCTTGAGGCTTTTCTTTCAAAGTTAGCTCAGCAACGTGATTATTCCGCCCTCACCGTTAGCGCCTACAAACGCGAAGTTGGCCGCTATATCCAATGGCTAGACACCAGCGCTGAAAATGCCACCGCGCAGATCGTCTCAGCCTATATCGGTCATCTCAAAAGCATCGGCCTTGCCAACAACAGCATACAGCGGAACCTTTCGGCCATCCGCAGCTTCTATCGCTTCTTGCAGCATCAAGGCGTCATTTCAAGCAATCCTGCCGCCGCCAGTCGCGGGCCGAAACACAAGCGTCGATTGCCGAAAGTGCTGGACGCAGATCAAGCTTCGCAACTTTTGAACTTCGAGGACATGTCGCCTCAAACCCTTCGAGACAAAGCGTTATTGGAGCTGTTTTACGGCAGCGGATTGCGCCTGAGTGAGGTCGCAAACTTGGCTAACGCTGACCTTGATCTGGAGCAAGGCATGGTTCGCGTAACCGGCAAGGGAGGCAAAACAAGGGATGTACCCTTGGGCCGAGTGTGCATACAAGTGCTGCAGCGCTGGCAGGACGTTAGTGATGGTAGTCAGTGGCTATTCCCGGGCCGAGCTGGCAAGAGCATTTCTCCTCGCACGGTACAAAATCGACTAAAACAGGTAGCCGCCCAACAACTCGGTGACACAAGCCTACACCCCCATATGTTGCGCCACAGCTATGCCACTCACATGTTGGAATCTTCCGGTGATTTGCGAGGCATTCAAGAGTTACTTGGCCACAGCGACATAGCAACGACGCAGATTTATACCCACCTCGACTTTCAACACCTAGCCCAGGTCTATGACAAAGCTCATCCTAGAGCGTTGGCCAGTAAGAGTACGGGAACCAAGGACAACCAAGACTGATGCGCAAAGTAAACTCCATACAGGTGATCACATTCGATCTGGACAATACGCTATGGGATGTAGGGCAGACCATTCGCCGTGCGGAAAAGTCACTCAGACAATGGATGCAGGACAACACACCCGGCGCATTGGAGGTTTATGCTTCGGATGCTGTCGAGGGCATACGCGCCGATGTTGTCGCACGCAGCCCAAGCCAACGTCACGACTTATCCTTTCTGCGTACAGAGGTACTTCGCTATTGCATGCTGGAGAGTGGTTTGGGTGAAAGCCAAGCCAAGGCATCTGCTGAAGCGGCCTTCGATGTCTTTTTCGCTGGTCGCAACGAAGTGGTGTTTTTTGACAATGCTCTGAAGGTGCTACATGACCTAAGCCAGGGGTATCGTTTGTTCGCCTTGACCAATGGCAATGCCGATATCCACCGAGTAGGCATTGGTCAGTTTTTTGAAGGCGCGGTCAGCAGTGCTGACGTGGGTGCCAGCAAACCAGATCCTGCGATGTTCAGTGCAGTTTTAACTCAAGCGAAAGTTACAGCGGCAGAGGCCGTGCACATTGGTGATCACCTGTCCGACGATATTTTAGGCGCGAACCGCGCCGGTATGCACTCTATCTGGTTTAACCGCGATGGTGCCTACGACAACGACGGCGAAACTCAGCCTTCAGCGGAAGTGCAATCCTTATCGGCCCTTCCTATCTCCATTGCCGGATTGTCCTGATCGCAGGTGGCTGGTCACTCCGCCCCTAGACTGGAAACCAGATAGGCCTTCACCGCCTCAATATCACACGGCAGCGGGTGACTTCGCTTGGGCAGGCCATGCAATGCCGATAGCGTAGGATGCGTCGGTTCTGAGCCAGTCGCTTCTTCCACAGCCTCTGGAAACTTTGCCGGATGGGCGGTTCCCACAACAACCACAGGCGCCCCTGAGTGCTCCTCGGATTGCTCAGTAAGACGTTTGGCTGCGTAATAACCCACGGCAGTATGTGGATCGAGCGTATATCCAAACTGTTCATTAACCTCGCGCATGGCGGCAAGGGTCTGCTCGCGATTTACCGCAACACTAGACATCAAGGCTTCGGCTGGCGGCGCACCGATACCGGCCTGGCCTTGAGCTGCAAAGTCTTCCATAAACTGAGTCAAGCGTGCGCTGTCTTGACCGAAGTGATAGTACAAAAATCGCTCAAAGTTACTGGCGACCTGTATGTCCATGGCAGGAGAAATGGTTTGGTGCACGGTACCGCGGGCATAGGTTCCGGTAGCAAAAAAACGAGCTAAAATATCATTATCGTTAGTTGCTACTAACAGATGCTTTATCGGGAAACCCATGCGCTTTGCGAGATAGGCCGCAAAAACGTTACCGAAGTTTCCTGTAGGCACACAGAATACCGATGGTTCCGGGTGTCGCAGGCTGGCGTAACCGTAATAAACAATTTGCGCCAGCACCCGAGCCCAGTTAACCGAGTTGACTGCCCCTAACTGATACTTCGCCTTGTAGTCGGCATCCGCAAATACGGTTTTCATAATGTTCTGACAATCGTCGAAACTTCCTTCCAGCTCGATACAGTGCACATTGTCATCAGCAACGGTAGTCATTTGCAGTTCTTGCAGGGGGCTGACTCGACCCTTGGGATACATGATAAAAATATCGACGTTTTTCTGGCCGCGTACACCGTCAATGGCTGCGCTACCGGTATCGCCGCTGGTGGCACCCAAGATGTTCAGGCGTTGTTGGCGCTGCCCTAAGACATGCTCAAAAAGCTTACCTAGTAACTGCAGAGCCACATCCTTGAACGCTAGGGTCGGCCCGTGAAATAGCTCCAATACGGTAAGGCTACCCAGTTCCTGCATGCCCACCACATCTTCGTGCGCAAAACTCGAATAGGACTCTGCTATGAGTTTTTTCAACACCTCAGGGTCGATGTCATCGATAAACAGCGGCATCAACTCTTGGGCCAGCGCCACGAAGCCCAGCTCTTGCCACTGGGCTAACTTGTCAGTGACATCGGGGATGCTCTCTGGCACCAATAGCCCATTGTCTGAGGCGAGACCCATCAACAAGGCATCGCTAAAACTCAATCCCGATACTTGGCCTCGGGTACTTTTATATTTCATGACCGCTCATCAGAACCGCTGGTGTTGCATAGTTTAAACCTTCCAACCACCGGATGACCAAAAAGTTCGAAAGATAACCACAAAAAAGCCGCCCGGAGGCGGCTTTTATTGAAGCGACGATTGCCGTCGCCTGAGGGGTTCTCTACTTGGAGAACTCTGGGTAAGCGACGATGCCAATTTCAGCTACGTCAGCGCCAACCATTTGATCTTCATCCGACAGTCGGATGCCAAAGATCATCTTGATCACAAACCACACGACCAGGGCCGCTGCAAAGGTGAAGCCAAGAATTGTGGCTAGGCCAGTAAGCTGTCCCGTCAGAGTCGCTCCGTCAGTGGTGATCAGTACCGCCATCAAGCCCCAGATACCGCAGGTACCGTGAACCGAAATCGCGCCGACCGGATCGTCGATGCGCATCTTGTCTAAGGCGACGATGGAAAGAACCACTAGCAGTCCGCCGACCGCACCGATAAGCATGGACTCAACATTGGTTCCGGACAGTGGTTCTGCTGTGATAGAGACCAAGCCAGCGAGGGCGCCGTTCAACGCCATGGTTAGGTCGGCCTTGCCGAACATGATGCGCGCCAGAATCAGCGCTGCGATTAAACCGCCAGCTGCTGCCATATTGGTGTTTACGAACACTTGGGCGACGGCATTGGCTTCGTCAATGTTGCTGAGCTTGAGCTCGGACCCACCGTTAAAACCGAACCAACCAAACCACAAGATGAACATACCAAGCGTTGCCAGAGGCATGTTGGAACCTTGAATCGCATTCACTTCGCCGTTTGGACCGTACTTGCCTTGGCGTGGGCCAAGGAGCAGAACGCCGGCTAAAGCTGCCGCGGCGCCACACATGTGTACGATGCCTGAGCCCGCAAAATCAACAAAGCCCGCGTCCGACAAGAAACCACCGCCCCAGCTCCAGCTTCCCTGTAGCGGATAGATGAAACCAGTCATTACGACTGCGAACAGCAAGAACGACCAAAGCTTCATTCGTTCGGCTACGGCACCAGAAATGATGGACATTGCCGTTGCGACGAATACAACCTGGAAAAAGAAGTCGGATCGAGCGCTGTAATAGACGTCGCCACCAGAGGCTAAGACATCGTCTACAGTGTTCTCCGCACCGATCAGCATACCGCCGCCGCCGTACATGATCGCGTATCCGACCAAGAGATACATGACACAAGATATAGCGAACAACGCCACGTTCTTGGTCAGAATCTCAGAGGTATTTTTGCTTCGCACCATGCCGGCTTCCAGCATGGCGAACCCTGGGGCCATAAACATCACCATGGCGCCCATTATTAAAAAGTAGAACGTGTCTACTGCGTAACTAAGTTGAATCAGATCTTCCACAATCTTCGCTCCAAATTTTTTTAGGGGGCCTAAACTGCTCCGGGCCCTGTTTCTCCAGTACGAATGCGCACAGCTTCTTCAAGGGCCGTAACAAAGATTTTGCCGTCCCCAACCTTGCCGGTATTCGCGGACTTGCTGATTGCTTCGATCACTTGATCCTGCAGAGCATCATCAATCGCCGCTTCGATTTTCACCTTCGGCAAAAAATCGACGACGTATTCAGCTCCTCGATAAAGTTCGGTGTGCCCCTTCTGGCGCCCAAACCCCTTAACTTCCGTAACCGTCATGCCTTGCACGCCGACTTCCGAAAGCGCTTCGCGAACATCGTCCAACTTGAACGGTTTAATAATCGCGGTGATTAACTTCATTGTTTTCTCCTAAACGTTAGGGACTTCCGAATCGTTGCTACGACCCGATACCGATTTGATGTGGAAGATCAAATTCTGTTACGCAGTAAATTTTCTACGAATCAGAATGCGATAGATAGCGTTAACTCTCATTAACCCACCTAACTCTTTGATCTCTACACCAACCGGTCCCAACCCCTCTTTAGCAATAAGCGTGCCTACTTTTATGCTGTTGGCAGGTCGGTGGCCAAAATAAGTCGAATTAAGGATGAATCCGCTGTGGACGAGCTTTTTTGCTGCTCCAATAGGGACCAAGAGGATCGAGATATACAGAATCGGTTAGAGCACAGGGCTTTGAAACGCCCCAAAATAGGGAACAGCACCGGTCTTATGCGTCAGCGTGGTGCGCCGAGGCAAATGCTTGCACCGAGAAAAGGCATAAACCTACGTTTCGCCCGAGCTTTTACTCTGACGCGGCTTTGTTGGCAGGATAAACTGCGTAGGTTTAAAACAAAGCCGCCAAAGACGATGCGGCTTTATTCAAGTTAGAACAGTGTCCGCATTAGATAAATTAGGGAAAGATCATGCACGCCGACCCCTTTAGCACCATTCTCGCGCCAATTTTGAACCTGTTAAATCAGGCTCTGCCCAAAGACTTAGCGTCTTCGATCGGCTCACAAATCGAGTCAACTGTGCAGCAGGCATTCAAAAAGATGGCGCTTGTGCCCAAGCACGAATTCGAAGCGCAAGAGGCGTTACTGACGACCCTCGAGGCACAGGTCGCACACCTAGAGTCGCGTTTGCGTATGCTGGAGAGCGCAGAGCCAACCGATGTTGGCAAACCAAACTGAATCGATGAGTCCCTTTGCCAAAAGAAACAAAGGCGCGGCACACACCGCAAACTGAGCAATGGATCGCCGCGCCTCAGTCCTTAGCCGAGCGGCTATTGGCCTCGAAACCCACTTAGTGCATGTTGAATGTCATTTAGCTGGAGGGTTGCCCGGCACAACTATTGTTGGCTTAGCTGAAGGAGCGGTTCGAGAAGCCAGAGATCGTGTTAAGAGCGCCCTACGCAGCAGCGGTTTTAACTACCCCGCTAGCCACATCACCCTGAACCTAGCCCCCAGTCATTTGGGCAAATCTGGAACCGGGTTCGACTTGCCCATTGCCCTCGCCATTTTGGCGGCGAGCCAACAAATCCCAAACAGTGTCCTGAGCAGAACTGAATTCATTGGGGAACTTGGATTGTTCGGGGAGCTTCGTCGAGCCACCAACGTCCTAGCCAGCGCGGTTGCCTGCTCCCGATCTGAGCATCGGCTTTTTTTACCCACGGCCAATCGACATGAAATGCAGTTAATCTCAAACGGACATGTATTCACGGCTAGTAACCTAGTGGAAGTTGTCGAATTGCTTTGTAACAAACGCAAAGCTATACCAGCGCAGCTCGATAGGGGTACCGATTCGAGCGAAGAAGCCAATCCAACCAACAGTTTTGATCAGGTTATTGGCCAAGAGCTTGCTAAGCGGGCGCTTACCGTTGCAGCTGCAGACGGGCACCACATGCTCATGGTTGGACCACCGGGTACTGGCAAAACCATGTTGGCTGAGAGCCTTGTGGACTTGCTGCCAAAGCTACCTCAAGAACAAGCTCTAGAAGTTGCCACCATCTACTCAGCGGCGGGCACACCACGCCTACACTTGCACAAACCGCCATGGCGGCGGCCTCACCATTCCAGTAGCAGTGTTGCGATGAGCGGCGGCGGCCTGACTCCCACCCCAGGTGAGGTCACCTTGGCCCACCGAGGGGTACTGTTTCTGGACGAGTTGCCCCACTTCAAACCATCAACGCTAGATTTGCTGCGCGAACCCATCGAAACGGGGGAAATTGCCATTGCTAGGGCCCGCTATCGCACCACCTTTCCATCGCGCTTTCAGCTCGTGGCTGCCATGAACCCTTGTCCTGCTGGTCGCTCATGCAAGGAGCACACCTGTCGCTGCGCACCGGGGCAGGTTCAACGCTATCAGAGCCGAATTTCAGGGCCTCTGTTAGATCGTATCGATCTGCACGTAGTGGTTCCAGAACTTGATCAGCGGGCCATGGTGAATGTCACTGCAAACCCAAATGACCAGGAGCCAAGGCAGTCTCTGGTACAAAGTAAGTCCGCAGTGGCGTTAGCTCAAGCCATTCAGTTGCGGCGCCAAGGCAGTTTAAATGCCCACCTAACCGGACCAGAGTTGTTCCAATACATAGCCGCCACTGAATTAGACCCTGAGTTTATAGCCAACATAACCCGGCGATTTGAGCTCTCTCTCCGCAGTTTCCACAAACTGTGGCGTGTGGCCCTAACCCTTGCGGATCTGGACGAAGCGTTTGCGCAACTCGCACGCTCCCGGACGAACCCAAGGCAATGCGAGCAGGTCAATGGATCGGCTGGAGAAATAGCGCTTGACCAAAGTGATGACAATCAAGAACCGGCTCAGAAAACGAGCCCTCGAACAAAAAAAGGAGGGGGCAGACCGCAAACGGTCGGGCGAGCCCACCTTATGGAGGCTCTGAGCTTTCGAGCCATGAGCTGGATTCAGCATACAAACTGAACATGGCCGCAGAGGATTTTCCGAAAAACATAAGCCCTATAAAAGACCCGCTAAAAAACGGACCACAAAAAAAGGGTCCCGAAGGACCCTTTCCCGGGGAGGAACCGGTTTAGAACGATTTGCCGATAGACAGGACAACGGCTTCGCCGTCAGCATCGGTACCATCGTCACCTTCCAAATCAGAACTTGGAATAATAAGAGCCACACCTAAGTCAATGTCTGACACTGTGGTGCCGTACCCTACTTCAAAGTAATCGCCATCGAAATCATCGCCGAAGGTACCGTAGGTACCGTAGAAACCAGCGCCCAGATCGATAGAGATGTCTAGGAAGTCGTAGTCTTGACTGGCTGGGGAGGAATCGTATTCACCGATCGAGTAGCCAATGGATACAGGGCCATATCCCACACTCAAGTTCACCTCTTCATACGTCTCGTCGAAGTCGTCTGTGTAGTAGTAGCCGGTGAAACCTATCCCAATGGATACTTCGCCAATGTCCATGCCATAGCCGGTATACAAATCGTATTCCAAACCTTCACCTACATCCGCAGTCCAAGCGCCAATGTAGAAACCATCCGCCTCGTAGTCGATGCCTGCGCTGGCAGATGCATCCGTTTGGAAAATACCACGGTAGTAGTACTCAGATACGAAGCCGATGTTGTAAGACACCTCAGCACTCGCCATCGTCGTAGCACCCATAGATCCCGCAGCAATCGCGGCCGCCGACATGAGTTTGGTTAATGTTTTCATAGTCTCTCCTGACTGTTCAATTAAGTAGTGGCAACAAACATCAGCCGTTGCCTTTGCGCGTTAGCCACGTTGAGCGGCTCTTGATTCGCTGCAGAACATAAAGCAACAAGTGGGCCAACTTTGACGAATAGGTGAGTTTTTTTACAGGGCGCGCGTTAGTCATTGTTTTTACTTGCTTTTTGGCTGCCGTTTTCTCAACCGCGGCCTAACTAGGAGCAAGCTTGATGACATCACGGTGAGACAATTCGAGGCCGGCGCCTATCTGTGGTGCACATAGGCGGTGCAACGCGTTAATTTGGTGCGCTTAGCGCGCTGATGGGTGGTTTCTACTCGCTTGGGCAGCCAGTAGGCCCCGCACTGGTGCGTGCCATGGGTGCGGGGCTAGGGGCCAACTACTTGGCCGCGTCGACCATATAGGTGACCGCATCGCTCAGCTCATCGTCTGAGCAAGACATACAAAGGCCCTTGGCTGGCATAGCGTTTATGCCGTTTAAGGTGCTCGCCATCAGAGTGTCCATGCCTTTGGCAATCCGAGGTGCCCACGCCGCGGTATCTGCAAATGTGGGTGCACCACCAATACCCATGGCGTGACAGGTCGCACAGTAAGTGTCATAGACCTCGGTGCCGGTTAGAGGCGCCGCTGGGGCAGCCACGGTTACCTCTTGGATTACCGCCCGGTTAACCGTTCCATAGGGTTGCAAGCGTGCGTCGATCTCGTCGTCGCTGCCTGGGGGAACCGCATTTGCCGCAAGGGCAAACAACAGAGTTGAAGCAATAGCGATGAATCTCAGTCTCAAGAGATCTCTCCTTTGTTGAGCAATTAAGTGTCTTTAGTCTAAATATTTTCGTCCAATCCCCGGTTTGTACCGCTGTTCTATTTTGAAATAGCGGCACGTCCTCAGGACATAGGTGCGGAATCGGCGATGACCCCTTGCAGCTGATTGAGCTGGCGCAGGATTATAGCCTCAGCTTCGAGTCGCGTCGAATAGCTCCCGCCCAATCAACATGCGCCGAATCTCGCTGGTACCGGCGCCAATCTCATAAAGTTTGGCGTCCCGCAGCAAACGGGCTGCAGGGAAGTCATTGATGTAACCATTGCCTCCTAATGCTTGCACTGCTTGTAAGGCATGTTGGGTTGCCCGTTCGGCAGCGTACAAAATGCAGCCGGCGGCATCGATACGCGTCGTGCGATCTGCATCGCAGGCTGCGGCAACCGCATAAACATAGGCGCGAGCTGCATTGGTTTCCGTGTACATATCGGCAATTTTTGCCTGCATCAGCTGGAATTCCCCGATAGGCCGACCAAATTGCTGTCGCTCGTGCACGTAGGGCATGGCCACGTCTAAGGCCGCTCGACTCAAACCCAGCGCACCGCCAGCGAGCACAACGCGCTCGTAATCGAGACCACTCATTAAGATACTGACTCCCTGACCCACCTTGCCCAGTATTTGGCTTTTCGGGATACGACAATCTTCGAAGATAAGCTCAGCAGTGTCCGAACCCCGCATACCCATCTTGTCCAGTTTGGTGCCAGTGCTGAAACCGGCCATCCCTTTGTCCACCAAGAAGGCCGTGATGCCCTTCGTTCCCAAGGCTGGATCAACGGTAGCGTAAACCACTAAAACATCCGCGCCAGGACCATTGGTAATCCACATTTTGTTGCCGTTGAGAACGTAGTCATCACCATCGTCGGTGGCCCGCAAGCGCATGCTCACCACATCGGAGCCGGATCCGGGTTCGCTCATGGCCAACGCTCCGAGATATTCACCCGATACGAGCTTGGGAAGGTATTGCTGACGCTGGTCCTCGGTGCCAAAACGTACGATTTGATTCACGCAAAGATTTGAGTGCGCGCCGTAGGACAGACCCACGGAACCTGAGGCTCGGCTGATTTCTTCGAGTACGATGGTATGCGCCAAATACCCCATATCCACGCCGCCGTATTGCTCGGGGACTGTCATCCCCAATACACCTAGGCTACCGAGCTGTGGCCACAAGTCTCTGGGGAATTCGTTATTCCGATCAATATCAGCGGCCCTTGGGGCTAGCTCTTTGGCACAAAACGCCGCAATGCTGTCTCTTAATTGACCAATAGTTTCACCGTGGCCAAAATCGAAGTCTGGTACCAAATGCATATCTACGCCCCTGCTCTTTTCGACCGATATGATAACTGATCCGCTGGGCGCCTAACGGACAAATTCGTCGCCCAAATAACACTCAAAGTTAGCAAGACTCTGGAAATCGTCTGCGCACTTGGACATGCTATGAGCCGATTCCGACGTTGTCATTAGCTGCCGGCGTACCAGCTTCAAAAATAAATGGTTAACGATCCTTATGAGCCAAACTTCCAAAACAAAAGACGGGCCCGACCTAGAGATTTTGCTCCAAAACAATCGAAATTGGGCCGAACAAGTACGTCAAGAGGACCCGGAGTTTTTCCCGCGACTGGCAACCCAACAAAAACCCAAGTATCTGTGGATCGGCTGCTCAGACAGTCGCGTTCCGGCGAATCAGATAACGGGATTGGTCCCCGGAGAGGTTTTTGTTCATCGCAATGTGGCCAACGTTATTGGTAGCGACGACCCCAATTGCCAAAGCGTTATTGAATACGCCGTAAATGCGTTGGAGGTGGAGCACATTATCGTCTGTGGTCACTATAAGTGCGGAGGCGTTCAAGCAGCCATGCAGGGCACGGCGACAGGAATTGTGGCGGATTGGATCGCCAGCATCAGCGATATTTGGAACGCTCAGCAACCCAACTTGGCAGCGTTGCCAGCGGCCGAGCGACTTGCAGCCTTATGCGAACTTAACGTTCAGCATCAACTCAAATCCTTGGCCCAAAGCCCGGCGGTCAACGAAGCTTGGTCTCAGGGACGCGCCCTGAGTCTGCACGGCTGGATCTACAGTATTGAAGACGGCTTACTGAAAGACTTGGGGTTGTCGCTTCACGATCAGGCAGGCGTGTCCGCTCTGGGCTAATTCGTTCCGAACCTAAAGCAGTCCTTGTTTGTGAACCCAATCTTGAGTCTGATCGATGGCACCCGCCAGTTTCGACACCAGCTCATCAATTTGGTTCTCGTTGATGATCAGGGGCGGACAAATGGCTATTGAATCGCCCATATTTCGCAACACCAAGCCCGCCTGATGACAGGCGTTAGCACAGAACGCGCCCACACCGTCGCTGGCAGCAAAGGGTTCCCGGGGCTCTGCCTGGCGAACCAACTCCACCGCGGCAATTAATCCCTTACCACGCACTTCTCCGACCAGAGGATGCCCAACAAACTGCTGCAATCGTTGCTGCAAGATTTCACCCATGCGTGCCGCGTGATTGAAAAGGTCCATTTCTTCCATTAATTCAAGATTGCGCAGCGCCACCGCGGCACAAACTGGGTGCCCAGAATACGTAAATCCGTGAGCAAAATTCCCCAGTTCGCCTGAACGATCGGCGAAGGCCTCGTACATGAACTCTGGCATCAAGACCGCGCTGATCGGCAGATAGGCCGACGACAGCGCTTTGGCGATACTCATGGTGGTGGGTTTGATGTCCAAAGTTTGAGCACCAAAAGGCTGGCCGGTTCGGCCAAAGCCGCAAATCACTTCGTCATCGATAAAGGCGATATCGTATTTATCTAAGACCTGCTGAATCCGCGGGAAATAATTCTCTGGGGGAACTACGACACCACCCGCGCCCATGATGGGTTCTGCGATAAAGGCGGCAACGGTTTCGGGACCTTCCTGTTCAATCATCCCCTCAAGATCGTCAACGAGGCGCTGCAGAAATTCCGCCTCACTTTCACCGGGTAGACCTTCGCTGTAGAAGTGCGGCGAGGATGTATGCAGGACGCCGGGAATAGGCAGATCAAACGCCGCATGAAAGGGCGGCAAGCCCGTCAGGGAGCCGCTAGCCACGGTGACTCCGTGATAGCCGCGTTTACGAGAAATAATCTTTTTCTTTTCCGGTCGACCCAGCGCGTTGTTGTAATACCAAATAAGTTTGATCTGGGTATCGTTGGCATCACTACCCGACAGACCAAAAAAGACTCGGCCTGCGTCAAACGGTGCCATGGCCTTGAGCTTTTCAGCCAGCAATACCGAGGGCTCGTTCGTTCTGCCGGCAAAAAGCTGGGAATAGTTAAGCTTCACCATCTGCTCGTAGGCCACCTTGGCTAGCTCTTCTTGGCCATACCCAATGGCCGTACACCAAAGACCAGCCATGCCTTCCAGATACTGCTTACCGTGGTTATCGCGAATGTATACGCCACTGGCACTTTCGTGAACTACTGGGCCCTGCTGTTGATGCTGGGCCAAGTTAGTCGACGGATGCAGTAGATGCTGTAGATCCATCCCCTCAATAGAGTCGTTTGGATACTCGTTGTGCGTCGCAAATTTGGATAGTTCCGTCATTTTTTTCTCCTAGTCTGCCCCGGCAAACCCCGCGAGATTGCCCTTAAATAAGCGTTGCGGCGTTTAGGGAAAACTCCTCCATTACGGCGTCGGCGTAGTCGATGCGGCCTGTGAGCTCCTGAGCGTCACCGTGGCACAAACGCAAACAGGCCTCGGCCATATGCTCCACCGGAGTTACCCGCGCCTCGTTGGATTCATTGATCAGCTTATGGTGCATCACCCCTGGCGTTGCCACCAAGCCAGGGGAAATGACGTTCACGCCAATGCCGTCATCGTACACCTCTTGCGCCAAACCCGTTGTGAACCGCTCTAGGGCCGCTTTGCACATCCCATAAACGGTGCTACCACGACCGGGCTGGGTTTTTTCCGGGTGCAGGGCCGCATGAGATGACACATTCAAAATCCAACCCGAACCTCTTTCTCGCATTCCTGGCAAAACCAATTGAGCAAGCTCAAATGGCGCCCAAACCTGCACGTCCATCATCAGGCGGAACCGTTTTTCTGGAAACTCGGTCACCGGAATAAAATAGGTAATCGCTGCGTTGTTCACTAAAACATCAACGGCTCCAAACGCGTCTAGCGCCGCTGCCACCAAACCTTGTCGATCTTCGGCCACACCCAGGTCGGCTTTAACCGCAATAGCCTGTCCGCCGGCAGCATTGATCTGGGCCACGGTTTCATTGATGGAGCCGGGTAAATAATGATCTCCGCTTTCCACAGTTCGGGCCGATACCACCACCTTGGCGCCTTCCATCGCATAACGCCTAGCAATGGCATCGCCAATGCCTCGACTGGCCCCTGTGATGACTGCCACTTTGCCAGCCAATGTCCCTTGCGGGTTAATTGTCGCTCCCACCCTATGCTCTCCTTTGTCCGCCGACCTCAGTTGGCCGAGATATGGCTCATCGTCTAAGCCTGCATTTCTTTACAGGCTTGATACCCGCCCGACTCTCTTTCTATCACTCCTGCACCGCCTGAGAAACCGTCTAGTTTTTATACTCAACGCTGAACGCGAGCTCCGATACCGGTAAAAATTTCATAGCTAATGGTTTGCGCCTGCCTCGCTATCGTCTCGACAGGCACGGTTGAACCGAAAATCTCAACCCAATCACCTTCGCCAAGAGCGCAAGATTCAGGCAGTTCAACCACTAAAGAATCCATGCTGACGCGCCCAACCACTGGCAGCTTTTGGCCCTTAAAACCGACATGTCCTTGATTGGACAACAAGCGCGGTACACCGTCGGCGTAGCCAGCGCTGACTGTGGCAAGCCGCCCGGATTTCTGCACACCATACGTCGCGCCGTAACCCACGGTTACTCCGGAAGGTACGGAGCGCACTTGAAGCACCTGTGCTTCAAGGGTTGCCACGGTAGCCAGTGCCCGAGCATCTGACGACGGCGCTGTTTCCAGTTGTGGGTTAACCCCATATAGGCCAATACCCAATCGATCCACCCAACGGGCATTTGAGCCACCTTGTCCGATATGGGATAGAGCCCCCGCCGTATTGTTAGTGCTCACAAAAAAGTCCCGGCCGAGTTTCTCAAGCTTGCCGATACACTGAAGAAACTCATCGAATTGCTGCCCATTCATCTCATGACCCGCCTCGTCGGCCCGAGCAAAATGCGTCATAACCAGCTCTAGATTGAGCTGGGGCAGCTTGGTGACGTCCACGTCGCTGGACAGCCCCAGCCGATGCATGCCGGTATCAATATGCAATGCTGCTGGCGCGTCACCTTGGCCGGCCCACAAAGTGCACTGGTTCAGACTGTTGAGCACGGGCAGCAGCCCATGATTCCTTAACATATCCACCGTTGCCGTGGTTGCACCGGCTAGGACGTAAATCTGGGCTTGAGGCAACAATTGCCGCAGCTGAACGCCCTCCTCGGCCACCGCAACGAAGAATCGCCGGCAACCTTCCTGCCACAGCCGGCGTGAAACTGGGGCAGCACCCAAACCGTAGGCGTTGGCTTTAACCACGGCCCCAGCCTGCTCGGGCAGTACCGCGTTAGGGCCACGCCGACGAAGCATGTGGTAATTCTCGGCCAGTGCATCCAGATTCAGCCTAAGCCGGGGAGCCGTCATATGAGTAGCCTTGTTCGAAGAATTCGCATTTTAAGGCCCAAGGGTGTTGATGTATGCGACAACGGCTTGGTAGTCATCGGGGGATCGTAAAACACTCATTGCACCCTGCATTTGCTGGCCGCGGTAATCCTGCGGCTCGTAACCACGTCTGCCCTTGGCGAAATGTTGCAGTTGAGCCAACAGATACCAATCACTTTGGCCGGCCAGGGGTGGCGCGCCCATACCTTCGATGCCCTGACCCGAAGCTCCGTGACAGCTTGCACAACTGTTGTACAAACCTTTTCCACGTTGGGCATCACCCGCCATGGTTTGCGCAGCCGGTTCATCTGGAAGACTCTGGATGTAAGCGACAAGATCCTCTAGCGCACCGTCCCGCATTAGCCGAGGACTCTTGGACATAGCGGCCATTTGGCGACCCTTGCTGTCGCCAGCGGCCATGCCGCGAGCACCACTCTGAAAGTTCTGCATTTGCTTCAGCAGATAAGAACTTGGCAGGCCCGTCAACTTAGGGGCTGCCATGCCGACGTTTCCTTGACCTTTCGCTCCGTGGCAAGACGTACAGGCGGGATATAACTTGGCTCCGGCCCCACTGTCCCCATACCCATCCGCGCTCGCCCGAGCGTTGGGTACATAGGCGAGATACAAAATACCGATCAACGCTGCCGCCGTCGCGGCGATCACAGGTTTGCTGATAGCTTGTCCTAACGCTTGGGTAAGTGTTCCTTTCACGGGGCTTTATTTCTCCAATTGGGCTATAAGCCTTGGCATTCAACATTCGATCAGCAAGGGCTGAGAATCAAAACTATAATCTGGCTGTTAGATACTGCATAGCAGACTTCAGTACAGTAATTTCAACTGCAGCAACCTCCGAGGCACCTATGGCAACAACTTCTCATTCCGGCGGCAGAGTAGTCACTCTGTCACACGAATCCGATGTGCTGCGTGGCAACCCTCTTGGCGATCCTTTCGAGCGTCTCGTGACGGTCTATCTGCCAGCAGCCTACGACCAACCCAGAAATTCAAAGCGCCGATTTACCGTCCTTTACGATTTGGCGGGGTTTACCAGTAGCGGTCCGGCCCATCTTAACTGGCGTAACTTCGATGAAAACTTAGTACAAAAACTTGATCGGCTTATTGCAGACAAGGTAATGCCGCCAGTCCTCGTCGTTTTTCCGGATTGTTTTACCCGTCTTGGCGGCAATCAGTACATTAACTCCACTGCCATCGGTCGCTATGCCGACTATTTAAATGACGAACTTGTGCCCTTCGTGGACCAAGAATTTCGCACCGGGGGCAGTGCCCAACATCGCGGTTGCTTCGGTAAATCGTCCGGTGGTTTTGGCGCCATGCGTTTGGGCATGAGTCGGCCAGACATCTGGGGCGCTATTGCCAACCACGCCGGCGACGCCCATTTTGACTTTGTCTACGGCGCTGAATGGCCAAGGGTGCTTACACACTTACAGAACTTTCGACTGCCCGTGTTAAAGCCCGGTCGCCAGCAGATCAAACCCCAAACGAAGCTAGGGAGCGACGATGGGCGGGTTAAGCGATTTCTCAACTATGTAGCCAGCTGCCACCCCAATGGCGAAAAGCCTCTTTCCGGCGCGGACATTATGACGCTAATGCTCCTAGCCATGGCCGCTACCTACGATCCTAACCCAGACGCTCCCAACGGCTTTAATCTGCCTTATGACTTGACGACCGGCCAGCGCATTGAAAAACGATGGCGGCAGTGGTTATCCCATGACCCAGTAAATTTGGTTCGAAAAAACAAGGCCCGGCTGGCGAAACTGCGAGGCATCTACATCGACTGCGGGTGGCGAGATCAATTCCACATCCACTATGGCTCTCGCCAACTTTCTCTTGAGCTTCAAGAGGCTGGCATCAAACACCGCTATGAAGAGTTTTCCGGTACGCACTCGGGCATCGATCACCGCCTAGATATCAGCCTGCCGTTTTTGGCAAAAGCGTTGGCTTAAAAGCCCAAATGCGTGATCAGAGAATGGTTTTACGCAACATGGTGTCCAAATCTGTCAGCTCATGCAGTCCTAGCATTTGCTGGGCCTTGGCCACATCAATCTGATCATCGTGATCCAGAACACCCAGCATGGCTCGCGTAATGGGCGGTTCCGCCGAAAACAGTTCAAGCAACCAAGCGATCGCATAGCCGACAAAAACTGGCACCGACCGTACCGAAGTCGAACGGCCTAGCACTGCTGCAGCTCGTTTGTACAAATCCTCTCGGGTCAAACTTTCTGGGCCAGCCAAGTTGAGTCCGCCATCCAGACCTTGGCGCGCTGCCGCGCGTATCGCATCCACCACATCGCCAGCGTAAATCGGTTGCTCCAAGCTGGATGCTCGAAAGGTTACCGAACTTTTCAGATTGGCGCGCTGAGCCAGCATTTTGCTTGCGTAATCACGCTCTCCGATCACCATGGGCACCCGCAGCGTGCATGCGGTGATTGGCGAACGATGCAGTATGCGCTCAGCTTTTCCCTTTGAAGCCAAACAGGCATTGCCCGAACTTGGCTTGGCTCCGAGGATCGACAAATACGTTATGTGTTCTACCGAGGTATCTTTTAACGCTCGGATCAACGCCGTGCAGCTAGCCTCGTGAGCCTTGGCATAGGTGGAACTTTTCGTCGCCTTTAGGATGCCCACCAAATGCACCGCGTATTGGGCGCCATAGGCCGCTTGGGCAAGGAGCATGGTTTCTGCGTAATCGATAACCTCAATACGCAGCTGCTTGTTAAAGTTCAGCGCCCTAGCCAAGCTTTGCTCGGCTCGCTCGCTACGCACCACTGCGGTAACGCTGGCACCTTCCGCCAGCAAGTGTCGAATAAGGCGCTGACCCAAATTGCCGTTAGCTCCGGTTATGAACCAGCTCTCTGGCGGCTTAGGTTCATCTTGGGGCTGATGCTCATCGGGCTGCGCAAGATCATCGCTATCATCGACCCTGATCTGCGCTTGCTCTGAAGAGGACTCCACGACGCTTTCATCGGCGTTTATAACTGACGCTGGCTCTGCTGGGTTAGTCGTATCCTCGGGAATCTCTGAGTTGTTCCCAAGCTCCGAGGTTTGCGTCGGCTTTTCTTCTGACATTTTTTACCCCGAGTTAGACGACATTGCACGCTGGCCGAAAAAAGCATGATAGCGCGAATTTTCAAGTATGCTTAAGCCTAAATCCGCCACTAACTTCTTCTATGCTGACTTCTTCTTCCCACGTTTTTAGCAGAGCATCTGCGTTCACGCTGATGGCGGTCCTTATTGGTGCCTGCGGCGCACCGCTAGGCCCGATTCCTGGTGGCGCATTGGATGGCGATTTAACCCCTTGGCCTGACGACTGGCTGCATGCCGAAGAATGCGAGAACGTACTTTTGCAAACCAACCCAATAGAGCCCTATTCAGTGACAATCTGGGGCCTTGGAATCGACCAAGCGTTTTATGTGGGTGCGTCTAAACGGTCTCATCAATGGGCCCAATACATGGAGGAAGACCCTAGGGTTACGCTGGAGGTAGACGGAAAACTCTATCGCGCATTGGCAGAACGAGTGATTGACCCAGCCACCACCCAGTTGGTAGCTGACCGTTTCGTTACCAAATACGACATGGATCCCGACAACCTCGACAGCGATGGGGCGCTTTATCGACTGGTTCAAGCACCCTGATCTGCGCTGTAATCTTAGGTTGGCAGATCGAGCAGCCTGTACCTGTATCATGCTTCGTACTACTACCCGGCCTCTAACACAGTCCCGCGCCAAGACTTTGGCCGGCGGCTTACCCAAGGTCACTCTGGACAAGACTGCAAACACATTCACTCATGAGTAAACCCGCCCCACCAAACGCTCAAGGCTCCTCCAACGAAACCCGATTCAACCTTGCCAATGCCCTGACCGGGCTTCGCTTACTGCTAGCTCCGGTCATGGGCTGGGCGATATTGCAGCAGTTTTGGCTAATCGCGTCATTGAGCACGATCTTGGCCATTGTTACCGACGTCTACGACGGTAAAATCGCCAGACGTCAAAATCTCACATCGGCGTTTGGCGGCTTCTTCGATCATGGAACCGATGCTTTTTTCGTCAGCGTTGGCGCTTGGGCATTGGCAGAGTCCACTTTAATCAACCCGTGGCTGTGGCCATGCATTACCCTAGCCTTTGTTCAATATGCCCTCGATTCCAGAGTCCTAGCCGGACACGAACTGCGTACCAGTCTCATCGGTAGATATAATGGCGTGGGGTATTACGCCATCGTGGCTACGGCCATTGGCGCACAAACCCTGCAAGCGGGCCTTTACGTAATTACCGCCCAAGCGGCCGAGGCACATGGCGTTGCGCTCAAGGCCATCGCCCTTTTACACACTGCAGTTTCTTGGGCGGCCTGGCTTCTAGTGGCAACCACCTTGATTTCAATAGCAGACCGGCTGTATCACACGTTGTGGCACCAAACCCAGAAACCCTTGCCGTGAGCCCCGTTCTTAGAGCTGCGCTGCCTCTTTATCGAACAGCTCAGCATTGGCCTTAGGCAGAAATACCACCCCAATAGCCGCATTAAACAGCACAAAGAACGTGTGCATGATTAAGCTAAATACCCCAACCTCTGGGAATTCTGGAAATAACACCGTCCAAAGCAGCAGAGCCCCAGCATGAAAGGGCAGTGGCAGAGCCGCAGCCAAAAATATTACGGGCAAAAAAGCCAGCATCTGTCCAAAACCCACATCTACGTTAAACAGCTGTAAGGCGAAGGTGTAGACCAGCACTGCGCCCAACAGATTTGGCGCTTTGAACAGCAACAGCAATAGGTAATGAATCGGGCGAGCTTCTCGGAAGGCCCGAAAAATCTGGGCGTCCCGTATTTTGGGAAAGTCACCAAACACACCGCGGAAAAACAATATATGAATGGGTAGGTAACAGAGCGCTCCTGCGAATACGGCGGGTAAAATCACGTCAAGGCGCACTTGGGTGGACGCCTCTTGAACCAACTCGTAGTAAAGCAGGACGCCAATGCCTGAAAAAAACAACAGCTGGTAAATCTCCATCAAACCGAGCATTACCATGGTCGACAGTGCCTGCCAGCCGGGCACCTCATGGCGCTTCGCTAGGTACAAAGACATGGCGCCCTTACCCACCTGCTCGTTTACCAAGGACAAAATGTAGGCGCTGGCACGAATGGGCAACACCTGGGTTAGACGCAGCTGCGGTGCGTTGAACCACCGAATAGCCCGCCAACTCGCGTGTGAATCGACGGAAAAGAAAAACAGAGAATACGGAATCATGACCATTAGCCAAACGGTCCAGTCCGCGTCCGCAAAGAAACGCAGCAAGTATTCGGCGACAGTTAGACCCTCTCGAGCCGCCGTGGCTTCTGTGCGGGCAAATACTAGGTAGAAACACAAAGCTGTAACCAACCACGTCACGATCTTCAGCAGCCAGCCCATTGCTGATTTTGGTTCCGGCTGTTGTTTTGATTCTGGCTCTTGGGACCCTGCGACACCGTTAGACATATTGTTTCCTAATTAAATCTCGACGCTACCGCGGCTAAGGGGGGCCGGTGGCTCAGGTCACCGCCGCATACGTTAAAGCTTTGAACTCTTGACTGAAAGGGTGCCAGAACCCTGGTAAACGTTGGGTTAGACAAAAACCCGTCAGGTCGGCTTCGGGGGCCATCCAGCTATGGGTACCGGCCAGCCCACCCCAATGATACTCACCCAAGGCCCCAGCCGGCTCATCAGGCGTCAACTCGTTCTTTATTGCGAAGCCCAAGCCGAAAACAGTCCCCGGCATGACCCACATAGGAAAGGCGACCTTGACGCCATCCGCTAACTGGTTGCTACGCATGAGCTTAAGGGTTTCAGGTTTGAGGATTCGCGCCCCATTCCATTCGCCTTGATTGACGATCATGCGCAAAAACGACCCATAATCGGAAACCGTGGAAACTAGGCCGCCACCACCGCTCAGAAATTGTGGTGACGCATTGAATGCTCCTGCCGCCGGGTCGTCGAAGACATTTAATCCCGGTTTCATAGGGTCAAAAATGTCGTCCGGAGCGTACAGGGTTGTGAATCGCTGCACCTTGGCTTCTGGTACCCAAAAGCCGGTATCCACCATGTTCAATGGTTCAAATATACGATGCTGAAGAAACGCATCAAATTTCTGCCCGGACAACACCTCAACCAATCGAGCGCAGATGTCGGTTGCTACCGAATAGCGCCAGCTGGTGCCCGGCTCAAAAGCCAGCGGCAGCTTGGCTACACGGGCACAGAACTCTTCTAGGTCTATACCCATTTCACCCAGCGCATTGATGCCTCCGGCAGCGTAAGCCTGGTCAATCACCGACGTGGGCTCCACAAAGCCGTAGCTTAGACCCGCACTGTGACTAAGTATCTGGCGGACCGTAATCAGATTTTTCGCGGGCACGGTATCAGCGGCACTAGATGCATCGGGCTTAAGCACGGTGAGGTCAGCAAATTCTGGCAAAAACTTGGCAAGGGGATCATCCAAATCGAATAGGCCCTCTTCCTGAAGCATCATGAGGGCCACAGAAGTGACGATTTTAGTATTGGAGTACATGCGAAAAATCGCATCCAGTTCCAGAGGGCGCTGGCTCTCGGTGTCCATATAGCCAAAGGTCTGGCAGTCCACCAATTCCGTCCCCTTGAACACCGCCGTGGCACAGCAAGGCAAAATATTCTGGTCTACGTAAAACTGCATGCGTTGATGCATCTCGGAAAAGTCGTAGGAAGACTCTGCAACCTTCATTGGTTCACCCATTTCGTTGTTCATTGATTTATTGCGGACGCACAGCGAAGTCTTGCAACAGTTGGAAAAAGGTTGCGACACCTTGCTCTACGTTATTGATGCTAATGCGTTCATCGTTGCCGTGAATACCCGTTGCTTCTGAACCACCAAAAACAAAGGGAGAATACCCGTAGCTGGTAATACCCATGTCACGAAAGAAATGAGAATCGGTAAAACCGCCGGCTACCGTAGGCACGACGCGGGCATCATGCCGTGCCTCGACTACCTTCTCAATGGCTTTAAAAAGCGGTGTGTCAGTCCGGCTGCTGGCCGGGGTGAAGCCCATAATCTTTTCGATGCTAATCGCATCGTCGTTGATGATTTGCCGAAGTTGCTCGAAAAACTCCTCCGGATTTTGGTCTGGCAATAACCTGCAATCTAGCTCTGCCGACGCCTCTGCTGGTACCACATTAATTTTACTGCTGCCCTGCAACCGAGTAATCGAACAAGTATTTCGCAGTAAGGCATGAGCGCCCGGGTTCTTCAGCCTCAAGCTGAGCATAAACTCCGGATCCTTAGCGGCCTGAGCAATGCTTGCGTACTGGCTTTGCAGACTCTCCCCTTGATAGGGTGCGATGCCTTCGAACATTGCCGCCACCGGCGGCACCACGTTGACCGGAAAGTTTGTCTCTCGAATGCGCTCCAACCCCCGGACCAGCCGGGTCACCGATGTTGCCACCTGGGGTGCTGAGCCGTGGCCCGGTCGACCCGTGGACCGTAACCGCAACCATAAAGGTACCTTTTGGGTCACCTCCACCATCACCGCAACACCTTGCTTATAGCGGCGGCCAGAGCCTCCTTCATTTAGCAGGTAACCTACATCGGCAAAAATCTCCGGACGATTTTCCACCAGCCAACCGGCACCAAATAACCCGCCGGCCTCTTCGTCCGCGGTGGCGACATACCAAACATCACGATTCAAAGACTGGCCGCTGGCAGCAAGGGCAAGAAAGGCTTGGAGTTGCACCATGCCAAGACCCTTGGTGTCGATGGCTCCACGCCCGTAGATGTAGCCATTGAGGATATCGCCAGACAGGGGATCTACCTGCCAGTGGGCCGAATTGGCGGGCACCACATCAATGTGATGAAGCAAGACCAAGCCGGGAAGCTTACGACCATTAGAATCCGGCACCCCGGGCAGCTTCGCCCATAAATTACCTCGGCCCGGCGCAGATTCTGCGCTTTCGTAAGCAATACCTGCATCGCTTAGCAGGCCGCCCAAAAATACGACGCCCCGAGATTCATTGCCTGGGGGATTGATGGTGTCGACGTTGATGTAGCGAACCAAGTTGGGCACTGCATCGTCGACATAGGGTTGCAGCTCAAACCCGCGCGCGGGACCGGCTACCAAAAGCGCCGCCGCCAACAAGCAGACATACGAAATATTGGAATATATGGATTTTAGACTCATGCAGACGCTCCCCAAGTCAGGCATTTAGCGTTGAAAATAACTTTCTCTGACCATGCCCAAGTCGTCATAATCCCGCAATCAAAATAAGGGGATGAACATTGAAAATTTCTACGCTTATCAATTACGCGGGCGGTTTCAAAGAGGCTGTTGCCGAAATAAAACTGTTAGAAAAAGCTGGCCTTGATGTGGCTTGGGTACCCGAGGCCTACAGCTTCGACGCCCCATCAGCCATGGGCTACTTAGCTGCGGAAACCGAACGCGTCATTATCGCGTCAGGCATTTTACCCATTTACACCCGCACACCCAGCGTTTTGGCTATGACAGCTGCTGGCGTCGACTATCTATCCGACGGCAGAGCCATGTTGGGCTTGGGCGCATCAGGCCCCCAGGTGGTCGAAGGCTTTCATGGCCTTCCCTACACCGCTCCAGTAGCCCGTACCCGAGAGGTTATCGAGATTTGCCGGCAAGTGTGGCGACGAGAAAAAGTGCAGTACATGGGCGATCACTATCAGATCCCCCTGCCTCAAGACCAAGGCACAGGGCTTGGCAAGCCACTTAAGCTGATCAATCACCCAGTTCGTTCAGATATTCCAATCGCTATCGCCTCCCTGGGACCGGCCAGCGTGGCCGCGACAGCAGAGCTGGCGGATGCATGGCTGCCAGCGTTTTATACTGCTGAAGCCGCTGATGCGGTCTGGGGAGATGCCTTGCGCAAAGGCAACGGCAAGCGTGCTGGCGACCGCGCTCCACTGGATATTTATGCCGGCGGAAGTGTGGCAATTGGTGAGGGTACCGAACCGCTGCGAGATCGCGCTCGACCGGGTGCTGCTTTGTACATTGGCGGTATGGGCGCTCGCTCCAAGAATTTCTACAACGACATTTTCTCTAAGAGCGGCTACGCCGACGAAGCCAAAATCATTCAAGACTTGTACCTTGCTGGCGAAAAGAAAGCCGCAGAGGAGGCAATCCCCGATGACTATTTGGCTAAAAGCTCACTGATTGGACCAGAGGGCTTCGTCAAGGAGCGTTTGTACGCCCTGCGCGAATCTGGCGTCACCTCGCTGAACGTTAACTTTGCCGGTGCCGATGCCGCCGAGCGCACCGCCCAATGCGAGAAGCTGCGTAACTTGGTGGATTCTTTGTAGCAAACTCACTGGGAGCGATCCGCATCTAATTAGGGATCACGGACGCGGATCAATCCCTCTTGGACGGTGGATGCGATCAGGTCGCCGCCCTCGGTGAAAATGCTGCCTCGAGCAAACCCCCGAGCATGAGACGCGCTGGGGGAATCAATGGCGTACAGCAGCCACTGGTTAAGATCCAGTGGGCGATGAAACCACATGGCGTGATCTAGGCTGGCCACCTGCATGTGTTCTCGCTTAAAGCTACCCCGATGAGGCAGGCGGGCGGTGCCAATCAATACGTTGTCCGATTCAAACACTAGTAGGCAGGCGGCCATCAGGGGATCATCGGGAACCTGACCTGTCGGGGCGAACCATACAAATTGCTCTGGTGGTTGCGGACTTTCGGACTGCAGCCGACGAAACTCGTGTCGCCAAGTTACAAAGGGTGCATCTAACAACGCGGGAGGGATTTTTTCTTTGGGCGGCGGCGCCAGTTCGGGTTTTTGCGCCTGATGCTCTAATCCTGGCTCTTGAATCTGAAAAGAAGCGTCCATGTTGAAAATGGCTTCTCCCCGCTGAGTTACCAAGATCCTGCGCGTGGCGAAGGAACGACCATCTCTGGCTCGCTCAACTCGAATAACCGCTGGCACTTTCGGATCCCCCGGCCGTAAAAAATAGCCGTGCAAGGAATGAACGCGCAGCTCCTCAGAAACCGTACGACCACCAGCCATCAGGGCTTGTGCCATAATTTGACCGCCATAAAGCCTGCCCTGTCGGCCTTCCGGGTGATAGGCGCGAAAGACATTGTCCTCGATCTGCTCTAGGTCGAGTAGCTGAATCAATTCCTGGAGTTTTTTTCCGTTACCCATCATCTGTGTGACCCCAAACTACCCTCAGTCCACACAATACGGTCCATACAGCGGGTGATCTTC